>Ga0316204_10000726_pt1 | contig 108500 bp, 88 predicted proteins | sample 6monrhotite_MG_2_FD_205661 | JGI IMG/M metagenome (GOLD analysis project Ga0316204, IMG submission 205661) | Microbial mat bacterial communities from mineral coupon in-situ incubated in ocean water Damariscotta River, Maine, United States -... | ecosystem: Environmental > Aquatic > Marine >...
ACATGGGAGGTGGTCATTTCTTATTTGGTTGAAAACAATAACCAAACAGTCAACCCTTTAACAAGGATAAAAGGGATGGCACCATTTGAGAGAGTCTTTAAAAAGGTGATCATCGACAGCAATCAAGGAGTTAAAGGCTTTTACATCTATGAGCATTAACACTTGAGGTGATTATTATAGATTCTAACTCACTGACTGTTTTAGTTTTAGGTTTAATCGATCCAAAACTCATCAATACACATTCAAGAACTTCAATATACTCAGAAGAAGACTTTCATAGTTTATTGAGTATAATCCCGGATTTCAGTCAACTCGTAGTTCTACCCAACATATGGACTGAATTAGATAACCTGCTTAATAAATATTCAGGGAGGCGTAAATTCGAATACATTCAGTCCTTAATACATCTCACCCAAAACTCAACTGAAAAGTATCTAGCATCAAAAGATATCGTACAAAAAGACACATTTTTTGATCTCGGCCTTACCGACTCAGCCATATTGGAATTAGCGAAAGATTGTTCTCTGTTAATCACATCGGACTCGCAGCTCTCTGATTATGCAAAAGCTATGGGCGTATTAGTGTACGATATGGTGGAAGTTCGGAATAGGACTCTATAATCATTACCTCAAAAGCACTGGCTTCCAGGCATTGTCACCCAGAATGACAATTGACCCAAATACCATGATCAGGAATAGTGAATAACTAATGAATCGCCAACCCGGCTTGTGCTGCTTCGTGCTCTTCCAAACCAGCCAAAACAAAAAGCCTGAAACCAGTATGGACAAAGTATAATCGCCAATGCCTAAGGCATGCCCAATGCGCCCTTCATCGTTGAGATTGAACACATTAAATACGCCAGCCAAAAACCGGGTGTACAATGCTAATAAGAGGTAAGGGTAAAGCCAGCGCTGCCAGCCTTTCACTGACAGCCACCAATAAACCAATATGGCCTGAATGATGGTAATGACCGGGCCTGCCGCACTCACGATCATGGCATGCCAGGGCCGGGTGTAAGTCTCATCTCCAATTGAAACCGTATTCATGGTCATGATGGGAGAATAGCCGAGTGCCTTGGCCATGCACCAATGGGCCAGTTCGTGTGTAAACCAAGAAATGGCAACCGCCAGCAGCACTGCTCCTGCATGCAAAAAATGAGTTCTAAGCTGTTTCATATTATTAAAGACCTTTTGACCCCAACAAGGTATTGAAGGTTGCAGCCCGGGCCTAAAAACAGGGGGTGACATTAGTGCGACATTTACCAGAAACGGCTTATAGAAAGCGTATAGCACCTTTACAGACTTCATAATTACCTACCTCTAACCTTCTGGCAGTACTCCAAACTGTAAAAATATTGAAGGCATAGGCAGCAATGAGCACCATGAAAATTAGCGGAAAGGCTGTCTTTACATACGCATTGAGAAATGGCGCAAGAGCCAGCAGTGGATATGAAACCAGCGCCCAGGTAATTTGGAAATTGACAATGCGTCTGCCAACCGCGTCTACCTCCTCATAATAGCTGTGCTTGCTCCAGGTTAAAGTTGGGAAAATGAGATTACCAAAAGGGACTATCAGGAAGCTGAGCACTGAAAGGTTTATAAGGCCCATTTTCTTGACAGGGTCACCCTTTTCCCTCTCTGGTTGGGCAAAGCTCAAAGGATCAGATTCCAGAGCCTCGGCTAATGCGCGCATGGTATAACCTCTGGGTGCATTCTGGTCTTTCTCAATCCGCTGGATGGTTCTTAGAGACAGGTTAGTTTGCTCGGCCAGGTCTTTCTGACTCAGGCCCAATTCCTGCCTTCTTACTTTTAGTTTAGCACCCAACGTCATGATGGCTAAAATAGAAAAAGCCCATCGCTTTCACGACAGGCTCATTCTAAATTCGTAATTCTAAATTCGAAAATTCTAGTTCCCTACATCTTTCAAGAGCTCTTCAATGGCTTTTTCAAGTTGTTGATCGCGGCCTTTGTCTATTACACCAGGCATGTTTTTGACCTTAAACTGAGGCTCAGTCTGTAGGTTCTCCATCCACTTGCCATCGATATTTTTTGCACTTACCGGCACTACGCCCCAGAAGGAGCCGTTCGGCAGTCCTTCCCAACCAGCAAAACTACAGGTACCCGGTACAGGCATCCCCACGGTCTTACCAATTTTCAGGTCGGTATAGCCCTGCGAGAAGCAGTGGCCATCACTGTAGTTAGACTCATTGAACATGGCCAGGGTCGGCTTGGTCCAGCGTGAAGTAGGCTCTCCGCCCACTATTTTGGCTTCTGTCTCATAGGTAATGAAAGGCACACCGGTAAAGAACATGGCCAAATCGGCCACAAGGTCGCCACCGCCATTGTTACGCGTGTCTACAATCACACCGCCTTTTTCAAAGTACTTGCCCATCATGCGCTCATAAATGTTACGATATGGCCCATCGCCCATGCCGGGTATGTGCACGTAGCCCAGCTTTCCACCGCTCTTTTCAGCTACTTCCTTTTCGTTAGCTTCTACCCAACGGTTGTAAAGCAGGCCTCTTTCAGCACCTTGTGAAATGGGCTTCACGGTGATTTCCATTTTCGCATTTCCATTGCTCGGGTCGCTGATTTCCAACAGGGTGAATTTTCCAGCCTTGCGGTTCAGGTAAGTGGCAACATCGCGATTGGCGGTGATGGTTTCGCCATCAATTTTCTCGATGATCATTCCGGCTTTTACATCAAAGCCCGCTTTGTCCAACGGACCTCCTTTGATCACCTCATCTATGCGGATGCCATTGCCATCATGACCATAGTCCATGAAAATGCCCAGAGAGGCTGTGGCATCGCCATTGGAGATGCGCCCGGCACTGCTGCGGCTACCGGCATGCGACACATTCAACTCGCCCAGCAGCTCAGAAAGCAGCTCAGAAAACTCGTGGTTGTTGCTGGTGTGAGGTACATACTTCTTGTACTCCGTATGCATGTCATCCCAGTCGATGCCGTGGAAGTTGGAGTGATAGAAAATATTATTGGTTCTGATCCACACGTGCTCAAACATGTACTCGCGTTCGGCATCGGCATCATATTCCATTTCGCCTCTGATGCTCACCGGCTTGGTGCTACCACCGCTCAGGTTCACTTTAGATATTCTGCCACTGCTGAGCAGGAATAGGTTCTCCTGTTCTTTATCCCATTGCAGGCTGCCAAAGCCCGTATTCAGCTTGATCAACATTTTAGTGGCCTTGGTGCGCAGGTTGGTCTCCCAGAGGTTCATGCCACGTTCAAAACGTGCCAGGTAGTAGAGCTTTTCGCCATCTTTAGAAAGTACCGCATCGCCCAGGCTTGAAGAGTGAATGGTCAAACGCGCTTTGCGATCCTCCATATCTTCCCAGTCAAATTTCAGGGCTTTACTCTCTTCTTTCTTCTCATCGGCTTTGTCATCATCCTTGCCCTTCTTCTTTTTCTTCTTTTTATCAGTGTCCTCTCCCTCTTTTGCTTTCTCCTCCTTTTTCTTTTTCAGCTTCTCCATCTCCTTCTGCAGGTCGTACTCCTCCTTGCTCAGGCGGTACTTGTCAAAGGCATCCTGCGTAAAGAACATGCTATATACATCATTCTGTGACTGTCCACTGGTGGCATAGCTCTTCAAGCCATTTCTGTTGCTGAACCAGATCATTTGCTTGCCTTCGTTCACCCACTTTGGTGCGTAGTCATAATAGCCACTTTGGGTAAGATTTATGCGCTGGCTGGCATCGGCCGACATGAGCAGTACTTCTCCATTGCTCAGGGTTTTGCTCCAGCCTATGAGCAGCCATTTGCTATCGGGACTCCAGGTGAAGTACTTGTCGCCATCACGCATGTGGTAGAGGTCTTTGTCTGACAACAGGGTAGTCACATTGCCACTGGCTATGTCTTTTACCTTGATATTTCTACGGGCCTCAACCCAGGCCATTTTCTTGCCATCAGGCGAGAACTCCGGCATGTAGTTATCTACTTCGTTGCTCAAAAGTGTTTCCTCTTTCAGTAAAGTAGAAGCGAAGAAAAACGGCTCATCATCTTCTCTTTGTCTTTTGGTTTGGAAGATGCTCCAAACGCCATCGCGCTCGCTGGAATAGACTACTGACTTCCCTTCTGGGCCAAATTTCACGAAGCGTTCTTGCTCAGGAGTGTTGGTAATGCGTTTGGTCATAGAACCATCAATAGAAGTCACAAACACTTCGCCACGGGCGATGAAAGCGATTTCTTTTCCATTGGGGGCAATGTCCATCTCTCGCACACCACCATTGATGGTAATGAAACGGTCGGGGTTGGCTACTGCCTGGGTGCGCACATTGATGGCCAGCTTCTGAGGCTGCCCGCCTTCTCTCATGGTGTAAAGTTCGCCATCCCAGCTAAAAGTGAGGGTACCATTGCCCATGCTCAGCGACCTGACTGGGTGCTTGGTGAACCTAGTCAGCTGCTGGTCGTTGCTGCCATCAATGCCCATTTTGTGCACATTGAAGCTGCCGCTCTTTTCGCTGAGGTAGTAAACTGATTTTTCATCAGATGAGAATTGTGGATGTCTGTTTTCACCCACAAAACTGCTGATCATTTTATGCGTATCGCTGCTTTTGTCATACACCCAGATGTCGCGGGTGATGGCTGAGGTATGGTGCTTTCTGAATTCGTTTTCACCACCTTTTTTATCGTGATAAATCATAGTGTTGCCATCCTTGCTCAGCTGTACATGCTCTGCAGGAATGGTAAAAACCTGGTCAACCCTACCCGTAGCAACCGGCACCGAATAAAGCTCAGGCTGCGAACCCGTAGGGAACTGACGATGCTGTACGGCATCCTGGCGCATGGCACCAAAGATGACATGCTGGTTGTCATTGGTGAAAGTAAAGGGTTGCTCGTCAGTACTATGGAAAGTCAAACGGGTGGAAGCCCCACCCTGGACGTCCATGGTGTACACATCGAAATTGCCATAACGATCAGAAGCAAAGGCAATGTGTTTGCCATCTTTGCTCCAAACGGCCATGTAATCATGTGCCTGATGGAAGGTAAGTTGTGTGGCATCGCCCCCACTGGCAGCTACCCGATACAAATCGCCTTTGTATGTAAAGACAATCTGTGACCCATCAGGTGAAATAGCAGGATAACGGGCCCATTTAGGCTGTACCTGTGCCGTGGCCATGGATACCAACAACAACAATAGTGTTGTGATCTTGAGTTTTTTGTAATTCATGGATTTGTGCTTTTTAAAAACAGGGCGGAATATAGTAAAAAAGGGCTTTAGAAGCCCTTAATTTTATAGTGGAAGGTGTCCTGATTTATCAATTGAGAGTGCATAGTGAACTAGCTCAATGATGCCGCATTTGACCACAGTCAGTGATTGTTATACTGCCTTACAAAAATCCATCGTTCAGCCATTTGGTGCCAAAGAAACTTTGTACTCTACTGGGTCAAGACAGGTTTTACCTCTCAGCTTAATCAGCTTCAATTCTACGCCAAGTTGATAATAGCCGTAGTACAAATCGATTTCGTCTATAAACTGGGTCAATATCGCTGACCTTTCAAACAACTGCATTGCGCTAAGCTCGGCATTCTTCTTTACCACTTTGTAGTTTTTGACCTTACCTGCTTTGCCAACTGCTACTACAGCGGGCCTGATCATGGACAAAAGCCGGTCGAGATTATATCCAAGAGCAGCGTACTTACCATTGGGGTCAGGGTCGGTTACCTGAGCAATGGCGGCATCTACTGCGCCACAGGCCTCGTGTCCTATCACCACAATGGCCCGTGTATTTAACACTGCTACTGCATATTCTATGCTGGCTATGATTTCCTCTGTCGCTACGTTTCCAGCCACCCTGGTTACGAATAATTCACCAGGCCCCGCATCGAATATCCGTTCAGGGTCAACCCTACTATCTGCACAACTCAATATAGCTGCATATGGCTTTTGTTTTTCTATCCTCTTCGGTTCCTGGTTTATACAGTAAAATTCCCCCTTGGCATAATTTTCCATGCCCTGATGCAGTCTTTTTTCTACATCACAAAGCTTATCCTGCTTAACCACACCATATTCCTGGAGACATTTATTCGCACTACTCATGTTTTTTTTATCGTTTTGGTATAACTCTATGTAAATAATATACCATCAATTAACTCGCTTACCTAAATTCAATCAACCTGAAATAAAAAAGGGGTGATTTTACCTACCCCTTTGCTGAAATGAGAAATTGAATAAACGGGCTTTAGTAGGGTTTTAGGTTTTGGGCATTGATAATATTAATGGTTTGATCAACCCAGTCAGATGCATTGTCCAATTCAATGTCTGGGGCTACACCTACCTCTTCGTATTTGAGGAAATGGTTGAATTTCATATCAGTAGGTGAAAAGGTGAACAGGCCGGATGGCGACTGATAAGACCTGCCATAGTTTTTGCCATAGGCAATGGCGCCATAGGTGCGCTGGCCCAGGTGTACCGTGCCTTTGATTTTCTTGAGTCTTACTGTGGTTTGCTCAGCATTGCTGGCACTGAAGAAGTTGGTGAGTACATAGATTTTGGTCGATTTCTTCTTTAAAGCCCTCAGGATTGGGATGGAGATTTTGCTGGCTCCACCGCCATTGTCTCGCATATCTACAATCAGGTTTGGTGCAGTCAGTTCTTTATTGATCTGGGTAATGAGTGCATCTCGCTGCGCTTCTTTCTCGTATCGGCCCAGGGCATCGAGCCAGAAGTATTGTACCTCTTTATTGATTTGTGTGAGTTGATAAGGCGTGGTGTTTTCGCGATCTATTCGAGAGTAAGTATTGGTGATTCCCTCCTTCACACCATTACCAAACAGGTGGCCAAACTGATAAACCTGAGCCTTATAAAACAACAGGTGTTTCTGCACCTGGCCATAGGTCATGATATCGTACTCATTTGATCGTTCTGTGGCGGTCATATACAGCATAAATTGGCCGGCCTCCCAAACGCCCAAATTTGACTCTAAGATCACACCCATGTATTCACCTTTTGTCGAGGATTTGAACACTCCCAGCTTCATGGCACTGCCTATGTTGTAGATGCCTTCCACATCGCCAATGGCCTTGGTGGCCAAAGATGCCTTCAAGGTTTCCAAATCTTTGTCATAAACGGGGTGATTGATGAAAGTTTCGGACTTCCTATACTCAGCTACAAAAGCAGAGTCCCTCGCCTCCTTCACACTGAAATCGGGGCGGGTGCCATACACTGACATGTGCTTGTCTTTCACTTTCCCCAATAGTTGATTGAGCTGCCAGAAGCATTTTATGAGGTCAACTTCTTCAGAAAATGAAGCTCGCATTTGCTGATACTCTTTCTCAAAAGCAGTGAGTGTTTCACCTTTGATTTGGCTCTTAAAAGAGGCGGCATCCTGTATTTGCTCATATACAAAATCGAGCTCGGATCGACAGTCGCACAGCTGCTGGGCAGATAAGGTAAAGGCACTGATTAAAAGGATGAATATGGTTGCAGTTTTTCTCATTTCTGTATTCGCTTTGACGATTGACTATGGCCAAACGTACAAACAGAAATCAGCCTTGTAGCCTTATTATTGGGCCTTGTGGTGAAATGCTACGATTCTGTGGTGGAATTGACAGCCGATTCTACGGCCTCCTGATAAGTTTTAGAAACGGGTACCTCCAGGTCATGGCTCAGCACCAGGTTTACCTTGCGGTTGGCCCGTTGCCATTGCTTGAAATGAACAGGATTTACCAGGTAAGAGCGGTGAGTTCTTACCGTAAGGTTGAGCGACTCTTCTACAGCCGCGAGTTTATTACGAATCAGCTGTTTCTTCAATGCGCCCCCCTGCTGATAGACTACCTCTACATAGTTGTCGGAAGACTGAATGCAGATAAGGTCGCTCGGGTTGAGCCTGAGGCTTTCGTATTGCCCACTCCCCTGTATCTCAATCTTCTGATCCTCTAATCGTTTCTCTTTATACTTGCCAAATGACCAACGGCCAGCAATGACCATGGGCAGAATAGTAAGCATAGCAGGCAAGTAAATATGACTCACAAAGTAGTCTAATGTATATGGATTAGGTTCGCCTGGTACAATGGCATATAGGTAGAACGTTCTGGTGAAAATAAGGCCAATGACGAACACTGAAAGCACTAGTAAAAGCTCATTTCCTATTGTCCATATTGGGCCTCGCTTTTGCAGCAGTTTTTGAACTGGCATTGCCGCCAGATAAACTACCGCGCCAACCAGACCATACAGCGGCATGTAGAGTAATTTTTCTCTTGGGCCAAACTCGTTCACATCCAAGGGCTCTGTAAAATACAGGAAGATGAAAATCCAAACCACCAACCCAAGGGCTATGAGCAGGTGATGTTTGAGTAATGGGTCAAAGGGATATTGGTGTTTCAAAGCAAAAGGTTGATCCTATAAGACCGTGAATTTATAAAATGGTTTTTAAAGATTTTTCCCACCTCCTGTGCAACCTTCTTTAAGGCCCTGAATCTATTACTTACTAAAAAGTAGAACATATTTGAAATACGCTCCGTATATTTGTTCTACAATCTAGTAACATAAAGATCATGAAGGAAACGAGACTAGGAGATTTTGAGGAAGTAATCCTCTTGCTGGTAGGCATACTTGACAAAGAGGCCTATGCTTTTAAGATCGCTGAGGAGTTTGAGTCACAAACCCAAAGGGCAGTATCCATTGGTGCGGTACACTCTACCCTCAACCGACTGGGAGATAAAGGATTTCTAACCTCTGAAATGGGCGCTGCCACTGCAGAGCGGGGCGGACGCAGAAAACGCATATACACCATCACGGCAACGGGCCAGCGGGTTTTACAAGAATCGAGGGACTTCAAAGTTTCACTTTGGAATCAGTACCCATCATTGGCAGGAAGCAATCTTAAATTCCAATTTTGAACCATTCCTCATCCCACCATCCTCCGAAATTGGCAGTGCGCTTCCTGCTTTGGTTTCTTAAAGGCAACCTGGCAGAGGAGGTATTGGGTGATTTGGATGAGAAATTCTATGCCACGCTGGAAAATGAGTCACCTGGCAAGGCAAAACGAAATTATTGGTTCCAGGTATTCAACTACCTGCGGCCCTTTGCTTTCAAAAAACACCGACATAATCCATTAAACTATCCCTCCATGTTTAAGCACAACCTGCTTATTTCATTCAGAAGCTTTTATCGCTTCAAAACTACCTTTGCTATCAACTTACTCGGCTTGGCCAGTGGTTTGGCAAGTGCCCTGTTAATTTACCTTTGGGTAAATGATGAATTGAAAACGGATCAATTCAAAGAAAAAGACAGCGATAGGCACGTACAGGTAATACACACCTACCCTACCTCAGGCACATTTCACACCAACACCAGTGGTTCTACACCAAATCCGCTTTACAGTGCACTGGCCGAGAAAATGCCTGAGGTAGACTATTCTTTCCCGGTAATGGCAGCCCCCGAAAACAAGGGCATTCTCTCGTATGAAGACAACACCTTCAGGGCGCAATACCAATTCATTGGCGAGGGCTACTTCAATGTGTTTCCAGGAAATTTCCTGCATGGCGACAAATACAGGGCCCTGGCAGACAAAGGCAACATCGCCATCTCTGACAAGCTAGCCCTCACGCTCTTTCAATCTACCGAAGCGGCCATGGGTAAAGTGGTATCCTTCAAAGACCCCTCTTTCGGAGGTGCTTACCAGGTAGCTGGTGTATTTAAATCTGAGCCAAAGGCTTCTGAGAAGTTCGACATCCTCTTCAACTATGACCTGTATATAGATCTGGACCTGATGCAATGGTACAATGGAAGCACTCAGGCACATTTGGTTTTAAACGAGGGGGTTGATCTGGAAGCATTCAATGCCAAAATCAAAAGTTTTCTTTTAACAATTCACCCCAATTGGAAAGACATTCTCTATGCCCAGCCCTATTCAGAAAAGTACCTTTATGGCCAATATGAGCAGGGTATCCCGGTAGCAGGCCGCATCCTGTATGTAAGGTTATTTGCCATCATTGCCCTATTTGTCTTGGTAATCGCCTGTATCAACTACATGAATTTTTCTACTGCAAAGGCATCGAGAAGGGTTAAAGAAATAGGAATTAAAAAAGCCATTGGAGCCAATCGCAGCTCACTTATCTTTCAATACTTCTCAGAGTCTATGACCATGGCCTTCTTATCATTGACCATCGCCCTGGTATTGGTAGTCATATTGCTGCCACAGTTCAATGAAATTACCGGGAAACAACTCGTTCTTAGCCTAACACCTGAAATTACTATAGCCGCTTTGTGCATTACCGGTCTTACTGGCCTGGCATCAGGCATTTACCCCGCTCTTTACTTATCAGGTTTTAAATCTGTTTTGGCTTTAAAAGGCAAGTTGAAAACCGAAGTGAAGGGTTTGTGGCTTCGCAAAAGCCTGGTAATCTTTCAGTTTGCCATTTCGGTCATTCTTACGGTCTCGGTCATTGTCATTTACAATCAGGTAGAATACATACAATCCACTCACCTTGGTTATGATAGAGATCATATCATTACCTTTTCAAAAGAAGGTGAGCTGGCCACAGATTCAGAGGCGTTTTTTACTGAACTCAATGGCCTCCCAGGTGTAGTAAAGGCCTCCCAAATGAGCGGTGACCTACCCGGTAGAATTGGCTATTCACAGGGTTTTAAATGGGAGGGCATGGAAGAAGAAGACAGGCGCTTAAGATTTTACCTGATTCGGGGTGGCTACGACCTAATAGAATTACTGGGCATAAAGCTAAAAGCTGGTCGTGATTTCTCTAAAGACCTGGCTACCGACCGCGATGCCATTATCATGAATCAAACGGCCATTGACATGATAGGCCTGAAAGCACCCATTGGAGCAGAATTTGGCAACCTTAACCCCAATGCACCTACCAAAACCATCATTGGTGTTGTTGAAAACTTCCACTTTGAATCGTTCCAGGAAAACGTCAAACCTTTCTTCTTTGCCCTTAGCGATGAAGCCAGCAAGTTCATAGTAAAACTCAATGACCAGAACAGAGCCGAAACCATCGCAAAGATTGCCGACCTCTACGAAAGTCATAATGCGGGCTATCCATTCGAGTACAAGTTTTTAGATGATGACTATCAGGCACTCTACGCTTCGGAAGAGCGCATCACTGCCCTCTCAAAGTATTTCACAGGCATAGCCATTGGCATTTCCTGTTTGGGCCTGCTGGCACTCACCGCCTTCAATACACAAAGAAGGTTCAAGGAAATTGCCATCAGAAAAGTATTAGGCTCGTCCAACCTTGGCATTGTAAAGCTACTTTCAAACGGCTACCTGCTATTGGTTTTGATGGCTATAGTCATCGCCTTGCCAGTAAGCTACCTGATTGTGAGGCGCTGGCTCGATAATTTTGCTTACCGCATTCAACTGGACCCTACCTACTTTATAGTAGCGGGTGCGCTTATGCTATTGATGGCCTGGCTCACCATTGTTTCACAAACTGCCCGGTCGGCCAGGGTCAAGGTCACTGAGAGTTTAAAAGGCGATTAGTCCAACACTTAATTCTACAATCAAACTGATATAGAAACTCTGGAAAACAAGAATCATTAAAAAAGAAAACAACCATATCGCTCCACCCAAATCAGCTGAACGCTTCCTGCTTTGGTTTCTGAAAGACGACCTTGCAGAGGAAGTTTTGGGCGATCTGGATGAAAAATTCTATTCCACGCTGGAAGGCAAAACTCCTGGCAGGGCCAGGCGCAACTACTGGTACCAGGTTTTCAACTACCTGAGGCCCTTTGCATTCAAACTCTTTAGGTCAAAATATTTTAACAACACAGCCATGTTCAAGCACAACTTTGTCATCAGCTATCGGCAGATGCTTCGCAACAAAGCCTATTCCATCATCAACATCTGTGGCCTGGCCATGGGCATGACGGTGGCCATCCTTATTGGACTCTGGGTCAATGATGAGTTTACCTACAACCAGTACCACGATAATTACGACAGCATTGTGCGGGTGATGCGTCAAAGCAATGAAGAAGATGGTGTGAGTACGGGTTCGGTACTTACTACAGGCATGGGCACCGTGCTCAAAGAGTCTTTTGTAGATCAATTTGAAGATGTAGTAATGGTTCGTGGCAGGCTTGAAACGCGTGTGATTGCCAATGGCGACTTAAAATTCACCCAGAATGGCTACTACATGCAGGATGGGGCCATACAAATGTTTGGGCTGGAGATGATCCATGGCAATGACGATGCCTTGAAAGATATAAGGTCAATCATGCTGTCAGAGTCGCTGGCTCAAAAGCTTTTTGAAGACGAAAATCCGGTTTCACAATTAATTCATTTCAATGGCTGGATTGACCTGATGGTGACAGGAGTGTACAAAGATCTGCCCGACAATTCCACCTTTAGCGAAGCTTCCTTTATTGCGCCACTCAACCTTTATGTGGGCATCAAAGAAAATGCGCTTAAGATCTGGAACAACTATAACATGTACGTGTATGCCCAACTGGCCGACAATGTGGAAATGGACCAGGTTGCTCCGCAAATCACTCCCACCTTTGAGCCCTACTTCGCAGACTGGGCCAGGGAATCGGGCATGACATTCTTCTTGCAACCTATGAAAGACTGGCACCTGTATTCAGAATTTGAGGATGGCCAATTGGTTACCAGCAAAGAACTGCAATTCGTCTGGCTCTACACCCTCATTGGTGTTTTTGTACTCATACTGGCTTGTATCAATTTCATGAACCTGAGCACTGCCCGCTCTGAAAAAAGAGCCAAAGAAGTGGGCATTAGAAAGACATTGGGCTCGCTCAGAAGGCAGCTCATTTCACAATTTTACATAGAATCATTCCTTTATAGTTTGCTGGCATTTGGGCTATCGCTGTTGCTTTTCAACCTGGCACTGCCCTGGTTTAATGAGACGAGTGGCAAAAGCATAGTCGCTCCCTGGGGCGAGGTCAATTTCTGGTTAATGGTTGTAGGCTTCACCCTATTCACAGGCTTTTTGGCAGGCTCCTACCCCGCTACCTACTTGTCGTCTTTTGGGCCCATCAAAGCACTGAAAGGCAGTTTCAAAACAGGCAAATCGGCTTCCATCCCTCGTAAGGTGCTGGTTGTATTTCAGTTCACTATTTCCATTGCCTTGATCATTGCCACCATCACGGTCAACAATCAAATCGAGTTTGCCAAAAACCAACCCGTTGGCTATAGCCCTGAAGGCATGATCAGCATTAGGCCTGCTTCTCCGGATTTCAACGAGAAACTGCCGACTTTGATCAATGAGCTAAAAAGTACAGGTTATGTACAGGCAGTAGGCAGCTCCAATTACCCCATCACCAATACACGAGGATGGAATGGTGGTTTTACCTGGGAAGGCTCAGAAGACAACAACAACCTTTCTTTCAACACCATCAGCATCTCACATGACTATGCCGATGCGGTGGGGATGGAAATCTTTCAGGGCAGAAACTTCTCCAGAGAGATGGCCACGGATAAAAGTGCGGTGATTATCAACCGGTCGGCCATGGAAAAAATGGGACTCACTGACCCCATAGGCATGACACTGACCTTTGATCCGGAATGGCAGGAGGCATCACATTATACCATCATAGGCGTGGCCGAAGACATGATCAAAGGATCTCCATTTGAAGCACCCAGTCAGTCCATCATGTTTCTTGACAGGTTTGGTGCCAGCTGGTTATACATACGCATGGCACCAGAAGCTTCTGTGTCTGAAGCCATTGCTGCCATGAGCGAAAAATTCAACGAAGTGCTTCCCATAGCCCCTTTCGACTTTCAGTTTTCTGAGGTGGAATATGCTCTGAAATTCCAGGAAGAAGAGCGCGTTGCCAATCTGGCTGCCTTTTTCTGCTTGTTAGCCGTCTCCATTAGCTGCCTGGGCCTCTTTGGTCTGGCCTCTTATGTGGCCGAGCAGCGGACTAAAGAAATAGGCATCAGAAAAGTATTGGGAGCCAGTATTAACAACCTCTGGCGACTGCTGTCAAAAGATTTTGTGCTGCTGGTACTGATTTCTTGCATCATTTCTATTCCCATTGCCTATTCGGTGTTGGATGGCTGGCTGCAAGGTTATGAAATCAGGACGGATTTACACTGGTCCATTTTCGCAATGGCAGCATCGCTGGCCTTTGGTATCACCATCGCTACGGTGAGTTTCCAGGCCATAAAGGCCGCAGTAGCCAACCCGGTGAAGAGCTTAAGAACGGAGTAATTATAGCCCGTCAGACTGACCCGCCCTGGACGCCTGCAGAATGGCTATCGATAAGGAGGTCAGACGGAGAAAAACATAGAAATCAGCGGTCGGAGCGCTTGGAGCGATCTGACCGATCAATCAGACTTGTTAGAATAGAGAAATATCGGTCTGACCGATAAAATAGATGAAAGAACAACACCCAAATCCACCCAAATTCGCTGAGCGACTGTTGCTCTGGTTCCTTAAAGAGGAGCTGGCCGAAGAGGTATTGGGTGATTTGGACGAGAAATTTCACCAAACGATTAAAAACAGGTCCAAACAAAGAGCCAGAAGCAATTACTGGCTTCAGGTCATCAACTATATGCGACCTTTTGCCTTCAGATTTTTCAAGTCAAAACCTTCAAACAAATCATTCATGTTTAGACATAACTTCAAGGTGAGCTACCGTCAGATGCTCAATAACAAAGTCTATACAATAATCAATATCGGTGGACTCGCTTTGGGTCTGGTGGTAGCCATGTTGATAGGGCTTTGGGTGTATGATGAAGTCACTTTTAACCAAAGTCATGACAATTATGACAACATCGTTCATGTGCTTCGCAATGATTTAATTAGTGGTAAAAAGAGTACCAACACTTCTCTTACTACTGGCGTAGGCGTTTTGATGGCCGAGCTTTTCCCTGATCACCTGGAAGAGGTGTTTATGGTAGCATGGATGGAAGACAACGATGTAATTATTCATGGTGATAAAAAGCTGAGGGAATTGGGCCTCTTTATGCAGGAAAACACCCCGAAAGTACTCGGCTTTGATATGACCATGGGCACACTGGATGGCCTCAAGGAGATCAAGTCGATTATGCTGTCTGAGTCCTTTGCAGAAAGACTCTTTGGCGATACTAACCCAATGAATAAAACGGTGAGGTTCAATGGGCATACAGACCTGATGGTTACCGGGGTTTATAAAGACATACCCAACAACTCAAAGTTTGTCAATGCCAATTATGTAACGCGATTAGAGCTGGTTGTTGGAAGCAAAGGAATGAACGTCTGGGATAATTACAATGTGAATATATATGCCCAGATGAACCCCAATGTGGACCTAAACGCGCTGGAAGTGCAACTAACTGAAGCCACCAAACCTCATTTATTGAAGGCGGGCATGGAGCGCGAGATATCTCTAATCTTTCACCCCATGAAAGACTGGCACCTGCGCTCGGAATTTCAGGATCACATTCAAGTCACCGGCAGACAGATGAAATTTGTCTGGTTGTATTCCATCATTGGAGCTTTCGTATTGATATTAGCATGCATCAACTTCACCAACCTGAGCACCGCTCGTTCTGAAAAACGGGTAAAAGAAACCGGCATCAGAAAAACCCTGGGTTCAATAAGGAAAGAACTGGTCACTCAGTTTTATATGGAGTCGTTGCTTTATAGCGCACTCGCCTTTTTACTCTCAATATTGCTTTTAGCGGCACTCCTGCCCTGGTTCAACGAATCGGCTGGCAAAACCATCGCAGCGCCATGGGGTATGACTAACTTTTGGCTGTTCTCTGTTGGTTTCGTGCTTATCACTACACTTTTGGCAGGTTCTTATCCGGCCTTCTACCTCTCTTCTTTTAGCCCCATTAAAGCATTAAAAGGAAGGTTTTCGGCTAGCAAAGGAGCATCCATCCCCAGGCGGGTATTGGTGGTCTTTCAATTCACCATTTCCATTGCCTTAATCATTGGCACCATCACCATCAACAATCAAATTCAAGTGGCTAAAAACAGGCCTATCGGCTATTCACCACAAGGTGTCATTTCGATCGAACGTGCCTCCCCTCAATTCGGCAGAAACAATCAGCTGGTGAGAACCGAATTAATGAAAACGGGCATGGCAGAAGCCGTTGGAGCTTCCAATTACCCTGTGATCAACAATCGTGGCTGGAATAATGGCTTTAAATGGGACGGCATGCCAGAGGGCTTTGACGAGGCATTCAACCTCAACAGAGTTTCGCAGGGTTATGCCAAAGCCATAGGGATGGAGTTTTTTCTGGGTCGTGATTTCTCAGCGGAACTTACAACAGACAAAAATGCCGTACTGATCAACCGATCGGCCATGAAAGCCATGCAATTGGAAAATCCCGTTGGCACGGTGCTCAACTATGACAATGATTCTCAAAACTACACCATCATAGGGGTAGTAGAAGACATGGTCAAGCAATCGCCTTTTGGACGAACGGACCAGTCCATCATGTTTTTAGACGATTCCTGGGTCAACCACATGTACATCAGGCTCAACCCCAACCTAAGTGCAAGCGAGTCCATTGCAGGTTTGCAAGAGGCATTTGAGAAGGTACTTCCCAACGACCCCTTCGACTTCAGTTTTGCAGATGAAGATTACAACCGAAAATTCATAGCCGAAGAGCGCATAAGCAAGCAAACCCGCTTCTTCAGCATCATTGCCATACTCATCAGTTGTCTCGGACTATTCGGGCTGGCCGCTTATGTGGCAGAGCAACGCACAAAAGAGATTGGTATTCGCAAAGTACTGGGAGCTAGTATTCTATCGCTGTGGAAATTGCTTTCCAAGGAATTTACATTGCTTGTTTTTGTCGCCAGCATCATCTCTATACCTATCTCTTATTGGGTGCTTGACGGCTGGCTTTCGGGCTATGAAATACGCACAGAGCTGTCCTGGTGGATTTTCGGACTGGGTGCTGTTGGTGGCTTATTCATAACGCTTGTAACGGTAAGTTTCCAGGCACTGAAGGCAGCAATGGCCAACCCGGTAAAGAGCTTGAGGACGGAGTGATTATAGCCCGTCAGACCGACAAGCCTTGGACGCCAGTAGAATGGCTATCGATAAGGAGGTCAGACGGAGAAAAACATAGAAATCAGCGGTCGGACCGCTTGGAGAGGTCTGACCGATCAGTCAGACATATTAGAATTGAGAAATATCGGTCGGAACGATCAATAAACAGATGAAAGAACAACATCCAAATCCACCCAGGCAGGCTGAACGCCTACTGCTCAGGTTTCTCAAAGATGAGCTGGCCGAAGAGGTATTGGGCGATTTAGATGAGAAGTTCTTTTCGATGATAAAAAAGCATTCAGTAAAAAAGGCCCGGAGAAACTATTGGTATCAGGTTTTCAAATACATAAGGGCCTTTGCACTCAAAAGAAAAAAGTCAAACTCAAACTTATCAATCATGATTCAACACAATTTCAAAGTCAGTCTTCGGCAAATGCTCAAGAGCAAAGGTCATTCCCTGATCAACCTGGGCGGTCTGGCCTTTGGCCTGGTGGTTACCATGCTCATTGGCCTCTGGGTATATGATGAAGTTTCATTCAACAAAAACCACGACAAATATTCTCAAATCGCCCAATTGCTCCGTCAGGAATCGAATAACGATGAGCGGTACACCAGCACTTTTCTCACCACTGGCATGGGCGTTATGATCAGAGAAAAATTTTCAGACCAGATAGAGAAGGTTGTGATGGTTCGGGGGCGCAGGCAAGACAGGGTGCTTTCTTATGATGATCTAAAATTCAGAGATACAGGGATATTTCTTGAGTCTGGAGGCCCTGAAATGTTGGGCCTTGACATGAAGTTTGGTGTACAGAATGGTCTGGAAGACATCAATTCCATCATGCTGAATGAAACCATGTCTCAAAAGCTATTTGGAGATGAAAACCCTGTAGGCAAGCTCCTAAAGCTGGATGCGAACAGAGATCTGAAGGTTACCGGAGTATTTAGAGACCTGCCTAAAAACTCAGGCTTTTCTGATGCACAATACTTCAGTCGCCTCGTTGTTCTCTTTGGCGGCAATACAGACCGAATGAATGTCTGGGACAATTATAACGTCAGCATCTATTTACAGCTTCACCCTGAAGCCGATTTGGCCTCTGTTACGCAACTGGTGAATGAAAGCCTTGTTGAGAGACTGGGTGAAGGTGCGGAACAAAGAAAGGCCGGTTTCATCATCCACCCAATGAAAGACTGGCACCTGCGCTCAGAGTGGGTAGATGGCAAACCGGTAACCAGCCGAGCACTCAAGTTCGTGTGGCTCTATGCCATCATTGGTGGTTTTGTACTCATATTGGCCTGCATCAATTTCATGAACCTAAGCACTGCCAGGTCTGAAAGAAGAGCCAAAGAAGTGGGCATCAGAAAAACCCTGGGCTCTGTCAGAAGACAGCTGATCGCTCAGTTTTACATGGAGTCTTTCCTTTACAGCTTACTCTCATTTGGCCTGGCCTTACTGCTGCTCAAGCTTATGTTGCCCTGGTTCAATGAAACTTCAGGAAAACAAATTGCCGAGCCATGGTCCATGACCAATTTTTGGTTGCTATCCCTGGGTACCGTTTTCGTCACTTCCATACTGGCAGGCTCCTATCCTGCAGCATTCTTATCAGGGTTCAATCCCGTGAAAGCATTGAAAGGGTCCTTTTCAGCAGGTAAGAAAGCACTGCTCCCCAGAAAGGTACTGGTAGTATTCCAGTTCACCATTTCAATAGCACTGATAGCGGGCACCATTACGGTCAACAATCAAATACAGGCTGCCAAGAACCGGCCCATTGGTTATTCGCCAAAAGGCATGCTGTCTATAAGACCTGCCTCACCCAATTTTCGAGAGAAGTACAAAACCATAAAAACAGAAATGCTACGTACAGGCATGGTAAGTGCCGTGGGTAGTTCAGATTATCCGGTCGTTAGCACCCTAGGCTGGAATGGCGGTTTTAGCTGGGAAGATATGGACCCTCAGTTCAGCGAATCATTCAATACCGTGAGCATTTCTGCAGGCTATGCAGGGGCTGTAGGGATGGATTTCATCAAAGGACGCGACTTTGACGAGAACCTGGAAAGCGACAAAAGTGGCATCATCATCAACCGTTCTGCCATGGAAGCCATGCAGTTGGAAAACCCGGTAGGCACGGTGGTTACCTGGGCACCAGGCTTTATAGAGCCCACACGCTTCACCATCGTAGGTGTGGTGGAAGACATGATCAAAGGCTCACCCTTTCAGCGTACCGACCAGTCGGTGATGTTCAATGACGCTGGCTTCAATAGCTGGCTGTATATCAGGCTCAACCCGGCCGTAAGCGCCCAGGCGGCCATTCCTGCTATTGAAAAGGTGTTCAACACACACTTTCCTGAAGCGCCATTCGACTTTCACTTTGCCGAAGACGACTACAATGAAAAGTTCGAGGCCGAAGTACGCATTGGCAAGTTGGCCAGCTTTTTCAGTGCATTGGCCATATTCATCAGCTGTTTGGGGCTGTTCGGAATGGCCTCATACGTAGCCGAACGAAGGACCAAAGAGATTGGAATTAGAAAAGTATTAGGTGCCAAAGTTTCACACTTGTGGGGTTTAATATCTCGTGAATTCGCCATACTGGTGATCATTGCCTGCTTCATTTCTATACCAATAGCCTGGTATGTGCTCGATGGCTGGTTGTCTACTTATGAGGTTCAAACAGCATTGTCCTGGTGGATTTTTGCAGCCGCAGGCCTTGGTGCACTGGCAGTTACCTTGGCAGTGGTGAGCTTTCAGGCCCTAAAAGCCGCAGTAGCCAACCCGGTGAAGAGCTTGAGAATGGAATAAAATACCAGGGTCGTTCATTTGGAGCGGCCAGGTAGATAAACTACAAATTTGATAGAATGAACCGTCAGTCCGCAGTGCTAGGAGGATTTCACTAAATGTCTCGATTAAGCGGGCGGACGGGGATGAATAAATTAATGAGTAAAACGGTTGGGCCGCTTAAAGCGGTCTGACCGATTGAAGAACAGATGAAAGGACAACATCCACATCCGCCCAGGCTCGCAGAGCGCCTGCTACTCCGGTTTCTCAAAGAGGAACTGGCCGAGGAGGTAATGGGCGATTTGGATGAGAAGTTCTATTCAATAGTAGAAAAACATTCTGTAAAAAAAGCGCGGAAAAATTACTGGTATCAGGTTTTCAAATACGTCAGGCCTTTCGCCCTTAAAAAGTCAAAAATACATACAAGTCATCAACTCATGTTATACACGCATTACCTCAAAATATCCTGGAGGGCCTTGCTTAGAAACAAGGTCTATTCTGGCATCAAAATAGGAGGCTTTGCCATAGGCATTGCAGCCTGCATCCTCATTTCTCTGTTTGTGAGTCACGAACTCAGCTACGATAAACACTATGCTGAAAGCGACCGCCTTTTCAGAGTGGCCAATAGCTACTCTCTCAACGATGTGAGCGATAAGTGGACCAACCTTCAAGGCCCTTTCAAAGAGGTGCTGGAGACGCACATACCAGAGATTGACCAGATAAGTCGGGTGGTACTTTGGTCATGGGACAATGCAGGTGAAAACCACATCAGGCCCATTGAAGACCGCCATAACATCTATGAGACCGAGTTTATTTATGCCGACCCTGAACTGCTTCCCATTCTGGAAACGCCCATGGTCTTTGGCCGGGCCGAAGCGGCACTCACCGCACCCAACAGCCTGGTGATGACTCGTGAAAAGGCTGAGAAGTTTTTCCCCGGAGTAAACCCGCTGGGCAGACAACTGGTCTTGAACGATGACCCCGAAACCACTTACACGGTGGGTGGAGTCATTGAAAATTGGCCCATCAACTCACACTTACGGCCCGATTTCATCCTGACCATGGCGGAAAGGACCAGCGGCCCCGGTACCACAGGCTGGTGCTGTTCCAACTATACTTTCTACACCAAATTGAAACCTGGTGCAAGCAAGTTGTCAGTTGAGGAAAAGATGGTAGCCATAAGGGATACTTATGTGATTGATGAACTGGCTGCCCTTGGCAATTCAGACCTGGAAGACATGAAAAACAATCAGCGCTACTACCTGCAGCCGATTGATCAACTTTACTTAAACACTGAAAATGTCTACGATCACCAGACGCATGGTTCTGCAGACATGATCTGGACCTTCTCGGCCATCGCATTGGTCATACTGTTTCTGGCCTGCCTCAATTTTGTCAACCTGTCCACAGCCAAGTCGCTCAATCGTGCCAAGGAGGTGGGCATGAGAAAGGTAGTGGGTTCCAACCGCTCAGGTTTGATTCATCAGCACCTGGCCGAGTCTGTTTTCTACAGTCTGCTGGCGGTATTGCTTGGTTTGGGATTGGCCGCACTGGCACTCCCTTATTTCAACCAACTTGCCGGTAAAACCCTGAGCATACCCTGGACCGTCTGGTGGTTTGGACTCTCACTGCTGAGTACTGCGGTAATCATTGGGCTTTTCTCTGGCATTTACCCTGCCCTGTTCCTTTCCCGTTTCAGCCCCATACAAGTTTTGAAGGGCAACATGAGTACCAGCACCAAGACTTCTGCCTTCCGGTCCGGTATGATTGTGTTCCAATTCACCGCCACTGTTGTATTGATCATCGCGGCTTTGGTAACCCACTCTCAGTTCGAGCACTTTATGAACCAGTCGCTAGGCTATGATAAAAAGCAGGTAGTCAATATAATGGGTCTCAACAGCCTGGAAGAAAGCGAAAGTGAGCTTTTGAAAGAAGAAATGCTGCGCATTCCGGCAGTTCAAAATGCCACACTTAGCAACTTTTTACCCGTTGAAGGAGGAGCCATCAGCAACTTCAATTACTGGGTGGCTGAAAAGCGCCATACGGAAGATGGATTTGAAGCAGCCAGGTGGCGGGTAGATGAAGACTATCTGGCTACCATGGGCATGGAACTGGCCTCAGGCAGGTTTTTCACTAAAGCTACTAGTGACGAAAAAGCCATTGTCATCAACGAGCGCATGGCACAAATATTTGGCCTGGACGAACCCATTGGTGTAGAGCTCATCGATATGTTTGATGGCAGGTACCGCATCATTGGTGTAGTGAAAGATTTCTACTTCGAATCGCTGGCCGGCAATGTCAGGCCACTGGTCATGGTGCGAGAAAAAAGCTATGGTACACTATCGGTAAAGTTGAACACGCAAGACATGGCTGCCAGCCTCAGCGCCATCAATGCCACCTGGGAGCAAGTAAAGCCCACCCAAACCATCCGATACAAGTTTATGGACCAGCGCTTTGAGTCTATGTATGAATCATTAAATCGGTCAAAAACCCTATTCATCATCTTCTCCGGCCTTTCTATTCTGGTGGCATGCCTGGGACTGTTCGCCCTTTCGGCCTATTCCATAGAACAACGCAGCAAAGAAATTGGCGTACGAAAAGTGCTGGGAGCAAGTGTATTGCTCATTTTCAAGACGCTATCGTTCCGCTTTGTCAAATTGGTGGTCATCGCTATTGCCATCGGTATTCCTTTAGGCTGGTACATGATGGACGACCTGCTGAATGAGTTCGTCAATCGCATAGATCTGTCCTGGCCATTGTTTGCACTGTCGGCCCTCATTGCGCTGTCCATTGCCCTGTTTACCGTCAGTTTCGAGTCATTGAAAGCTGCGTTGGTAAATCCGGCAAAACGATTGAGGTCAGAGTAGAAAACCAACCGTCAGACCACATAGAGCGGTCAGACCGATAAAACAGATGAAAGAACAACATCCACACCCACCAAAGCTGGCCATTCGCCTGCTCAGCTGGTTTCTTAAAGAAGAGCTGGCCGAAGAGGTATTGGGTGATTTGGATGAAAAGTTCTACAGTCAAAAACAACAATATTCTCCTAAAAAGGCCAGAAGAAACTACTGGTTTCAAGTGTTCAATTACCTCAGGCCTTTTGCTTTCAAAAAACCCCGATGGTACTCGGGTCAAAAACTCAACTTTCTAGCCATGTTCAAACACAACCTTCTTATCAGCTACCGGAGCTTTCTGCGCTTCAAAAGCACTTTCCTTATCAACCTCATCGGCTTGTCTAGTGGCCTGGCCTGCACCCTGCTCATTTACCTCTGGGTAGTAGATGAGGTAAGTATGGACAAATTCCATGAAAAGGGTGACCAGCTTTATCAGGTATTGCAAAATGCCGAAACCAATGTAGGCATTATGACCTTTGAGTACACTCCCTCCTTGCTGGGACGCACCCTCATGGAGCGTTTTTCCGAAGTAGAACTGGCCACCACCATGCTGCCAGATAGCTATTTTGAAGACATCAGCTTTCTCATTTCAAACAATGACTATTACCGGGTTAAAGAGACTTTCATCGATGAGCATTTCTTCGATGTTTTCTCATTTGAGATGCTGATAGGCACGGAAAAATCTCTGGTTGACCAACCCGACAATGTGCTGATTTCTAAAACCATGGCCAGAAAGGTATTTGGAGACGAAGAGCAGGCCATCGGCAAAATGATTGGTCTAAAGAATGATGAAATTGAGAAGGATTACCTGGTCAGTGGGGTCTTCCAGGACCCTCCTAAAACCTCCAGCCTCCAGTTCGAATTGCTTTTCAGCCTTACCGAGTTTCAAAGAGTAAGCGAGCCATATTTTAGCCGGTGGAACAGCAATAACCCCAGCACCTATGTAGTGCTGCAAGAAGGTGCCGACCTGGAACAATTCAACAAAAATATCTATGGATTGGTTGAGCAGTTTGAGCCAAAAGCCGGTGCAAAACTCATCACTCAAAAATTTGAAGAACGATACTTGAACGGACTTTATAAAGACGGAAAAGTTGTGGGTGGACGAAAGTCCTATGTCCAGCTATTCACCCTGGTAGGCTTTGTCATCCTCATTATCGCCTGTATCAATTTCATGAACCTATCTACAGCCAGGGCCAATACACGCTTAAAAGAGTTGGGCGTCAAGAAAGCATTGGGGGCAGTTAGAAATACGCTCATAGGCCAGTATTATACTGAGGCATTTCTAATTACCATTCTTGCCTCAATCCTGGCACTGCTGGCAGCCACCTTGTCCCTACCCTTCTTCAATCAGTTGACGGGCAAAGCATTGATGCTAGCGCTGAACACGAATATGTTGCTAGGCATCATTTCTATTGTAGGTATTACCACTCTATTATCAGGCAGCTATCCGGCACTGTACCTATCACGACTCAAAACCATCAGTTCACTAAAAGGGAAACTCACCGGTAGTTTCGGAGATGTTTGGATCAGAAAAGGACTGGTAATATTCCAGTTTGCCATTGCCGCTATCCTCATCGTAAGTGTACTGGTTATTTCAAAGCAGATAGAGTACATCCAAAATAAAAACCTGGGTTATGACCGGGATAATGTGATCTTTTTCAGCAATGGAGGCATTTCTGAAGACCACTATACCAGCTTCCTCAATGAAATTAAGCGCTCTCCTGGAGTGAATGAAGCTACCTCAGCTGGCCATAACCTTACCGGTGACTCTGGCAGAACAGGTGGCCTGCGCTGGCCAGGCCAGGAAGAAGGGAAACGCCTGAGTTTTTTGAACCTCGAAACCGGCCCCGGATTTATGGAAACCATGGGCATTGAAGTGATAGAAGGAAGAACGGTGGATGCCAATCGGCCCAATGAGTTCAGCAAGATATTGCTCAATGAAACGGCTGTTGAAAAGATGGGTCTCGAAAACCCAATTGGCACCGTGGTGAAGTTTTGGGGGCGTGACAAAGAGATCATTGGCATTGTCAAAGATTTCCATGTTCTGAGTCTCTATACAGAAATAGAGCCCACCATCATTCATCCTGTAGAACCAATGAATGAAACCACTTTTGTTAAACTGTCTGGAGGCAACATTCAAGAAACGTTAAGCAAAATAGAAACCGTCTATGACCAGTTCAGCAATGGTTTCCCTTTCACCTCGGGCTTCGTAGACCAGGCCTATGAACGCATGTATGAAGGAGAAAAGCAGGTAGCTTCCTTGTCAAGATCCTTCGCGGTAATCGCCATACTCATCTCTTGCCTCGGCTTGTTTGGCCTCACAGCTTTTACCGCTGAGCGCAGGGCTAAGGAAATAGGCATTCGCAAGGTTTTGGGTGCCGAAGTGTGGCGCATTGTCTACCTGCTCTCTGGCAGCTTCAGCAAAATGGTGCTGCTTGCGCTGGTCATTGCACTGCCAATAGCCTACCTCATTGCCAATGAATGGATTCAGAACTTTGCTTTTGCGATTGAATTGAGTCCTCTGTATTTCGTAATGGCCGGAGCCCTGGCCTTTGTACTGGCCTGGCTCACCGTGGGCATTCAAACGCTGAAAGCCGCCAGGGCCAATCCGGTAGACAGCTTGAGAAGCGAATGACAGGGCAAGACTATGAAGAAGCCTACCCCAACACCACCAAAATTGGCTGAAAGGCTGCTACTCTGGTTCCTTAAGGAGGATCTGGCTGAGGAGGTGTTAGGCGATTTAGAGGAGAAATTTTATCACACTCAAAGTAATTATTCGAAGGCAAAAGCAAGAAGAAACTATTGGTATCAGGTCTTCAGATATATGAGGCCATTTGCCCTCAAACGAAATCGATCAGCCCGCTCAAATCCAGCTACAATGCTAAAGCATAACCTTCTCATTAGTTACCGCAGCTTCCTGAGATTTAGGAGCACCTTTTTCATCAACCTCATTGGCCTGGCCAGTGGACTTGCTGGCACATTACTCATATATCTATGGGTAGCCGATGAAATCTCAATCGATAAATTTCACGAAAAAGATGCCAGGATATATCAAATACTGAGAAACCGGACCGAACGGGATGGGCAAATCAACACCCATACCTCTATGCCCGGCAGGCTAGCCGATGAGCTCATGGCGAATTATCCAGAAGTTGAAGCCGCTACAATGGTTTGGCCACCCAATTTTTTCGGAGGACAAGGTTATACTACGCATCAGAATGAGCAATACAAAGCAGACGTCCAATTTGTGGATCAAGGGTTTTTGAACATCATGTCCTTCCCCCTGATTGCCGGCAACCCAACGAACGCGCTACAGAATAAGTCGGATGTATTGATTTCCAGGAGTTTTGCCCAAAAGGTATTTGGCTCTATAGATGATGCAATTGGTCAAACGTTAAATTGGAATAAGGGAAGAGCGACCGGAGACTATATTGTCAATGGTGTTTTTGAGAACCCTCCGAAAAACTCCACCATGCAATTCGATATGCTATTGAATGCAGAAGTAATGATGGAGGCTTACAAATACATGGAACAATGGGGCAATACTAATCCTGATGCGTTGGTGCTTCTAAAGGAAGGGACAGACCATGAAGCATTCAACACTAAGCTGGAAAAGCTGATGCAAAGCAAAGTCGAGAACTCAAGATCGACCCTATTCATTCAAAAATTCTCAGATCGTTATCTGAGAGGCAGCTATGAAAATGGGGCCATATCAGGAGGGCGAATCGCCTATGTCAGACTTTTTTCTATAGTTGCATTGATTATCCTGTCCATTGCCTGCATCAATTTCATGAACCTTTCAACTGCAAAAGCGGCTGGTAGATTAAAAGAAATTGGTGTAAAAAAGGCCCTTGGTGCTAAGAGGCGAGCGCTGATTGGTCAATACTTTACAGAGTCGTTTTTATTGACCATACTAAGTGTCTTACTCGCCCTTGGCATAGTAGTCTTATTTCTTCCTCAATTCAATCAAGTCACGGGCAAAACCTTGGCTATCAATTTATCGACAGAGCTATTGTCTTCCATGGCTATCATCGTACTGATAACCGGTTTTCTTTCGGGCAGCTACCCTGCACTTTACCTTTCAAGGCTGAAAACCACTGCATCGCTCAAAGGAAAACTGGTGAAAAATCTGGGAGATCTGTGGGTTCGCAGAGGGCTTGTTGTCTTTCAGTTTTCCATCTCCATCATTTTGATTTTCAGTGTGCTTATCATTTCAAAGCAAATCGATTTCATCCAATCCAAAGACCTCGGTTATGATCGTGAAAACGTATTGAGAGTGCCCAATACTGGCATTAGCGAATCAGCCTATGACGGATTCCTAACAAGTCTGGAGACCATTCCAGGGGTGGTCAGCACTTCGTCCTTAGATCATAACTTGATGGGAGATCATGGTAGTACCAGCAATGTCGATTGGCCTGGGAAAACACCAGATCAGGAGGTGAATTTCGTAAGCCTTGAAATGAGCTCGGGGTTCATCGAAACCATGGGCATGGAATTAGCACAAGGGAGAACATTCGAGAGAGGCCGCCCAAATGAAGGTCAGAAAATTGTCTTGAACGAAACAGCCATTGAACAAATGGGACTCGAAGACCCTATTGGCAAGGTGATCATCTTAGGAAACTGGGACGATGCGCCAAGAGAAATCATTGGTATTGTCAAAGATATTCATGCAGAGTCACTCTACGAAACCATTCTACCCACCTTTATCCAGGTCTATCCTATGGCCAGTGAGACCATCATCAAAATTCAGGCTGGAACAGAAGCAAGTTCGTTGCTGGCCATAGAAGAGCAATTTGAGGAATTCAACAATGGGGTACCATTTGACTTCACATTCATGGACTCAGATTATCAGGCAATGTATGAGAACGAAAAGCGTATCTCATCGCTTTCTAGGTTTTTCGCTCTTATAGCCATCATCATTTCCTGCCTTGGACTTTTAGGGCTTACCGCCTTTACGGCAGAAAGACGAACCAAAGAAATTGGCATCAGGAAAGTACTGGGGTCAGGAAATTGGAGAATCATTCAAATGCTTTCCGTTGACTTCACCAGGATGGTGGTGGCCGCACTCGCCATTGCCCTGCCCATAAGCTATGTGTTTGCCAAAGGCTGGCTGCAAGACTTTGCCTATAGCATAGATTTGACTTCTGGCTTCTTCATACTCAGCGGCTCAATTATTCTAGGGGTAGCCTGGCTCACCGTAGGCATGCAAACGCTGAAAGCTGCCAGGGCCAATCCGGTAGACAGTTTGCGGAGTGAATAGCCTTATAGAGAGCCCCTTCTGAAATGAATAAAAGAGTGAAATGAAAAGGACACCCCCAAAAACTGCCAAAACTACTGTCACCTTATTCAAACACGAGAACAGATGTCAAATAGGAAAAAAGCAGTGATGAGGATGTCAGTATTCAATCTGTGTGGTCAATCCAACAACCTTAACAACAAACATTCGCACAGATTTTCAGCAGGTTAGGCTCCAATCTTTAACCTTAGCACTTTACATTAAACTACTTCAACACTCTTAAACGTGTCCTTTTGCAATGTTAAGTATTAAGACGAAAATAGCATTACTATTGTTTAAAATAGTTTATGTTATTTTTTAGTTAACATTACTTTCATTCGATCGATGGTACCGGCCAACAATTCAATCATCAGATCTTTACCTTAAGGGAAATTGAGCCCCGCCCACCTCTAATTCAGTGTTCCCAAAGCTGCTTCACTCCTACTAGCCTAAAAAGTTGCCTCGAGATGGCGTGCAACCTTTGAAAATATTTGTTCTCTTTTTCGTAATAAACTCTTATACTGCCTAAAGTCATGAGCGCAAATAGTAAAAAAGATAGACCTCCCAGGTTAGGAAAGTGGTTACTGGAAAGCTTTTGTTCCTATGACTTTCTATCTACCGCGCTTTGGGATTTGGATGAGCTGTTCCATAGGAATGCAAAAACCAAAGGAGTTCAACGAGCCAAATTCATCTATCTAAAAGAGGCACTTAGCATTATCGTTCATCTCTTTTTCAAAGGGAAAAGTCAATACTCAACCAATAAAATCGCTATGTTCAAACACAACATCTTAATCTCCCTTAGAGGTTTTAAACGCTACAAGAGCACCTTTCTCATCAATCTATTTGGCCTGGCCATCGGCCTTGCAAGTGCACTCCTCATATACCTCTGGGTCAATGACGAAATGCAAATGGGTCAGTTCAAAGAGAAAGACAGTGACAGACATGTTCAGTTATATATAAACTCCAAGCTTGCTGATGGTATTCATACCAATGAAAGAACGCCATTCCCATTGGCCAAGGCATTGGTAGAAGCATTGCCCGAAGTCGAAAAAGCGGTATCAGTTTTTGATGAACCTTATTACAAAGGCGTCATTTCCTTTGATGGCAATGACCTAAGGGCTGTGCCACTTTTTGTTTCTGATGGCTATTTTGATGTGATCAGTTGTGACCTAGTTGCAGGAAGTAAAGTAGGTGCCTTGAAGAATGAAAATGTGGTGATTTCTCTTCAACTGGCGAATAGCCTCTTTGGTGACCCACAAAAAGCGATAGGCCAAACTGTGAACTTTACTGGTCAATACTACAAGGGGCCTTATGTAGTCAGTGGTGTTTTTAAACCAGACCCCCGATCTACGGTAAACTTCGACATCCTGGTGAATATAGATCACTTCTTAACTGTCTGGCGAACAAATCTTTACAATTGGCATAATGGTGGCCCTCAGACACATGTGGTACTGCAAGAAGGAGTTGATCTGGATGAATTCAACACCAAAATCGAGGACCTGTTAAATAAGCTCAAAGGCGGTCCTCAAACGTTGATTGCTCAAAGGTATTCGGACAAATATCTCTATGGAAAGTTCGAAAATGGCCTACCGGTGGAGGGCCGAATGGTCTACGTCCGCATCTTCAGCCTCATTGCGATTTCTATTTTAATTATTGCCTGCATCAATTATATGAATTTGTCTACCGCCCAGGCTTCACGAAGGGTCAAAGAAATAGGAGTCAAAAAAGCCATAGGTGCCAACCGTAGAAACCTCATTTATCAGTATTTCAGCGAGAGCTTGTTTATCTCTTTCATTGCGCTCCTTCTGGCCGTAGGCATAGTGCTCCTTTTGCTGCCGCAATTCAATTCCATCACCGGAAAATCGCTATCCATCGGGCAGGCTTCTTCTGTAATCTTTACCACCTTGATTGTCACTCTGACAACTGGCTTAATCTCGGGAATATATCCTGGCCTCTACTTGTCGGGATTTAAACCTGTTCTGGCCCTGAAGGGAAAGCTTCAATCAAAATCAGGTGGTTTATTGCTGCGAAAAGGCCTGGTCGTCTTTCAGTTTGCCATCTCGGTAATACTCATCATTACAGTCGTTGTCATTTACCGACAGATGAACTTTATCAAGGCTTCCAACCTGGGATATGACACCGAACATGTCATCTCCTTTACTATGGAAGGCAAGCTGCGTCAGGAAAATTCGGAGCCCTTCATGGCAGAAATTAGAAAGCTGAGTGGTATAGTCAATATCTCACACCTATGGGGTGAACTTCCGGGTGATGTGAGCAGCAGTAGCGGTTTCCGATGGAAAGGACAAACCCCGGAAGAAAGAAACACGAAATTCAACCTTATTGAAGGTGGATACGACATCGAAAAGGTGCTGGGTCTCGAATTGATTGAAGGGCGGTTCTTTTCGAGGGAATTTGCAGCGGATAAAAAAACCATTGTGATCAACCAGTTTGCTGCAAATCTATTTGGTTTTGAAAATACCATTGGAGAACAATTCGATGGGAAAGAGATTATAGGCATCGTAAAAGATTTCCACTTCAAAGGCTTCCATGACAAAATCGGGCCCTTCTTCTTTAGGTTGAATGACAGTGGTGAGTACTTTGTTGCGAAAATTCAAGCTGGACGCCAAATCGAGACCATTCAGCAAATTGAAGCACTTTATAGTGAATTTAATCCAGGCTATCCGTTCGAATTCAAATTCATGGATGACAAGTATCAACAACTTTATCTGGAAGAGGAAAGAACTGCTACCCTGTCGAAGTATTTTTCGGCCATTGCCATTTCCATTTCATGTCTTGGATTGTTGGCACTTACCGCTTTCAGCACACAAAGAAGGTTCAAGGAAATTGCAATCCGGAAAGTGCTGGGCTCTAGCCATTTTGGCATCATTCGTTCATTGTCAAATCACTTTCTGGGTCTGATCCTATTGGCCATAATTATTGGCTTGCCCATTGGTTACTACCTCATGCAGCATTGGTTGGAAGGCTTTGTCTACCGCATTGATCTAAAGCCGGCTTTATTCATCCTTTCTGGTGTGTTTATGCTTCTGGTCGCTTGGCTTACGATTATGACACAAACGGCTAAATCAGCCAAGATCAACGTGATAGAAAGTCTTAGGAGTGAATAAAATTAACTGGTTTAAATCATGAGTCCAAAGCAGAATGGTCGACAACCCCCGAAGTTTGCAAAATGGTTACTGGAAAGCTTTTGCTCTTACGACTTTCTATCAACTGCGCTGTGGGATCTCGAAGAGTTGTTCCATCACAATGTCAAGAACAAAGGACTCGCGCGAGCGAAATTCATCTATACAATAGAAGTCTTAGGCATCATCATCCATCTTTTTTTTAAGGGAAAAACACATTACTCAATCAACAAACTTGCCATGTTCAAACACAACGTCTTAATCTCAATAAGAAGCTTTAAACGCTTCAAAAGCACATTCTTGATTAACTTATTCGGATTAGCCATTGGACTTGCCAGTGCTTTGTTGATTTTCCTATGGGTCAATGATGAGCTGCATAAGGATCAGTTCAGCGAAAAGGACAGTGACAGACATTATCAGATTTTGGTCAACACTGATCACCCTAGTGGAATGCAAACTAAGGAGATGGCTCCCACACCAATGGCCGCGGCTATAGAAGCTGAACTTCCGGAAATTGATTATGCCATACCGATCGTTTACGCAAACTTCTACCGGGGCATATTATCCCATAAAAATCAATATTCACGAGCTCAAATTCTTTTTGCTGGCAGCGGATATTTTAATGTATTCCCATGCGATTTTGTATCAGGAAACAAACAGACCGCCTTCGAGGATAAGAAAGGCATTATTATATCCGAACCCCTAGCCATCAATTTATTTGGCGATTCAGACAAGGCCCTTGGTCAAACCGTAGACTTTAAAGGTGTGCATTTCACGGGACCTTACACTGTTACCGGAGTATTCAGACCTGATAAGGACAGTTCTACCGACTTCGACATATTGATGAGTTTTGATCAGTTCATGACTGAGCGTCCTGAAATGAAAAAATGGTACAATGGAGGCACTCAGACCCATTTGGTTTTGAAAGAGGGTGTAGACATTGAGCAGTTCAACTCAAAAATTAAAAACTACCTGCACACCAAAGAATTCCAGAATAAGAAACAGACACTGTTTGCTCAAAAATACTCGGATAGGTACCTCTACGGACAGTACGAGAATGGAAAACCGGTAGCAGGTAGAATGGTCTATATTCGAATTTTTTCACTCATCGCCATCTTCGTACTCGTAATTGCATGCATCAATTATATGAATCTCTCCACTGCGCAGGCCTCCAGGAGAATTAAGGAGATTGGTATTAAAAAAGCGGTGGGGGCACAACGCAGAAGTTTGGTCTATCAGCACTTTGCCGAATCGATCTTCATGACTAGTCTTTCATTGATCATATCGGTTGGAATTGTGCTCCTGCTACTCCCGAAATTCAATGAAATTACTGGTAAGGATTTATCCATTTTCGGAGCATCGGGAATTGTTCTACCTGTCTTAGGCATAACGCTGCTAACAGGTCTGGTTTCTGGTATATATCCAGGAATATACCTCTCTGGCTTTAATACTGTTTTTGCCTTGAAAGGGAAATTAAGCGCTGGATCTGGAGCCTTGTGGCTGCGCAAGGTATTAGTGGTGTTCCAGTTTACGATTTCGGCTACCTTAATCATTTCGGCCGTGATTATTCATGGTCAAATCAATTTCATTCAACAGTTTAACCTGGGCTATGATACAGAACGCTTAATCTCATTCCAACGAGAAGGTAAGCTTCTCAACGCTCCGGATGTCTTTATTGAAGCAGTCAAGAATATCCCTGGAGTGGTCAATGCCTCGCAAATGGGTGGAGATTTAGGTGTTGAGATCAGCTCCCGTTATAATTTAAAATGGAAAGGTCAGCATCCTGATGAAAAAGGAATTTGGTTCCATTTCATTGAAGGCGGATATGAAATGGCTGAGATGTTGGGTGTTGAACTCAAATCCGGGCGCCTCCTTTCAAGAGAATTTCCATCCGATAAGAGCGCAGTGGTCATTAATGAAACGGCAGTCGAGGTTCTTGGCTTTGACAATCCAATTGGCGAAAAGTTACATGTAGGGTCGGCCTATACAATTGTTGGCGTTGTCAAAGACTTTCACTTTCAAGGAATGTATGAAAAAATCAAACCGTTCTTTTTTGAAATTGACCCAGAGGGCGGAAACTTTATTGTAAAGCTATCAGGAGAAAATCAGGCCGAAACGTTGAACAGGATAGAAGCAATACATTCCTCTTTCAATCCGGGTTATCCGTTTGAGTTTAAGTTCATAGACGACAATTATCAAAAGCTCTATGATGAGGAACGAAGAATCTCTTCGCTATCCGACTACTTTGCCACGGTCACCATAGTCATCTCATGCCTTGGACTTCTGGCCCTAACTGCCTTTAGCACACAAAGAAGGTTTAAGGAAATAGCCATCCGAAAAGTACTCGGTTCTAAGAACTGGGGTATCATTCAGATGCTATCCAAAGAATTCCTCATTTTAGTGATGGTTGCGATCTCTGCCGCCCTTCCAATTGGTTATTACTTAATGAAAGGTTGGCTCGATGGCTTTGCTTTCAGAATAGACTTACAACCTCTCTACTTTGTTCTATCTGGTATGATTATGCTCATTGTGGCATGGCTAACCATTGTGGCACAAACCGCCAAGTCTGCAAGAGTAAATATAACTGAGAGCCTGAGGAGTGAATAAATGAACATTGAAAACTGAGGTTACCAACGGCCTTATCATTTCTATTTAACAAGTGATTCTTTTGGCTATACAGTCCAGGATAAGATCCGATAATGGTAAAGCTATCAACTTAAGTCAGTCATAATATTTGAAGACCTCAGAGTCTTCTCACGAAATGTAAATAGTACTCTTGTACCTTAGTAAAACTTGCAAGCATCAAACCCACAATACCAGGTATTCAAACCCACCTTTGCCATAAGACACTGGGTCAAATATTATTGGTCGCTTTCCGATTTGATGGGCAATACCAATGATGGTCTACCTGGTCCTCCCCGTTACGATCTTGTAATTCCTGATGGCAGTACTGAGTTGATATTTAACTGGGGCTCGGCCTATGAACGCAAGGGCCTTGGTTCCACTGATCAAGAGATCATGAGACGAAGCTGTATGGTAGGACAAAGAAATCAGTCTGTACTAGCCAGAAGACTAGAACCAACACAATTGATTGGGGTCAAATTCAAACCAGGGGCACTATCGCAATTATTGGGCATACCAGAAGTGCACTTCAAAAATCAAGTGGTAGCAATCAGCGATTTGAATTTACCCGGCTTCGACAGGCTTGAGGCTGCCCTTTATGAATGCAAAGACATTCAGCTCTGCCTACAAAAACTGGATCAGTTCTTTATGAGTGCTTTACTAATGCAAGGCACAAATACGGGCCAGTTGAACCCAATTCTGAGATGCATTCAAGACAATCACATGATTGACCTGCAGACATTACAACAGCAGTTCGAAATACACCCCAAAAAGCTTCAAAGGCTTTTCAATCAACATGTAGGCCTATCTCCTAAAAATTACCTCAGGGTGATGCGTTTCAAAAACCTGTACAAGCAGATCAATCGGCAGGCAATGGCATTTTACGACCAGTCCGTATTCGACTGGGGCTATTACGACCAAATGCACTTCATCAAAGAATTCAAGTCCTTCATCGGCCAAAGCCCTAGCGACTATTATCAGGGTAAAGGAGCAGTCTCAGATAAGATCCTGACTGATACACTGGGTCAGCTGAAAAAGGCTGTCTGATTTTTACTATCCCCTTGCCCGGCACGAAAGCATTTTTGTAAGAAAAAGCATGAAGCAAAAAACGCTAGGTAATTCCGGTATCCAGGTAAGTAATCTATGCCTTGGCACCATGTATTTTGGCACCAAAGTCAATCAGAAAAACTCTTTTGCCCTCCTTGATCAATTTGTAGCCGCGGGTGGCAATTTCATCGACACATCTAACAATTATGCCTTCTGGATGGATGGAGCAAGCGGTGATGAAAGTGAAGTGGTACTGGGTGCGTGGATATCCAGCAGGAAAAACCGAGACAAGCTCATTATCAGCACCAAAGTGGGGGCTCGTCCTACTCATGTTGGAGGCGGATTGGAAGACATGGAAGGTCTACGCTATGCTACTATCATGGCTGCTGTGGAAGAAAGTCTTAGGAGGCTTCGGTGCGACTACATTGACCTGTATTACGCCCATGTCGACTGGTATGATGCCCCCTTAGAGGAAAGGCTAAGGGCATTTGAAGAGTTGTCCAAAACAGGAAAGATCAGGGCCACTGGTGCAAGTAACCTTCACCCCTGGCGTTTAGAGCGCAGCCAGCGGTTGAGTAGTAAAAACGATTGGCCAACTTCTGTCGCAGTACAACAGAAGTACAGCTATTTGAGGCCCAAAGCCAATGCTGATTTTTGGGTACAGAAGTGTATCAATCCAGAATGGATAGACTATGCTACACAGAATCCTGGCATTTCACTGATCGCCTATTCTACCCTCCTTTCCGGTGCTTATTCAAGGGCTGAGTTGCCACCAGAGTACGACACCCAAGACAACCAAATTCGATTAAAGACCATAACTGACCTGGCTCAGGCCAAAGGTGTCACTGTCAACCAAATGGTACTGGCCTGGATGACGCAGGGAAAGGTGCCCATTATCCCGCTCATAGCAGCCAGCAAAACTGAACAGTTGACCGAAAGCCTCGGCTCCAATCTGCTGACATTCACGGAAGAAGAGATTGAGTTGCTCGACCAGGCTGGAATTTAGTATTCGGCAAATGGTCGCTGACTTGCCTAAAGGTGCAATCGACTATGGATGATGTATCCTCAACAAATCAATCCATCAACCCAAAACCTGTAACCATCCATTCAATTGGACAAAGCATCAATTGACCCTGATCGTAGCTATCTGGTTGACGTAACTTTAGTGAATCAAAACAACACAAGAATGAAAAAATGGATGCTTTGCGCACTAGCGCTGGTAAGTATGTTAGCCTGCTCTGACACCGAAACTGAGCCAGATACTGACCCAATCGATCCTCCTCTTGACCTATCGGGCAAGATTGTGATCCCGGCAACTACGCGAGACACGGTTCTTTTTTTCACAGGGATTGATCAGGTTTCTCTACCTGTTTTCATCTCATTTCCTGAAAGTGCCGCAACAACACTTCCTGCTACTGTCGTACTGCATGGATCGGGAGGCAATTGGAAAGACGAGGACACAGACGATGATGGCATTGATGATGTCATAGAAGAATGGACACTCTCCAGTCAAAACACTCAGTGGAAGTCTCTCTTCGACCAGGAAGATGTAATTTCTGCTTTTCCCGGCAGCTATTACCGGAGAGGAACGGTGGAAAACAAAGGAGACTGGAAAAGCCCGCCATTACAGTTTAAGATCAGTGCCAGCTTCATAAGAAACTACGATGCTTATGGCACACTGGAGGTCTTGAGAAAGCTAGTAAGAGCCGATGGTAGCCCCTTAGTCATCTCTGACAAAGTCGCGCTCCTTGGGTTTTCACATGGAGGCACAGCAGTGCAGAGCACTTTATTCGATACTTCAATTGTACCTGGTAATTGGGAGTGGTCTCAATCATATAGCGGCACACTTTATACCCAGGAGCCGAGGCTTCCGGCTGCCTTGCCAGAAGAAGGAGGATTTGTAGGTGGCGTCATGTACTACCCAGGCTCCTTCCATAATAGCTACTATGGCAACCCTTGCTCAGGCACCAGCATTTTCCAAACCTATGCTGATTTCATGATCCACCTTCCTTCAGAGGATTCACTGACACCTAATTCGGAATGCATGCTTCAAACCACTGCTAATAATGGTGGAGGAACGGCCACTATCCATCGATATGAAGGCGCAGATCACAGCTTTGATGGCAAAAGCACTGGCATCAATGGGGAGGCCAGCACACTGGCGCGTACAAGAACCATCAATTACCTCAAAGAGAAATTAGGGGTTGAATAATTCGATTTCTATTAATGCTTAGCCTACTCTATCCTCCCAGGTGGGTAGTTGAAAACAGCGCAAAATGTGAGTCAGGCAGCAGGCAGTATTGGCCTGTGCGGAGATTGCGCTCACATTTGGAGTTTTCGCAAGGGCTTTTGTTAACACGATTTAACTCCCTTACTTTTCTTTTGCCTCTCCAAAAGAAAAGTAACAACCTGCCTGCCGGCAGACAGGAAGAAAAAGAGACCAACATCAAAACCATCAGATCTTCGAAGTGCACTCAACAGTGTTTTTCAGCTGATGGTCACGCTGATGTTGGATCCCCACCGCACCTTCAACGACTCAGTGCTTTTGTAATGATAGGAGAACCATCATATCAATTTATGCTCCGTTAGTAAAACAGAATAAAAGTCCCCCTCCCGTTTCACTGCTCTAAAGCTTTGCGAAAGAGTGGAAGGGATTTAGGGTCGGGTCAACACAAACATCAACCACAATGACTAAAGCCTATTATAGGCACATATACTTGAAGGTGGGCGGACATTGCCGAAAACCACGCGAAGTGCAAATGGATTGCCCTGGTTAGGGCTGGCCAGGGGGTAAAAATTCATTTGTACCTGTGTTTTTGGCTGGTTTTTTAGTCTCTTTTTGTCCATACAAAAAGGGACACACACAAGTCGTGTAATTTCCCTAAACTAGTCAGACAGTCCAAGAGCGGCATCTCTCTTTTAGTTAAGAGTCACACGATGTGTTTCAATACTAATCCACGATTGAACTTTTCAACCTTTAACTCTCTATTATTACTTCAGCTCCGGCACCAACTCCAAATTCAAGCCCTCTATAAAAGCCTTGTATTTGGCCCAATCAGATGCGAAAAACTCATTGATCTCTGCCAGCACTTTGTCGGCATTCTTCCTGGCTTTGTCATAGGCATATTGCTGTGGTTGACTAACGGGTTTGTAGCTGCCTTCCATCTTGCCCCTTATGTTATTCAGTTGGTTGATGATGGCATTGGGGTCATTCCTAAAACCCTGAACCTGTCTTTCAATGATTAGCTCTCTCAGCTGCTTGATTCGTTTTTTCAACAATCCCGATTGCTTCTTTGCCTCTTCATGATCACCCGCCAGGCCTTGCACCTTATCGATGGTACTGTTTGCTTCGCCAAGCTTGTCCACTGCATCTGTAACTGAGCTGACCAGCGTATTCACCTTTTCAATAAATGCGGCTTTTTCAGATACACCTGCCATATCCCAATCAGTGCGAGGATCTGCCAGTAAATTGAAGGTCTCGCTATGGCTATTCCCATCGTGGCTCATGGTGATGGTGTATTTTCCTGGGAGCACATCATATCCACGAGGGGGCGTCACCTCTTTGCCCTTGGGCTGGCGCGAACCAGGCCAGCGGATACCATCAGCTTCAAAGCCCCAGAACATGCGATGCACGCCTGGTTTAGCCGTGAAGTAACGCGTCCTTACTGTGTTGCCCCCGTCATCTTTTACCTCAAATTTCAGTTTCTTTTTGGTGTCAACCGACTCATTCAGCGCATAAGTAATGCCAGCGCTAAAAGGCTTGTTCTGACCCATAAACAGACCATGGCCCGTACTACGGTAACCGCGATAAGCTCCAATGATGGCATTGGTAGCATCAGGGATTGGGAAGATATGCACTGACTTTTCTTTCACCGCTTCCACTCCCAACTGAGCAGCCTGGCGCAGTGGCCTGATGTCATCCAATATCCAGATGGCACGGCCAAAGGTGCCAATAATAAGGTCGTGCTCACGTGGGTGAATTTGCAGGTCCATGGTGGGTACGGTAGGATATCCGTGCGTCCACTTGGCCCAGGTTTCTGAACCATCTATGCTCACATATAGACCTGATTCGGTACCCAGAAACATCAGCTTGGGCTCTACCGGGTCTTGCACAAAGCTGAGTGCAAAACCGAAGACATCATTTTCTTCTACAATGCGCTTCCAGCTTCTGCCAAAGTTGGTGGTGCGGTACACGTAAGGCGACCAGTCATCTCTGCGGTGCTCATCAAATACCACAAAAGCAGTACCTGCTTCATGGGTACTGGCCTTGATTTGCTGCACCCAACTGTTTTCTGGCAGGCCCGGGAATTTACCAGCGCTGTTTTTCCAGCTTTGGCCACCATCCTGGGTAAGTTGTACATTGCCATCATCGGTGCCCACCCAGATCGTATTCTGTTGCAAGGTAGATGGCTCTACCACCGTAATGGTTGTGTGATTCTCTGCACCGGAGTTATCATAGTTCAGTCCACCGGTATCGTATTGCTTTTGCTTTTCGGGATCATTCGTGGTCAGGTCGGGCGAAATAATCTCCCAGTTCTGACCATGGTCCGTAGACTTATGCAGGAACTGTGACCCAAGGTAAACGGTCTTCTTGTCGAAGGGGTCCACATTCACCCCGGCATTCCAGTTGAAGCGCAAGGTCGCACCATTGGGATGCTCTGGCTGTATGCCGGTCATCTGGCCGGTTTCACGATCGTACCTGCGGATATTGGCCCGCTGGCTTAGGGAATAGCCAAAGCGTGTGTCCAATGGATCGGGCACAATGTCGAAACCATCGCCACCAACAATACGCTCCCAATAGCTATTGCGAATGCCGCCTTGTTTCCAGAGCTGACTGGGTCCGAGCCAGCCGCCATTGTCTTGCATGCCGCCCATTACATTGTAGGGATGCTCCATGTCGTAGTTCACATGGTAAAACTGACCGATGGGCAGGTTTTCCATATAGTGCCAGCTACCGCCTCGATCGCGGGTCACTTCCATGCCGCCATCATTGCCTAGCACTATGAAGTTGGGATCGTCTGGGTGGATGTACAGTGCGTGATTGTCTACGTGGATAAAGCCGGGATTCACCCACATCTTAAAGTTCTTGCCTCCATCTTCACTTTCAGTGGCAAAGGTGTGCAGCGAGTAAATGCGGTTTTCATTTTTCGGGTCTACGAAAATGTCGGCATAGTAAAATGGCCGATTGCCTAACCAATTGTCACCTTTTTTGGAGCTGCGGTACCATTTGTTGCCTCCATCATCTGAGCGATAAAGGGCATTTTCTTTCGACTCTACATAAGCGTAAATGCGGTCGGGCATGCTCGGTGCTATGGCCAAACCGATGCGCCCCAGCTTGCCTTTGGGCAGTCCGTGTGCTGAAGTTTTTCTGTCCCAGCTCTCTCCCCCATCGTGGCTGATGAAGATGCCTGATGCTTCACCACCAGAGTTAAAGAACCAAGGCCAGCGCCTGTGCTCCCACATGGCTGCCACCAGCTTGTTCGGGTTGGTGGGGTCAATCACCAAATCGGCAATGCCGGCTCCTGGGATGCTGTAGAGCACTTTTCTCCAGGTTTGCCCGCCATCGGTAGATTTGTATACGCCACGCTCTTCATGCTCCGCCCAGGGTGAGCCGATGGCCCCTACCCAAATGGTGTTCGGGTCGCTGGGGTGTACGATAAGTCGGTGGATGTTCTTGGTCTTTTCCAGACCCATGTGCTGCCAGGTTTTGCCTGCATCGCGACTGCGGTACACGCCATAGCCTGAGTTGAGTGAGTTTCTTGGATTGCCTTCACCGGTGCCCACCCAGATGGTACTTGGGTTAGAGGGGTCGATGGTCACTACTCCAATTGATGCTACCTTTTCCTTATCAAAAAGTGGCTCCCAGCTGGTGCCTCCACTTACCGACTTCCAAAGGCCACCGGATGCTGTACCCGCATAGATCACATTGCGGTTGTGGCGCACTACATCAATGCTGGTGACCCGACCACTCATACCCGCTGGCCCAATGGACCGTGGTTTCATTTCCGAGAACATAGAAAGGTCTGTCTGCCCAAAAAGGGCAACCGACAGGACGGAAAAAGTAAAGGTGAGAAGGACTCTAAGGCTTTTCATAGGCTTGGCTTATGCCTAAAGATAAAGCGATGAGGGTTTGGGGTGATGTGGAATTATGTGGGTGGTACCTATAAATCACAAAAGACAAATCCCAAATTCCAAAAGCATTACTAACCAATTTCGATGGCATTTATGGTGACTGAAGGAACAGGCATTCACAGCGTGTGAGCGGCAGGTGGTTAGAGCCATTTACAGTGGACAAAATCAGTAAAACAGACATCCATCTAATCGAATTATTTCGTCTGTATCAATCGACTCTTCTGAGTAATCTTTTTCAGAAGGATGGAAAATAAATGCTTCACCGTCAGAACTTGAAAAATGAAGTAGGCCGTCAATTACTTCATATTTATAAGTTATGGTGTATTCAATTTCATTACCAGAACCATAGTAATCATAATTGAACCAAAACACATCCTCCTGATCTTTTGTGATTTTTATATCCCATTTAGTTCGATCCGTGGTTGTTTCATTTAATGCCCATCCATTACAGGATGAAGCAGTACGATCAACTTGAAAGAAGGATATGAAATATGGGTCCCAAAAGTTTGAAAATCTTATATCTGAAAAGTCGCTGTAATAATTTTCCGGATCTGCCCAGGTTGTCCCGTCATATTTATTTAAAAAATGACACATCTTTTGTCCCCAACCCGGACCACAGTATATCACCGATGGATCAAGGGTAGGATATTCTTTTCCATAGATATCTCTTACAACATCTTCGCTTCGAGGCTGTTCAGACTCTTCAGGCTCAGATTCCGCTGTGTCGCTTCCCGAACAAGAAAACAAAACAAAGAATAGAAATAGTAGAGGTAATTTTTTCATTCCCGATACTTCTTTGGCATCATAAAGTTAGTCTAAATATTAAAAGTAAAAGTAACCAATAATGGCATTCCGCTTTCCCTAGTTCGCAATGTTTGCGGACTCACTTTACCTGGTAATGAAGTGCCTATGATTTCTAAGCACTCACAGCATCTGGGTGCCACCCACTCCTTGTCCCATGCCTAAGGCATGCAAGCTACCAGGAGGGAAATATTTCTTTATGAAATAGGCGTCCGCATATCGAATTACAGATTCCCAGATAATCTCTTTCTATACCCACCATGTCAATGATCTCTTAGCTATCCATCTAAAGTGACATCATCAAAAAACCAATTTTTACAATAATTATAACTTTATTACTCCTATACAAAAAAGCATAGTTTGTGATGAGTCAAACCATAATTCCTTGCCCAAACTGCCAACATAAGGCGCGAGTGCCTTCCAATAAAACGATACGATACAATTGTCCAGAATGTACAACATCAGTAACTGTTAGCATGGGAACTGTAACAGACTTTAAAGGTCAAAAGTCAAACGCGCAAGGGCAGAATGATAAAAAAGGCCTATTAGTCATCGTTGAGGAAATTTTCTCGCCAGTCACAAAATATTGGCAAGGACTCGTGGCTATGAACCAATTAGAAACTCTTGCAAACGATATTCGGTCAGGACGTTTCACTCTCAGAGACCTGACACGCATTTCTTTAGGGACTATCATATTCAATGCCGCACTAGGAGCTATTGGAGCCAAGTTAATCGATGACCCAGGTTATATTTTCAAGGTTATTGATATCCCCATTCTCAATGAATTTTTGGTGGTAATAATTTTTTATACAACGTCTCTTATCAATGCGGCTGTTGCAAGGACAGGCTTAAATTCAAATGACCATAAACACATAGATTTTGAACATATCTTTTTAGGTGCAACGCTAGTCCCCATGATTGCTCTTCCAATTTTTACAGGCTTAGAAGTATTTGCCAAATTGATCATGCCTGTGGAAAATGTAGCAACTATAGAAACTGGTATGGGTTATGGAATAATAGTCTTCCAAATATCTCTGATTTCAGGTGTAGTTAGCAAAACTTTCAGGGTACCAAAAAAGAGAATATTAATACCACTTATCATTGCCAATGTAATTCTCGCAGTCATAGTGATGATAACAATCTTATACTCTTTTTGAAATAGCGCTGGTTCATCCCAAAGGCTCATAATTCTGCCATTGTTGTTGCTTCTAAAGCTGACCAAGTACAAACTTACCGCACTTGTTGGTGTTCTTCACCAACGAGCCTATTGATTCTGTGAGCAAAACAGAGTACCCTTTACGACTTGCAGATTGCTTCGTCCTCCGTCCTCGCAAAACGATCTACCTCTGTGCTCTTTGCCCCCTTGTTGGTGTTCTTCACCAACAAGTCTTTAGACTCTGTAACCAAATCAGGCCAGCTTTGTCGACTGACAGATTGTTTCTTCCTGCGTCCTCTCAAAACGACCTGCCTCTGCGCTCTTTGCTTACCCTCAGCGAAACTCTGCGATAAAACCTGCTATGCCACGAATACATACGGATCAGGGCAGTTGGCGAAGAAGTATTCACTCTCACTCTTTCGGCAGACTCCCGGATAATCCCCTTCCATGCCCTGCATGTCGATGATTACCTGAAAGTGAAGGTGGGGAGGCCAATGGAAGTTCTCTTCATATTTCCCCAGGCTGGCAAATTGCTCGCCTTGCTTGATGCTTTGACCGACATTCAAACCATCCAGCGATTCGGTACTGAGGTGGCCGTAAAGTGTATGAAATTCAGTGCCATTGACCTCGTGCTTTAAGATGATCACCGGGCCATAGTCGCCATGAACATCACGGTTGGCAAAAGAGTGGACGGTGGCATCCAGCGGGGCATAGACCGGAGTGCCGGCTACAGTCCAGATGTCAATGCCGAGGTGGATCGTTCTCGGTTCTTCTTCTTCAAAGAGCTCAGAACGGGAATAGAGTCCTCGCTCCTCCCTGTAGCCTCCCCAGCCTACATAGGCACCTTGAGCGGTAATCTGCTGATTGATAAAGCCGCAGAAATCATTGGCATTATTGAGGTCTATTTGCTGTAGGGTCTCATTGTCTTTGCTTAAATCCAGCCTGGCAGCCGCATTGATATCGAATTGAGCCACCTGTGCAGGTTCGATATTGGCCGATTTCAGAAGGGTATTTAGGTCCATAAGCGCTCAAAACGGTTGAATCTTAAAACTAGCCAATAAATCGTGTTTGGCAGCGCTTGTGGAATAGTCGAAGTTTTGTCTACCAACTCAAACCGCTTAATTTTATGCTTCGTTCATTCAATCACAATGCATCCACTGGAACTGTTTTGTTATCAAAAAGGCCTGCTGCGGCTCTCTTTTGTCAAAATCAAGCGATGGCACGAGCGCAAAGACATTGCCCGACTTATTTATGCTGCGCAACATGGCATTTATTACCTGAGGCTGCATTGCATCAATTATTTATCGACCTACAAAGATGATCAGGGTGTCAATGACCAGCTCAGACACATGATTGACGATCCGGTGTCAAGTGTGTCAGAAGCGGCCATTGCACTTTTCGATAAATCCACCGACAAGGAGCTGAAAGCACAGATTAAGGCTGCACGAAAGCTTCGAAAACAGAAAGAGAAGTCATATAAAAGCGGCAGGACATTTCCCCCTTTTGGTCAGGAGGGCCCTCAAAGACCAAGCGACAGGCTGTTGGGCATGCTCCGAGATCATCAAGGCATGAATCATCCGCCATTCTAAAACCTCTCTCATTTACCTGGTTTAGTACCTTTAAGCATATAGCCCTGAAACACTTGCCATTACCTCAGATCAATTAACCTCCACAGATCAATCATTGATGCAAAAAATTCAATTTTATTAATCATATTGATTTTTAGTACATCTCTAACATCCACCTGGCAAAATTCACCTCTTAGGCCGTAGGAATACTTTTTTGTACTCAACCAACGTATAGATAAAATCCATCAACTATGTCTGATACTCAGACCTTAGGGGGCTTTGATATGGTCCTGGGCCTATCTGAAAGAATGATCAATGAATGGTTCGATTTGCTGTTTTTTACGCAGGCAATTCCTAACCACTGGACCCGGTTAATCAGCAATCAGCCTCGCACACTGCCGGATTATATTGCTAAAGGTATCTCTGCATCTGACGAAGACTTCAAATCGATTATTGAGCGCTGGCATCACTCACGACCGCAAAACAGTAGCTCAATAATCTCAGGGTTTAACCCACTTCACTGGTGGGAGTCAAGAGACAATGATTTAGACTTTGGCTTTGGTTGGGATGTGACCCTTGGCACACCCAAAGTGTTCATACTAGACCGGGACAGCGATAATTTAATACTGCAGATCACCTTCAAAAGCGGCACTCTTTACCACCGACCAGACAATCAGCGTCCGGTGCAGGAATATTCTCTGGACAATGCGGTTTTTGCCTTCCAGGTAGCCACTGACAAAATAGAGATCGTCCGGACCGATTTGCCAACAGAAGCAAGAGCAGCTTTTGTAGACATGGTAGACAAAAGCAGTTTCAGAGAACAGGACTTTCGCATTGAAGCCCTGTTTCTACACCTTGGTAGTGCTTCGGCCAGTGTGGTAGAAAATTCAATAAGCGACTTTCCCAGATCCATGACCACCGTGCTAAGACAAGGTGTGCAGGCCTATTTCAATTCACTAGTCAACAATAAGGAGACTCCGTATATCATGGGCTATGGTGTCACTTTGAAGCAAGAACAGTCAAATAAAAGCGCTCTTTTTCACCCCACTGCGGTAGGTATGTCGGCCAGCTTTGGTCCTGACCCGGCTACCCAAAATGCTGAAAGAGGGTCATTGAGTGCCTGCAATTATTTGATGATGGTCAATCACCAGGCTCCACCTTCAGGCAACCATGCAGGAAGGTTGCCATTGGCTTTGCCAGAACTACAGGTAGACCAGAGCGACTGGGGCGCGGGTGTATTTGCTATTAGCTCTGATAGTTTTCAGAAGTATGTGGACAAGTTCGACCAGGTAGTAAGAGATGCCTTCACGCGCATTTCGGGGGTAAGGATCACACAAGGGTTTAGAGACGACCAGATGATTGCGGAGCAGGATATTAGGACTTCTGCAAATAGACATTTCACCCGTTTTACTGTGACCAGAACCGCCCTTAGAAATAATCGACAACCTGCAGGAATTAGGCTTCGCTACCGCATTGCTGTCCGGGTGACGCTGTCCTTCTACATGGCATTTATTCGCACAGGGCAGATCACCATTTCCAGCTTTGGTGACCATTTAGGCCATCCTTTAAATGAGCCGTCCTCACATGGATTCCTGGATTTCGAAATTCGCTCGGGCACAGAAGGTCGCTTCAGAGTAGAGCAAAATTTCACAGAACCTGTGTTTGCCTATAACAATGATCCGAACCAGCTAGAGCAAAACATATTTTTCCAAATGACAAGCTTAATCAGTAGTCTGGTGCTCAATATTGGTTCCGGTAACATTGTTTCGGATATGGCAGAAGCACTTGAAGGGAGCAGTCTGCAGATGACGAACCACCTGAATGAATTGGATCTGGAGACCAAGGCCAATCAGATTATCCTGCCCTTGGGGCAAACCTATACCTACAATAACCTGCAATACCATCCTAACCTGGGCATTCTTACACAAGACATCACCTATGCCCCCATCAATTAGAACCTCAATCAATATTTTATGACCATAGATACCGATTACTTAATTAGCAAAGAAGACCAGGTGACCGTGGACTTCAGCAGTGAGTTGATGGAGAATTATTTTCCTGAATGCACTGTTGAAGGCAGCGAAAACATTCGCTCAATCTTGGTAGGTCCTGAAGAACCGATGGTTTTCTGCCAGGATCATGAGCACAAGCTCCAGGCCCTCTTAAGGCTCGAAGGCTCTACAGCCGGCTGGGTAAAACTTCAACTTTCAGAACAGGCCGTAAGCGCATTCGACACGGAATACAATGTAGAAAATGACAGCTTCCGCATAGCCAAAGCAGAAGGAAACAAAGTCATGTTCTCTCAGGATTTTGCCATGAAAGACACTGATTTTGAGAAGTTTGCTGAGCTGATTGAATGGAATGAATGTCAACCAGAAAATTCGACTGCATCGGTACACAATGTAAAGCTGGGGATAGATCATATGCTCTATGCCACCACTGCGGCAGGCAGGGATGCCGAATATTACATGGTAGACCTGAACACGAATGACCAACAGCATTTTACGCTGCCAGAAACGGGTGACAAGGTTTTGCAATTTGAAATGGGCAATTTCTCTATGACTCAGGGCCTCTTCATCCTTTACTCAGTAGGCAATGATACCACCCTACTCTACCAGGCCCTGAACAGACCCATCACACTTAGGATTAGCACGGGCAAAAAAATCAACTGCTTTGCTCTGCTTGAAGGGGAAGGTGGAGAAGACACTGTCTATACCGGAGGGGATGGCGTGTATGAAATAAAACGCGACCTGAGAAGGTTTCAGAATAACATTACCGAGCTACCGGGAGACAACCAGGAAGTTTATCAGCTAAGGGCTGCCAAACAAGATGATGAAGTCAGTATCTGGACCCTATGCGATGATGGCCTCTGCTACCGAACCAATCGTTTCTTTGACCAGGCCAGCGACCAGTTCCATATCGGCAGTTGGACCAACCCATTGGTATTGGAAAAAGGAGCAGAGCAGTTTAGCTGCGTAAAGGGCAAGGGCATTCGCAATCAACTGTTCACCATAAACACCGAAAAAGAAAGCACACTCAACCGCTTGTGGCAAGATGCAGTTACTACTCTCTGGAACAGCCATGAAGTACATATTGAAGAAGCAGACAGCCTGCGAGAGGTGGCATGCTACGCCTCACACGTACGGTTCTCCGCCAATACCGGCATTCGCACTTTTAACAGTTTAAAAGTAAAGCTCAGTGCCGATTCTCACCTCTTTGTGTATGTAAATGCCACCAGCTATCACATTGGTCCCGATGAGCCAGCAGAGATTGAGCTGGACTTCACAGCAGAGTTTACCGTGATATGCCCGGTGAAAGACATTGCCTGCGCACTGCTCTTTATAGAAGCCGATTTTCTGGAACATGATATTGTGATGAATCCGGCAGATGGAGTGATGAAAAAGCTTGAAACAGAAGTTACCTCGGCTGAAGCATTGAAGGGCCTGAAAAGACCCAATGGTGAAACCTTGCTACCTGCTGATCATGGTATTGAAGACGATAAGCTGGAAGAAGTAACCAAGGCCATACAGGAGATGGTAAAGGCCGCCAATGGCATGTATGCTGATGCCAACGCAAAGACCAAAGCATCGGAAGTGGCAGCCAGGCGAATGAGTACGCAGCAAAGCCCCAGAGCAAGAACCACTGGTGGATCTGGCTTTTCATTAGGAGACCTATTGCAATCTGCCCTAACAGCAGGTCAGGCCGCGGCATCATTCATAGTCAACACAGTGGGTGATGCGGTGCATTTCGTGATTACTATAGGTGACCAGGTGATCAACTGGGTGGCCAATACCGTCAGGGAGATTGGCAGGGCCATACAATCGGTTTGGGAGTCAATCGTAGTGTTTTTCGAAGACCTCTTCGAGTTCCTGGCCTTCCTCTTTGGCTGGCAGGGCATACTGGAGGCCAAAGATGCACTGAAAGATTTTGCTAATAATGCCATGACCAGTCTGCAAGGTGAAGTGGGCAATATTCGGGAATTTATCAACAACCGGCTTGACGACTTTATCGAGAATTTTGCACCAGAGCTTACCAGTCTCCCCTCTTCGCTTACGGAGCAGACTGATGTAACACAGCCACCACCAACCAGAAGTGCTGATCCCACCTGCAATTGGGCCAACTCTAAGACAGGCTATATTGGTCAGGCCGATGCTCCCATGCCTCCGGCTTTATCGGGAGCGCTTGAAGACTTTGTAAAAAGCACGCAGCATTTAATCAACCGTTTAGGTGAAGGGTTCACAAGCCAGTTGGGGGTCATCAGTGAAGGTTTTCAAGACCTGATTCACGGCCGAAAAACATTTCTGGAGTTTTTGCAAATGATCCTAAATCGATTGGTTGGTTTTTCATTGATGATCATCAGAGAACTGATAGAAGTGATGTTGAGGGCCATAGAATTGATGATAGGCATGGCAAAAGAAGAGCTCAACAGGGCCTGGCAGATTCCCTTGATTTCTCCACTTTACAGGTTCATTACTCGCAGTCCGCAGAACCCCAATGGCAGCCAACTTTCATTTCTGGATTTTGCCTGCTTGCTCGTGGCCATTCCTTCTACCATTGCCTATCGTATAGGGGAAGGTCGCGAACCATTTACCCAACCCAATGCCCGCGAAGCTTATGCACAGAGGGGCCTGACAGTTTTTCAACTCGACTTAAAATAATTAACCATGTCTAACGATAATCATCAAATAGAAGACGCAAGCGATGCTTTCGATTCAGTTTATGCGGACTATGCAAGCGCCAGTATTAGCGCATTGTCCACCATTTTATTGCCTATAAGCGAAAAGATCAAAATGAATGAAGCCAGGCACGAGATTTTCACGGCTGACCCGATGAACTACTTTCTTCAGACTGGAGAAACATCAGTACCAGCCCCAATGGGTATAGCCCCGGCCATTACCACTACATCGAATATTCTAACGATGACCAACTTCTTAATCGACACCATTCGCAACTATAACACGGCCGTAAGAAACAGTGACATAGTTACGCTGATTCTGCTAAGCGTTGGTTATGGATCAGGGCTTATTAGCTTAGCTATATCTGGTTGTAAACGTGGCATTGACCCAACCCGGCACACCATCAACCAGCTTTCAACCTTTGGAATGCCCCTCGTCAATCTATTCCATGGGGGGTATGTCATTTGGACTATGATCGATGACCCAGAGGAAAATGTAACAGCCAGAAATGTTGGCAATGTGATGAATTTGATACCTGCATCATTTGCTTATAATGAATTCAGGCTACTGCCCTGGTATCCAGTGGTAGTTGTGATGCGTACCTTAGGCTCGGCTACTGCCACTGTGGGTATGTTTATAGAGGCTGCTGAAAGAGAGGCAAGCCAGGAGCTAGATGACGCAAGTCCAGGGGAAGATGAGGCAAGTCAGCAGGCAGATTAAAAAGCGGCCATTTATCCGACTGTTTTGTGTTCTAAGGAAGGTGTCCTTGTGAAGGACACCTTCCTTGCCATAAACAAGAAGAGGCCAGTGTCTCCACCAGCCTCTTCTTGCTTATCTTTTGTATCTGTAAGGGTTCCATTCCACCTTGGCTTAACCTAAACACTCCATCACCATTCGGTTCTTCATTTTCTTTTGCTTGCCCAAAAGAAAACGAAGCAAAAGAAAAAGGCACCAACATCAAAACCATCAGGTGAGCTAAGTGCATGCAACATTTGATTACGGCTGATGGTCACACTGACGTTGGATCCCGGCCGCACCTTCACCGCTTCACTTTTTACTCTTATTTGATGTATATCAATGGCTAATGAAAGACTATGTACAAATGGATTGAAGAAAATAAGATGAACACCCATCCAACTGTTTTCAATTTTAAGGAAGGTATCCTCTAAAAGGACACCTTCCTTGCTTTAATTTCTCTTAAATCCGTTGATCTCGGTGCTAAATTCAGCGCCCATATTCATGCCAATAGCCGCTTGTTTTAGCTCCTCTGGTACGGGGCCACAGAAGAAGAAAGGTCCGGGGTTGGCAATCTGCACCAGCTGCGGGAAGTGCTGTCCTGCCGTTCCCATCAGGTGGGCTCCCAAGGCATTGCCATCTGCAAAAAGATCGTTCACGATCAGGGCCTGCTGATCCTCATCATAATAGTACTGCATGCTCAAGGTGCCTGGCTCTGTCTCGTCCATTTGCTTAAATACCTGGTCGTAAATGGCTTTCAATTCGTCAAACTTGCCAGGGTGGGCGGTCCACTTGTAAAATACGGTGATGTTCTGATTATTCATGATGCTTCGTTTTGTGTTTCAAATTAAGTACACTACAAATATCTGTCATATTTTCACCCTCTAAGGGGGTATTTTACGACATTAATCAGGGTTGATTCTGACAAATAGGCTCGCTAGCTTTGTATATATGAAGCATTTGAGCATTCTCGTTCCTAAAGGCATGGCCATAGTCGACACCTTAATAGGTTCCTACAACTTGTTTCACATGGCCAATAGATACCGAATCAAACAGGGTATTTCGAATGAAGAATTATTCACTATCGACTTGGTGGCCTTAGACAAGGCGCCTCATGTCTATAGTCCCTTTGTATCCATCACCCCTACAAAGTCCATCGACCAGGTCACAAAAACAGACCTGATTATAGTACCTGGCGTTGTCGGAGATATGAAGGAGCAAATCGCGCTCAACTATCCCCTCATCAATTGGATGAAAGAGCAACGGATTGGCAATCATGCAGAAATCGCCAGCCTCTGCCGTGGTGCTTTCTTACTGGCTGAGACAGGGTTGATGTATGGTAAGGCCTGTGCTACCCACTGGCTCACACACGACACTTTCCGGGAGATGTTTCCTCAGGTAGAATTGGCTCCCGACAAGGTGATTTGTGAAGACAATGGCATTTATTCCAGCGGTGGTGCCTATTCCTTCCTCAACCTGCTACTACACCTGGTGAAAAATATTATGGTCGCCAGACTGCCATCTGGTGTTCTAAAGTATCTGAGATCGAGTTCGATCGTATTGATCAAAATCAGTTTGTAATCTTCAATGGTCAAAAAGACCATACTGATGAGGAGGTAATGGGTGTTCAGGAGTTCATTGAGCAGCATTATGCCGAGAAGATCAGCGTAGAAGAATTAGCGAGCCGCATTGCCAGCAGCAGTCGCACTTTTATCAGGAGATTTAAAAAAGCCACTCATAATACCCCAATTGAATACATTCAGCGAGTGCGAATTGAGGCGGCCAAAAAGAAGCTGGAATCCAGTACCATGAACATACACGAAGTGATGTATGCTTCAGGCTATAACGATGATAAGACCTTCCGTACAATCTTCAAGCGTTATGCAGGGCTTACTCCTCTGGAATATAGGAACAAGTACAACCGGGAAATGGCATTTGCCTGATTCTCTCATGAACCATCCTATCGACCGTTATATAGTTTTAAGGAAGGTGTCCTTGTGAAGGGCACCTTCATTGCTATAAACAGGAAGAGGCCAGTGTCACCACCAGCCTCTTTTAAATCTCTTTCCGCTATACTTAATAACCACTGACAGATTGCTTCGGCCAGGGGCCTCGCAAAACGGCCATTATTTATTTACATAGAACGGAATGTTGGCATGTGCTACATGCTCATTGCCATCATCGGCATAGATGAACAATCGGTAAGCACCTTCTTCTGCCGGAGCAGTAAAAGTTACTGTACCTTCAGCTCCTTCCGGAATCAACCCAGGAATTGACTCAGGTACTTTTTCTGCATCTCCACCCGTAGCATTGGTAGTACTTTCTTTCATAATCTCCCAGGTGTACTGCATGGCATCACCATCAGGGTCAGTAATGTCAGCAATGGCATTATAAGTACCGCCCGCCTTCAGTTTGATGTTGTCAAAAGGCTGCTTGCCCTCCAGCGTGAAGCTATTAAGGCGTGGTGTGCGATTGGCTGGCCATTCCTCATTCCACAGGTAGTGCATGGCATCTACCGACTCTGTCTCTTTGCCATCGGCCATGAACATGCCAAACCAGGTGGGTGTACGCTCCTGCTTCTGCCCCCAGAGGAACACATAAGAACCTACTACCTGCTCCACTTGCGACTCAATGGCCTTTCTGTAACGGCTGCGGTAAAAGTCGGCCTTTACAGAACTTGTATTTTCTATTGGTGCTCCCCATTCAGTATTGCCCACTTCCCAGTAACCAGTGGCTCCCCACTCAGTCACTATCATAGGGCCTTCCCAGCCCGATTTCACAATTTGCTCAGGCAGAATCTCTACCTCGGCATACATCTGCACACTGAGTATGTCGATGTCAGTAGCCCGCTCCTGAATCAGGTGAACGTACTCTTCGTTCATACCGGCCAGCGAAGTAGTAGTCAGGTGATTGGGGTCGATCTCATGGATCATTTTTGAAATTTCGTTCACCGCATCCCAAACCTTTGGGTTTTCAGAGTGGTGATTTAGCTCATTGCCAATGCCCCAAATGATGAGGGCAGGGTGATCTTTCAGCGCCATTACCTCGCCACGAATGCGGTCCATTTGAGCTTTCACAGCCTCTTCATTGTCATAATCGAAGCCCAGGCGCTCACGCCCTACATCGATGCCCATGGTCACTTTTAGTCCATACTGATGGGCCTCATCCAGCACCTCTTTGCCAGAGCGCTGACCATTGTCGGTACGCCAGGTTCTCATTGAGTTGGCGCCATGTTCGGCCAGCTTGGAAATGCTGCCAAATTCCAGACCTGCTCCTTTGATGTAGAAAGGTTCCCCATCGACATGAAGCTGGTAGCCTGCATCTGTTTTTACGATAGTGGAAACGCTGATAGCTTCAGTGTCCTCAGTTTTTTCCTTGCCTTCTGTACAACCAAAAAGGAAGATCGCGATCAGAAATGCAAAAAGATGGGTTTTGCTAGATTGAGGTAATGTGTAGTTCATTGATCAGGGGTAAATAGGTTGATTCGTGCTGCTCATTCTGTGGGAATCCAATTGGCCTTCAAAACCCTTGCGGCATCTTGACAGACTATCAATTACAATTCGATTAGCCCAACTCAACTAATGATGTCTTCAATATCTCAAAAAATCGTCCGCCCACAAAATTGACCAGGGCCTTTCTGGCACCATAAGCCACGCTGGCGATTGCACAATAATTTCACAATGACCATTACTATCTGTCCCCAGATCATTTTAAGGGCTGGTTTGCCTTACAGCCAAATAATTTATGATATTGGGGACTTAGTAAGCCCACAGTGCAATACATTTCTATTCATCTGTATAAAAAAATGATTGACCATGCCATGGCCGAAGGCATGACTGCCGATGAATTTGATTGGTTGCCCACACCTCTTTCTCAGCTTAGTCAGACTCAGGCTGTACCGGCCGATCACTTCTTTGAACTACATGAAATACTGGATCAGAAATTAGGCCCTGCCTTTTCTATAAGGGTGGGCCAGGCCATGAAGATTGAAGACTACGGGGTGTTGGGCCTTTCATGGCGTACCTGCTCGCACGCAGGTGAGATCTTTGAACGCAGCGAACGCTATTTCAAACTGCTCTCTAACACCTATGTATTTAAAGTAATAAAAGAGGCCGAACGCTGCCATGTCTACCTCTACAGAGATGCACAGCGCAGGGGGTTGGAGCTGTCTAACCAAGCCACTTTTTCGGCCACCGTGGTGGTAATGAGGGCCATCACTGAAAGAGAAATTTCTCCGGTTCGAGTCACCTTCAAACATGACCCGCCTCGCCACCTGGCAGGTTACCAGGAAGCCTTTCAATGTGAGATGCTCTTCAACCAACCCGACAACGTCATTAGCTTTCACTCCAGCGATTTCCACATTCGCACAGCCAAAGCCGACAAGAGCATTAACCAGTTTTTGGTAGAGCGGGTGGAGGAAGAAACCAAGGGCATTGAAGTAAATGCCAACCGGATTGCCTTTGAAGTGAAAATGCTCATTCAGGATGCCCTGCCTAGCGGTATTCCGGCCATTGGGCAGATTGCCGAGCATATGGGCATGAGTAACCGAACGCTTACCCGCAGACTGTCTGAAAGTGGTGTGACTTTCCGCGACCTTATTCAAAAAACCCAGGAAGAAGTATCCAAGGCATTGCTCAAAAATTCGAGTAATGGCCTGGCCGATGTGGCCTTTCAAACGGGCTTCTCAGAACAAAGTGCCTTTAACCGTGCCTTCAAGCGCTGGACCGGTTCATCACCCCTGGAATTCAGAAAATCTAACTAGAACATCCGCTTTGGCGCAAACTGTCAAAACATTGGCTCAACCGGTCAAGATTGACAGCCCTCCATGGTCCACCTTTGCTTCTGTAATCAATCAGGTAAGCAAATTATTTCGACCATGGATTTATCAATTAAAACCTTTGTGCTTTTTGGAGCAGTCATCTTCACCGGACTATCGGCCGGGCTCTTTTATGCCTGGTCTGTTTCGGTAATTCCGGGTACTCAAAAGGTAAGTGATACTACCTACCTGGAAGCCATGCAAAGTATCAATAGGGCCATACTGAACCCAGCCTTTTTTGTGGTCTTTTTCGGAAGCCTGTTGTTTCTAAGCGTGGCCAGCATTGCTGAGTTTCATACTAGTCGACCTGCTTTCTGGCTTATGCTCTCGGCTTCCATCATCTATCTGGTCGGCACCCTTGGTGTAACCGGGCTGGGCAATGTGCCACTCAACAATCAGCTAGAGGCGCTTAATCTGCCCGAACTGGCACTTGAAAAGGTCAACACCTTCAGAAAATTTTACGAGTCCAATTGGAATCGGCTACACCAAATCCGCACGCTTTGTGCCATAGCCTCCTTTGTGCTCGCTACCCTGGCCCTTTTGGTCAACGCTAAACAGTAATTACAAATAACAAACTCATAAATACATCAAAATGAAAAACAACATCTTAGTAATTGGCGGTACCGGCAAGACCGGTCGCAGAGTAGTAGAAAGACTGGAAAACCTGGGACACAATGTACGAATTGGAGGCCGAAACAGTCAGCCGGTTTTCAATTGGGACGATGTCTCCACTTATGCCCCCGCCCTCAAAGGCATGGACATGGCCTACATTGTCTACTACCCCGACCTGGCAGTACCGGGTGCTAAAAAAGCCATCGCAGCATTGACAGAGGCTGCCTTGAAGGAAGGCGTAGACAAAGTGGTACTGCTTTCGGGCAAAGGAGAAACTGAGGCTGAAGCCTGTGAGCAAATTGTGGCCAATTCTGGTCTCAATTACACCCTGGTACGCGCTTCCTGGTTCAATCAGAATTTCAGCGAAGGTGCTTTCCTCGACTTCATCCTGGCAGGTCAGGTCGCCTTGCCCATGCCCGATGCTGAAATTCCCTTTGTGGATGCCGATGACCTTGCCGACATGGCCACCAAGGCCCTGCTCGACAGTTCACTCAACGGCCAGACACTGACAGTAACCGGCCCCAGAAAGATGACTTTCAGGGAAGTTGTAGCAGCCATGGCCGAAGGCATAGGCAAAGAGATTCAGTACATCCCTATATCCATTGAGGAATTTAAGGCGGGCATGAAAGCCGCTGGCCTCCCCGACTCTTATGTGTGGTTATTTGGCTACCTGTTCAAAGAGGTTTTGGGCAATCCGGAGAATCAGGACATATCGCATGATATGGAAAGGGTGCTGGGTAGAAAAGCGACCGACTTCACTGAGTATGTGGAGAAGACCGTGAAAACTGGTATTTGGGATCAAGCGCTAACGCAAGCCATTTAATCTGGATCAAGTGCTAGTGATCAATTGAGATTAGCATCATCCGTCTGACCGCTTTGAGCGGTCGGACGGTTAGATAATAGAGTTTCGTCATCGCAATGAAGATTCCTGGCGATAGGCAGCAAACGACTGAGGTCCTTATGCCAATAGGCTGACAATCTCCAAGAGGCCTCGTAAAACTAACGGAAGGTTGCCGCTAGGAATTTTTTCCTTAAAAAAATAAGAATTTGTACCAGCCTAGTTGCTTCCACTTTTCTTTGATCGTCCAAAGAAAAGTGGCAAAAGAAAGGACACCACCGTCAAAACCATCGAATGGGTATTGTGCTCAGAATTGCCGTGGTCTGTCGATGGTCACGCTGACCGTGGACGCCCACCCTCCTTGGTGGATAGGAGTGAATAGCTACGAATCTAGTTAAGTACTCGGGTTACTGGTAACAAACGGGAAACGACCTGCCCCCTATGCAGACAGGTTGCCATATTTCCTCTGTCGCGGGTTCTCAGAACCCGTGACTTACAATGATTAAAAGGACTCCGTCCGTTTACACGGCTAAAAAAGAACTTTCAATGGCTGCTCTTTTAGCCTTTCTTCCTTACCGAATAAATCTCCATTTCCTCTTCCTTTCCTCTCAAAAGCACTGAACCTACACCTTTGGTTGAGTAATGCTCATTACTGATGTGTTTTACTACATCTGCAGACACCAAAAATTCCTCTCCCAAGGCATTGCACTGCCCCTGAATGCGAGCAGCGGTATTGATGGGATCGCCATGATAGGCGATCTCTTTTTTGTACTTGCCTATTTCGGTCACCGTAACGGTGCCCCCATGTACCCCGGCTTTGAAAAAGGGAGTTACCCCATAGTTCGCCTGGTATTTTTCTGCTTTACTCATCAATCTCGCTCTGAACCTGAAGAAAGCACGAATACTGGCCACATACGCTCCTGCTTTTATGGGCCAGGTGAGTACTGCCTCATCGCCTACGTATTGATAGATTTCAGCTCCGTCTTCTTCCACCACTGACAGGTCGTTAAAACAGTCCCTGATCAGAGAACTATATCGGATGTGCCCCAACTGCTCGGCCAACTGCGTGGACGACTGGAGGTCAAGAAACATAAAGATCCGCTCCTCTTCCCTTGGATGGTAAAACTTACCGCTGAAAAACTTGGCCAGGTTGCCCCTACCAAGCAACACATTGATCTGCCTGAGTGCACTGAGCATAATATCTACCGAAATGACATAGAAATATATGGCCAGACTACCCTTGTCAAAGGCAAATGCAATCAGACTCAGCTCGGTGCCAAAATAGAGTTGATAAACGCCATAAGCTACCAAGGTCAGCAATATCACAAACAACACGGCATACAATAGGCGCAGTAGTAGAAAGCGAATGATGGAGATGCGTTTGTAGACTCTTTCTTCCATCCACACCTGAGTACTGCCCGATACCAATCCCATGAACGGACCCAAAGTCAATGAAATAATGAAGCTGGATTGGAGCCCAAATTGCAGGCTCCCCAATTCCTCGGTACCTACGCCTCTTACAATTGAAAGGAAGAAGAAGGAAATGGTCCACCCGAGAACATAATCACGGATGATGCTGAGTTTACGCTTTTGGTGGGCATTCAATGCTTTAGTGCTTGGCTGTTTCGCCAATTTAAAGAAAAAGTGCTATAGAAATAATTGCTAATTTGAAGGAGAATCTATCAACCTATGAAAAGCCTCATTACCTCCCTCCTTTTACTTGTATGTCTCTCTACCCTGGGTCAGGAAGCCCACCGCAGATGGCGAAAAATGAACCAGGTTCGCAATGATAAATTTGACCTGGTGCTGCCCGAAGCCATGCGCGAAAACAACATTGACATGTGGATTGTGACCAATCGCGAAGGCAATTTTGATCCGCTCTATGCCGATATGGGTGCCGGTTATGTTGGCTCAACCGGTTACTACATTTTTACCGACAAAGGAGGCGACCGCATAGAACGCGCTACCCTTGGCATTGATGGCTACCTGCTTCGCGAGGGAGGCACTTATGACTACTTCGGGTCACAAAACGAGTTGAAAGCATTTGTGGCTGAAAGAGATCCCAGGCGGATTGGCCTCAACATGTCTAAAAACTTTGGCGGGGCCGATGGCCTCTCCCACTCTGCCTATCTGGAACTGGCCGAAGTGCTGGGCAAGAAATACGAAAATCGTTTCGTTTCAGCCGAAAAACTGGTGTCCGACTTCCGTTCCAGGCGGGTTGCCAGCGAGATTGCCATCTATGGTGAAGCAGGTGAACTGTCTTATACCATAGCCGAAAGGGCTTTCTCCAATGAAGTGATTACTCCGGGAGTGACTACCCTGGAAGATGTCGCCTGGTGGATGAAAGAGCAACTCTTTAAAAATAACCTCGGCTCTTCTTTTGGTATGCCCTCTGTGTACATCACCGGGCCTAATGGAGTGGAGGCCACTTCTAACGACCGCATTATCCAGCGGGGTGATGTATTGATGATCGACTGGGGAGTAGGCCTTATGAACATGTACACGGACATGAAACGGGTGGCTTATGTATTGAAAGAGGGAGAAACAGCTGTTCCGGAAGGCATCAAAAACGCGTTTGACCAGGGCGTAAGAGTTCGGGACATCATCAAAAAAACCATCAAATCCGGAGTTACGGCCAAAGAAGCAGAAACAGCCGTTTATGCAGCGCTAACTGCAGCGGGCTTCAACCAAATGGAGAGCTTCAACAAATACACCGACCTCGACAAAACCGATGTGATCATAGGCTGCCATTCAGTGGGCAACTGGGGACATGGCATTGGTCCATCCATCGCCTTTTTCAACCCTGTGCGTTTGGGTTATATGCTAAAAGCCAGCAACCTGATTTCTATCGAGTTATTCGCCTATACAAAGGTACCCGAATGGGGCGGTGCTAAATTAAGAGTGCCTCTGGAAGATGATGCCGTCATTACCGAAAGAGGCATTGAGTGGTTGTACCCTATAAACCCGGAAGTTTTATTGATCAAATGATGCATGTATCCCTACAACTTGCCAAACGCTTCCGCGAGGTCATTCTAGATGGTCGCTGGGTGGCCAATACTAATTTCCAACAGCTATTGGCCGATGTCAGCTTTGAGCAAGCCAACCAGAAAGTAGGCGAACTCAATAGCATTGCAGCCCTTACCTTTCATGTCAATTATTACATTGCCGGTGTGTTACAAGTGTTTGAAGGTGGTGAGTTGGAGATCAGAGACAAATACAGTTTCGACATGCCCGAAATCACTTCAGAAAACGACTGGATTGAGCTGAAAAACCAGCTGTTTTCAAATGCTGAAAACTTCGCAAAAGAAGTGTCTCAACTCACTGACGAGCAACTCAATGCTGGCTTTGTGAAACCAGAATATGGTGACTACCTCAGAAATATCGAAGGCATTATTGAGCACTGCTATTATCATATGGGACAGGTGTCGCTTTTGAAGAAATTAATCGATTTTCCGTCAACATAGCAATGCACCAAATTCTTAAGTCTATACCAATTCGATCAAAGCGCTAATGGAAGATTCTCAACAATCCAAAAAAGAGGCCAGCTACTATTATCTTATGGCCTTTATGGGCATCATCTTATTCACTCATGTAGCGCAGAGTGTGATAACCACTTTTGTTACCGATTGGGAATCTGGACCCTTCAGGCATGTGCTGAGCTCTTTCTGGGTACTCTATTCTTTGTCTTTCTTTCTGCTGCCTCTTACGGTCAAAAAGAAAAATGTAAGAGTACTGGCCTTCATCATTGCCACTATTCTCGCCATTTTTATGCTTTGGCAAAGCCTGGGATAAGTGATTGACACATTTTATTCCTGATACCCACCGAAAACTGCAAAAAGAAACTAACGCTACCATGTCTGACTACCAATACATTGAGATTGCCAAAAACGGAGCCGCTTCCATATTGCAAGTACAATCAGGCGCATTTGATGAAAATCTGGCTGATGATGATGTGATCATCGAGGTAAAATACTCCGGGATCAACTTTGCAGACATCCTCATGCGCCTGGGCGTGTACCGTGATGCGCCACCGAAACCCTTTGTTCCGGGATATGAAGTCAGTGGGATCGTAAAGCAGGTGGGTCCCAAAGTAACTCGTTTTAAGGTTGGAGATGAGGTGATGGCAGGCAGCAAATTCGGGGGCTATGTGAGTAAGATCAAGTTACCCGAATGGCAGGTACTGTCTCTGCCCGAAGGATTTAATCTACAGGATGGGGCCGCACTCCCCGTCAATTTCATCACCTCTTACCTGGCCTTTCATGAGTTTGGCAGGGTGAGAGCTGGTGACAAAGTACTGATCGACTGTGCAACTGGCGGTGTGGGAACGGTCTTTCTTAAAATGTGCCGCCAGACAGGTGCCCAGGCGCATGGCCTCACTTCTAATCCAGCCAAAAAAGCGCACATAGAATCGCTGGGTGCCAGGGCCTACACATGGGAAGAATTTGAGCAAAGTGGAGAAAAAGAGTTCGACTTTATTCTCAACTCCAGCGGAGGCAAAACACTCAAGCCGCATTACCAGATATTGAGCAAGTCGGGCAAGCTGTGCTGCATAGGAATGCAGTCGATGGTCAAAGATGGCAAAGGCAACTTTTTCAGGATGATCCGCACGGCCTTGTCCGCCCCATGGTTTCCGATATTAAAGCTGGTGATGGAAAGTAAATCAGTCTCGGGCTTCAATGCTTTGAAGTACTTTGATGACGATGCCTGGATGAAAAAACACCTGGGCCAAATTGAAGCCACCAACATCAAACCGCACATTGGCAAAGTTTTCAAAGCTGAAGAAGTGGCTGCGGCTCACGAATGCCTGGAACAGCGACAAACCAAAGGCAAAGTGCTGATTGAATGGTAGTCAAAACTGACATAATCAAGCTCATCATTTGGGTCATATTCCTTTTTAACCCCGTTCTATCCTATGCACAGATAATTGATATAGGGAATGGAGAAACTGTAGACTGTGAATACGCCAGCGGCACTTTAGACACAGCACTTTGTACACTTCATCTGGTACAACAAGTCGAGAAAAAAATCGACTCGCTTTATAAGGTTACCTATACTCTGCTAGACTCACTAGCTACCGTACAGGCCAAAGAAAAAGCTGAGTTAAAAAAGAAAAAAGTAATTAGCCAGTTACAGGAAGATGCCCGAACTCATCGGATAAATGGCATGACTGATTTCCAGAAAATTAAAACATCGCTTATTCAGTCAAGAGCAGCATATTCGAAATATGTTGAGCTTCAATCTGATATTATTGGAGAACTCGTTGGCAATGGCACCGCCAGGAGCGCTGATGAAAATGGAAAACGGCTCAGTCTATTTGCAACACAGATTGAACAGTTAGAAACCCTACTGCAAGATCTTCGCAACTACTTTTAACAGACAAAGTGCTAATTGATTGGCCGTTTTAGCCGAGTTCGAGCGTAACGCTCTCCTTTTCCATCAATTTTAACTTTCAACATCTCCTTTTCTCTACTTTTGTCGTACAGGGAAAAAGAACAATCATGGATTTCAAAAAAGTGGAAGCTTCACGGGTAGAGATTACGGAACTTATGCGCCCGACTCATGCCAATTTTGGAGGCAAAATACATGGAGGCTACATCCTCGGTCTCATGGACCAAATTGCTTTTGCTTGTGCCTCTAAGCACTCTGGCCAATACTGCGTTACTGCTTCTGTTAACCGGGTGGACTTTCTGAACCCAGTAGAAGTAGGACAGTTGTTGACTATGAAAGCCTCAGTTAATTTTACTGGCCGTACTTCCATGGTCATCGGCTTAAGAGTAGAGTCCGAAAACATCCGAACTGGTGAGGTAAAGCACTGTAATTCTTCTTATTTCACCATGGTGGCCAAAGATGAAAGCGGTAAGAGCGTTCCCGTTCCAGGCATTATTCTGGACAGCGAAGATGCCATCAGGCGTTTTGCACGGAGCATCAAAAGGCAAGAACAGAGCCGCATGCGCAGCAAAGACTTCGAGCCTGAGAAATTCCAGATGGATGACCATTTGGCCATGCTTAAAAAGCATAATGCAAAAATAGAGCTCCCTGAGGCTTAAGTATTTTCAATGAGATAAAACCTATTGGCAAACGTTGAGTTAGGCTGTCATGCTAAGCCGTTTACTCATCGTACTCATGGGCGTTTCTCTCAACAGCACCTTGCTTTTCGACTTCTCTCCGGATGTAGACATGAGAAGCTGGCGCATTGTCAACGATACTGTGATGGGTGGCCGCTCCAATTGCTCGTTCAGGCTCAATAATGATGGGCATGGCGTGTTTTCAGGGCGAGTTTCGCTAGAGAACAATGGCGGTTTTTCCTCTGTCAGGCATCGTTTCAGACCTGTGGACGTGGCGGAAAAAAGCAAGCTTATACTGCGCCTGAAAGGAGATGGCAAACGCTACCAAATCCGCATTAAAGACAGCAGCCGCAGGTACTATTCCTACATCACCTACATTGACAGCTCCACCGACTGGGCCACCTACGAATTGAACTTAGGGGATTTTTACCCTTACTACCGTGGTTATGAGCTCAACCGCCCCAACTTTGCTCATGGTGCCATTGAAGAAATGTCAATCCTGATTGGCAACAAAAAAGCAGAGGCCTTCGAACTGCTGGTAGACCGTATAGAACTACAGTAGGGTTTATCATTTTCATTAGAATTACTTATCTTTCTTCTGTGAAGAAAGGCCAAAACCTCATCATTGCTATGACCGTGTTTGGCGTCTTTCTATTGGCTGCCATTATCTTTACCCTACTCTATTGAGCATTCAACTCAACTGGTGATGCCTTTGATTTTTATATTATCATTCGACCCTAACTCTTTTAGTCAACCAAATTTTTATCCGCCATGGAAGAGAAGCCACAAGAGAAAAAGAAGTTCTTTCAGTTTGAACCCATCAACCTCACCAAAATCATCACCTACCTGATTGTGATCATAGTGATCATGATATTTTTCCGGCCCGAAATCACAGGTTTTATGGGTTCACTGAGTGAGCGCGGATTTAGCGTAAGTGCCGATGGCATTCAATTCGATGCCGTAACCGAGCCCAGCACCATCCTCACCAATGTTTCAGACGACCCCAGGCTCACTGCTCAAAATTCAAATCAAGAACGGGAGCTGAATCAGCTGGACAAGGAACATGTTCGTCCTGGTGACTTTAGCAGTTTTGGAAAATCTTCATTGACTGATCTGATCAACCGCATTCAAGAACTTGACGAAAATGCCATTGCCGTCATAGACTTCAGGGTAAATGACCAGGACAGCTATTACTACAAAGATCCCACCATGTTGAAGTACCTTACCATTGCCTCCTCCAAAATTCGCTACCTGGCCTTTTACGATGAAAGGAAGTTTCAGGGCTACATAAAAATTGAGCGTGTGATCAAAGGCCTGGCTGCCAATGAACAAGTATTTGAAAACTTCGGAGAGAAACTGAGAAACAATCAATGGACCAGGTTCAGGGGGTTAGTACCCACCACTCATTCTTTTAGCAAGCCACCTACCATAGAAAATTTGCATACCGCTTTAATTGAATCGGGTCAGGACGAAGTACCACTACTCACAGATGGGAGGCTCACCGCCATCTTTACCTATGAAGACATTGTGAAGTCCATTTATCAGCAAAAAGAAGAGAATAGGGTCATTCGGTCTATGTAAAGAGGTGTAATACTCGATTGACTCTTCCCCCTCTTCTGGTGATTTCATTTTCAAGTCAGAATAATCTAATTACTCATGACGCATTTGATATAGAAATCTATATTACTAGATTTAAATAATAACTATTAAAGTCAAAAGACTATAGTCATTTATTCTAAGTCTAAAAAACCAAAAAAATGCCAGATCCTATTGAGGTAATTATCAAAGTAGAGCCTAAAGTAATAGAGGAATTTCATCATGATAGCCAGGAAGGCCATGATTGGGGTAATATCAACGCTCCCTTTGACTCGAATAACTTGAGTGAAAATGTAGGTACTACAGTTGGCTCCTGGTACCAGCAGTTAGAAGCGGGACAACAAATGAACTTCAGCCTGATGCATGCCGATCCCGCATATGGTCTGGAAATTGTCTACATCAGTCTTAATCCGTTGGGGGTGATTGATTACAAGCAAAACAGCCCAATAGATGCCTGGAAGCAAGTACTGGACCTGGAAAAAACCCAAGGAGCCATAGGCGGATTCGGGGCTTTTTACCTGACAGACCCTGAGCCAAATTCCAACCTCCCCCTGTACAGTCTGGTGGCAAGTAACAACCTGAAAGAAAACAGCCCCAACCTCTCTTATACCATCCTCTTTTCATTTATAGGTATACGATCTGGAAGAAGACATTACTGCACGATTGATCCGTTGATTAAGACTTCGTCTGTTCATACTCCACCAAATAAATGATGTGAGACGGGTCATATTATTCTCTTTGATTTGGAGCAGCTTAACAACGAATCTAACGGCTCAGAACCAGCAAGTCAGTGACAGTATCAAGCAGAGGCTGAATTCACAAGAACTCATAAGCGACAGCGTCCTTTACAGGTTGTATTTGGACCTGGGATTCTATGATCCAAACCCAATCGAGGCATTACAAAACAGCAAGAATGCTTTGTCAATTGCAGAGAATATGAACAATGATCTGTTCGTTGCTCAAGCGTTTGAATTGATTGCAGCAAATCATAGAATTATTGGCAATAAGGAGGACAGTTTTCATGCTTCATTCAAGTCTCTATCGATTTATGATTCATTAAATATGCCTGAAAAAGAAGCTTCAATGCTTCTTCAAATTGGCACCCAATATTCAGCCGATGAAAACTATGCTGAAGCCATAAGCTTTCTCCGTAGAAGTTTGGACATCACGCTAAATATTGGTCAAAATGGAGGAGAAAATTACATCATGATCAATCTGGGGGAAACCTATCGCCTGATGGGTCAGTTGGACTCTGCGCAGTACTACAATGAATTGGTATTAAATAGCGAGGCAGCTAAAACAGATGAGGTAATCCGCGCTTATACCCAAGGCAACAATGGCATGGTGCTGAAGGCCCAGGGAGACTTCGCCACCGCTACTCCCCTGCTCAAAAGTGCCATTGAGGCGCTCACTGGCATGGGCGACCTTTACTCTGTCTCAGTTTACCAGGCCGACCTGGGCCAATTGTACATCAAAGAAGGCAAGCGCAACCAGGGCCTCAACATGATCAGGGAAGCCCTAAGCATAGCACTGGACCAGGGGCTGAAAGAGCAGATCAGAGACTTTAGCGAAATGCTGAGCGAGTACTATGCAGGCATCGGTGACTATGCCAAGGCCTACCCGCATCAACTTCGCTTTGCCGCCTATCGCGATAGCCTGGTCAATGCCGATAACATCCGCCAGATAGCCGAAACCCGCTATGGCTATGAGCTGGACAAAAAAGAACAAGAGGTGAGCCAGCTCGCCCTGGAAAACGAACTGCAGGAAGCGAGATTATCAACAAGCAATACTCGTCTTTTGCTCTTTATCATTCTTGCCATCAGCCTCCTGATCTTGGCCCTGCTGCTGTATTTCGGCTACAAACGAAAAAAGGCCGCCAATCAGCTGCTTTCTACCAAAAACCAGGTGATTGAAGAGCAATCGGCACAAAAGGAGCTACTGCACAGAGAACTGCACCATCGCGTAAAAAACAACCTGCACCTGATCAAAAGCATCATGTCATTGCAAAGTGGCAGTGCGCAGGAACCTGCCGTAGCCCAGGCCATGAAAGAGGGTAAATCGCGGGTAGAAGCCCTGATGCTCATTCACCAAAACCTGTATAAGCAGGAAAATGTAACAGAGGTAAACCTGAAAGATTACCTGGAAAAGCTGCGGGAAAACATGTTGGTTTCTTACCCTGCCGACATTGCGGCCATCACGGTTGAGGCTGAGGATGTACAAATTGGCACCGATGACATCATTCCCATGGGACTGTGCATCAACGAAGCAGTGACCAATGCCGCCAAACACCGGGGAAAGGATGCCGTAAGCATTGACATCTCCTTCACCAAACAAAAGGAAGGCTATCAATTGAGCATAGCTGATAATGGACCAGGAGGTCTGGAAAGCAACTCAAAAGAGGGTTTTGGCACACAATTGATCAAGACCCTGGCGCAGCAGTTGAGGGCTGAGCTGAGTATTGAAAGTAATTTAAGGGGAACAAAAATGGCAATGTTGTTGGGCCATTCGATAGTCAACAGAAACCTTCAACCTGTCGCCTGATGCCCAACATCCGCACCCTGATCATAGAAGATGAATTGTTGACGGCCCAGGAGCTAAAGCAAAGCCTGGAAGCACAGGGCTATGATGTGCTGGATGTGGTAGACAATGCCACAGATGCCAGGCGGGCACTACAGGTCTACCAGCTCGACATTGTGCTGGTAGACATCAGGCTCAAGGGCGAGGAGGATGGCATTAGCATTGCTCAGCACATCAACGAGCAACATGGGCTGCCCATCATTTTCATCTCTTCGCTCATCGATGAAGCGACCATAGAACGGGCCAAGGTTTGTCAGCCAGCCGCCTACCTGGTAAAACCCTACAATGCTTCTGAGCTGTTCATCGCCATGGACATGGCCCTGTTTAATTTTGAAACCGGCCGCATTGCCAATCCACTTGGTGGGCAGAGCACTGCTGATAAAGAACACTACAGGTTGAAAGACCATGTCTTTATCAAAGACAAATACCGTTTTGAACGCATTGCCCTGTCAGACATGCTCTGGCTCAAAGCTGAGAGCAGCTATGTGCAAATTGTTACGGCCACCAAAAAGTACCTGCTCACTACTGAAACCCTGGGCTCCTTTATGGAGAAGATCAATAAGGCCCAAATGGTGCGTGTGCACCGATCTTACGCCATCAACATAGAGCAACTCACCTCCTTTATGGGGAACAGGGTGTATATCGGGGAAACCGAGATCCCAATAGGCAAAAACTACCATAAAGCCCTGCACGAACTGTTGCGTACATTCTAGCATTTCCATTCACTGTTCAATACCCTCTCTTCGCTAGGTAAAACCAGGCCTTGGCTGTTTTGCTATTCATCTGCTTCGGGCATTGACTTGCTTTAGACATCAAACAAATTTTTAACAAAACAAAACACCAAGATTATGTCTAAATCAATAACCTGGAACGTCCCAATGGGCAACCTAACGAACACCGGCACTGGCTACAACTTCTATCTCTACGGAATGGTATCTGCCGCGGCCGATCTTACACTTTCTATCCTGGACCCCAATGGAAACACATGGACCAGAACCATTTCAGGAGAGGTGCAGGGTTTTGCATTCAACCTGCCCAATCCACTGACCAAGTCTCCATCTGATCCTTATACTCAACCTTATGGTTGGACCATTCCTTCTACTACCAACCCTTACTCTTTTACAGTGACGATTAGTTCTTCAGCTACTGGCAGTAATGAAGGAATCACTATGACCGCTTCTAACGATGATGCCAAGTCGGTAATGCAGGTAATTCAGTACAATGATCCTAACAACAGTGACTTGGATTACAACGACTGTGTATTGACATTGGCCTTCTTCCCAGATGAGCCACACGGACCAAATAGCTGATCTAAAGTTATCTCGGCAAGGCTAAGAGGATTGGCAAAGGCAAGCCATTAAGCAGCCGATGCCAATCAAAAAGAAAACCACAGGTCAATGGCCTGTGGTTTTTGCATTTCGTTCTTAACGTTTCTCCAGCATCAGCCTGTTCTGCTGATACAGGTAACGGGCATAGTTGCGCCAGTTGTCCGGGGCATTCTCGAAGGCCTTCTTCATGTGCTCCACTACCTTTTTCTGATTGCCAACCTTGAGATAATACTCACCTAAAGAGAGATGGGCAATCCAGTCATTGGGCTTTAGAGTCACATAATCGGATAGGTATTTGAAAGAAGCCTCTTTGTCGTTTTCCAGCAGAATTTTGCTCAAGCCATAGTAGTACATATCAAAGCCTTCGGCCATGGCCAAGGCCTCTGCTTTTAGCTTCTCGCCTTCTGCCGTTCTGCCCAGTTCAAGCAGCAGGTCTGCCTTGTAAATTTTAGACCGGAAGTTCTCCTCAGCTTCCAGCGCCTGATTGGCCAGCACCACGGCTTCATTGGCATCGATCAACTGCAGATCCCGCTTGTATTGGGCCAGGGTCAGGTAGTCGCTATACTTCTTATCCTCTTTCTTTTCAGTAGCTGCAATGATGTTGGCCTTCACATTGGTTTCAATCTTTATAGCAGCCTGTGACTTTTCCCAACGTAGGGTCATCCTGGCCGAAGTAGGTTCCGGATCTATGAAGTTGTAGCTGAGCCATTCCTGGAATCCTACTTTTTCTACCGGCACAGTGACTCGTAGTACATCATTGGCCTTGTCATATTGAAAGGCACCCCAGGTTTTGTTGCTGGAGAAGACAAAGGTCCACTCCTTTTTAGAGACGAGTACTACCAGACCATAGGTATCAGCTTTCAATGGCTGGCCCTCCACCAGTACATCGTGCTCAAATTTAACAGTAGTGCGGTTGTTGGAACCAGCCCGCCAGGCATATTCCTTGCCATCTACTACGAAATCGTAAGGCACTATGCCTCCGAAAATCTTCCGGCCCTTGACCTGCGGGCTGTGATAAGTGACCGTAACGTCTGTAGTGCCAATGCGCTGGGTGACCTTGGCGCGCTGGCTGAGTTTGATGCCGCTGACCATGTCCTGGGCCAGAAGTCCATTGGTTAGCAGACATAGCAGCATGACGATAATTGAGTTTTTAAACATGGTTTTATGGTTTGTTTAGAAGCGCTTAGTTAAACCGTAAGTGCTTACCATGAAACCAGATGCTTGTTCAATGAGATTCAGGTTGGTTCATGGGTGTGAACCTCAACTCACCAGATGCTTAAAGGTTGTTTTATTGATCCATAGGTAAATCGAGGCTCTTGTTCTCACATGCAAACTCTAATCCTAAAAGCGAGGGAGATGCCCGATCTCAGCCGGGCATGACGTGCCTCCTGGACAGTCGCAGGTTCTCTGAACCTGTGACTACTTATGAGTATAGGACCCTCCCCGTTCAGAAAACACTATGGAAAACGCTTATCAAGGTAGAATCTTGAAAAGTCATTGTCGGTTTGATCGAGTGTGTTGACCAATTGATTTCCGTCAGCATCTACGCACCAATACCGGTTATCTGCAACCACTTTTATCTTGACGGAGCCATCGTCCTGCGGTTCAATCCAAAACCGGGTAAAGGGATCCTCAGCAGGTGACAGGAACCTGGTTGAAACCAGCTGATCTGCGCCACCATCTTCATGGAGGTACCTTCCGTGCTCTACCACGTGGATTCTGTAAGATTTATCGGGTTGCTTTTCAAAGACAAACCTGGAATAACCATCTGTGGTCTGAAAACGTGTGGAAATCAGGCTGTCTGCCCCACCATCTTCATGTAGTAAATCATTGTTCGCTTTAAGCCTGATCATGTACTCTACACCTTCTTCTGGTAACAATGCGAGCTTTTCCTCCCTGCTGATTGGTTTGCTCGGTTCTTGCTCAGATTCCGGCTTTTCAACGACAGTGGTGTCTGCTTCTGACTGCCCCGATGGCCCATCCGGTTCTCCGGAGATCAGGCCTTTGACCACATTTGGGTTGAAGGAAATAATAGTAAGTGCCAGACCCAAAACACCCAGCGTGATACGGGCGGCTCTATTTTTGGCACCTATTTCTACTTCTTTAAATTTCACCTGGCCTACGACACCCACAACAACGAGTAAAAGACCAGCTATCAGCAGTACTACTTCAAAATCCATAATACTAAAGATAACATTTTACTGGCATCAAAATGTAATCACCTTTTCATCTAGTAATATCACATTTTAAACCAGATCAAATCACAATTATGGACGCTAGTGATTCATTCCATCGTTCGGACACTCCCAATAAGAAGGAAAAGAATATTGGCCAGCACAGGTTGAAAAGGGAATCAGAAAATGCTCGTGGAATTATGTTACATCGCAATCAGCATGTCATAATCAGCAGCCGTTTCTATCGCGGCCTGAATCCTTTCGGGTGAGACAGACTTCTCTACCGCATTCTCTTCTGTGGCATTCACTCCCCTTTCTCTGAAGAAACGCGAGAAGCCTTTGGGACTATGGATATTGACATACTTACAAAGTTCATCCCCTCCATTGCCAAAAGTATGGACTGTTCCGGCCGGTAGATCCACTGACTCTCCGGGACCCAAAAGCAGCTTTTCGCCATTTACCAGAAATTCCATTTGCCCTTCCAGAACCATAAATACCTCGCTGCAGTTTTGATGCGAATGTGGAGGTGGACCCGGAACACCAGGGGCAGTTTCACCAACTACCATATCATAGTCACCGGAGGACTCATGCATGGTCATCTTATGACCAAGTATCCAAATTTCTTCGTTTTTCATTTCGTGAGACTTTTGTCTCATAAAACTAAAAACACTTTTTGTATTTCCAAAGACTTGTGAGATATTTGTCTCATGAGCAGCGAATACGTACAAACAGGCAGAGCCCAGCAAAAGCTCAAGACCCGCGCCCGAATATTGCAGTGCGCCCAAGAGCTGATGGCCGAGACTGGCAGCATCAGTCTGGAGGATGTGGCCAAGGCCACTGGCATCTCTCGCGCCACCATGTATCGCTACTTTCCCAATGCCGACATACTCGCTGCTGAAGTAGGCATTCACTTCAAGGCCAAGACCACAGATCAATTGGCTGAAGAAGTCAAAGACATGCCTTTAAATGGGGCGCTCAGACATGTACAGCAATACTTCAATGATCTTACCCGCGATCATGAACTTGCCTTTAGAAAATTTTTATCGGCCACACTCAGTGAATCTCTGAAAGATGGAGACAGCAGTAAACTGAGGGGTGCCAGACGCACAGCCATTGCCCAACGCATTATTGATCAGAAAGGCAGCAAATTGTCATCTGATGACCAAAAGAACCTGACTTTGATCATGGCTGTTCTTTCGGGAATCGAGCCCTTCATTGTCAACCGGGATGTGAACGACATGTCAAACGAGTCTTCCGATGAGCTTCTGCATTGGGCTTTGGAAAATATTCTCAAAGGGTTGGCCAAAGATTGAAAAGGAGGCCTGCTTGTCTCTATTCGTGCTTCAGTGTAACTGCCGGGTTGATTCTTGACACCCTGCCTACATGAAATAAAACCGCCCCAAGGCAAATAATGGAGGTCATTACAGCGGAGATTATAAATGGCCAGGCATCCAATTCTACTCTGTAAGCAAAGCCATTCAACCACGACTCTATCAAATAGTAAGAGGCCGGAACACTCACCACCAATGCCGATATTAGCAGCATGACAAACTCCCTGGAGATAAGGTTGAGAATCTCAGCAGTACGGATACCCAGTACCTTTCTTATGCCTAGCTCTTTTGTTCTCCTTTCCAGGCTAAAGGTCACCAGTCCAAAAACCCCCAAACAGGCTACAGAGATGGCCAATAGTGAGAAAATAACGGTAATGGAACTCAATTTCTGCTCAGCCGCATAAGACTTGCTCAGTTGATCGTCAAGGAAGAAAAAGTCAAAAGGACGGCCCGGCAAAACCGAATCCCAGGCGGTTTCTAAATCAGCAATGGACTGTTGCAGCGCATTACCCTCTACCTTAACGGCCATGTATTTAATAAACAGATTGAAGGCTCCAGACCTGGTATTTAAGTCGATGACGATTGGGCCAATGTTATGGTGCTTGGAGACGAAATTATAGTCTTCTACCACTCCCACTATTTTGCCTTTCAGCTCATTTCTGAAATAGAATTTTTTACCAATAGCCTCTTCCGGACTGCCCCAACCCATGGACTGAACCATGGCCTCGTTGACTACATGCCCAAGACTATCATCAGTCGTGAATTCTCTCGAATAATCTCTACCGGCTATTAAGTTGATGTCCATGGTCTCTATGAAATCATGGCGCACATAAAACCTGGGGAATGGCTTCGATCGCTCCATTCCTTCAAATCGATAGTTCTCGAACTGATGCTTCTCCCCTATGATCTCTTCAACTGCCGTCACTGATTTGACATAGGGGCTCTGAAGTGCTGTATTCCTAAAGTTCTCATAATGCTCACCCATTCCAGAGCGAATGACAGGAACGAGCAGTACATTATCGGCATCAAAGCCGGGGTTCTGATCCTGCAACAACCTGGATTGATTAATAGCAACCACCGTTCCTACAATGAGGAACATGCTGATGGCGAACTGAGCCGTAACCAGCACCTTTCGGAATTGTGCACCGCGAGATTTTACGCTTCCACCTTTTAGCACTGCAATAGTATTAAAACCAGATAAAATGAAGGCTGGATAAATACCGGAAAGCATCCCCAGAAAGAGCCCTAAGCTAATGGCCCCAACCAGAAACTGAGGCTGTAACAATTGCCTGGTTTCTATGGCCTTGTCAATCAAACTATTGAAGGCCGGCAGCAGCAAGGCCACAATGCCAAAAGCAATAACAATGGAAATGAAAGTCATCAAAACAGACTCGAAAACAAACTGAATGACTAACTGTGATTTCTTGCTGCCCAAAGACTTTCTTACGCCCACTTCTTTGGCACGCTTAGAAGCCTTTGCCGTGCTTAAATTGACAAAATTGACAGCCGCTATAAAGAGCACAAACAAAGCCACCGCCCCAAAAATGTAGATGTTGTTTACATTGTTATTGGCGGCAATCTCATAATCCAGCTTAGAATGCAGATGAATGTCTTCCAGAGGCTGTAGTTCCAGTGTGACATCCTCACGGATAAAATCGGGGAAATACTTATTGACAAAGCCCGTCAGTTTTGAAGTAAAACCTGCGATATCGATATTTTTTTCAAGCTCTATGTATGTCCAGCAGGGGTTCCAATACCAGCCATTTGGAAGCTGGCCATTGTACCAATAGTTCAGGCTTGAAAATGAGGCAATAAAGTCGTACTGGAAATGGGCATTAAGTGGTGAATCTTTCAAAACACCAGTTACCAGCAGTTGTTGTTTACCCTGAAATTCCAGCAATTGACCTAATGGATCGGCATCACCAAAGTACTTTTGAGCCATCGACTCTGTAATGAGCAAGGCTTCAGGATTGTCCAGAGCTGCTTCAGGATCTCCCTGAATCAGCTCAAAATCAAACATTTTGAGAAAGGATTTGTCAGCAAAGAAAAAGCGGGACTCGTTAAATGCCTTTTCGGACTCTCTATTGGCCAAGGCTACCGTGGGAGACTGGAAGTTGAAAAACCTCACTTGCTTTTTCACCTCTGCAGGGTACTCATCTAGCAAAACAGGCCCCGTTGGGAAGGGTACACTGGCCGAATGTTCGCCTACGCCATCTCCCTGAAAATTCTCCACCAGCCGGTAAATCTGAGATGAATTGCTATGAAAACGATCATAGCTCCATTCATCTTTTACATAGAGGAAGATCAACATGAAACAGGTAAGTCCTATGGCCAACCCACTGATGTTTATCGAGGAATATACCTTCTGATTGATAATGCTTCGGTAGGTAACTTTGAAGTAGGTGCTGAACATGTTGATTTGTGTTGTGCCTTTCGGTCTTTTAATAGCAAATGGGCGTAGTAAATCGAACACTTCGAAGAAGTAGAAGAAATTGGCTGTGAGCCTTCCCTTCTCTCTAATACGTTCCTCGTAAAGCTCGTAGAGGTCTCCTCTTAGTACTTCAAGCTCCTTTTTCCGGCAAATGAGGCCAAAAAACCGGTCCAGCCATTTGGGTGGTTTGTTATCTCGACTACTCATTGGCCAGCTTTACTTTAGGCAAAGTGTGGTACAGCGTACTTCGTAACTCGTAGGAATAATCAAGTGCCTTTCTACCAAATGCGGTAAGTGTGTAAAAGCGCTTGCGCCTTCCGCCCCGCTCGTTGGTCGAACCGCCTTCTTCAGAAATTAAAAATCCTTTCTTTTCTAAGCGGTTGAAAGCAGAGTGCAAAGCACCAATACTAGGGTTTCTGCCGGTTCTTTCTTTGAACTCTTTTTTAATCGAGATGCTATAGGCATCATCATTCAAAGACCCCACTATCAGGAGTACCAGCTCCTCGAATTCGCCTAACTGCGTTGACTTCATGCTCCAATTTACGCAAATTCATTTTATTTGTTTCCTATTGGTATATCTAATACTTTCAAGCACGCAATTTTATCAGAACTCATTTTATCACGCAAAAACTCAGATCGATGAAAAAGTTATTATTCACCACCTTATTGCTCATTTGCATCAGCCAATTACAAGCCCAGAGCGAGGAAGAAAAGATTCGGGCTACCCTCACCGACTACATTGAAGGTTCAACTAATGGACAACCTGCCCGGCTCAAAAAGGCATTTCATAAAGACCTGAACCTGTATTACATCAGGAATGGTGACCTGAGAACCTGGTCGGGTACAGCCTACATAGCCGACACCAAAGAGGGCAAACCTACCGGAGAAACAGGCAAGATATTGTCGGTAGACTATGAAAATGACATTGGGGTTGCCAAGGTGCAGATCTCACCCAAGACCGGCACTCCCTATATCGACTACTTTATGCTGCTAAAGGTGCAGGGAAAATGGACCATCATCCACAAGGCCTTTACTAAGAAGACTTCGGGGAACTAGCTTTTTCCACTCTTCACCTCATAATCATCAATCTCTCAGAGTCCTCTTCGAGTGACTCACCGAGAAAATCATAAAAAAAGGAACACCTCTATTGGCATTCCTTTTTAATTTTTTCGGAGGAAAAGGGCTAAATAATTTCTTTCTGGTTTTTCACGCCTTTGAAAGTAGTGCCTGACCTGTCGAGGTACAGAGAAGAAATTTTTAGGCTCTGGCCATCGTCAGAAGTGGTGAACTTATATATAATTCCGCCTTTTTCCGGGCCTATAAGCTTGCCTTTCAAGGCACCACCTAGTCGCTGGTCTAGTTGACCTAAAATACTTGATTCCTCAGGAGGGTCATCATAAGACTGCTTCACTTTATGACCCTCTGAATCATGAATGTGTTTGCCATTCCCATCTCTCTTGTAGCCCCACAAGCACTGCCTATCCAGGCATATCATTATCGATTCTGAACTGCCTTTTCTCGTCAACAAATCCAGAATACTCTGTTCTGAAAAGCCACCATCAAGTCCTAAAAGATTAATCTTAGCATTGTTAAAGTCATTGTTCAATGCTGGCCAAATGGTGTAGAAGGTGTTTTGAGAGTGCTCCCGGCCATTGGGGTCTTGTGCCACAAAGTGGTGAATGGGAGCATACTTGCCATTCTCGGTAGCCGCCTGGGCTACAAAGCCCTTTATGCATTCTGCTTCATTTCGGCCATCTTCGCTCAATCGTTTCCATGGAAATTTCACCTCTCTTCCATCGGGTAGTTTTTCTGAAAAATCTCCACCGTCAGAGGGTTTATCCCACAGGTCACTTTCCTTTTTCCCTTCTACTTTTTTGTAATCGTGTGCATGGCGAAGCAAGTACACAACTCCTTTAGGTTCTGGCATAATTTAATGTTTGGTAAAAGTGGAAGGTACTGATTATTAAATACTGTCAGGTATACCCTTTTGACTTATCACAGAAAGGCTGATTTACCAACCTTTACTGGCATGAGGTAGATCAAAATAACAATCAATCAAGACTACTTTCTATTGCAGTGCAACGCTGTGTCAACTCATGGTCAAACATGACCAATATCATTCGATTCCATTACTTTTTTGGCGAATCTTCGAATGTTAAATCACCTCATCCCAAATTGTTGTGTTAAATACCCTGACTATGACACTAGAAGAGCTTGCAAACAAGAGCATCAGGAAAAACAAGGCCGACTTTTTATACCTCATGCTGGCTTTTCAGGAAGTACTGATGGACTTAGGAGAAGAAGACCTGGCCAATACCATTCCCTGGTTGAGTGAAACCGATGAAAATGGGTTGTCTAACAAGGACTCCAATAAGCTCATTCAGGTGCTCAGCATCAGTTTTCAACTACTCAACCTGGTAGATGAAAATAATGCCACCCACTATCGCAGGTCGGTTGAAAACTCCATTGATGCGGATGCCATTAAAGGCTCCTGGGCTGAGACCATCGCTCACTTCAAACATCAGGGCTTTGAGCAGGAAGCCATTGCCGAAAAGCTAAAAAGTGTTCACGTTCGGCCCGTACTCACCGCCCATCCTACTGAGGCCAAGCGAGTAACTGTGCTGGAAATTCATCGCGAACTCTATAAGCTGCTGGTCAAAAGGGAGAACCCCAGAATATCGGCTTCGGAAAAAGAACAAATCAGACAGGAAATCATGGCTTTGCTGGAAAGGTGGTGGCGTACCGGAGACATCTATCTGGAAAAACCCCGCCTGGAAGATGAGCGCAATAACCTGTTACACTATTTCAAAAACGTTTTCCCTCAGGTACTCAGTCTGGTAGACAATAAGCTTGCCTTCGCATGGAAGCAAGCTGGTTTTGATACATCACTGCTCAATGAAGCCAACCAATACCCCACCCTGGCCTTTGGCAGTTGGGTAGGTGGCGACCGGGATGGGCATCCATTTGTGACTGCAGAATTCACCAAAGAAACATTGCAGGTACATCGCCAAACTGCATTAGACATTCAGCTAGATGCACTGAAATCGCTGGTAACTCAACTGAGCTACTCTGAAAAACTGATAGGTCCGCCTCAGTGGTTTTTAGAAAAAATTGACATCACTGCAGAAGAGTTTGGTGCAGACGGAGAAACCACCATTACTCGCAACCCTGGTGAGCCCTGGAGGCAGTACACCAGCCTGATGATTCTTAAGCTGCAAAACACCATGGCAGGCAATGCGGATGGTTATACAGATGCCAAAGTTTTGCTGGATGACCTTCACATTTTACGTGCTGCACTTAAAGAAGTAAACGGTCAGCGATTGATCGACCATTACCTCTTTCCGGTAGAGCGAAAGGTGATTTGCCTTGGTTTTCACCTCGCAAAACTCGACATCAGGCAAAACTCTGCCTACCACGAAAAAGCACTGGGTTGGATCTTAAAAGAGGCCGGTTATGAAAGGCATGACTATGCCAGCTGGGATGAAACCCAACGTATGTCTTTTATCAACAAAGAGCTTAAGAGTAAACGACCCTTTTTGCCACCAGGCTACCCCTGTGATGCCGAGGCAGAAAACGTACTCAATTACTTCAGAGTAATCAAAGAACATGTCTCTGAGCATGGTCCGGCAGGCATCGGTTCCTTCATCATCAGCATGACCCGCAGCCTGAGTGACATCCTGGTGGTCTTCCTCTTTTTTAGAGAAGTGGGCCTCGACCATAATCCTTTTCAAGTGGCTCCCTTGCTGGAAACCATTGAAGACCTGGAAGCTGGTGAGTCCATCATAGACCAGTACCTGCAGCATCCCATTAGCGTACAGCGATTCGCTAATAAAAACAAGATTCAGGAGGTGATGCTGGGCTATAGCGATAGTAATAAAGACGGTGGCATAGTGGCCAGCCGCTGGACCATTTACCGCAGCGAAAGAAAACTGACAGAAATAGCGAAGAAGAACGGTTTTGAATTGAGCTTCTTCCACGGCCGTGGCGGCACCATTAGCCGGGGTGGCGGAAAAATTCACCGCTTTTTGCACTCCATGCCTCCTGGTTCGGTGAGTGGCCATATCAAAATGACGGTACAAGGCGAGACCATTGCCAACCAATATGCGAACCTGCTCAATGCCTCTTATAATTTGGAAATGGAGCTTTCCGGTGCCACCCGGCAGAGCATGATCGAGAGCACCCACGATGCCTATGAACCAGCCTATGCATTGCTGGATGAGCTGATGGTAAAGTCTAAACAGCAATACAGAAACCTGCTCGATCATCCTGATTTTATCGCTTTCTACCGACAGGTCACCCCTATTGACGTGCTGGAAGAAAGTAAGATCGGGTCGAGGCCTTCGAGAAGAACCGGCCAAACTTCATTGGACGATTTACGCAGCATCCCCTGGGTGTTTAGCTGGAGCCAGAGCCGCTTTGGACTCACTGGTTGGTTTGGCTTAGGCGCTGGACTTAACCACATCAGAGCGAATAGGACTGAAGACTTTGAGCAAATGAAGAACTGGGCAGAAGAATGGCCTTTCTTCCGATATCTCATGATCCAGCTGGAAACAAATCTGCTGAATGTGAACCCTGAGATCATGAAGGAATTCCAAGGCCTGATGGACAACCAGTCTGTGGCCAATGAACTCACTGAACTCATTCTGGATGATTTCCAGCTTGCACTCGACCTAACTGATGAAATACTGGGTGGAGACCGAGATGCCAGGCGATTTGCCAAAAAGCAAGACAATGACCTGCGCAATAAAGGCCTTGCCCCTCTCCATAAAATACAGCTGGAAGAGATCAGAAAGTGGCGGGCACAAGATGGCAATCAGGAATCTCGTGCAGAGCTCTTACACAAGCAGCTACTCGTGGTCAATGCACTGGCGGGTGGTTTGAAAAGTACAGGTTAAATCAACCTGAGACTGTATTCCAAAGGTCGGTTCAAAAATGATTCGCCTTGGTTCAGAATTGATCAGCAGTACTGATTATCAGCGACTTATTTGAGTTAAATAATCGCGATTTTACTGCTGTATATGGTTCACCCTTCCAGGCTTTTTCGTTGGTCACTCATCTTGACCTTGCTGGTGATTTTTTCTACCACCGCATCTAAGGCACAAAAGACCTGGATTCAACCAGCCGATCATAGCTTCAGCGATACCGTCACCATCTTCATCGACATTAAGAAAGTCAACAAGAAAATACTCCAGGGTCAGGAGGAGATTTACCTCTGGTCTATGCTTCCCAATGAACCGGTAATTGGCAACGGAGCATGGCCTGAGTCAAACGAAGCTATGCTTATGACCCACGAAGGGGATGATGTATGGAGCTATCGCATGGTGCCCACGGATTTTTATGGAATAGACAGTGCGGCCTTTATGGAACAGGGCTGGTGGGTGCATGTCAAAGTGAAATCTCCGGTAATGACCTTCGAGTCAGAAATGCTGAAGTCAGAGGACCTGGGGCTGATTCCTAAACAGGTAAATGTGATGATGCCTACAGATTCATTGCACACCACTAAGCTCACAGTTATCAAGCATCATCAGTTGCTCATGACAGACATCAAAAACCATCGATCTCTTTATCATGACCCCACAGGCCAGTTAGGTATCGGCCAGGCGATAGACCTGTTTGAAGTCCAAAAATTTGACCCTCCCCATGCGGCCAACTATGAGTTCACTAATAAAAGCAGGATATGGGCCACCTTCAAAGGCACCAACAATACAGCCATAGAGCAAACCTATGACCTGGGCACCTTTGGGTGGAAAGGTGCGGAGATCTATATAGTCGACACTTTGGGCCGTAGGGAGCATGCCGCTATCAATCGCTACACAGGAATTGATTACTTATCTTCATTTTCACTCACATTAGGCCCGGGGGAAACAAAGCGTGTCTTTTCAAAAATCCCCTATGATAATAGATTTTTCGTGCTCCCAACCGGTATTTTCACGCAACTAGACCTTGAGCATGAGCAATATGAGCTGGGATGAGACTAAGTTAATGGCAGGTGGTGGGCTATTTGACTCCAAGGAACACATTTTTTACCCACCCAACTTAACACCCGACCCCACCACCGGCCATATCTACGACTGGACTGAAGCGGGGTTTGTCAGACGCTTTAAAATGGGAAAGGTCTACAAAGATTCTCCCATGCCCTGGTATCAATACAAAGAGATAACCGAGCCCGACTTGAAGGCCATGTTCCTTTACCTAAAAAGCATCGACCCCATTCAAAATGACCCCGGGCCTGTTGTGACCAAAAAGGAAAGTGGTGAAGCAGTGGCCAATAAAGGGAGCTGATAGCTGACTTGATAAGAAATCGATTTTATATTTGGTTGAAGAGCCCAGTCAAGTCTCCCATTCAATGGGGCCGTGGGAGAATGAGTTGAAGCAGAAATGATTTGATTGGCAAGGTTATTGAAAACACAGTAGAAAATTCAACCATGAAAAATTCGATCGCACTCCTCACTTTTATCGCAGCCCTATGGATGGCCGCTCCTGAAATTGCTCAGGCTCAAAAAAAATCAGACACGAAAAGTGACAGCCATTGGCTGGTAAAGCCTGGCCAGGTTGGCCTGATTACCAAAGACATGAGCATTCGTGAGCTCATTGAATTGCTGCCCGAAAAGCAAATTGAAAAGGTAAAAGGCAAGGGAGAGTTTGTAGGGGATGAATATGATGACTACAAAATCTTTGATTACAAGGCAACTCACCTGCTTACAATCACCCCTGAAAAGAATGCAGATTTAGCGTCCAAAATTCAGTCCATTCAGATCATCGACCCCAGATTCAAAATTGAAGAAGGCATTGGTATCAATTCAACTCATGCCGAATTGAAAGCGAAATTACTGGTTATCAACTATACTCCTGATACAGAAAACATCCAGATTAATTTGAAAGGTAATGGCACAAGATTCAGCATTGCCAAATCAGAACTGAAAGAAGGCTGGTGGGATGAAGACAAAATGGAAATTGATCGTTCTAAAATACCGGCTTCTGCTAAGATCACTGGCTTTGTGATAGACTGGAGATAGACCGAAGAGTTGACGAACGGTCAAACAATTAAGTGTGGAATGAGGTAAATTGATTGGAACAACCTTAATCTACAGCTATGACACGACTACGCAAAGAAGAAATCAGTCAGGAACTCTTCGATCTTTACGATGACTATGCTCACAATAAGCTCGATCGCAGAAAATTTGTAGAAAAACTCTCTCTCTATGCTGTTGGGGGTGTTACCGTGGCCTCACTTATGAGCAGCATGCTGCCCGACTATGAGACCACCCGAACCATCAGTGCAGATGATTCTCGCCTCAGCTCAGACTTTATAGAATACGACTCGCCCAAAGGAGGCGGCAAAATGAAAGGGCTGCTCTCCATCCCGGAAGGTGCCAGTGGCAAAGTACCCGGCATTGTGGTGGTGCACGAGAACAGAGGCCTCAACCCTTATATAGAAGATGTAGGCAGACGCTGTGCAGTTGATGGGTTCATCAGTCTGGCACCCGATGCGCTCACTCCACTGGGTGGCTACCCTGGCAATGACGATGAAGGCCGCACCATGCAGCGCAAGCGCGACCGAAATGAAATGCTCGAAGACTTTATAGCAGCTTATGAATACCTGAAAAATCACCCCAATTGCACCGGTGAAGTAGGTGTAGTAGGCTTCTGCTTCGGTGGCTGGATTTCTAACATGATGGCAGTGCATCTACCTGAATTGGGTGCTGCGGTTCCCTTCTACGGCCGTCAACCCAATGCTGAAGATGCCGCCAAAATCAAATCACCATTAATGCTTCAATATGGTGGACTCGACAAGCGAGTAAATGACGGCTGGCCGGCATTTGAGAAGGTATTGAAGGCCAATAAAATCAAACATGAGGCTTTTGTTTATGAAGGCGCCAATCATGGTTTTCATAACAACACCACGGCCCGTTATGATGAAAAAGCAGCTAACCTGGCTTGGGAGAGGACGATTAGATTCTTTAAAGAAAACTTGAGTTAAATAGCCGCCTGACTCTAGTATTCCAATAAGCTAAACACCTAATAGCCACAATTTATTTCGTAGCTATTAGGTGTTTGAAATTTATGGTCAGGGTTAATTAATTAGAAAGGTCAACGCACAGATTATATGCCCCCAGCAATAGAGTGGTAATGGCACCCACGGTTGCTGATAGTTCTGAAAGTCCTGCCTCTGACAATATCAACTCAACTTCCCATACAACCAAAGCCAGGCCCAAAATAGGGCTACAGTCGATGTTGCCACCTGATCCACTTCCTGCTTCTGAAAGCTCTGGACTGCCAGATGCTCCATTGGCGGAATAGGCTGACTCATAGGTTCTGGCCTGAGTTTCCAGTTGATCGAGTTTTACATTATAGATTACTTCAACTTGCTTCTCAACTGGCAGGTCCTGAAGTTCAGGATAATTCGCAAGCATGCTGTTATAATAATTCATTGCTTCCTGTTTTGTAGCAAATCCAGCTGGTCCTACCGCTACCGGTCCGGCTGCTTCGAGCTGCGGATTTGAGTTACTAAACATGTTCGTCATCCGACTTCGATGAATTGCCGTAAGAGGATCTGCCTGTATAAGTGACGTAATCTCATCAATTGAGCGATTGTGTTCTGAACTTTGTGTTGGGTTTACACTTGTGTCATCAGTTTGGTTATCACATGAAAACACGATGAAAAAAGTGATGAGTAAATAGGATAGTTTTGTTAACTGTTTCATAATTCTAAAAATCTAGTTTGATCTACTAAGCAGTGCTCCACCCCCAACTTTTGTTACCCATTCCTTTTCAGGAAAAAGAAAATCCAGACTAAAAAACTTAGATTAGCACATAAGCCAATTGCTATGAACCCGACCCATTTCAAAGTAGACATTCAGAATAAAATCGCTCATGTAGCCTTCAATAGACCCGATAAGGCCAATGCCCTTCATTTAGAAGCCTGGGACGAAATGAAGGGCATTTTCGATGAGCTTTCCGAAACGGATGAAGTACGCGTAATCGTGCTCAGTGGAGAAGGCAAGCACTTTTGTGCGGGCATCGACCTGGAGTTGCTCATGTCCATCAGCCAATTCCAGAAAATGGAATGTGGTGGCAGACGCGGTGAAAAACTTAGGAAGTTTGTGTTCCGGCTGCAGGCTTGTGTTTCGGCAATAGAAGAATGCTCGAAACCCGTTTTGGCGGCAATCCACAATGGCTGCATTGGCGGTGGTGTAGACATTGCCGTAGCCTGCGACATGCGTTACTGCACGCAAGACGCTTATTTCACCATCAAAGAAATAGATATGGGCATGGTAGCCGACCTGGGTACTTTACAACGACTGCCTAAACTGATAGCACCAGGTTTGGTCAATGAAATGGCTTATACGGGCAGAAAAGTAGGCGGTGCCGAATCACAGCAAATTGGCCTGGCCAACAGATGCTTTGACGACAAAGAAAGCATGATGGAGGAGGTAATGGGCATTGCCGCTATGATCGCCAGTAAATCACCGGTTTCTGTTCGAGGTACCAAGGAAGTTTTGAAGTATGCCAGAGACCATTCAGTAGCTGATTCGCTCAACCAAATGGCCACCTGGAATGCCGCCATGATATTGTCAGAAGACTTGATGGAAGCCTTCCAGGCTACTATCCAAAAGCGCCAGGCTGAGTTTAAAGACTAGCGCGAACCCGTCAGACCGAAAAGACCAAATTGATACATACCCCCTTTCGCAAAGAGGGACTAATGAAAAACGGTCAGACCGCTTAGAGCGGTCCGACCTATGATTATGATTTCTTTTCAGATGTTTAGCTCAGCCTACCGATCAGCGCCCTGATCAATCAGGTACTTGACCACTGACCTATGACGGTTCCGGGAAGCAGCTGATAATGCTGTCCCCTGACCACTGCTGAACTGGTTGACTCGTGCCCCGTTTTCGATTAATAGCTTCACCATGTCCAAATGACCGTTTCTGGCCGCAGCATTCAATGGTGAACCCTGGCCATCGTTTTGGCGATTGACATTAGCTCCTTTTTCGATGAGTAACTTTGCTGTGCGAATATGCCCGTTACGCGCGGCCGCGTTCAAAGCTGAACCCTGGCCATCATTCTGACGGTCGATGTCGGCACCCTGGTCGAGCAGAAATTCTACCATCTCATCATGCCCATTTCTTGCAGCGGCATTCAAGGGAGAACCCTGTCCATCCGTCTGTCTGTCAACAGCGGCACCAGCCTTTAAAAGTACCTTAGCCGCCTCAACATGTCCATTGCGGGCTGCCGCATTCAAAGGCGAACCTTGACCATCATTGTGCATGTCGACTTCAGCACCACGATCAATAAGTAATTGCATGGTTTCTACATGATTATTTCTTGCCGCAGCATTTAGCGGTGAGCCCTGGCCATCATTCTGACGGTCGATATTTGCACCCTTATCGAGCAGCAATTTTACCATTTCAGTATGTCCATTGCGGGCGGCAGCGTTCAAAGCCGAGCCCTGACCGTCATTGTGTCGGTCTATGTTTGCCCCTGCTTCAAGCAAGGCGGTCACTGCCTCAACATGTCCGTTTCTTGCAGCCGCATTCAAAGCAGTACCCTGTCCACTGGTTTGTGCATCTACCTCAGTTCCCTGTTCTATTAAAAACTTCACCATGTCTGCATAGCCATTGCGGGCAGCGGCATTGAGGGCAGAACCCTGGCCATCATTTTGAGCGTTGATACTGGCACCATTCTCTAGCAATAACTTGGCGGTTTCAAGATGACCATTTCTAGCCGCTGCATTCAAGGCCGAGCCTGAACCATCGTTTTGGTAATTAATCCTCGCACCTTTGTCAAGCAAGAAGGTCAATGCATCGTTTTGGCCGTTTCTGGCAGCAGCTATGAGCGGAGAGCCCTGACCCTGAGATCGCTCATTCACTTCACCACCATTTTCCATAAAAAGAGTAAGCATTTCTATATAACCGCCACCGGCAGCTTCCGTCATAGGAGAACCATGATCACCGGTATCGAAATCAGCTTCGGCACCAGCATCTATCAGCAGCTTGGCTATTTCCAGGTAACCGTGGCGAGCCGCAGCGGACAAAGGCGTTCTGGCCCTGCTTTTCTGCCAGCGATAACCATTTTGGTATATCACATCATAACCCGGATCAGGATCAATGCAATTGGGCTTCGTTGATTTCAAAAGCTCCTTTACCTGCTCTATGTTTCCTTCTCTGGATGCCTGATTCAGGAGACCGCAGTCATTTTTAGGCAGGGTAAATTCTTCTGCTTCAGCGGTGGGTTCCCCAGTTCGCTCAGTAACTGGTTCAGCTTGCTCGGCAGGAGTTTTAGCTTCTTCCGCCACTGGTTCTGTCTGCTTAGTAGCAGGTTTAGGCTCAGCCTGTTGTGAAGACACCGGTTCACTTTTGTTTTCCCGAGTCTGTGGAACATTTCCAATGCCTGGCTCATTCAAGAGTACCAGCATGGCGAATACAAGGGGGGCTACAAAAGTGTATTTCCAGTAGCCGAATGGGTTTGACCGTTTGTTGTTCATTTTGAGTATGCGTTGTTTGATTAATGATTGATTATAATTTGTAGTAATGGCTAGCGGACGCACCGGACTGGCCACCTTTACAAGGTTGAGCTGATAGCTCTCCCTGTCTGCAGAAGCTCCCCTGACCAGGAGATCGTCTGTCTGATATTCTATGTTTTTCTCTATTTCTTTTCTGAGCAACCAGGCAAGAGGATTGAACCAGCTAATGGCCACTAAAAGCTCTGCTAGCAACAGATCCATGGAATGCCCTTTACGCACATGAATCTTCTCATGCTCCAAAATCTGCTCATAGGTTTCGAAATCATATTGCGCGGGATTGATGAACACAAAGCGGAAAAATGAGCAAGGCGCTACCTCTCCTGCCATGTTCACAATAGTCGCCTGATCATCTTCAATTTTATCGGGAAAGCGAATGGCCTTGTAAAGGGTGCTAGTCACCTCAAAAAGCAACTTGACAATGAAGATACCCATACCAAAGAGGTAAATACCTATCAATATGGCAGTCCAGTTCCAGGGCTTGGCTTGACTCTTTACGGCCTCCGTTGAATTCTGTATTTCTTCTAATTTCTGTTCAGTCCCAGTATGAGTTGAAGACTCAGTAAACTCCTCTCCTTTCGATAACTCTGGTGAGTTGTACTCAACAGGAGAGTTTTCTCCCATTGTAGCATCTGTAGGAATTAGTTGTGAAGGAGTGTCAAAATTTTTGCCTGACTCTTCCAGCCCTTGTTCAACCAGCAATTGATTGATTGAGCCTTGATTTTCCATAATTCTAGGCAGGCTGATAAAGGGCAAAGTGCAGGCAAACACCAAAGTAGCAATCAGGTACCAGCGATTGGCGGTAAAGTAACTCTCTCGCTCCAGTACCAGCTTATAAAAGGCCAGCAAAACAGCAATGACGATGGTCGATTTGATCAGGAATGCAATCATGGGTTTAGCCTTTAGATTTGATGATTTTGATTAACTCTTCCCGCTCTTCCGGGCTCATCTGTTCGCTCTTGGCAAAGTGCGCCATCATCTTGGGCAGTGAGTTCTCAAAGAACTGCTGCTTGATCTTGCCCAGGTGCTCATCTCGGTAAGACTCAAAGTCCTGAGCAGGGCTATATTGGTGGGTATTTCCAATTTTTACTGAGCGCAATGCTCCTTTCTTCACTAAGATTTTCACCAGTGTAGCCACTGTGTTATAATGTGGCTTAGGGTCAGGAAATTCATCGACTATATCACGTATGACCGCTTTTTGAAGCTTCCATACAATATTCATAATCTGATCTTCCCGCTTGGTGAGCTTGTTCATACTGCCTCTGTTTGGTTCAAACTTACTAACAATTTGGTATTAATACTAATTTTTTAGTAGTTCTACGAATCAGTTAGTAATTCGTTGTGTGATTATTGAAGAGACGAAGCGATTGGGAGAACATTACAGGTTGTGAAAAAGAATTTTCCAGCTCCCCCGTCAGACCAGATAAACAATGAATTTGATACGAGAATTTGTAGAGTCGTGGTCAGACGGATAAGGATGATGATCAAACCATTATCTCCATCTGACCTATATAGAACATGATCACCTCCCGGCTTCAAGGTTTGGGCGTTTTGATGGATTGATCTAACGATAAAGCACGTGTCCGTCCATCGCGGCTTTAATCGCCTTATCGGAAAGGTAGTAATTGTCCATAAACTGTGATCCCAATTGCTCATAAGTGGCTTTGCAGCAGTCGTCATAGCGCACATAGTAGGCGTACTGCCAAATCTGATGACCCATACCATGGTAAACAGGCATCAGGTCGGTGGTGGTTTCGTGGGCTATATGAAAGTCGTCATAGAAGAGGTATGAGAGGCCCCATTTGGCAATTTGCAGCGTATTGTGCCGATGGTAATAAGCCACATGCCCCAGTTCATGCGCGAGTATGCCCACCTGAGCATCAAAAGGCAGTGACCTCAAGAGGATGTTATCAAAGCGTGTATTGGTGGCATCATTGAGTAGAATGCGATAGTGGCGTTTTGAACCAGGCCCGAACAAAGACCAGATGTTGAAATTAGATTCCATGGGCGCCCCCTCTTGAGTCAGGATCATGTCAATCTTCACACCCTTCAATTCCGGATAAGCAGAATAGGCCAACAAAGCCTGAATTTCAAAGCCCTCAGGCAGGCCTTTGTTCTCTCCTACCAAAGCTTCAAGGCTATCCCTGTCATAAGTCTTTCCCGCCAGGGTATCTGCGAACAAATGATGGCCTTCTACCAGATCGTACTGTACGGGGTCTACTTTCTGAAACCAGACCAAAGCCAATAATACAAGCAGTGCCAGCAATAGAAAACCGAAAAACTTCAAGGTTTTTTTCAGCATCGCCTAATCTAATCAAAATGCCTCAAAACAACCTGTCAAAAGGCTTTATCCATTGACCTTCTGCACTAGTTTGAAATGAGCAACAGGTAATTTCTTCAAAGATTTGAACCATTATTGTATATACAACTGTTGTAAAGACAAATATGAAAAAGCAAGCCTACTATAGCGCAATTATCCAGGTGATCAAAGCAGGTCATTGGATTACAGATTCGGTGTCGGCACAGCTAAAACCCCATGGCGTCTCCGAACCGCAATACAATGTTTTACGCGTGTTGAATGCAGCTAAGGATCAGCCACTGACTGTTGAACAAATAAGTCAACAAATGGTGCAGCGGTCTAGCAATGTGACGCGGATCATTGATAAACTAGTAGACAAAGGTCTGGTAAGCCGGCAGGAATGCACCACCAACCGCAGGAAGATGGACATTGGCATTACGGCAGCAGGCATGAACTTCCTGGCACAATTGGACAAGCAAGTAGAAGCTTTTCACGACCCTTTACTCAACAAGCTTAGCAAAGAAGAATTGATAACGCTTGCAAGGCTTATACAAAAATTACGAAAATAAAAACGACATGAACATACTTACATTCGGAGCAAGCTCCAGCAAAGACTCCATCAATCAAAAACTAGCGGTCTACGCAGCTACCCAAATCGAGGGAGCCAAAATAACCAACCCCGATTTAAACGACTATGAAATGCCTCTCTTTAGCGTTGATAAGGAAAATACCCATGGCATTCCTAAAGCCGCTGTAGATTTTAAGAATCTCATCGACCAGGCCGATGGTATCGTCATATCCTTTGCCGAACACAACGGCAGCTATACAGCGGCATTCAAAAATATCCTCGACTGGATGAGCCGACTTGAAGGCAAAGTTTGGCTCAATAAGCCTATGTTATTAATGGCTTCTTCACCAGGTGGACGTGGTGGGCAAACGGTACTCAACCAGGCGCATGGCCACTTCCCCTTTATGGGAGGAGATGTCATCGCTAAATTTTCGCTCCCCTCCTTTTATCAGAATTTTGAAGATGGCAAAGGGATCAAAGACGAAACATTGAATCAGCTATTCCAGGAAGCATTGGGTGCATTTACTTCTAAAATTGAGGTTGAGGTTGCCCAGGCTTAATAAAACCCAGGTAGACAAAATAGCAACCCATGCATTTCCAATCAGGAATCGTGAGAAACGTTGAACCGATGTCTGTGACGAAACCGGCTTTAATTCAACTTTAGAAATAAAATTTCTAGTTAAGCGCAAGTTTTTTCTGGTCGCGACATCTAAAACCGCAAAACCAGATCAAATGAAAAAATTAAGTAGATTATTTGTAGCCGCTAGCCTCCTTTCAGGAGTGGCTTTGTTGAGTTGTGGGAGTGATGATAGTAGCGGTGACGATGGCGCTGTTACCGACCCAGATGTAACCTTGTCGACTGCCTTTGAAGCTTTTGACGCTGATAATGTAACAGTTACGCTTGATGGCAGTACTGTTGTGATAGAAACTAATGGATTGCCGAATCATACTTCGCCCTATTGGTCAGATAGCCATCCACTATATGTAGCGCCAACGGTAACCACTGAAGCGCAGATGGCGCCTGGCGATATAGACCAGTTCAATGGGTCTTATACCCTGCGTGTACCGGCCAACCCTTCAAAAGCTTCGAGTACCTCAAGCACGGGACTAGGTGCCATAGGCCTCGCAGTCAGTGGCTCGGTGATTTACAATGACCAGGAAGGTCCCAATGTACCCTTGGACAATGCAGCTCCTTCGCTGGATTATACCGGAGCACATACCGGTCCGCAAAGCTACCACTACCACCTGGAGCCCAAGGCCTGGTCAGAAGATGACGATGCATTGATAGGCATCATCTCCGATGGATTTTTCCTGTTCGGTCGCAAGTGCAACAGCACGGGCACCTACCCTACCGACCTGGACGCTTCCGGTGGGCATACTTCAACCACTCAGTATCATAGCGATGGGGTATACCATTACCACACACAAAACGAATTGTATCTGAACTTGTACTACATCCTGTTCCCAGGAGACTATCAAGGCACTCCCAATGCGATTAACTAAAAGCATCTTAGTATTGGCCATTGGCGCCATCACTTGTCTTTCTGGTTGCCGACCTGGCGACCAGAATGGCAGGCTGACGGTGGCCACAGAGCAACTGGAGTTGCATGCCAATGAAGGCATGTATTTCTACAAGGACCTGCCTTTTACAGGCCTGGCCCAGACGCATGATGCTGCTGGTGTTTTGGTAGAAGAAACGACTTTTGAAGCTGGCAAAAGAGAGGGCTACCGCCAAAAATGGTATGGCAATGGCCAACTGAGCTACCGCGCTCACTATGTGCAAGGACGGCTCGATGGCACCACCCATACCTGGTGGATCGATGGTCAAATGCGTTCTGAATCTTCTTTTACAGAAGGCGTTTCTCATGGTACACAGCGACAATGGTACAAAAGCGGTGCACTGTTTAAGGAGATCAACCTGGTGGGTGGCAAAGAAGAGGGCATGCAGAAGGCCTGGCGCGAAAACGGGAAGCTCTATAATAATTATCAAGCCAGGAATGGTCGGATTTACGGCCTGAAAAGGGCTAATTTATGTTACGAACTGGACGATGAAGAAGTACAATACGTTAATTAACATTTGTGGTATAGCACTGTTGCTGACAGTTTCTGGCTGTGGATCGAATGCCAAGCAGGAAGCAGTTACCAGTAAGCAAAGTTTGCCTTACTATAACGACCCTACCTTTACACCCCATTGGTTTGATAAGGGAGATGAAGCACTGACTGGTTTTCATCAAATTCCAGCCTTTGAATTGGTAAATCAAAAAGGTGAAGCCATTACCGAAGCCAGCTTTGAAGGCAGCATTTATGTAGCTGATTTCTTCTTCACCACCTGTCCCGGTATTTGCCCAAAGATGACCACCAACATGACGCTGATACAGGAAGAATTCGTGCAGGACCCGACCGTGAAACTGGTTTCTTACTCTGTGACTCCAGAAATTGATAATGTAGAGCAGTTGGCCAATTATGCAGAAGCCAAGGGTGTTAATTCAGAAAAATGGCAATTGCTTACCGGCAATAGAAAAACCATATATGACCTGGGTCGCAAAGCTTATTTCGTGGAAGAAGACCTGGGTGTTGAAAAAACGGAAGATGAGTTTTTACACACGGAAAATTTCGTGTTGATCGACCCAAATCGCCATATCCGGGGCATCTATAATGGCCTCAACAAAGCATCTGTTCAACAGCTTATCAAAGACATTAAAACCCTGAAAGAAGAATTTGGGCAAAAGGAACTGGCTCAGCTCACTCCTTAAGGAAATCGCGAACTACCTGGGTAAAAACCTCCTGTTGCTCTACAAATGGAAAGTGGCCTGATTGGGCAATCACTTCCAAACGAGCGTTTTGAAAAGCGCTGGCCATTCTGTTGCCATACAATCCGGGTCCCTCTTCAGATTCTCCATAAATCAAAAGCACAGGCACCTGCACTTTGCCCAGGTTCTCATAAAGATCGAAGCTGCTAAGCTGGGGAGAAAGCATCCGAAAAACCCGACTCCTGTCCATGTAGTCAATGGGAATATTGAATTGGAGTTTGCTCAGGTTGGCACTGTCATACATCTGGTATTTGAAAGACTGCATCAGCAGCGTTTTCACCGCTTCTCTGGGGTCATCACTCAGCAATCCACCTGCGCTCAATAGTGCTTGTCTGTCCTTTTTGTCCGCTTCAGTCACTCGCAAACCCAAGGCAGCATTCTCCCTGGCATAATCTGCTACACTAGGTGCTATGGAATTGCTCAAAATCAGTTTATCCAAGCGGTTTCGGTACTTATGGGCATATTTCATTCCCAAAAGGCCACCCCATGAGTGGGCCATCAGGTTGATCTTTTCAAAGCCCAATTGTTCGCGCAAAACATCAATATCACCCACAAAGCCTTCTACATCCATGCTGGCACTGTCTATGGCAACAGACGAACGTCCACAAGCGCGCTGGTCGTAGAATATGAGTCGAAAATCCCGACCGAGTTCGTTCAGGTAAGGCAGGAAATATGAATGGTCCAACACAGGACCACCGTGTACAATCACCAATGGTTCTTTTTCAAAAGCACTGCTTTCGCTTGTGCCATATGCCATCTGTTTCACAAAGACTTCCGACCCGTTAATGGTCATCATGTCTTCCTTGTCGAAAAGGGTCTCTTCCCCTCCTCCTTCAGAGCAGGCAGCGATTAGTAAAACGATCGATAAAAATGAGATGAGCTTTTTAGCCCCCAACGCGTTTCGCACGATAACCCTCCTTTTGAAGCAACTGTAGCACTTTATCCCTGAAATCTCCCTGAATCAGAACTTCCCCATTCTTGGCAGAACCACCAACGCCACATTTAGATTTTAGTAGCTTGCCCAGGTCCTTCAAATCATCTTCTGTACCTACAAAGCCCTCTACCAAAGTCACCTGTTTTCCGCCCCGGCTTTTCTTATCCAGCATGACTTTCAGATTCTGCTCAGCAGGAGGCAAAGTCTCCTGCTCACCTTCTCCATCATAACCGTAATCAAAGTCGTTATTGGTGGAATACACCACCCCCGAACGACCTTTATCTCGTCTGTTCTTCTTTGCCATACCCGAAAGTATAAATTACCGCGCAATTTCCCTTTATCTATGGGGTTTCAACGCGAAAAGAGCCCTTGTTGCCGTGAATGAGTAAGCAGGTAAACGGCCGGCTTAAATTTCCAGGATGGGTAACTTTCTAAAACGCTTGCCGGTGGCCGCAAAAAGTGCATTGGCCAGGGCTGGAGAAAATGGCGGTACGGGAGGCTCTCCCACACCCGTAGGGGCAGCCTTACTGTCCATGATGTGTACTTCAATCTTGGCAGGAGCGTCAGCCATGCGGGCCAGTTGGTAATCGTGGAAGTTACTTTGTTTAACACGGCCTTTCTCTACAGTCAACTCGCTTTTCAGGGCCAGACTGGTGCCAAAAACCGCACCTCCTTCAAACTGTGCCCTCACCCGGTCGGGGTTGACAGCGAGACCGCAATTCACTGCATAATGCACCTCTGGTATGCTCACTTTCCCATCATTTACATCCACCTTGACTATGCAAGCCACATAGGTGAGAAAGCTTCGATGGGCCGCAATGCCCAGGGCCTGACCTTTGGGCAGTTTCTGACCCCAACTACTCTTCTCTGCCGCCAGTTCTATGACTTTGCGAAAGCGCCCTGTGTCCCAGGGGTATTCCTGAATCGACTTATCATAATACCAAAGGTTTGGGTTTCTCTTGCTGAAATCGATCTCTCTATCAGGGCCCAGCAAGTCGAGTAGATTTTCTACGGGGTCTATCTTTCTGGCAGTTGCTATTTCATCCATAAATGAGCCGATGGCAAAACCATGGTTGATATTAGCGACTGATCTTAACCAGCCAATGCGCACACCTGCAGGTTCGGCAGTGCCTACCTCAAGCTGCAGGTTGGGTATGTCATAGGGCATATCTTCCAGGCCCTGCCCACCCTCAGCTTTCGACATTTGTTTTGCCCCCAAATTGGCAGTACCAGAAATACTCGGAAAAGCAGATTTATGATTCCAGGCGGTCACCTTGTTATTCGCGTCAATGGTCGCACTGAGCTGCTGAGCACTTTGCGCATGGTAAAAACCATGACGGATATCGTCTTCCCTGGTCCAGGTGAGCTTAATGGGACAGCCGCAAGCTTTTGAGATGACAGCCGCTTCGGCTACGAAATCGGGCTTGGCTTTGCGCCCAAATCCTCCACCCAACAGCGTAACATTCAGCTTCACATTGGCCGGGTTCAGGCCCACAGCCCTGGCCACAATACCCTTGGCCCATTGTGGAGATTGTGAGGGAGCCCATACCTCACAGCGGTCTGCCCGGGCATCAACCAGGGCAACCGGAGGCTCCATTGGACTGTGTGCATAGTGAGGAATGTAATACTCAGCGGTCAGGTTGATTTCAGATTGATTGACTTCTCCCACTTTGGTCCTCATGCTTGTCTGGCCTTCAAAACCTTCCTTCATGGTTTCACGGGCCGCTTCGTCACTGTAAGTTCCATTGGGACCATCATCCCACTCAATCACGAGTTTTTCGCGCCCCTTGATGGCCGCCCAGGTATTGGTGGCCACCACCGCAATACCTCCCAGTGGTCTGTCAAAGCCTCCTGGTAACCCGGGAGAAGTCAATTGCACTGTTCGTTCTACACCAGTCACCTTCAAAGTTTCTGTATCGTCAAAGGACTTCAACTTGCCGCCATATACAGGACAGCGGGCTATCACGGCATATTTCATCCCTTCAACTTTCTGATCGATGCCATAACCAGCTTTGCCCGACACCACATCTTCCAGGTCGACAGAAGGCATTTTCTTCCCAATATTCTTTAGCTCACTCTTCTTCTTCAGCCGTAGATCATTGCCTTTAGGTACCGACTCTTTCGCGGCCAGCAGGGCCAATTCTCCAAAGCTTAGTTTAGAATCGGAGCCTTTAAGAATGACGAATCCATTTTCAGTTTTCACCTGATCAATAGCAACGGACCAGCTCTTAGCAGCCGCCTGCTCCAGCATTTGCCTTGCAGCAGCACCCATTCGCCTCATGGGCAGGTAAAAGTCACGAATGCTTTTTGAGCCGTCCGTATTCTGCTCTCCGTACTTACGATCTGCTTCCGCTTGCTTCAGTTTTATCTTTTCCCAATCCACCCCTAGCTCATCGGCCAGAATGCCTGCCATGGTTGAGCGAATGCCTTGCCCCATTTCTGAGCGGTGTACGACCAGCGTCACCATTCCGGATTCATCTATGGCCACAAAGGCATTGGGTTCAAAGTTGCCGGACTGTTCAAAAGAAGCTGCCGAAACATGGTGCAGACTCAGCACCAGTCCACCAAGGCTAATAGCGCCAATTTTGAGGAAATTCCGTCTTTCAATTCGATGCTCATTGGCGACTTTATATACTTCAGAAATCATATGTATGGGGTTGTTAACTGAAGCTACGCAGACGAGGCGTTTGGGGTGCACCTCAATTCAGAAATGACTCCCTGAATTATGAATCAATAACCAAAAGGTTGGAAAATGGCCTCATATCCCCTTCATCAATCAAGGTGTACAATTCAATTATGACACTTAATTCTGTTCGTTCACAGGCTGGGAAATGTCCATTTCTGACACATTTTTCAAGTAGCCAACCAGCTCATATATGCTCTAAACGGTCATTTCATATATCGGCACAGAATTGGCGCTTTTAGGCGCAAAACTCAAATACTATGAAAATAACATTGAATTTCAAATCCATCTGCCTGGTGCTGTTTATGCTCCTGGCCACTGGATTTTTAGCAACGGCACAAGACTGCCGAAGGTTAGTTTATGCCGCAGAAGAGGGCGACTATGACCGTGTGATGAGCATGGTAGAAGATGGCAACAAGGTAGATTGTGTATATAACATTCCTGGCGGGCCACGTACTGCCCTTAACATGGCGGCTACCGAAGGTCATATGCGTATTGTCAAATACCTGGTTGAAAATGGTGCCAGGGTAAACTTTCATGCCCGGGGCGATGCCAGTCCTTTGATGTCAGCGGGAAGCAATGGACACTATGAAATAGCCAAATACCTGATTGGAAAAGGGGCTAACATTAACAAAAAAATCATGGGCGATGGCACTCCCCTACTCTCGGCCGTAAATGGCGGCTCAGTTGAGCTGGTAGAATTGCTGGTGAAAGAAGGTGCTAATGTGAATGCGAGAGTAATTGGTGATGGAACACCGTTGATTGCAGCGGTGAATGAGCAGGACACCAGAATGGTAGAAATTCTACTGGAGGCTGGTGCCGACCCCAATCGGGGGTCTATTGGCGATGGTAGCCCAATGCAAGCTGCTGGTGACAACGACAACGAAGAGATTGTTGATTTACTGATAGAGCATGGCGCAAGGGTAAACAGGGCTACGAGAGGTGATGCTTCTGCTTTAATCAAAGCTGTACAGCGAGGCTCATTCCGTACTGTCAAAAGCCTGGTGGAGAAAGGTGCCAACCCGAACCGGGGCATTGACGGAGATGGCAGTCCGCTGATTGCCGCAGCCAAAAACGGTCATTATGAAATAGCCGAATACCTGATTGAAGAGGGTGCCAATGTGAATAAAGAGGTAAGGGGTGATGAAACTCCATTGATAGCCGCAGCCTGGAATGGTCACCTGGATGTGGTAAAACTACTCATTAAAGAAGGGGCAGATCCTAACAAATTCACCAAAGAAGAGTCAAATTTTAATGTAGAAATCAGAAGTCCATTGAAGATGGCCCAAAAGGAGGGTCATAGAGACATTGTAGACTATCTGAAAAAGCATGGAGCTACAAGCGAAACAAAAAACTAAGTTTCATCAGGGTTTCCCGGTTGGGCGGTTCTGATGGAAAACAAAAAAAGTCCGACTTTCACCGGACTTTTTTTTATTGATTAACCTCTCGGCTATTTCTTCATAGACAAGGTCAATACCGGAATGTGAGAATGGTTGACCAGGTCTTCAGCAATACTACCACTCAGCAGGTGGAGTAGCCCCGTTCTGCCGTGTGTACCAATGGCAATCAGGCATGCGTGCATCTTATCAGCAAAGAATAGAATACCATCTTCTTCTGTGGCATCATTGTAGATGTTGGTAGTGTAATCGGTTAGCTGATGTTCTGTCACAAACTTCTCAAACTCCTCTTCCACCTGCCTGTTGGTATTGAAATGGTTGGGGGTATTGACCTTCACCAGGTGCAAAGTAGCTCCGGTGAGGGCTTGTAGCTTTTTCAGCTCACCAATCATTCTGGTCTGGTCCTCTTTCAGGTTGGTGGCCAGCACTATGTTTTTAATCTCATCAAAGGCTATGGGCGCTTTAAGGGTTATGACCGGGCACTTAGAGTAGCGCACTACTTTTTCAGTATTAGAGCCTATCAAGACTTCTTCCAGACCACTACTGCCTTTGGTACCCATTACAACCAGGTCAGCACCGCAGCGGGCTATTTCCTTAGAAATTCCCTTGTAAGGATTGCCAAACTCTACCAGCCCTTCCATGTCCAGGTTTTCAAATTCCTTTTCATTAATCAGCGCTTGCATGGCGGCATGTGCTCTTTTATTCAACTCGTTCAAGATGATAACCTCTTCACCAGTGCCTGTCTCTACTTCACCAGTGGTATTGAATGAGTGCTCACCCAATCCTTCAATGATGTGGAGTATTACAATCTTGGCTCCCTCGCCTTTGTGCGCTATTTGCGCTGCAAAGCTGAGAGCATGTCGTGCTTGTTCAGAAAAATCGGTGGGTACAAGTATCGTTTTCATCTCATTATGGTTTAAAAGTTGAACATTTTAGTGGACATCAACACATCTCCAAATCCACTACTCTTCTTCTAGTATAATAACATCACCAGGTGCGGGTACGTTCCCTATGCACTCGGTAATATTGGTCATATTTCTAAGCTTTGGGCTCAGGTAAGGAATTCCCAGGTTGAGCCCTCTCAAAATCATCATCAGCCCTACGAGCACCACCAGTTTGGGCGCCCATCGCCAGACCTTGGTTCTGAAGCGTTGCCCCAGAGTTCTGCCAAAAACAGCAGCACCTAACATCATGGGCAAAGTGCCCAGGCCAAACAATAGCATGTAAGACATGGCCCCTTCTACACTGCCCATAGACCAGGCAGCCAACAGGGCGGCATAAACCAGACCACAAGGCAACAGTCCATTCAACATACCCAAACTCCACTGTGCCTTCAGGCCTCTTTTTTGAATCAGTGGGCCGATCTTTATCTTCACTGCCAACACCAATCGTGACAAAGGTCTGAACAGGCCACGGCCTGGTGCTTCCATGCCAAAGAGCAGCACCCCTAAAATGAGTAGTATCCCTGCAAAAACAGACAAGCCTTGTTGCCATCCGGCCAGTGAAAAGCCTCGGCCTAGAAGGCCCACCAGGGCTCCTAAAATACCATAAGTAAGGGTTCGGCCCAAATTATAAGCGATGCGATCGCGTAGCCACTGCCATTTTTTATCACCGGTTGGTACTGCCCAGGTAATGGGTGCACACATGCCCAGGCAGTGAATACTGCCCAGCAAACCGACCATAAATGCAGTGGTTAATAGCATCAGAAAATGAGGTTTATTTCTTTATAGTATTCAGTATTGCGATACTCCCAGTTGATCTTGGCCTTCCACCTGCCCTTTACATAGCTGGAAATGTCAAAGCTTTGCAGGCCATCTTTATCCAGTGAAATGGCAAAGCTTTTGTCGAAAGCACCATTGGAGGGCCGGTAAAAGACCAACTCTCCTTCGTCAATTTTTTCTCTCAGTGATTCAGGGAAAACCAAGTGGGCTTTCAGCGCCTTTTTGTCAATGACTAATTCCGGTTTTTCGGTCAGGCTCTGGGTATTTTTGATGCGCTGAATCTGATCTTCATAGGCCAGTTCATCGGCATAATAGTCTTCAGCCACCAGGTTGATGTCTTGCCCCATAGAGATGTAGGCCAGTGTGAATATCACCCCGATGAACGCTACAAATGCGAATATGATTTTTGTACCCCAGTTCATGGTTTAAATTTTATGGGCCCGAGAAAATTTGTTTTGAGTTCGTCAATCAACACATCACCTTGATAGAGGGCCAGCCTCAATTTGGTTTTTGTGTCGGTGAGCTGGTCTTCTGGTATAGTCAGATTGAAAATACCATCGATCTTTCCTTTGGCAGGTACCAATATGTCTGGCTGGCCTACTTTTTGGATCATACCTCCTTCAATGTCGATCAGCTCAAGCCTCAACTCCAAAGGCTCAGTGGTCTTGTTCACGAATTGAATATTGTAGAGATTCTGAATATCTCCCTGCTCTGTTAATTCATACAGCATACCCGGCACACGCAAAACAGTGACCTCCACATCGGCCCGGCCGGAAACAAACACGGCCAATAGCACGAAAAGGGCCACCAGCACGCCTGAGTAGCCAGCTACCCGTGGGGTGAACATGCGCTTTTTGCCTTCTGCTATGGCATTGTATGAAGTAGGCCTGATCAGACCAGTTGGCTTGCCCACTTTGGTCATCACATCGTCACAGGCATCGATGCAGGCAGTACAGTTGACACATTCCAATTGTGTACCGTTGCGGATGTCAATGCCAGTGGGGCAAACGTGCACACAGAGTTTACAGTCGATGCAGTCACCTTTGTCGGCCTGCACCTCTTTCTTTCTGAGTTTGCCACGGGGTTCTCCGCGAATCCAGTCGTACATCACCGCCATGGAATCTTTGACCAGGAGTACGCCTTGCAGCCTTCCATATGGACAAACCGCAATACAAGCCTGCTCTCTGAAGAAAGCAAAAACTGCATAGAATATGCCACTGAAGGCCACCAGCCCAATAAAGCCAGCCATGTTCTCAGAGGGTGATTTGGTCACAATCTCCTCCACTTGTTCTATGCCCACCAGGTAGGCCATGGCCACATGACCGATGAGTATGGCAATGATAGCAAAGATGAAATGTTTCAGCCCTCGCTTTCTGATTTTCTCGCTATTCCAGGGGCTACGGGCCAGTTTGCGTTGCTTGTTGGCATCACCTTCTATGAGGTATTCGATCTTGCGAAAGACCATTTCCATAAAAAGGGTTTGCGGACAGGCCCAGCCGCACCAAACCCTGCCGAAGACTACGGTAAACAGGATGATGAATACGAAAAAGGAAATCATCATCAGGGCCAGGATGAAAAAATCCTGAGGCCAGAAGACTACGCCAAGGATGGAGAATTTTCGCTCGAAGATGTTGAGCAAGAGAAATGGTTCACCACCAATCTTGATAAATGGCCCTGCAAACAGAATAGAGAGCAATACCACAGACACGATAATGCGTGCTCTGTGGTAGCGCCCCTTAGGTTTTTTTGGATAAACCCATACCCTTTTACCGTGCTCGTCTACCGTGGCAATGGTGTCACGGTACTCCTCCTCATACTGGTACAGATCGTTGGTATCCATTTTGTTTATGGCCTGTTAATTACCCTCTTCTGACACTTCTTCTTCCGGGGTCCACTTCTCACCTTCAGGGCCTTTGGCTCCGGGAGGGTTAGTGCCTTGCAGTGTCATCACATAAGCAGACACCTGGCGCATTTTTACCGGGTTGAGCGCAGCACTCCATGAGATCATGGCAGTGTTGGGTATGCCATTCTTCACCGTTTTATAGATGTTTCTCATCCCACCTCCATACTTCCAATATTCATCGGTGAGGTTAGGGCCTGCAATACCACCCCCATCTGCTTTGTGACACACCGCACAGAAGGTTTCAAAGGCTTTCTTTCCCGCCAGCAAATCGGCAGGCTCTTCCGTCATGGTTACGTTAGTTTCGTCAAAATCCACAACAGGTGCATTTTCCTTCTTCAGCGCCTCTGCCGCTGCCATTTCCTGCTCGTACTGCTCTGCTTGCAAGGGCTGGCTTTCGAACACATGGAAAATAAGGATGTATACTACCGCATAACCAATGGTGACATAAAACAGGCCTTTCCACCAGGGTGGCAGGTGATTGTCCAGTTCTTTGATACCGTCATAGTCATGGTCCAGCATCAATTCGCCTTCCTCTTCCAAGGGCTTTAAACTGTTCCACTTGTTCCAGAGAGTTGTCCAGTAACTCGGCTCGGCTTCGTATTTGGCTTTACTCTCCTCGCTCATGTCTTTGAGCAGGAAGGTCTTTAGCATTTGTAAGACATAGACCGCTACAATCAAAACCAGAATGGCGGTAACAAACACAAGCACCAGGGTGGTGTAAAGCACCACTTCCTCAGTCCAGAAGGTAGGAGCATTCGCATTTTGAGCCATCAGGCCAAAAGAAGAGAGCCCGAGGATTGACAGGGTTAGAAAATACCTTCTCATTGATTTTATGGCTGTTTTAAGCTTTTCCATGAGTATTAGCGTTATCGGGGTTATTGCTTAATTCTAAAGTGACAGCGTGGTCATCGGCCAGGGGCATGATTTCCATTTGCTTCACATAATCTTTCCTGATCTTCCAGACATAAAGGAGGAGTCCGACAAAAAACACGAAGAAGATCGAGAGGGAGATAATGGGCCAGATGGCCACGTTATGCACTTGTTCGAAATAATGTTTAAACATGGCTTATTGGTTTTCTGCTGTTACTTTAATGTCTGTTCCCAGGCGTTGCAGGTAAGCTATCAGTGCCACAATTTCCATTGACTCATTGGCTACCAGGCGAGGGTCTTCTTCTTTCAAGGCAGCCACAATTGCTCTGGCTTGCGCTTGCAGTTCGGCAACGGCCGGTCCATCTTCATAGCCCTCTTCATAGGGCACACCAACCGTTCTCAATGCCCTGATCTTACCAGCCGTCTTGTCTACATCTATGCTCTGTTCAAAAAGCCAGGGATAGGGCGGCATGATGGAGCCTGGCGAAGTACGTTCCGGCTCATACATATGGTTATAATGCCAGGCATTGGAGAACCTTCCTCCCACACGGTGCAGGTCGGGTCCGGTGCGTTTCGAGCCCCAAAGGAACGGGTGATCATACACAAATTCACCCGCTTTGGAGTACTCACCTTTATAGCGTTCCGTTTCTGAGCGGAAGGGCCTTACCATTTGTGAGTGGCAGCTTACACAACCTTCGCGTATATAAATATCTCGCCCATGCAGCTCTAGCGGAGTGTAAGGTTTTACACTGGCTATGGTGGGTACATTAGATTTTATGAGGAAGGTTGGCACTATTTCAACAATACCGCCAATAAGGATGGCTACCAATACCAGACTGGTAAAGAAGACCGGCTTGCGTTCCCAGGCGTTGTGCCAGTGGCCACCTACAATTTTCTTTTTCACCAGAGCTGGCGCTTCAGCAGCCTCTTCGGCCATAAAGCTTCCCTGGCGAGCAGTTTTAATCAGGTTGTAAGTCATGATGATGGCACCTACCAGGTAGAAGAAACCACCTACTGCCCTCATCATGTACATGGGCACAATCTGAGTTACCGTCTCCAGGAAGTTAGGATACTCAAGGAAGCCTTCTGCATCAAAATCCTTCCACATAAGGCTCTGCACCACGCCTGCTGCATACAAAGGCAGGGCGTATACGATGATACCCAGGGTACCGAGCCAGAAGTGAACGTTGGCCAGCTTGGTAGAGAACAGCTTGGTGCCCCACATTTTTGGGATGAGCCAGTAGAGCATTCCAAAGATGAGGAAGCCATTCCAACCCAGACCGCCAATGTGTACGTGAGCAATGATCCAGTCGGTAAAGTGGGCGATTGCGTTGATGCTTTTGATAGAAAGCAGCGGACCTTCCAGGGTAGACATACCATAGGCAGTGACGGCCACTACCATAAACTTGAGTACCGGGTCTTCCCGCACCCTGTCCCAGGCTCCCCTGAGAGTAAGCAGACCATTGAGCATACCACCCCATGATGGTGCGATGAGCATGATGGAGAATACTACCCCCAGCGACTGTGCCCAGTCAGGTAATGAAGTATAGAGCAAGTGGTGAGGACCAGCCCAGATGTAGATAAAAATGAGCGACCAGAAGTGAATGATCGATAGCTTATAGGAGTAAACCGGCCGGTTGGCTGCCTTGGGAAGGTAGTAGTACATCAACCCCAGAAATGGCGTAGTAAGGAAGAACGCCACTGCATTGTGGCCATACCACCACTGCACGAGCGCATCTTGCACACCGGCATACCAGCTATAGCTCTTGAAAAGGGTAACCGGAATCTCAAATGAGTTGACGACATGAAGTACGGCTACCGTCACAAAAGTGGCGATATAGAACCAGATAGCCACATACATGTGCCTTTCACGCCTTTTGAGAATGGTGCCAATCATGTTGATACCGAATACTATCCAGATGAGGGTAATAGCAATATCAATAGGCCATTCCAGCTCAGCATACTCTTTGGAAGTAGTAAGGCCGAGTGGCAAGGTGATGGCCGCAGCCACAATGATGAGCTGCCAGCCCCAAAAGTGGATGTAACTTAGCAGATCGCTAAACATCCGTGTTTTGAGCAGCCGCTGCATGGAGTAATACACCCCAGCAAACATGGCATTACCCACGAAGGCAAAGATGACTGCATTGGTGTGCAGGGGCCTCAAACGGCCAAATGAGGTGTATTGTAAGCCAAAATTCAGCTCCGGCATAAACAGCTGACATGCAATAAGCAAGCCTACCAGCATGCCTACCAGTCCGAAGATGACTGTGGCAATGATGAAGTACTTGGTTATTTTGTTGTCGTACTTGAATTGTTGCAGTTCCATAGTCGCAATGAGGGTTAATCAAATATTTGAATCGAAGGTAGGGTGGCGGCCATGCCTACAGGCTGATGAGAATTAGGCAAAAAACTGATTTATGTCATGTTTTGAGAAGGTGTATTAGTTGATTGGGTAATTGGTTAATTTGGCCCTACTGAATACCCATTTACCCAATACACAATTCTATTGATTATGATTTCGAGAATCTGGCACGGCTACACCACACCTGATAATGCAGACGCTTATGAGAGCATTTTAAAAAATGAGGTGATGCATGAAATCCAAGGGAAGCAAATCGCTGGTTTTAAAGAGATTAGGCTTCTGAGAAGGGAACTTGCCGATGAAGTGGAATTTATCACCACTATCCTCTTTGAAGACCTGGATTCAGTAAAGGCATTTGCAGGTGAAGATTATGAAAAGGCTTTTGTACCTGCCCCGGCCCGCGAGGTGCTCAAACGCTTCGATGAGCGCGTTCAGCATTATGAGGTGCGGTATGAGTTGGGTTAACCCTGGTGTAGCTCACAATAAAGAAACTGCCTTAAAACCCAACTTAGCAAGTCATCTTGAGCGCAGCCAAGGATCTTTTCACGCTACCAGTGACTCACTTATTGTTTTGAAGATTGCATTCACGTCAATTATCTATAGTCAACTCAACCTAAACACATCATTCCCTGCTTGACTGGGAAGCTCACTCATTGCCTCGAATATGTGATTCAAAGCGCTCTCCCTTTTCATAAAAAAAGGCCACTCAACGAGCGGCCTTTGGTATTCTTCATTTTTTGTAGTGCTTAATTCTTCACCACCGTAATACCCCATAGTTCAGGGTTGCGTGGTGGGTCGGCATTCCAGCGTCTGTAGGCATGCGAGCCATCTGACTCAAATACAATGCGGTAGTTGCCTTTTTTCAGGGTCATGGTCTCGCTGAACTCGCGGTTTTTACGAGCACCACCAGCATAGTCTGAGTAGCGATAGCGCATTTCGTACACTATGTCTCCGGTGTCCATGTTCTTCACATAGCCAAAGTCATGCATTTCGCCATCACTGCCTTCGCCAATGCCCATAATGGTCACTTTAGTGTCTGCTGTGATTTCGAAATTCTCTCTTAAGTATTTGTCGTTGCCTACCATGGTGATTTCGGCAATTACATTCTCGCTCTTGAAGTCTTCTGCTTCAAATGGCTTCACCTTGCTGATGTCGGCTTCGTTGGTAGCCCAGAGGCTGATGCCCCATAGGTCATCCTCATGCGGACGAGTGGCATTCCAATCGCGGTAAGCATGTGAACCATCGGTAGCGTAATACACAATGTAGTTACCGGCTGCCAGGGTCACCTTCTGATCTACCATGCGGTTCTTATTGGCACCACCAGCATGATCGGTTCTCCATGAATCCATTTCCCAAACCTTCTGGCGGGTATCGGCATTCATGATCCAGCCATAATCGGCCATTTCATCACCACTGCCTTCTTCACCCAGGCAAAGCACCCTCACTTCAATATCGCTGCTGATGGTGATGCCCTTGCTCACAAATTCATCGTCTCTTACGCGGGTGAGGTCTACCAAAGGAGTAGCCGTTTTTGGCGCTACATATTCAGTCACATTGGCTTTCTCAGCAACGGTGCTGGGCCAGATGGTTACGCCCCAAAACTCAGGATCGTCTGGTGGCAGTGCATTCCAATCGTTGTAATTGTGTGAGTCGTCAGAGACATAACTCACCTTATAGCTGCCGGCTGGCAGCTTGATGGTTTCTCTTACTGAGAGGTTCTTGTCGGCACCACCGGCAAACTCAGCATTGCGATAATCCATTTCAAATACTCGCTCACGGTTGGCGGTGTTATAGATCCACACATAATCGAAAACATCGTCTCTGCGGCCCTCTCCTATGGCGTAAATGTCCAGGCTGGTTTCTTTGGTAAGCGTAAAACCTTTCTCCAGGTCTTCATCATCTCTCACCTTGTTGAAAGAGACAATGGCATGTTCCAACACACCTTTGATCACCTCATCCATGTTGGCGGGCTTAAGGCTGGGCGACTCCACTGAAATGCGAAGATCATCTCTGTAGCGGTCTCTGTATTTTTCTCTTCTTCGGGAGTCAAACACCACATCCACCACGTCCTTGATGCCGTTGATGCTTACGCTTTGATTGTTCCAGCCGCTGCCATTGGCGCTGCCACCGGTATAATACAGCTCATAGTTTCCTTTTTTGAGCTCAAGTTTTACGTTGATGTCTTGCAGTCCTTCGTTTCTACGATCTTTGCGCCTGTCATAATCCCGATCTCTGTCGCGGCTGTTGTCTTCATCAAACCAGTGCCATACCACTTCGCGAGTATCTGAGTTGATGATCCAGCCATAAAAGACCAGTGTTTTCCAATCATCTGTGAAAATGGCGGCAGTTCCGGTAATGTCTACCGTGGCATCCTGTGTAAGGGTAAAAGCTTCTGCCTCAACTTCCTGAGGGTAGACCCTTTCAATTTCTACTTTTTGTGACCAGGCCATTGCAGGAAGCAATAGCAAAAGTGCGGTTATCCAAATCGACTTCATAGTTATTAGTTTTTGATCCTACCCTATGCTCTCAATTATAATGCCTTAGTGAAAAAGGGCCTCATTTGTCAAATTTGAACACATAGGCCATTTATACCTGCTCATTTTCGTACACTCTCTGTTGCAAATTCAGACAGGTGTCAAGGTGGTATTTTTGGGGGAAAAATGCGATTTGTCCGATAATAGCACAATACTCAGGCTGGGAATGATCAATTCTGGACAGGTGAAGCCTGACTTATACTAAAATTGCCCCGTTTGTAAAATAACTCATGAAATATGCGTTCAAGCTCGCCAATGGCATGTCTTTTGGGCATTAAGACTCAACAATAGTCAAAACTCAAAAACCTATAATCATGAGAAAACTAATTTTAGTATGCTGCGCCTTGTTCATCGCAGCCCTAACACAAGCACAAATCGAAAAAGGAGATGTTCAATTAGGCGGTTCGATCAACTTTAACTCCAATGATTTTGAAGCCTTTGATAATAGTGCTTTAAGAATCCAGCCTCAGGTTGGGCTTTTTGTTAGTTCAACAACATCTGTAGGACTTACTGTAGGCTTTACCTCCATCCAAAATACCTTGATTGACCAGAACAGCGGTAATCCGGTTGAATTAACGAATAACCTTTTCGTATTCGGTACTTATGCCCGGTTCCATAAGCCTGTCGTAGAAAACCTTTACCTGTTTTTACAACCCTCAGTGTTGTTAGGAACCGGTGAAAATGAATTCTCCACACCACAAACTGGTGATATCAATACCTTCAATGTTGGTCTGGCACCCGGCATTACCTACTTTCTATCACCCAAATTTGCATTAGAGCTAAACTTTGGAGGACTTAGTTACAATAGGTCGAAGGCTGATCTTAATGGAAATGAAACTACCCTGACTAACTTCAGCCTCAATATGAGCCTGGCCAATGTAGGAGTAGGAATGAGCTTCTATATCAAGTAACAGTATAGAGGTGCTTAGTCAAGCCTGGCTAAGCACCTCTTTCTTTCTATAAAAACGAGTTCTACAGTGACTTGATACCGCCAAAATACTAATATCTCCTTTGGTAAGAGTTTTTATACAGCTGGGTTACACATCACCTCTTTAGGTAAGAGATAATAAAGTGAAACAAAAACCTAAAGACATGAGAAAACTCGTTCTATTAACCATCGGTCTGCTTTTCTGTGGGACCATTCAAGCACAAATATCAAAAGGAGATGTCCAACTCGGAGGATCCATTTCATGGAACAATGTTGACAACGGACCCACAAAGATTTCCATTTTCGATGTACAACCCAATGTGGGCAAGTTTGTATCCGATCGTACTTCATTAGGGTTAATAGTAGGTTACAACGCAGTAACCAGAGATGTTATGGTCAACAACAACATCTTTGAATTGAATGATAACCGTTTTGAATATGGGGTTTATGCTCGCTTTCATAAGCCGATAGGCGAGAAATTCTATTTCTACCTTCAGCCCTCAGTTGTGTTAGGAACAGGGGAAGATCAATTTGACACTACTAACACACTGGACATCGAGCTTTTTGCTATTCGGATTATACCGGGAATCACCTATTTTCTGAATGAGAAATGGGCCCTGGAAATGAGATTTGGCAACATCCTTTATCGAAAAGAAAAAGCGAGTGGTGCATTTAATCGTGACACCGACCAGTTTACGCTGAACATGGGGCTGTCAAATGTTGGCATTGGTATGAGTTTCTACCTCAAATAGCAGTAAGCGGACGCTTCATCTACCAGTTCAATACTTCTACTGAAGAAATTCGACAAAAGTCTAAATCAAGAAATCACTCCGAAACGGGCTAATTCTTATCGATATTGCTAATAAATGGGTTACATATCTAATTGGGATGTAACCCATTATAAAGTCAAACCATAAAAGAATAGTCGTGAAAAAACTCATACTCTTAAGTATTGGCCTTCTGCTAAGTGGTGCTCTTGAAGCACAAATTGAAAAGGGAGATGTTCAATTGGGCATGGCGCTCCGTTTTAGTAGACAAGATTTTGTCTCAAATGACATCAACCTCAATAGTTATCACCCTTCAGCAGCCTTATTCATATCGAAACGTACTTCTGTGGGTCTAATGCTGGGCTACAGAAGTACAATGACCTCTACCATTGCCAACAGCAATCGCAATGAAACCATCAGGCTGTCTGATCGGGTCTATCAACTTGGGTTTTATTCACGTTATCATGTGCCTATTAACAAGAAGTTATACCTCTACCTTCAGCCTTCCCTGCTGCTGGGTGTTGGAAAAAGCAACCAAAGCCCAACCATTTCTGCTAATTTAAAGACAGTGAATGCCTATGTGGCCCCAGGGGTCTCCTACTTTCTTGGCAAACAGTGGGCTGTGGATTTGAGTTTTAGCGGCCTTAGGTATACCAGAATCAGTGATGAGTTAGCCGGGGTAAAACAAACCAATCAACGGACTGATTTCAATGCGAATTTCAACAATATGGACATTGGCATCAGCTTCTACATAAGGCAGTAAGGGAACGCTTCAGACAGCCTGGCTGAATACCTTTTGCTTTTCGGCAGGTTTAAAATTGGGGTCGAATACTGCGCAGATATTCCTTAAGAATTGGGTACCCATTTCAGATACCCGGTAATCGTCCCATTCTTTCTCGATAAGCCCTTCACCAAGCATAGCTTCAAACTGAACCATGCGTTCTTCAGGCAGTTCGTTAACCTGTTGCTGGGTAATCCAGCGATTGCATATAATATCCAGGATCAAGGCCTTGATGCGCTGCTGCTCAAAGGTCATTTTGTGCCCTTTGAAAACTGGTATTTCACCAGCCTCTACCTTGCCTATGTACTGCTCTACCCCCTTCACGTTCTGTGCATAGCCCAGACTGGAATCTGAAATCGAGGAAGATCCCAAACCTATCAGAAAATTGCTATGCTGCTCAGTATATCCCATAAAATTGCGGTGTAACTTGCCCACTTGCATCGATAAAAACAGCGAGTCGGTAGGCAGTGCAAAATGGTCCATACCAATATCGGCATAACCCAACTTCAGCAGTTCGGCCCTGCCCAAATCGTTGAGCTGGCGCTTCTCCTCCCCTTTGGGTAGGTCACTTTCTGAATAGGCACGCTGGCCGGGTTTGAACCAGGGCACATGCGCATAGCTGTAAAAAGCAATTCGGTCGGGCAGCAGTCGTGCCACCTTTTGCATGGTATCGCGAATACTATCGGCAGTTTGGAACGGCAGGCCGTAGATCAGGTCGAAATTCACTGAGTCATAACCCAATTCCCTGGACCATTCAGTTACCTGTGCCACCTCTTCAAAGGATTGAACACGGTTAATCGCCTTCTGCACTTTAATGTCAAAATCCTGCACGCCATAACTCACCCTGCTAAATCCCTCCTCTCGTAAGGCTTTCAGATGCTCTCGGGTGGTATTGCCGGGGTGCCC
>Ga0316204_10000727_pt1 | contig 108267 bp, 108 predicted proteins | sample 6monrhotite_MG_2_FD_205661 | JGI IMG/M metagenome (GOLD analysis project Ga0316204, IMG submission 205661) | Microbial mat bacterial communities from mineral coupon in-situ incubated in ocean water Damariscotta River, Maine, United States -... | ecosystem: Environmental > Aquatic > Marine >...
GATGAACAGGTCGTGCTGCGCGCCAATGGGCAGGTCATGGTGTTTGACGGCTTTATCGCGATCTATGAGGAAGGCAAGGACGATACGGTCGTTGATGATGACGACAAGCGCCTGCCGCAACTGACCGTAGGCGAGCCCGCCGCGAAGAATTCGGTCGATCCCGAACAGCATTTCACCCAGCCCCCGCCCCGCTACACGGAGGCGACCCTGGTCAAGCGGATGGAAGAACTGGGGATCGGTCGGCCATCAACCTACGCCTCAATCGTGACCACCATTCAGGACCGCGGCTATGTCGAGAAGGACAAGAACCGCCTGATCCCGCAAGACAAGGGGCGGCTGGTCACGGCTTTCCTCACCAACTATTTCCGCAAATACATTGGCTATGATTTTACGGCCGATCTGGAAAACCAACTTGATGAAGTCAGCGCCGGGGAAGCCGACTATAAGAAGGTGCTGAGCCAGTTCTGGCGCGATTTCTCCGCCGCGATTGCCGAAACCGCCGACCTGCGCATCACCGAGGTACTGGAGAAAATCAACGAAGTGTTGGAGCCGCATCTTTTTCCTCCAACCGAAGATGGCAGCGACCCGCGCCTTTGTCCAAACTGCGGTGCCGGCCGTTTGTCGATGCGCACAGCCCGGTCGGGTGGTGCCTTCATTGGCTGCTCGAATTATCCCGAGTGCCGCTATACCCGCCCGTTCGGCCCGCCGAACCCAGAAGCAGAAGCCTCGGCCATCCCGCCAGATGGCAAGCTGTTGGGCACTGACAATGGAGATGAGATTCGCATCTTCAAAGGCCGTTTTGGCCCCTACGCCCAGCGCGGCGACGTTACCGAGGACAACAAGAAACCGCCGCGTCAGGGCATTCCTGCCGGTTGGGAACCTGAAGAGGTGACGCTGGATCAGGCGCTGATGCTGCTGTCATTGCCCCGCGAGATCGGACCGCACCCGGAAGATGGTGTGATGGTCTGGGCCAATATCGGACGCTACGGCCCTTATATCAAACATGCCGAAAGTACATCGCATCGCGGTGGCACCAATGCCAACCTTGAAAGCATTGATGAGGTCTGGAATGTCGGCATGAACCGCGCCGTACAGCTTTTGGCCGAAAAGCTCGCCGCGCGCGGTGGGCGCGGCAAGGCCGCTGTGCCAATCCGCGAATTGGGAGAACACCCCGAGGCGGGCGGGCCGGTAAATATCTTTGATGGCAAATATGGCCCCTACGTGAAATGGGAGAAAATCAATGCCACGATCCCCGACACAATTGACCCCGCCGAACTGACGGTGGCCCAGGCTGTGCATCTGATTGACGAACGGGCCTTGAAAGCAGGCAAGAAGAAACCCGCCCGCAAAAAGGCTCCGGCCAAGAAGAAAACCGCCTGAGCGGCAGGTCCCGGATCAGGCCCGGGACCGTGGCGTGCATGAACTGACAGATGCGCCGCTGCACTGCGGCATTTTGTTGACTCTCTTCGGTGCGGACGGCACAACATGGTCAAACCACGCCGGAGAGTTTACGCATGAAAAAAATCTACCCCAACGCCGCCGCTGCCTTGGATGGGCTTTTGCATGACGGCATGTTTATCGCCGCCGGTGGATTTGGCCTGTGCGGCATTCCCGAATTGCTGCTGGATGCCATCAAGGATGCTGGCACAAAGGATCTGACCTTTGCATCGAACAATGCCGGTGTTGATGACTTTGGCATTGGCATATTGTTGCAAACCCGTCAGGTCAAAAAGATGATCAGCTCTTACGTTGGCGAAAACGCTGAGTTCATGCGTCAGTATCTGTCTGGCGAACTAGAGCTGGAATTTAACCCTCAGGGCACATTGGCCGAACGAATGCGTGCCGGTGGCTGTGGAATTCCCGGCTTCTATACCAAGACCGGCGTGGGTACCGTGATCGCGGATGGCAAAGAACACAAAGACTTTAACGGGGAAACCTACATCATGGAGGAAGGCATTTTTGCTGACCTGTCCATCGTGAAGGCCTGGAAAGCGGATGAGACAGGCAACCTTGTTTTCCGCAAGACCGCCCGCAACTTCAACCCGCCTGCTGCGATGTGCGGAAAGACTTGTGTGGTTGAGGTGGAAGAAATTGTGCCGACCGGATCGCTTGATCCTGACAGCATTCACCTGCCGGGGATATATGTGCACCGCTTGTTTCAGGGCGAACACGAAAAGCGTATCGAGCAGCGTACAACCCGCCCGGCCGCATAAGGGGACAGCACCATGTCAAATGTTTTGCCTGACGACGAAAAAGAGACAGTTCGCGATTTCCATCATTGGATCGTAGTGGCCCGCCGCATCGTGCACGACAGCTTTACCGGCGACGAAAAGGAACTGCAGCGCCTGACGATGCAAACAGCAGAGGGTCTGATGCTGGACCACCGCCTTGGCGCGATCGAAGGCCAACTGGCCGGGATCAAATCCGTATTGAACGAAAAAGAGTAGGATCAGCTTATGCCCTGGGACCGCAATCAAATGGCCGCCCGCGCCGCGCAGGAATTGCAGGATGGCTGGTATGTGAACCTTGGGATCGGTATTCCGACCCTCGTGTCGAACTATATTCCTGACGGGATCGAAGTCACCTTGCAGTCGGAAAACGGCATGCTCGGCATGGGCCCATTCCCTATCGAGGGTGAAGAAGATGCCGACCTGATCAATGCCGGCAAGCAGACCATCACCGAATTGCCCCAGACCGCCTATTTTGACAGTGCGCAGTCGTTTGGCATGATCCGTGGCGGCAAAATCGCAATGGCGATCCTTGGTGCAATGGAGGTTGCCGAGAACGGTGATCTGGCGAATTGGATGATCCCCGGCAAGCTGGTAAAGGGCATGGGAGGCGCTATGGATTTGGTCGCTGGTGTAGGCCGGGTCGTTGTTGTGATGGATCACACCAACAAACATGGTGTCAGCAAAGTATTGAAAGACTGCACATTGCCGCTGACTGGCAAGAGCGTCGTGGATCGGATCATCACCAATCTTGGTGTGCTGGATGTGGTAGAGGGCGGTTTGAAGATCGTCGAAACCGCCGAAGGTGTCACCGAAGAAGAATTACGCACAGCAACCGAAGCCACGATTGTCTGATCTTTCAGTCATGCACCAAAAGAGCGGCACGAAGGGTCGCTATTATATAGTGCACGTTTCTGGCGAGAGTGAGCTGACCTATTCGGTGATGTCGGCCAAGCTGGTTATTGCTGACCACACGCAGGTGGCCAGCGGCCGCGAGGGCGAAGGGATTGGGCTGGTGATGCTGCGCGAGATGATTGCCGATGCGCGCAGTGAAGGCTTTCAGATTGTTCCGCTCTGCCCGTTTGTGAATGCCCAGCGGCGCAAGCACCCCGAATGGGCCGATGTGTTTTCGGTTTAGATACCGTTCACATTGAAAACGCAGGCGTCCGTGATCAGCTGCGGCGGTGTCAGGCAAAGACCCTTGGCGATTTGCCAGGCCGCCAGCACCTTGGGCACATAAGCACGAGTTTCGGCGAAGGGTGGAACGCCTTCATAGCGAAGCACGTTGCCTTCGCCGGCATTGTAACCTGCCAAGGCAAGCAAGGGATCATTGTCAAATTGTGCCAGCAGCCATTCCAGGTAGGCCACCCCACCTTTGATATTCTGGGCCGCATCCGTGCTATCGGCGACGCCAAACCGAGAGGCCGTATCAGGCATCAACTGCATCAGCCCTGTCGCCCCTTTGGAGCTGACCGCATCTGTGCGCCCGGCGCTTTCCACCGAAATCACGGCAAGCACCAAGGCAGGCGACACCGAAGTGCCAACAGTTTCCATCAGGATGCTGCGCCCATGTGCAGACGCGATATCCTGCAGCGATTGCAGCCGCGGCGCTGGAACTCCGCTACCGGACGGCGGATTGTTCAATTGTGCTATCGCCATCTGAAAGCGAACCGCCCCCTGCTCGGACAGCTTGGTCGGAACTGTCGTCCAGAACCACTCAAGGCCCGACGGCTGCGGCAGCGCAATGGCGCCACCGACCGCCGCAGGCTGTGGTTCCGGTTCGGGATCGGCATAGACCGGACCAAGCCGAGGTGCATTGGGATCAATCTGAACCGTGATCCGGGTCGTCGCGTTCGCGTCCGGCACCGGAATACGCTTGAACGTAAAGTCAGGCAGGAGCCGCTCAACCTCGGCTACAACCGGCGATGATGCAAGAATCGCGCCCATGAGCGCCACGTTCGTTAATATCCGACTCATTTTAGGGCCCGCTCGCGATTTATTGTTCATTTAAAGATGGCAGAATGCGGCAAAGAATCCAGATTTTAAGAACAATTTCCCCTTTTAGGCGCCATTTTCCAGCATTTCAGCAACGGCCCAGAATGAAGATGAACAAAAGATGAATATTTCTTTCGTTTAAATTCAATGTCTTATGTAATTTTTGGCCAAAATCAGCGTTCTGCACCGAAAAAAATGTTTGCTGCCAAACTCCCGCCCCATTCAAATGGCTATATGTCTGCATCCAAGACGGCGTTCGCGTTAGCGTTCAAAGAAATTCTAAATGCCGACGCGGAACGACAAAAACTCTGCCAATACCCTGAGGAGGGAATATAATGCTTAAATTTATCGAAAACTTCCGCAATGACGAAGACGGTGCTGTAACAGTTGACTTCGTTGTTCTGACAGCTGCAATCGTTGTGCTTGGTCTGGCCGTTGGCGGCGCGATCAGCCGTGGCGCCGAAGGCCTGGCGAACGAGATTGAAGACTCGCTCGACAACATGAGCGCTGAATAAGACCCCACTTGAGGTCTAGCGTTGATTTTGGAAGCCGCGCCATTGGTTTAGTGGCGCGGCTTCTTTGTGTGGAGTTGATGAGTAGCACGGCAGACAAGATTGAAATGATCTGCCCGGGTCTTTTTGAGTGCCCCGCATAACACATCATTAAGAAGCGACCGGCAGTATTGGATCGCAGGTTCTTACACAAAGGCGGCATATCGATGAAACAGTTTTTTTCAGATCTTCTCCAAGATGAAGATGGCGCAATTACCGTTGACTTTGTGGTTCTCACGGCCGCCATTTGTACATTGGGACTGGTTGTTGTGCTGACCTTCACCGGTGGCACGACTGGCCTTGCAAATGATATCGAAGCATTCCTGGGCAATGTTCAGACCCCGTAAGTCTTTCTTCATTCAATTTTTGTAACCCATCAATCTGATGGCCCCGTATCTGTGTGGTCTCTGGCGCAAGGTGTTTTGGCCGTGCAACCGGCGATACCCACCAGTCTGGATCAACCTGACGGCAAACTGATTGCACCAAAGAGCAACAGCAGATAACTCTGAGGTTGAAGGATCATCTGTACGTCGGATCGGAATTGCCGAGGACAACCGGCAGCGGGTCGACGGATTTGATCTCATGATGTGAGCGGCCCTTGCAAGACAGGGCCTAAAGCGAAAGGCTTGAGAATGCGCGCAGTTTTTGGATTGGTACTTTTGATCGGGATGGGCCTTGCCGGCTTTGCGGTCTATATGGTCAACCAATATATGGACACACAGTCAACCGCGTTGGAGCGCGAGCGTCAACGCTCTGCCACCGCGATCCGGACAGTGGATATCTATGCACCATCACGGGCACTGACTTATGGTGATTTGCTGACGATCGATGATGTCAAAGTCATCAAATATGCCCGCGACTTCCTGCCTGATGGTGTATTTGCGACCGAAGAAGAGCTTTTCCCGGAAGGTCTGAATACGCCGCGCGTTGTGCGTATCCCCATGCAGGAGAACGAGCCTATTCTGACCGCCAAGGTAACAGAAGCAGGTGCTCCACAGGGCATTACCGCGCTGCTGGATCCCGGCATGCGGGCCTTCCCGTTGCCGAATACGATGACACAGGCCTTTGCCGGTGAACTTCGGACATCTGACCGTATTGACCTTTACTGGGTCGGCAGAGTTGGTGGCGGACCCAATATTTCTCGTTTGGTGAAAAGCAGGCTTGAGATCATCTCCATGGATGAACCAGATGCCCGGGGCAATGGCGGAGGAACCAATGTGGTGATCCAGGTGTCACAGGAAGATTTTGCTGACTTGCAGGTTCTGCGGTCAGCAGGTTCGCTTTCTCTCACACCAGTGGGTCGCGATGACGTTGAAGCGGGTGACACAACAATCGAGACCAACATCCGCGATGTGCTTGGGATTGAAGAAGTCGTGGTAGCGCCCGAAGTGATCGAAGAAGCACCAGAGAGCTGTTTTGTCACCCAGCGCAGTGGCACTGAACGCATTCAGGTTGAGATTGATTGCCCGGACTAAACCGGGCCTAGTCATTGATTTCGTGAAGTCTTCTTGCGTCCACCAGGTCTGGCAACCGGCGCAGGGGCATCCGCCCTGATGCGCAAGTGTTGCGCTTTGTCCACATTCGCTGTGACCTGCAAAGCGTTGATTCTTGCAATAAATCTGGAACTGTCCCATGGTCACAACATCATGGGCGGGAAGACCCGTTAAAACGAGGCGTGATCGGAGAGGCAGGTCACTTATGAAATATGACAGATTTTTAAAGGCAGCTATTGCTGGCTTAACGTTGTCGCTTACAGCGGCAGCACCTGGTATTGCACAGGAAGGTACATTGCGGGTTTTGCGCGGTGCCGCGTCCAGTGCACTCAGCGTTCCGATGAGTCGGGCCGTCGTCGTGGAGAGCGATGTACCCTTCACTGAACTATCAATTGCGAACCCCGGCATTGCAGACATTTCAGGTTTGTCGGATCGGACGATCTATGTTCTGGGTAAAGAACCTGGTCGCACGACACTCACCCTTTTGGGTGAGAACGGTCGTCTGATCACCAATGTGGAAATTCACGTTTCCCCAGACATGGCAGAATTCAAGGAACGCCTGACGCAGATTTTGCCAGGCGAGAACATCGAAGTACGCACCGCGAATGATGGTATCGTGCTTTCTGGTACGGTCAGTTCGATTGCCCGTCTGGATCGCGCACTTGATCTTGCAGAGCGTTACGCGCCAGACCGCGTATCCAACCTGATGATGGTCGGAGGCACACAACAGGTCATGTTGAAGGTGCGCTTCGCAGAGATGCAACGTTCTGTCAGCAAGGCGCTGTCTACGTCGCTGTCACTGACAGGCCTTGGGTTTGACAACAATGTCAGCATTACAGGCGGTACAAACCGCACCGTTGGCCAAGGCGCGATCAACGGCGCTCTTGCCAATACTGTTCCTGCTTCAAACTCCAACAACGGTGCATTCATCTTTGGATTTGATGCCGGCGGCCTCGAAGTTGGCATATTGCTTGAAGCCTTGGAAACAAGGGGCGTTGTGCGTTCATTGGCTGAGCCGAACCTGACCGCACTCAGCGGACAGGAAGCAACTTTCCTTGCCGGTGGCGAATATCCGGTACCTGCATCCAACGCAGACGGCGCCATCTCGGTGGAGTACAAGCCATTTGGTGTTGAACTGAGCTTCATTCCACGTGTTGTCGATGGCGACATCATCAATCTGGAAATGAATGCCGCGGTTTCCGCGATTGACCCTTCAAACGGCTTCCAGGCAAACGGCTTTTCGGTCGATGCATTCAGCCGCCGCGAGACATCAACCACGGTCGAGATGCGCGATGGCGAGAGCTTTGCGATTGCCGGGTTGCTGTCGGATGATTTCAACGACCTGAACGGTCAGGTTCCCTGGATCGGGGATATTCCGGTTCTTGGTGCGCTGTTCAGAAGCGCTGAATACGCCCGTCGCCAGACTGAACTGGTGATTATCGTAACGCCGCACCTTGTATCGCCGACACGCGGTGAAGCGTTGGCACTGCCAACAGACCGGGTTCGTCCACCCACCGAGCAGGGGTTGTTCCTCTTTGGTCAGGTTGCCCGAACCGGTGGCCCATCAAGCGGTGCAGCAAGCGAAGTGGCACGCCAGGACTTTAGCGGGTCCTATGGCTATGTCCTTGACGAATGATTGGAGCGTAAGTCGATGAAATACATGATTACAACAGCCATTGCGGCCGTAACACTTAGCGCTTGTTCGTCAGCGGACAGGCAGATCGCCAGCGCGTCATTCTTCACAGAGGCCGGGTCAACCATCGATTCGGGTGACTTTGGCGAAGCAACGATGAACAATCGTTTGGTGCAAACCGGTGCGCAGGATTACACTGTCAATCTGGCCCGCCGCTTCGCGTCTGACGTGAATACGACGGTCAATTTTGCCTTCAACTCGACAGTGCTGGACGATGAAGCGCGCGCCGTTTTGACGAAGCAGGCGGATTGGATCCGTCAGTTCCCCGAAGTGCGCTTCAAAGTCTACGGTCACACTGACCTTGTCGGCAGCCAAGCCTACAATCGCGGGCTTGGATTGCGCCGGGCGCAAGCCGCTGTCGCATTCCTTTCGTCACAAGGCATTGATCGCAGTCGTTTGGAAGCCGTTGTTTCCTTCGGTGAGACGCAACCACTTGTCGTGACCGATGGTCGCGAACGTCGCAATCGCCGGACAGTCACTGAAGTCACTGGGTTCGTTAAGAACAATCCTTTGGTTCTGAACGGCAAATATGCCGCGATTATCTTCCGGGATTATGTGAGCAGTGCAGCTCAGGCTGGCACAACCACAGAGGGCCAGCTCTAAGCGGCACACCCTCGCAAGCTTCGTTGACGCCGGATTCTATTATTCGGCGTCAACATCAGACCAAACAATTGCAAATCGTCGCGAATTTCTGCACAGTCGCTCTTGTTTGGTCCTATTATCGACAAATTTCCCAGTAATAGTTGGATCATTCGCGTACCTTGCCGCAGTCATGTGGGCAAACCTGTTTGTTGTGCTAGGCTGAACCGTACCGCCGGCATATATATTGAGTGAATTTACAGTGATGGGGACATCAAAGACATGAGTACAAGCCCGGTCGTCCAGAGCGATCCACCACAGATTGTGGCCTGCACGATCAGCCGAGACGTGCAGAACTTTGATCTTTTGATCGAAGATATGGAGGCTGCCCTGGGCGATGCATGGGGCGATCTGAGTTTTGAGGACGCTTCCGCGTTCCTAGGACAACCCGACGCGCAAGGCTTGCAATTCGTCACGATCGCGATGGACGCGGAGGATGAGGACAATCTGCCTGCAATTTCAGAGGTGATTGCCACAGCCAAAGAGGCCGATATCAAGGTGATTTTGATCGCCGAAGATGTGAGCCCGACGGCATTGCACCAGTTGTTGCGCGAGGGTGGCGATGAGTTTGTTCCCTACCCGCTTCCCGAAAACGAGCTTGCGCGCGCCATAGAGCGGGTTCTGACCAAGCAGGAAATCCCCGCAGCCCAGAGCGGCGAAAGCGGCTTCAAGGCAAGCGGCGACCGATCTGGCGTCATCATTCCCGTCCATGGTGTCGCTGGCGGCACAGGTGCTTCCATGATGGCAGTCAATCTTGCATGGGAACTCGCCAATATCCAAAAGGAAGATCCCCCCAAGGTTTGCTTGCTGGATCTCGATTTTCAGTTTGGCTCGGCCTCGACATATCTTGACCTGCCCCGTCGCGAAGCCGTTTTGGAATTGCTGACGGATACGGCGACGATGGACGCCGAGGCCTTTATGCAGGCAATGCTGACCCACGGCGACAAGTTGCATGTTCTGACAGCGCCGATGGACATGATCCCATTGGACATGATCACACCAGAAGACATTTCCCGCGTGATCGAGATGGCCGCAAGCCACTTTGATTACGTGATCATTGATATGCCATCGACGATGGTTGAATGGTCCCAGACGGTGCTTGAGATGTCCCACGTCTATTTCGCCATGATCGAGCTGGACATGCGATCCGCGCAGAATACGCTTCGCCTGAAGCGCGCCCTGCAGTCGGAAGACCTGCCCTTTGAAAAAATACGCTTTATCCTGAACCGTGCACCCGGCTTTGCCGATATGAACGGAAAAAGCCGTGTAAAGCGGCTTTCCGACAACCTCGGCATTTCGATCGAGGTTCAACTGCCTGACGGGGGCAAACCCGTGATGCAGTCAGCGGACCACGGTGCGCCTTTGGCGGAAACAGTGCCAAAAAATGCCCTTCGCAAGGAAATTTTGAAGCTTGCGAAATCAATTCATGACGTGAACCAGGCCGATGCAGCCGAAGCGAGAGCTTAAGAGGTACTATTATGTTTTCAAAATATAAGAAACCAACCCTTCCCAAAGATGCCAGCGCGTTAACACCTGCTGCGAGCTCAAAAGTTGATGCCGCGGCATTGTCCGCCACCACACAGGAAGAGCCCCGCAAGGCTTTGGTCAAGACAGCCCCGCCACGGCGCGCCGGTGAGGTCGCCCCAATGGACAAGGACAAGCGGCGCAAGGAACGGCTGGGCGAAATCAAGCTGGAGCTTCACAAGGCGCTTTTGGATAACTTGAACCTTGGCGCCCTGGAAACCGCGTCCGAGCAGGAATTGCGCACTGAAATCAATGCGATAGCCAACGAATCTCTTGAATCAATGGGAATCGTCCTGAACCGGGACGAGCGGCAAACACTGAGCCAGGACCTCTTTTTTGAAGTCACAGGTCTTGGCCCGCTTGAGACCCTGCTGAAGGATGAAACCGTCAACGACATTCTTGTGAATGGCCCGCAACAGATTTTTGTTGAACGCGATGGTCGTCTGGAACTGACAGACATCACATTCAAGGACGAAAAGCACCTGTTGCGCATCATCGACAAGATCGTGTCGGCGGTGGGGCGTCGTGTCGATGAATCCAACCCTTATGTCGATGCACGCCTTGCCGATGGATCGCGTTTCAACGCAATGGTGCCGCCGATCGCAGTGGATGGCTCGCTTGTTTCCATCCGTAAGTTCAAAAAGGACAAGCTCGGTATTGAGGAGCTGGTCAATTTCGGTGCCTTTACCGAAGAAATGGCGGCCTACCTGCAAGCGGCCGTATCGACCCGCCTCAATGTCATCGTTTCTGGCGGTACAGGCTCGGGTAAAACCACAACGCTCAACGCATTGTCCGGGTTTATCGATGATGCCGAGCGCATTCTGACGATCGAGGATACAGCGGAACTTCAACTTCAGCAGACGCATGTGGGACGGATGGAAAGCCGCCCACCCAATGTGGAAGGCAAAGGCGCGGTTTCCCAGCGCGACTGTCTGAAAAACGCCCTTCGGATGCGACCCGACCGCATTATCGTGGGCGAGACCCGTGGCGAGGAAGTGATCGACATGTTGCAGGCCATGAACACTGGCCACGATGGGTCGATGACCACGATTCACGCCAACAGCTCCCGTGATGCCGTGTCGCGACTGGAAAACATGATCGCGATGGCTGGCATCGAGATGCCGATCAAAGCCATGCGCAGCCAGATTTCATCAGCCGTGAACCTGATTGTGCAGGCTTCGCGTTTGCAGGATGGTTCACGCCGCATGACCTCGATCACCGAGGTTACCGGCATGGAAGGCGATGTCATCTCCATGCAGGAAATCTTCCGCTATCAGCGGGTTGGCCTGACACCTGACAACAAGATTATCGGTCACTTCACGGCGACCGGCGTGCGCAGTCACTTCTCAGAGCGGTTCAAGCTGTGGGGTTATGATCTGCCATCGGCTATCTTTGAACCGATGGTCGCGGAGTAGTCGACATGATTTCAGTCGAACCCCTTATTTACGTCCTCATCTTTGTCGCCGTTCTGGCGCTGGTGCAGGGCGCCTATCTTGTCATCTTCGGCAAATCGATCAGCATGGACGGCAAGGTCAATCGCCGTCTGGATATGCTGGATAAGGGCGGCAACCGCGAACAGGTGCTTGAGCAACTCCGCAAGGAGATGACCCAGCACATGAAGTCGCGGAGTATCCCGATCTATTCTTTGCTGGCAGACCGGGCGCAAAGGGCCAATATTGCCTTCACACCAACACAGTTAATCCTGATGATGGTCGTGCTGAGCGGCGTTTCCTTCGCTTTGCTGACGACCCTGACAAGTGTGGACGTCGCGATCAGGGCGCTTGTCGCCGTTCTGATGGGAATCGGCAGCGTGTATGTCTGGGTGAACAGCAAGGCCAACAAGCGCATGAATATGCTGGCCGAGCAATTGCCCGAAGCTGTTGAGCTGATGGTACGTTCTTTGCGCGTCGGTCACCCGTTCTCATCGGCCATTTCCATTGTGGCACGCGAAGTGCCCGATCCGCTCGGGACAGAGATGGGCATGATCTCGGACGAAGCCGCATATGGCCGCGATATGGGCGAAACGCTCAAAGCCATGGCAGAGCGGCTCGACAATCAGGATATGCGGTTTCTGGCGGTGGCTGTGACCATTCAGCAGACTTCGGGTGGTAACCTTGCTGAAATCCTTGATGGTCTGGCAAAGGTGATCCGGGCGCGCTTTCGCCTCTTCCGCCGCGTTGCGGCCATTACTGCCGAGGCAAAGTGGTCAGGCAACCTGTTGTCGGCATTCCCGATCGTGGCGCTTCTTGGCATCAACCTTGTGAAGCCGGATTATTACGATGAGGTCATGAAAAGCCCACTCTTTATTCCCGCAGTTCTGATCGTGGTTGCGTTCCTTGTTGTGAACCTCATCGTGATGCGCGCCTTGGTTAACATTAAAGTCTAGGGGTCCCAGATGGAAAACATTCAAACAATGATTACCGATCTTCTGGGCCCCTTCGGGCCGCTGATGGTCGTCGGCTTGCTGGGCGTATTTCTGATCCTGATTACGCTTCCTGTTCTGCTCAAACGAGAGGCCGACCCGCTTGACAAGATCAAGTCGGCCAACACCACGAACAAGCCCGGAAAATCGAAAGATAAACTGCGGTCCGCATCCGGCAAAGACAAGCTTGAGAAGTATTCAAACTTTCTGGAGCCGCAGAACGCGGATGAATACTCAGCCGCCAAACTGAAGTTGATGCAGGCAGGGTATCGCAGCAACAATGCGGTGCGCATTTACCACTTTTTGCAGTTCGCTCTGGGAATCTTTGGTCTTTTGATCGGCGGAACCTATGCGTTGGTCCAAATGGCCGGCCCTGTCGAAGTCACCACGCAGCAGTTGGTTATGTGGATCATGATCCCCGGCGGCATTGGTTACGTTCTGCCAAAATACTGGGTGACGCGGCGCAAGCAGATGCGACAGGAGGCCATTACCAACGGGTTTCCCGACAGCCTTGATATGATGCTCGTCTGTGTTGAGGCGGGCCAATCGCTTGATCAATCCATCATCCGCGTGGCCAGAGAGCTGAAATCAGGCTTCCCTGATCTTGCCAGCGAGTTTGAAATCGTCAGTCAGGAAGCCAAAGCCGGCAAGGACAAGAACACCGTTCTGAAGGATATGGCCGACCGCTGTGGCGTTCCCGATATCTCGAGCTTTGTGACCGTGCTGGTGCAATCGTCGCAATTTGGTACTTCGATCTCTGATGCGCTCCGGGTCTATGCCTCAGAAATGCGTGACAAGCGTGTCATGCGCGCTGAAGAGGCCGCAAACAAACTGCCCACAAAAATGACGCTGGCCACAATGATGCTGACCGTTCCACCGCTGATGGCGATGCTGATCGGGCCCTCCATTTACGCGATTGCCGTCAACCTGGGTGGAGGCTGATCTGCGATGATGATCAGGCCTGCCCTCATTGGCCTTGTGATGATTTTTCTGGCCGCCTGCACCTCGGGCGGCCTTAATCGTTCACCCGATGGCGTATTTGCGCCCGGTGTGGCGCGCGGCGAAAGTGTGGACGGGCTGATCGTCGGGCATCGGCTGATGGCTGCGGGCGAGTTCGAGCTGGCCTTGAAGGCCTACAACCGTGCGGCGGCACAACAGGGCCTGAATGCTGATACAATGTCCGCTATCGGATCGGCCAACCTCAGCCTTGGTCGGCTTGGGCAGGCAGAACGATGGCTGCGCCGCGCTGTCGCAGAGGACCCTACATTTCCACCCGCCTGGAATAATCTGGGCGTCATCTTGATGGAAAAAGGCGAGATCGGTGAAGCCAGCGAGGTTTTTCGGCGGGCTTTTGCCGCAGACAACGGTAATTCCGATGAAATCCGTGACAATTTGCGCTTAGCGCTCGCAAATTTGGAAAATCCGGGCAATAATGCCGATCAAGAAGATCAGAACTTTAATCTGATCCGGCGCGGTGCAGGCGACTATGTACTGCTGTCGGACCCATAGGCAAAAGCAGCAAAAGGACGCAGGTACATGCGCCACCCAATTTTTCTGACGCTTTTCGCGGCGACCATTGGCTTGTCCGCGTGTGAACAATCCGGCGAAGAACAGGTCGAGCGCGCCCTGAAAGACATTAATGTCGTCGATGAAACCAACCTCAATGATGTGATGCTGACGGTTGGCGACCCTGATGAGGCCGCGCGCTATTTCGCAGGTGCAAACGCAAATGATCCGGGCCGGATCGACCTGCAACGCGGTTTGGCAAAATCCCTCGTGCGGGCCAGACGGCCCACAGAGGCTATCGCGGCCTGGCAGACAGTCGTGGCCAACGAAGAAGCAACCGATGCCGACCGGGTTGATCTTGCCGATGCGTATATTCGCGCCAATCAGTGGGATGAGGCCGCCGCGGCACTGAACACCGTCCCGCCCACTTATGAGACCTTCAAGCGCTACCGCCTGGAAGCCATGGTCGCGGACAGTCGCCAGCAATGGGACAAGGCTGACAGTTTTTACGAAACTGCCGTTGGTCTGACCACCCGCCCTGCCTCTGTGTATAACAACTGGGGTTTTTCCAAGCTGACACGTGGTGATTACGCCGCGGCGGAGCGGATGTTTACCGATGCGCTGCGCTTTGACAGCAGTGTGTTTACGACCAAAAATAATCTGGTTCTGGCACGGGGTGCCCAGCGCAACTACACGATGCCGGTTATTCAGATGACCCAAGTGGAACGAGCGCGGCTGTTGCACACGATGGCCTTGGCTGCCATCAAGCAAAACGATGTCGCAATCGGCAAGTCATTGCTGAACGACGCGATAAACACCCACCCACAGTATTTTGAGGAAGCCGCACGCGCGTTGGAAGCCCTTGATGACAACGCCGCGACCTAATCAGAGATGGGAATGACCGCGCAGGCAGCTTACTGGTTTCTTCCAGCTATCGTCCCTCTGGCCCTGTTCATTTCGTGGAATGACATGCGCGAGATGAAGATCACCAATGCGTCGGTGATTGCCGTCATGATTGCATATGCCGTGCTGGGTCCCTTTGCCTTCGGTTGGGGAATGTATTTTTGGCAATGGCTGTATTTCCCCATTGCGCTGGTCGTTTGCATGGCGCTTTGGGCATTGCGGTTTATGGGCGGCGGGGATGCCAAGCTGATTGCGGCAATCGCCCCCTTTTTCGTGGCCGCAGACTTCGAAGTCATCCTGCGTATATTCGCAGCCAGCCTTTTGGGGGGGCTGGTGGTCCACACCCTGTTCCGACTGACGCCGCTGAAACGCCCTGTCGCTGAATGGAAAAGCTGGAATGCCGGCTGGTATTTCCCGAAAGGCTTGCCGCTGAGTATGACGCTTCTACTATATCTGGTATTTGCTGCCGTCTATCTTTGAAAACTGGCCAATGCCTTGGACAGGAACATCTTTATCCACTATTTTGCCACAGTTACTGCTAATGTTATGGGGGAATGCCGCCGAGTCAGCGGCTGATGTGCAATCTTGTGATGGGCGAGACCTGAAATGAACGTGCAATCAAGTAGTGTAATGGCGCCACCGGCGCCGCGCAGTATCGAGGGCATGCTTTTGCCGCTGGCCATGATGCGCGATATTCTGATCAAGACAATGTTCCGTATGAACCTTGATCTGGTCTCGGCGATCAGCCGGGCAATCTGTCTGCCGGTGCCTGTGACGCAAGAACTTGTCGATATGGCCCGTGCTCAGCTTTTGCTGGAGGCAACAGGTACGTTGAACGCCAACAGTGGCAACGAAATGGGCTATCAGCTCACCGATGCCGGTCGCGCCCGCGCGCTCGATGCACTGGGCCAGTCTGAATACTACGGCGCAATGCCCGTCCCGCTTGATATCTACCGCCAGCAAATTCAGCGCCAATCGATCCGGAATATCCAACTGACGCGCGATCAGCTGCAAACAGCGATGGGTCACCTCATCCTGCCAGAGGATCTGCTTTCCAACCTTGGCCCCGCGGTCAGCGCCGGTCGTTCGATCCTGATGTATGGCCCACCCGGCAACGGTAAGTCGTCCATCTCGAACGGGATCCGCGATGCGTTGGGCGACAAGATTTATGTGCCGCGCGCCATCGAATACTCTGGTCAGGTTATCACGGTTTACGACCCGATCGTGCACAGTGCCGCCGAGGATGATGTTGACGACCCCAACAGCCTGCGCCGCACATCCGGTCGTTTTGATACACGCTATGTTCGCTGCGAGCGCCCGACAGTGATTACCGGTGGTGAATTGTCGCTTTCCATGCTCGACCTCGTTTATAACCCGACCGCACGAACCTATCAGGCGCCGTTGCAGTTGAAATCCACCGGCGGGATCTTCATCGTGGACGACCTTGGTCGTCAGCAGGAACCGCCTCAGACCCTCGTGAACCGCTGGATCGTTCCTCTGGAAGAAAACAAGGATATTCTGGCCCTGCAATCGGGTGAGAAGTTCGAAGTACCCTTCGATACGCTCGTTGTTTTCTCGACCAACTTCCACCCCAACGCGATCTTCGACAAGGCGGCCTTGCGCCGCATCTTCTACAAGATCAAAATCGATGGTCCCAATCAGGAAGACTACCTCAAGATCTTTGCCATGGTCGCCCGCAGGCGCAAAATGCCGCTTGATGAGGACACGCTTGTTCACTTGCTGAACGTCCGCTACCCCGAAATCGACAACGTATATGCGAACTATCAGCCGATCTTCTTGATCGACCAGATGATCTCGATCTGTGAATTTGAAGGCATCCCCTATCAGATGTCACCGGATCTGATTGACCGCGCATGGGCAAATATGTTCGTGAAAGAAGAAGAGATACTTCACTAGCCTCTTTCAACATTCCCAAGACCAAGGCTTCCCTCTACCCTGATGGAAGCCTTTTTCATTGGAGGAACGGGATGTCGGATATCATCGGTGTTGCTGGCTGTGGCCGCATGGGGCTGGGGATGCTGCGGAACTTGCAAGCGGCTGGGTTTCAGGCGCGTGGTTTCGATGTGCGGCAGATGGCTGGTGTTGGCACGGATGTCGCAGAATTCGTTAACGGGCTTACATCACTTTTCACCGTTGTGCGAGATGCAGCTGAAACCGATGCGTTGCTCTTTGACGATCAGGCTGTTGTCGCCAAGGCACGAAGCCTTGAACGGATCATTGTCACCTCCACGCTTTCCCCCAGGTATGTCAAAGCCTTGCGCGGGCGCATTGCCGATCACATCACCCTGATTGACGCGCCAATGTCGGGGGCGCAGGCAAAGGCGGATGCGGGCAGTCTGACTTTCATGACAGGCGGCCCGGCGGACCAGATCGCGCCTCTGCTAAGCGCGATGGGAGAGCACTCACATCACATGGGAGGTTTCGGAGCCGGCATGACGGCGAAAGTCCTCAACAACCTCTTGGCGGCGTCCAATACCGCAATGACGCGGCTGGTGCTGGACTGGGCTGATGCCGAAGGGGTGGATGAGGACAAGCTGCTGGCGCTGATCCACACCGCTTCAGGTCAAAACTGGCTCGCTTCGGGATTTGAAAGGATCGAGTTTGCGCGCGATGGTTACGCGCCCGACAACACCATTGGCATTCTGGTGAAAGATGTGGCCGCGGCTCTTGATATTGCGCCTGATGATGAGATCGCGTTGCCTTTGGCCGTCCAGGCCAGCATCCGCAAACTGCACCCCCGGCGCAAACCGTAAGCTGCGCCTTGACGCCCCCAGCCGGAAGGTCACTTTAACCCCATGACCGCCCTGTCCCCAACGTTTGAAAACTGGTTCGCCCGACGCGGCTGGTCCACCCATCCGCACCAGGAGCAGATGCTGCGGCAGGCCAATGCGCCGGCCCTCATGCTGATCGCACCCACCGGGGGCGGCAAGACCCTTGCCGGTTTTCTGCCGTCGTTGATCGAGCTGGCAGATGGAAAGCATGAAGGGCTGCATACCCTTTATATCTCACCTCTCAAAGCGCTTGCCGCCGATATCAAACGCAACCTGCGCGCCCCAGTCGCCGAGATGGGTCTGCCGATCCGGATCGAGGACCGCACCGGCGATACATCATACACGCAAAAGCGCCGTCAGCGGGCCGATCCGCCGCATATCCTGCTGACCACCCCTGAATCGCTGGCGCTTTTGACCAGCTATGAGGATGCACCGCGCATATTCAATGGCCTGCAAAGGGTCATCGTCGATGAAATCCACGCCCTTGCCGAAAGCAAACGTGGCGATCAACTTTTGCTGGCGCTCAGCCGCCTGCAGACACTTGCCCCTGATCTGCGCCGTGTCGGGTTGTCTGCCACGGTCGAAGATCCGGATGCCATCGCAGCCGAATTGGCATGCCACCCTGCCCCATGCGCAATTATCAATGCCGATCCCGGACCGGACCCTGACATCTCCATGCTGGTCACGCAGGAAAAACCACCTTGGACGGGGGGTGGGGCCAAATATGCGATCCCTGCCGTCTTGGAAGAAGTCAGGAAACACAAAACCACCCTGATTTTTCACAACACCCGCGCCCAGGCCGAGATTTTCTTTCACAACCTTTGGCTGGCCAACACGGATGACCTGCCGATTGGCATTCACCACGGCAGCCTTGCCCGGGAACAGCGTGAAAAGGTCGAGGCTGCGATGGTGGCAGGTGATCTGCGTGCGATCGTCTGCACCGGCTCGCTTGATCTGGGCATCGACTGGGGCGATGTTGATCTGGTGGTACAGGTCGGCGCGCCCAAGAACGTCAAACGGCTGGTCCAGCGGATCGGTCGGGCCAACCACCGCTATAACGCGCCTTCAAAGGCGCTTCTCGTTCCGGCCAACCGGTTCGAGGTGGTCGAATGTGTCGCCGCCCTGGAAGCCGCCAGGGAACACGACCTTGACGGCGATCCCAAGGGCTCTGGTCCGCGCGATGTGCTTTGCCAGCATATCCTTATTACGGCTTGCGCCGGTCCGTTTGATGCCGGTCAACTCTACCAGGAAATCAAGACCGTCGGCGCCTATCGCACCCTGTCACGCGCCGCCTTCGACGACTGCCTCGATTTCTGCGCCACAGGTGGTTATGCCCTGCGTGCCTATGACAAATGGAAACGCCTGCAGCAGACCGCCGATGGAAAGTGGCAACTGCGCGATCCGCGGGCGGCACAACGCATCCGCATGAATATCGGCACGATCCAGGATACCGACACGCTGAAAGTGCGCATGAAAGGCAATTTCAAGCCCTTGGGCGAGGTCGAAGAATCCTTTGCCGCAACGCTTACTCCCGGCGATACCTTTCTGATTGGTGGACAGGTTGTATGCTATGAAAACCTGAAAGAAATGACAGTCGTGGTCTCGCGCCGTGCCAGCAAAGCCCCGAAAATTGCAACTTTCATGGGGACAAAGTTCGCCAATTCCACCCAGCTTTCCCAGCGCATCCTGCGCATGTTCGACCAACCCGATTGGCCAGAGTTGCCCAATCACACCGCCGAATGGCTGGGGCTGCAACGCCAGCATTCCAAACTGCCTGAAGCAGATCGCATCCTTGTGGAAAGCTTTCCCCACGAGGGGCGCCACCACCTCTGCATTTATGGCTTTGCCGGGCGCAATGCGATGCAAACCTTGGGCATGCTGGTGACACAGCGCATGGAGGAGTTGAGCCTGCATCCTATGGGGTTTGTGGCAACAGACTATGCGACGCTGATCTGGGGGCTTGACCCTGTGCAAGACCCGGCCCCGCTGTTTCAACCCGACAACATCCGCGCTGATTTCGAAACCTGGCTGTCGGGCAATGCCGTGATGAAAAGGACATTCCGCGGTGCCGCCACTATTGCCGGCCTGATCGAACGCAACCTGCCGCAGGCGCGCAAAAACGGGCGGCAGGCAACATTCTCCTCAGATATCCTCTATGACACGCTTTCCAAATACGACCCCGATCACCTGATGCTGCGCATCACCCGCGAAGAAGCGATGCGCGGGCTGGTTGATTTTGGACGGGTCGAGGAAATGCTGGCGCGCACGGCAGGGCGGATCGATCATCTGATCCTTGACCGTGTTACGCCGCTTTCCCTGCCGATGTTCCTTGAGCAAGGCAGGATTGCGGTGGCCGGAGCAGGCCAGGACCGCCTGCTGGAGCAAGAAGCTGCACGCTTGATGCAAGAAGCCGGTGTCGCCGCAGATTGAGCCTTGATCTGGCGCAGTTGCTCCGTCAAGAACAGAGCATGAACGCCTATCAATTCAATTTCTGCAATACACGTTGCACCGCCCTGCCCTCTGGCGCGCTGCACTTGCCAGAGCATGATCTACTCTGCGTCTCTGACCTGCATTTGGGAAAATCCGAACGGATCGCGCGGCGCAGCGGTGTGATGCTGCCCCCCTATGAGGTTGCCGAGACGCTGCAAAAACTGGAAGCCGACATCACCGCTACGAACCCCGGCCAGATTATCTGCCTTGGTGACAGTTTTGATGATCTTGATGCTGCAGCCAGCCTGGATGAGGGCACTCGGCTCTGGCTGGCGCGGCTGCAAGCAGGCAAGACCTGGATCTGGATCGAGGGAAACCACGACCCCGGCCCGATTGACCTTGGCGGGACGCACCGCAGCGAAGTTACTCTGGGTGGTCTGACTTTCCGACATATCGCAACTGCGGCCAATGCCGAGGTATCAGGACACTATCACCCCAAACACCGGGTGACAGGGCGCAGTCGTCCAGCGTTCCTCTATGACCGCTCGCGGATGATCATGCCGGCCTATGGCGCCTATACCGGAGGGCTAGCCAGCCATGCGCCCGCGCTACGCCAACTCTTTGAGGCAAAGACAATCGCAATCATGACGGGACACAAGGCAATCCCGGTGCCCTTGCCTTAGGCGGTCAGCCCTTCGGGTTCGGGCAAACCATTCGCCCGACAGCAAGCGGTCAATGTGTTTGCCAGCAAACAGGCAATCGTCATCGGGCCAACACCGCCCGGGACAGGCGTGATGGCACCGGCGACAGCGGCACAGCTTTCATAATCGGCATCACCGACAAGGCGGGTGCCACCTTCTGGTTTTTCAATCCGGTTGATGCCAACGTCAATCACGGTCGCACCAGGTTTGATCCAATCGCCCTGCACCATCTGTGGGCGGCCCACCGCCGCGACAACGATATCGGCCTGACGCACCACATCCGGCAAATCCTTTGTGCGGCTGTGTGCAATCGTCACCGTGCAGCTATCACCCAGCAGCAATTGCGCCATCGGTTTGCCCACGATGTTCGAGCGGCCAATGACAACGGCACTCATCCCCGAAAGCGAGCCATGATGGTCGCGCAGCATCATCAGGCTACCCAAAGGCGTACAAGGGACCATGCTTTTCTGCCCTGTGCCCAACAGGCCGACGTTCGAGATATGAAACCCATCAACATCCTTGGCTGGATCAATGCTGTTGATGACCAGATCACTGTCCAGATGATCTGGCAGTGGCAGTTGCACCAATATCCCATGCACGGCGGGATCATTGTTCAATTGCGCAATCAGTGCCAGAAGATCTGCCTCAGAGGTATCCACATCCAGCTTGTGCTCAATCGAGGTCATACCGACTTCAACCGTCATCTTGCCCTTGGAGCGGACATAAACCTGACTGGCGGGATCTTCACCCACCAGCACAACGGCCAGCCCGGGTTTTATCCCCTGCTCTTCTTTCAGCTTGGCCACACCTTTGGCCACTTGCCCGCGCACTTTCGCGGCAAAGGCTTTTCCGTCAATCACTGTCGCTGTCATAACCATCTTCTCATGTTCAAAAATACCTACCCCAGGGGCGGGTGGAAGGGCGGGCGAGGCGCTGGCGCGCGTCGCCTCGCCCGGATCACTCAGAACAGGCCTTCGATCTCGCCTGCGTCGTTCAGCATGATCTGTTCTGCCGACGGCACGCGCGGCAAGCCGGGCATCGTCATGATCTCACCGCAGATCGCCACGATAAAGCCAGCACCGGCACTCAGGCGCACTTCGCGAACCGGCACGGTATGGCCTGTCGGTGCACCGCGCAAGCTTGGATCAGTGGAAAAGCTGTATTGCGTCTTGGCCATGCAGACGGGCAGATTGCCGTAGCCCTGCTCTTCCCACTTTTTCAGCTGATCCCTGATCTTGCTGTCAGCAATCACCTCATCCGCGCGATAGATCCGCTTGGCGATCGTGTCGATCTTGTCGAAGAGGCTCATGTCATCAGGATAGATCGGTGCAAAATTCGCTCCCCCCGCGTCGGCAATTTCTGCCACGCGCGTTGCCAGATCAATCGTCCCCTGCGACCCATGCGCCCAATGCTTGCACAGGATTGCCTCGGACCCTTGGGTTTCGACGTAGGCTTTGACCGCGTCGACCTCGGCATCAGTATCGGTCACAAAGTGGTTGATCGCCACAATCACCGGCACACCAAAGCTTTTGACGTTTTCAATGTGGCGGCCAAGGTTCGGGCAACCTGCATTGACCGCATCCACGTTCTCCGGACCCAGATCGGCCTTGGCTACACCGCCATTCATCTTCATTGCGCGCACGGTCGCCACGACAACCACACAAGATGGCGCAAGGCCTGCCTTGCGGCATTTGATATTCATGAATTTTTCGGCACCCAGATCAGCGCCAAAGCCCGCCTCTGTCACAACATAATCCGCCAGTTTCAGCGCAGTCGTCGTGGCAGTGACCGAGTTACAGCCATGCGCAATATTCGCAAACGGGCCACCATGAACGAAGGCCGGGTTGTTTTCGAGCGTCTGCACAAGGTTCGGCTGCATCGCGTCTTTGAGCAGCACTGTCATCGCGCCATCCGCCTTGACGTCGCGGCAGTAAACCGGGCTGCGGTCGCGGCGGTAGGCCACAATGATGTCGCCAAGCCGTTTTTGCAGGTCGTCAAGGTTGCGGGCGAGGCACAAGATCGCCATGACCTCGGACGCCACGGTGATGTCAAAGCCGGTTTCGCGCGGGAAGCCGTTGGCAACCCCGCCCAAAGACGCCGTGATCTGGCGCAGCGCGCGGTCGTTCATATCCAGCACACGACGCCATGCGACGCGGCGGATGTCGATCTCAAGCGCGTTGCCCCAATAGATGTGGTTGTCGATCATCGCCGACAACAGGTTATGGGCCGAGGTGATCGCGTGGAAATCACCTGTAAAGTGCAAGTTCATGTCCTCCATTGGCACAACCTGCGCATAGCCACCGCCTGCGGCGCCGCCCTTCATGCCAAAGCATGGACCAAGCGAGGCTTCGCGAATACAGATCGCCGCGTTCTTGCCAATTGCGTTCAGACCATCACCCAGACCAACGGTCGTGGTCGTCTTGCCTTCGCCGGCAGGCGTCGGGTTGATCGCGGTCACAAGAATAAGCTTGCCGTCCTCGCGGTCCTGCACACTGTCGATCAGGCGTTGGCTGACCTTGGCCTTGTCGTGGCCGTATGGCAGCAGATCATCGCTGTCGATATTCAGCTTTGCACCGATTTCCTGAATTGGGCGCTTTTTCGCAGCGCGCGCGATCTCGATATCTGACTTGTATTCCATAAGAGACTTCCCTGAGCGTCGGCAAATGCCATTCTAGTTCAACACCGCTTCTAGCGGCTGGATGCCGCACAATGCACCGTGATTGCGACATTTTCACTGCCGGAATCGTCGGCAAACGCGATGCTTGTGTCGGATTGGAAACCTAAGGGGTCCAGGCGCGCTGGTCAGGGACATGCAGGCGGACCGCATCCCCCAAATTGACAGAGCCTTCGCGTTCAACCCATGCGGTGACACCGCGCCTGCCCTGTGCGGCTGATTTGAACCTTTCACCCCCGGTGGTGTGTTCCGCGTTGATCGGCTTGGCGGGCAAATGGCAGGGCCGGTTTTCCATATCGACGACCAATGTGGCCCCGTCCGGCAATTGGAGCCGCGATGATGGCGGCAAATGGGTAAAGTCAGGAATGCCCTGTATGACCAAAGATGCTCCTACCAGAGACGGGTCCAATACGTCCAATCCACAATCTGCGGCGATCTCGGCCAGTTCTTCGACGGATACGATGGAAAGCTGCCGTACATTGCGGATTTCTGTGTTGCGCGGATGCTGGCTGATCACCCGGCTGCAAGAGGGGCGGGTCAAGCCGCCATGTGCCTCACCGGGAATGCCTGTATATGTCAGCTGCGCTGCGGACATGGCCTGTGACCGCAACGAGGCGTCACGGTCCGGCACGAAGCCGATCCAGATGATTTCTCCGACAGTCTCTGTTGGGGCCAATGCGGGCATGTCGTTGTCCTCTGCAATTCACAGCAATGCATAAGACAGCCACGTTGTGCCTGCAACGCGCATCAGGCAAAGAAAAACGCCGCCCTGAAAAGAGCGGCGTTTTGGGGCGTGTTCTAGGTGGAAGGCTCCGGTTCCATCCCGCCGTCATCCGAGGCACGCGGTTTCTTTGGCTTCGTTTTGGGGATCGCTGTAACCGACGGTGTGCCACCGGAGGGCGGCGTATCATCGGCATCATCGCCCAGATGCGGCGGCTCACCCGCCATGACGCGCTTGATCTCATCTCCGGTGAGCGTTTCATACTCAAGCAGACCATTGGCCAGACGCTCGAACTCTTCCTTTTTCTCGGTGATGATCTGATACGCGCGATCATAGCCCTGCTGGATGAAAGTACGGACTTCTTCCTCGATCAGCTCTTTGGTGTGCGCCGACACCGACAGACCAGCTGTGTTGCCGGAATAGCCTTCATGCGCCTCCGAATAGTCGATGTTGCCGACCTTGTCGGACATGCCCCAGCGCAAGATCATCGCACGGGCCAGTTGGCTGGCCTGCTGGATATCCCCCGCCGGGCCGTTGCTGACCTGATCTTCGCCGTATTTGATGATCTCGGCCGCCTTGCCCGCCATTGTCATGGCCAACCGCTGGTGGCATTCGTCCTTGAACATATTCAGGCGGTCCATTTCCGGCAGGCTCATCACCATGCCCAAGGCACTGCCCCGCGGAATGATCGTGGCCTTATAGACCGGGTCACACTTCGGCAGAGAGATGCCAACAATGGCATGGCCAGCCTCGTGAAAGGCGGTCATTTCCTTTTGTTCAGCCGTCATGACCATCGAGCGGCGCTCGGCGCCCATCATCACTTTGTCCTTGGCCGATTCAAAATCATTCATCGTCACAAACCGGCGACCGATACGTGCGGCCATCAAGGCGGCTTCGTTCACAAGGTTTGCCAGATCAGCACCCGAGAACCCGGGCGAGCCACGGGCGATGATCCGCAGATCAACGTCAGGCCCAAGCGGGACCTTGCGTGCGTGCACGCCCAGGATCTTCTCGCGGCCTTTGATATCCGGGTTCGGTACGGTGACCTGACGGTCAAAACGGCCCGGACGCAAGAGCGCAGGGTCGAGCACGTCGCGCCGGTTGGTGGCCGCGACAATGATGACACCTTCGTTGGCTTCAAATCCGTCCATCTCGACCAGCAACTGGTTGAGTGTCTGTTCACGTTCGTCGTTGCCGCCACCATAGCCGGCACCACGCGAACGACCCACCGCGTCAATCTCGTCAATAAAGACGATACATGGGGCATTTTTCTTGGCCTGTTCGAACATATCACGCACGCGGGACGCACCCACGCCGACGAACATTTCGACAAAATCAGACCCGGAAATGGTGAAGAACGGCACGCCCGCTTCGCCTGCAATAGCCCGCGCCAACAGCGTTTTACCGGTGCCGGGAGGTCCGACAAGCAGCGCACCCTTGGGAATCTTGCCGCCAAGACGCGAAAATTTCTGCGGGTTGCGCAGGAATTCCACGATCTCCTCCAGCTCTTCTTTTGCCTCGTCAATGCCCGCCACATCATCAAAGGTGACGCGCCCATGCTTTTCAGTCAGCAGTTTGGCCCGCGACTTGCCAAAGCCCATGGCACCGCCTTTACCGCCACCTTGCATGCGGTTCATGAAGTAGACCCAGACACCGATCAAAAGCGCAAAAGGCAGCAGACTGAGCAAGAACGACTGGAACGCCGATGTTTCCTGGCTACGCGCCTCAACCGGGACATCAGAGTCAATCAAAAGCTGTGTAATTTCAGCGTCTTGCGGCATGATGGTCGCATAAGTCCGCCCACCTTCGGCATAGCGTACATTTTCGCCGTCAATCACCACATCGGTGACGCGCCCGCCTTCAACGGCTTCGACAAATTCGGAGTAACTTCGCGCCTCACCGTTTGCCGCTCCGGGGGGGCTGCTGAAAAGATTAAAGAGTGCCAGCACCATCAGGAACAGGACGACCCAAAAGACCATGTTACGCGCGTTGCCCAAGGGGTGACTCCTTTGAAATGGGGAAGTGGAGCGACAGAGTCGCGTCACAAGCGTTTCTTCTAAAATAGACGTGAATGATTAATCTTCAATGGCAAACGCCGTCGGATGAAAATCCGCGACAATCCGTGCGGACCATCCGTTGGACAGACCTGCCAAAGGGGCCGCGACCAAAGTATTGCCGTCCCAGACCGATGGCGACGCCAGAAGCGATGCGCGCGGGATGCCACTTTCACGCCAGTTCGGACAGTCCTTGATGGCGTCACCCAAGGCCTTGAAGGTCAGGCCATCGGCAAGCGGGCCTTCCAGAAACCAACGCTGATCCCAGATCACGCCGGTCGCGCCTGATAAACACCGCGGCTGGTGCAAGATTGCCTTGGTGGCCGCCGCCTCGCGCATCAGTCTTACTGTGCCGCCGCCTTCCGGCGCCAAGATGCAGCCACCAAGCGTAACCGTCGCACCGCGGCGAGCCTGCGCTGCGGTTTCAAGCAACTGTTCAAAACGGGGCCGATAGGTGCGGCTGGCCACCCAGCCAAAGGCCGCTGCCATCACACGGCGCGGCGTGTCAGCCTTTTCAAGTTCAAGCGCAGACGCTTCAAGCAACAGATCACTTGCATCCTGGCGCACATGTGTTTGGGCGAATGCGCGGGCCGCTGACTGCAAGGAGACGTGAGCGGCTTGCATATGATCAACAGTTTGCAACACCCGTTTGCGTGTCAGCCCCAGCGCAGCGAGTTGCGCAAACATCTGTCGCGCACGCACGCGGTCAAAGCGGGGGTCCTCATTGCTGGGGTCATTGCACCACGCTATTTTTTCAGATGTCAGCCACGCCCGCAAATCAGCCCGCGCAATGCCCAGCAATGGGCGCCGCACACGTAACCCATCACGGCGTGACAGCGGATACATCGACGAAAGCCCATCAACGCCAGAGCCGCGGGCCAAACGCATCAGAACTGTTTCCACCTGATCATCTTCGGTGTGACCGAACCAGACCTCATGCAGGTCGTGCGCCATCGCCCAGTCACGCAGGGCCGCCCAGCGTCCGTCCCGGGCGGCGGCCTGTAGATTGCCTTGGCCATCCCACGCCCATTGCACGACGGTGTGTTCCACACCCAAAGTTGCCGCTTGCGCCGCAACAAGCGCAATCTCATCCTTTGCCTCAGGGCGCAGCCCGTGATCCACCGTGAGAATGCGCAGTCTTGTCGGATCACAAAGGCGGGCCGCCAGATGCATCAAGGCAATCGAATCTCCGCCCCCGGAAACCGAAAGCCCAATGGCCTGATCCTGCAAAGATCGGGCCTTTGCAATTGTCTGCTCAAACCGCGCCAGGACGCTGGTCGATACGCCCTCTACTGGCATCCCAGTGCTTGCATTTCCATTTGCGCATTCACCACGGCGGGATTGCCCGGAAACCGGACGTTCACCTCTGCCAATGTCAGGCAAGCATCCTGCGCTTGTCCAATCTGGCCCAGCGATGACCCCAATTTGAACAGGGCTTCAGGCGCTTTCGGGCCGGTTGGATCGCTGGAGAACGCCTCCAGATAGGCCCGCGCGGCGTCTGTCGTCTCGCCCAGACCTTCAAGCGCCTCACCCCGCAAATAATTCGCGTCCGAAGTCAGCGGGCTGCCCGGATAGGTCGCAACAAATGTCGTAAGCTGGTCGATGGCACCGCGGAAATCCCCCGACGCAAGCGCCACTTGCGCCTGCTCGATGTCGGTCTGTTCACCAATGGCCAAAGACGGGCCGCCTGCGTTCGGGTCAGGCGCCGTCGTGACCACTCCCGCAATCTCCAACCCGCCGAGCGGGGTGTCATCCAATTGCCCGATGTCACAGCCTGCCTCCAACTCGCACAAGCGGAAGTTCAGATCGCCAATCCGGTTGCCTGCATCAGCCGTGACGCTGTTGACCCGAAATTCGAGCTCTTCGGACATGGATGTCAGGCGTTGCAGCTCTGCCTCGATCGCATTGAGGCGATCAAGCGGCGTGTTGCCCACGATCCCGGCGTTCAATCCACCTGTGGTCGATAATTCACGCTTCAGGCGCTGCACATCGACGAACAGCGCCGTCAGCTGCTGCCGGATATCGGCCAGCGTTTCTTCCTGCGCGACAGCAGGCAGTGGTGCCAGCAACAACATGCAGACAACAGCAATACGATGCAACATCGAGGCTTCCTTCCGTTCTGATCAGCTTGTCATGGCTGAGAATGAAAGAACTGTCACGGCACGCCGGTTTTGTGCATAGCAGCTTTCCGCCGAACAGATCGCGACAGGGCGCTCTTTGCCAAAGCTGGTGACCTGCAAGCGCTCCATCGGGACGCCGCGCGACACCAGATATTCGCGCACTGCGTTGGCACGTCGCTGGCCCAGTGCAAGGTTGTATTCGCGGGTTCCGCGTTCATCCGCATGGCCTTCGATCACGGCGCGGTAGTCTGCATTGGTCAGCAACCACTGGGCCTGCCCTTCAAGGATCGCTTTGCCTTCATCTGTGATCGTTGAGGTGTTGACGGTGAATAGGATGCGATCGCCAATGGTCTGATTGAAGAACAGCGGGCTGGTGGGATCACTGACCGACCCTGCCGCATTGGCACCAAGGCCCGATCCGTCGCCTGCACCTTCACCAAATCGGTCCGGACTTGTGCATGCTGCTGTTACCAGGAAAACAAGTATGAGTGCCGTTCTCTTAAAAAGTGTCATAGGGTTTCATCCTGTATTTGACTGCTCTGTTTTTCTTACCTTAGCACGGCTTTCGCCATTAGGGAATCACACATCATTACGGCTGCAACGGCCCCCACGAGGGATCCGAGGCGCCGCCGCGAATTGGCACGGCCTTGAGGTTTCGACCGGATATATCAACCGAATACATGGCTGATGTACCGCTGGCACCTTGGGTCTCGCGGCTGAACAAGATGACCCGTCCGTTCGGCGACCAGGTTGGGCCTTCGTCAAGAAAGGACGAGGTCAGCAAACGTTCTTCTGATCCATCGATGCGCATCACACCAATATGGAAACGACCAGCATTTTGCTTGGTAAATGCCACCATATCACCGCGCGGCGACCAGACCGGCGTGCCATACCGGCCCGCACCAAAGGATATCCGCCTCGCCTCGCCGCCATTGGAGGACATGATATAGAGCTGCTGCCCACCCGACCGATCGCTTTCAAACACGATCTGGGTTCCATCGGGCGACAGGCTTGGGGCGGTTTCGATCGAAGGTGCAGAGGTCAGGCGCATATGCTGACCTGTGGCCAGGTCGGTGCGATAGATATCGGTGTTGCCACCGTTGGACAGGCTGTAGATCACCTGCCGCCCATCAGGGGAAAACCGCGGGCTGAAGGCCATTTCACCCGGTGCCGTTTGCAACTGTTGACGGCCTACATTGGCCACGTTCAGCAGGTTGATACGGGGGAAACCGGAACTGAAGCTGGTATAAAGAACCCGGTCGCCATTGGGCGAGAAACGCGGCGCAAGCACGATGCTGCTGCTGTCGGTCAGGAACTGCACGTTCGCCCCATCGAAATCCATGATCGCAAGACGTTTCTGACGATTATCCTTTGGGCCGCTTTCCGACACAAACACAACTCGGCTGTCAAAAAAGCCGCCCTCGCCTGTAATCCGGCCATAGACGGCATCTGCCACCTTGTGCCCCATGCGACGCCATCCTGCGGTGGTGCCCGCAAACTGAAGCCCCTGCCCCAGTTCCTGACCTGAAAATACATCGTAAAGCCGGAATTTCACGGTGAGCTGATCGCCATTCACAGTGACTGCACCCACGATCAACGCCTGCGCATTGATGGCGCGCCAATCGGCAAACGACACGGGCTGCGCAAAAGACCTGATTTGCGAGATAAAGGCCGTGGCGGGGACCTCTCGGAACAGACCCGTTCCTGCCAGATCTTGCACCACAAGCCGCGAGATGTCCGCAGCGGCCTGCTGGGCGGCGGGGGATTCAGCCTCGAAACTGGGAACGGCAAATGTGATGGGTTCGATCACACCGTCCGTAATCGTAATCCGCAGGGGAGTGCCCTGCGCCAGCACCGGTCCTGTCAATATCAGCGCCACCAGAAGTGTCAGAAGTCGTTTCATCATCTTTGCCTCATTCCGCCGGTCCGGGTTATTGCCCAAACTTGCTCTTTCTTGGTTCGTTATAGCAGGGGGAAAAATCCATTACACCTCACCTGCGCGTGTCTTTGCCTATCTTAGTCGCATCCCGCTGGGATCAAAGGTGATCACGACATCCTGCCATTGGTCGTATTTCTCTGCGGGCAACTGGTACCCGCTCGACTGACAGCGCAGAATCGCGCGGCGCGCGGCCTCAAACGCTGTGTTGGTGGCACTCTGATCCCCGTCAGATGAGAGCAAACGCACCTCATTGCCCTGCACTTTACCTTCCCGATCCAGGCTGAACCCGACCTCGACCGTGACACGGGCCGCAACTGAACCCGGATCAACGTTCCAACACCGGTTGACGGCGATCCGGAAACTGTCACGCTCGGCCCCTGTCATCGGCGGGCCTGCCGGAACCGACGGCGCTTGGGTGGCGGCGTTCAAAGCCGCTTCCAAGGCGGCGTTATCATTCTCCTGGCTGGCACGAGGTTCTTCTGCCGGCTCTTCCGTCACACTCGCCGTTTCCACCGGCGGTGTCGGACGGCTGGGGCGCGCAGAAGGCCGCATCGATGTTGTCGGTGCCAGGTCCTCGATCACAATCGCGGTTGTGGTTTCTTCTGGCGCTGTTGCCTCTTGTTCCTCGGCGACAACCTCTGCCTCGGCGCTGTTGTCCGGCACAACTTCTTCGCGCACGATATCATCCACCTGCGCATCGGGCGGTGGAGGCTGAGAAATCGTCGAGGCCACCGTGGGGGCCTGAGGCGGCGTCGGCGTCTCACTCACGTCAACATCCGGCGTCGGAGGTGTGGCGACCGGCGGGGTAGGCTCAATCGGGGGGGCATCCGCAACTTCGGTCTCTGGCGGAGCTGGCGGCGGCGGGGGTGGCGGTGTTTCGCTTTCCGGCGCCTCCAAAGGATCGGGCGGTGGCGCGATCTCGGCAGGTTCTTCCTCTGCAGGTGAAAGCGGGGGTGTTTCGTCTATCTCTGGCGGAACAGGGGCTGTCGGGTCCGCATCACCGGGATCGGGGATGGTGCGCGCGCGCATCTGCTCGAACTCTTCGCCAGAGATCACAGAGACGTCGAACGTCTGAATATCCAGCGGTTCCGACGTCAGACCCCAACCGACAATCAGCCAGCCGATCAGCCCGACATGTCCGACCCCTGAAATGATGGTACCAGGGCTTGCCATGATCTACCCGTCAGCGCCGCCTGTGGTGGGCGGGGCAATATCGGTCACCAGCCCGATATCGGAAAACCCGCCGGCATTCAGCAGACCCATGATCTGCGCCACGCGATTCCAGTCATTGCGACCATCCGCGCGCAGAAAAATCTTGTCGCTTGTCCGCTCGGCGGCAATGGCCCGCAAACGGGCCACCAGTTCTGCCTCGGTGGTGTCCGTTTCCTGGATCATCACGCGGCCATCATCGGTGATCGTCACGGTCAGCGGCTCCTCGTCATCGCCGGGCAAGGCCGTAGCTGCGGTTTCAGGCAGTTCAACCGGCACACCAACCACCGAGAGCGGGGCCGCAACCATGAAGATGATCAAGAGGACCAGCATGACATCCACAAAAGGTGTCACGTTGATCTCTGACATCGGCTGTCCACGGCGCGATTTGCGGCGGCGGCGCCTGCCCCCGTCATCGCCTGATTTCATCACTCCTGCGCCCATGATCAGCTATCCAGTTGCCTGCTGAGGATCGTCGCAAATTCATCCGCGAAAGCCTCATAGCCACGCACGATCTGATCACTATCCGCCGAGAACTTGTTATAATAGACCACCGCCGGGATTGCGGCCAGCAGGCCAAGCCCCGTGGCCAAAAGCGCTTCGGCAATGCCGGGTGCCACGACGGCAAGGTTGGTTGTCTGCGCTTCGGCGATCTCGATAAATGCGTTCATGATGCCCCAAACCGTACCAAAGAGGCCGACAAACGGCGCCGTTGATCCGACAGTCGCCAAAATCGGTAGGCCTTTTTGCAAGCGCGACCCTTCTTTCGCAATCGCCACATCCATGGATCGGTCAATGCGCGCAGTCGCCCCTGCAATCAGCCCGCCATCCTGCCTGTGCGACCTGCGCCACTCCATCATGCCGGAGGCGAATATCTTTTCCGATGGCCCGTCTGGTTCTGCACCGATCTGATCAAAGAGCCCGTCCAGCGGCTCGCCCGACCAAAAGGACCGATCAAAGATATCCGCCTCGGCCCGTGCCTTGCGGTACTGGATCGTCTTGTCGATGATGATTGCCCAGCTCCAGACCGAAGCTGCGATCAACATAATCATCACGAATTTTACGGTAAGTGTGGCGCGTGCGAACAACGCCCACATGGTGAATTCCTGTGCTGCTTCCATATGCCTGCTCTGCCTATAGGCCCAATTTTCGGGCTCTGATTAGATAGAAGCGTATCGCATTGATGTACAGAAATCCAACCAATCCCGCATCACATCTGCGAAAACAGGTCAGTTTTCGTGGGCAGACCGGCGGATCACTGCCGGAAGGCGGGCAACAGTCCCCTCAGCCGTCATGCAAATGATGGTGACAATCGCCGAAAAGAGCAGATCCTCACCGCGCATGACATCTTGCCTGACGACCAACCGCGCCCCGGATCCGGGCTCCATTCCCGTCCGCACGACAAGCTCATCATCAAATTTGGCGGGCAACAGATAATCCGCCTCGACCCTGCGGACTGCAAAAACCAGCCCATCAGCCTTCATCTGCACCTGATCAACGCCCAACGCGCGCACCCATTCACTGCGCGCGCGCTCAATGAACTTCAGGTAATTGGCGTAATAGACAATGCCCGCCAGATCAGTGTCCTCATAGTAGACACGGATGGCAAAGTGATGGGTCATGAGTGCGGTCCCAGTCTTGCGGTCAATCGCAACGCATGGCTCGCGTCCTGCGCAGCGGCCGGCATCATCGGGTCATAGGCGGCGCGGATAACCTCTGCAATTTCGGGACGAAGGACAGCCCTTTCCTCGATCAACGCCAAGGGAGACTGTTCATCAAAGGCCCGGTCTGACCAAAGCAGGATGGTCTGAACCGCCTGGTTCAACGCCAGAGTATCTGCTCTGGTTGCCGCCATATGTTCATCCATCCGCAAGAACACGAAAGCCGCGCGAATGGCGCCGGCTTCATCAAAGCGGAAAATCCGGTACTGATTGGCGTCCGCCTGCTTCAGCTTGCCTACCAGCAGGACCAGATCAGGAACAAGTTGATCGAGATGCGGCACCTCGCTCAACTCGTCCCAGTCCTGGCAGAAAAAAATCATCAGGTTCGCGCCCAACTCCGGATCGGTCTCCGCCGTTTGATGCGAGGCCAAGATCGCAACCGCCTCAATCGCCCCCTTGAACACGCCAAGCGAGGCCTCATCAACACCGAACACGACCGGCACAATCGGCCGCCCCCAGCGCGCAAAGACATAGGCCCCGTCCGCACGGGTAAAGAGTTGCGCTGCATCCATCTTCATCTTGGCCAAAAAACTCCCGCCGGAGGCACCCCAGCCCTCACCCAAAAAGATCCGTCTGCGACTTCGGCACATCCAGCCCCAAATGCGCCCAAGCTCCCCGCGCCAGCATTCGGCCACGCGGTGTCCGCTGGATCAGACCCTGCTGCAAGAGATAAGGCTCAATCACATCCTCCAGACTGTCGCGGCTTTCAGACAGTGCCGCCGAAAGCGTCTCGACCCCAACCGGCCCTCCGCCATAGCTTTCCGCAATCAGGCGCAAATAGCGGCGGTCGGCATTATCAAGCCCCAAATGATCCACACCCAACCGGGTCAGCGCCCGATCCGCGATCTCCTGCGTCACAGTGCCATCGCCCTCGACAATCGCGAAATCCACCACACGGCGCAGCAGACGCCCCGCGATGCGCGGGGTGCCACGCGCACGGCGGGCAATCTCGCGGGCACCTTCCGGCGATGCAGGAGCCCCCATCAGGCGCGCGCCGCGGGTGACGATCTCGTGCAGCTCGTCCTGGGTGTAGAATTCCAGCCGGGTCGGAATGCCAAAGCGGTCGCGCAATGGGGTGGTCAGCAATCCCATCCGGGTCGTCGCCCCGACCAGCGTGAAGGGCTGTAATTCGATGCGCACCGTGCGGGCGGCAGGCCCTTCACCGATCACCAGATCAAGCTCGAAATCCTCAAGGGCCGGATAAAGAACCTCCTCCACTGCCGGGTTCAGCCGGTGGATCTCGTCGATAAAAAGCACATCCCGCGCTTCCAGATTGGTCAGGATCGCCGCCAGATCGCCCGCCTTGGCCAGCACCGGGCCAGAGGTCGTGCGAAAGTTCACCCCCAACTCGCGCGCCATGATCTGCGCCAAAGTCGTCTTGCCCAAACCGGGGGGGCCATGAAACAGCGTGTGATCCATCGCTTCGCCACGCCGCCGCGCACTTTCAATGAACACTGACAGATTGGCGCGGGCTGCCTGCTGACCGATGAATGCATCCAGCGTCTGCGGACGCAGCGCGCGGTCAGCATCTTCAGGCTGCGGGTCCGGGCGCAAGGTGGGATCAGGCTGGTCCATTTCGCACCCCTACCCCCTTGGCGCCAGCAACTTCAAGGCGGCGCGGATGAGTGCCGAGGTATCCGCGTCAGGCGCGGCACCTGCTGCCTCTGCGACCGCACTGGCGGCTTCACCGGGCGCGTAACCGAGATTGCTCAGGGCAGAAAGCGCCTCGGCAGAAGCGGCGTTGGGATGCGGCATCGCCGCAGATCGGGCCGGTGCTAGGCCGACTGTCTCAATCACAGCATCGCCCTGCGCTTCCACCATTGAGCCACCCATCGCCATCACGCCGGGGGCTTTGTCCTTCAATTCGATGGTCACTCTTTGTGCCGTCTTGGGGCCAACACCTTTTGCTTTCGCCAATGCATTCCAATCGCCCAGCGCAATCGCGCGACTGACCCCATCGGCTCCCAATGTTCCCAGGATTGCCATGGATGCCTTGGCCCCAATCCCTTGCACCGACATCAGCAAGCGATGCCATTCCTTTTCCACCAGGGTGGTGAAACCAAAGAGTTGCAGATTGTCCTCGCGCACCAAAAGGTCGGTAAAAAGCGCCACTGCTTCGCCATTACCCGGCAGGCCGGCCATCACGCGCTCGGACACATAAACGATGTACCCCACGCCGCGCACATCGATCAGCACGTGATCGGTGCCGCGATACTCCAGCCGCCCTGCGATCTTGCCAATCATGCCGAGGCCTTTGCCAAGGCCGCAGCAAGGCTGCCTGCCGATTGCACATGGAAGGAATGACAAATCGCTATGGCCAGTGCATCCGCGGCATCAGGCCCGGCAAACTGCACACCGGGCAGTTGGACTTTGACCATATGGGCGACTTGGGCCTTATCGGCATGGCCGACGCCCACGACGGCCTTTTTTACCGCGTTTGGCGCATACTCCCCCACAACCACTCCTGCTTGCGCAGGCACCAGCATCGCGATCCCGCGCGCCTGACCCAGCTTGAGCGTGCCCGCCCCATCTTTGTTGACGAAAGTCTGTTCGACCGCGGCAGCCTGAGGCTGATGCTGGTTCAGCACGTCGGTCAACTGCTCGTGCAGAGATAAAAGCCGCGCGGCAAGGTCATCACCTTGCGATTGGCAAACCCCGTTGGCGACATGGCTGATTCGCGATCCGGCCACTTCGATCACACCCCAGCCCATGTTCCGCAGGCCCGGATCGATGCCTAAAACACGCATTGCTCGCCTCTTTTTCTTGCTCTGCCACCATCGCTAGCACAAACCGCGAACAAAGACCAAGTGTGTTGGTGCGCAGGTTCTTTCGTGATTGCCGCCTGAAATGTTCAAAATGCGTCACCAGAGCGTCTAAATTCGACAGCAGCAACGCCATATAAATCAGGAGTTTTCTACAAGATATGCGCGCCGCTCAGGCATGCTGAAAACGCATATGACCCATGCCAAAATGGCACTAGTCAAATCACTTGATCCCTCCTAGATGCGGATCATGAGATTAACGCTGCTACGGCGGCACAGAACTAAGGAATATGGCCATGGCCTCTTTTGACACCACCCGCCCCGTCGCTGGCCTCTCCGCTGGCAAAACCACTTCTTTCATCGCAGGCATGTATAGCGCCGTTGCCGACTGGAACGATGCGCGCATCACACGGAAATCCCTGTCCAAACTGACAGCCCGTGAGCTTGATGATATCGGCCTGTCTTACGGCGATATCGACGCGATTGCGACACGCGCCCGCTAAAACGCGCGAACACTGAAAAGCGCGAACACTGAAAAGCGAAAGGCCGCGTTCCAAAAGAACGCGGCCTTTTCGTTTGTGCCTCTTGTAGGGGGGTTGCCTAGTTCTGTGGCAGGATCAATGCGATTCCATCCGCCGCCAACAAGGTGACCGGATCGGGTTGCATCACCCATGCTCCGGCCTGTTCAAGCACGGTGCCACCTTGCAGCGTTGCGACACGCTCGGCGTAGCCCGCTTCGCCCAGGTAAGCGAAAAGAAATCCCTTGAAGAGAAATCCAAGGAAGAGAACCGCCAAAAGACCTTTGAGCGGAAACTGCGGGCGATACAGGCGCGGCTTTGCGACAATCAACCCGTCAGAGCTGACACTGCGCACAACGCCGTTTGACATTTTGCCATGCCGGCGAACAATTCTTTTCAGTCTTTTATCAAATGGGACGTTGGCTTGCACCTGATCATCCTCCAAGAAGCAATCGGTAAAATATTGATTTAGTGGCAACCACTATGCACCAGACAAGAAATTTCTCAAGAAGTACGGGGAAATTACGCCGATTTGGGTCGTGTTTTGCCTAAAACAAGGGTTGTCCAATCAACAATAACCCGCTTTTCGACCAGATTGAACCCGTTTTGTCGATAAACCGACAGCACATCATCGGCCTGTTCATTCAGTATTCCAGACAGAATCGCAAAGCCCCCGTCGGCGATACCGGCCCCCATTTCGGGGGCCAGACCGATGAGCGGCGCCTTGAGAATATTGGCGAAAACGAGGTCATAAGGGCTGTTATTCCTCAGGTCCGGGGCGTCAAAGCCCGCCGCAACAACGCATGTGACACGGGCGTCCAGGCCGTTGCCGACGACATTGGCCTTGGCCACTTCGATCGCTACCGGATCGATATCACTGGCCAGAACAGAATGCGGCAAAACCTTGGCAGCGGCCATCGCAAGCACCGCGGTCCCACATCCCACGTCAAGAATCTTCTCCCCAGAAAAACCACTGGACAAGAGCGCATCGAAAGCCTCCAGGCAGCCCTTTGTCGTACCGTGATGCCCGGTGCCAAACGCCATCGCCGCATCAATCAGCAAGGGGATTTTGTCGTCAGGCACCTTGTCAGCGTCATGGCTGCCGTAGACAAAAAAGCGCCCTGCCTCGACCGGGGCCAGTTCGCGTTGCACCTTTGAGACCCAGTCCTGCTCGGGTATTTCCGAGATGTTGAAAGGTTTTGCCAAATACAACGCTGACAGCACGGCCAGTGCGCCGGCGTCTGGCGGATCGGTGAAATAGGCTGCGATCTCCCAAAGGCCGGACCCATCTTCGATCTCGAACACGCCAACGCCGGTCGGCTCCGGGCTCAGGGTTTCCAATGCCTCCGCCAATTGCGAGGCGGCCTCCTCGCCCGTGATGGTCGTCAAAGCCGAATAGGTTATCATCATCTTGCCTTTGCGTTGGGTCGCCTGTCGGTTATGGCGCGCCCCGCGTCCCGTCAAGCAAATCAGGATCAGCCAGAATGATCTTGGCCACTTCCTCGGCCCATTTGGCATAGACAAGGGGGCCAGGGTGATAGCCGTCTTTGGACATATTGCTTTGGTCCAATCCCATGTTGAACTTCATTGCCACGCAATTGTTGCCTCTTGCCGCAAGCCCGTGCAACTGCCTGTCGAAACGGTCCGCCTGCCGCCCCAGCACCCAGCGCAAAGGCTGCGGCAAAAGCGGGAATTGCCCGATAGGCGGCAAGCCCGAGATGATGACTTTGCTGGGCTGAAACTGCGTGGTGATCCGGTCCAGGAGTTCAGCTTGCTGCCGCACCCATCGGCGCAGCGACACGCCTTTGGTCACATCATTCACGCCAAGCGCAGTAACGACGATATCGTATCTGGCGGTGGGTAGGTCATCCAGCCAGCCCAGAACATCCGCCGTCCGCGCCCCGATCTGCGCCACCAGATCAAAGTGGATCGTTGCGTCTCTCTCCAGCAGACCGATGAGTTGTCCCAGCAACGCATCTTTCTGCGATGCAACCCCAACCCCGGCGGCAGAGCTGTCACCGACAATCAGCAACCGCAGCGGCGGGCCGCTCCCGGCGATGCCACTGCGCGCACCTTCCGGTTCTGGCAGAGCGACGTATTTGCTTCGCACAAAAACTGCCTGCCCCAGCAGCACCGGCATCAAAAAAACGCGCGCCGCGATATCCAGATTGTCCCCCGCCGGCTCAGGCCCCGACGCCGATTGGGCAGGTCACGCCGGTGCCGCCGATCCCGCAATACCCTTGCGGGTTCTTTGCCAGATATTGCTGGTGGTAATCTTCGGCAAAATAGAATGTCGGCGCATCAAGGATTTCGGTGGTTATGGCCCCGAAACCGGCCTGCGAAAGACGCGGAGAAAAGGCGGTTCTGGAAACCTCTGCCGCAGTCATTTGTGCTGCCGAATAGGTGTAGATACCGGAGCGATACTGCGTGCCCGCATCATTGCCCTGCCGCATCCCCTGGGTTGGATCATGTCCTTCCCAGAAAACCTGCAACAACGCTTCATAGGAAATGACAGAGGGGTCATAGACGACCCGCACAACCTCATTGTGACCGGTCTTGCCCGAACACACCTCGTCATATGTCGGGTTCGGCGTATAGCCCCCCGCATAGCCCACCATGGTCGATCGCACACCATCCAGCTTCCAGAACATCCGCTCGACACCCCAGAAGCAGCCCATGCCGAACATGGCCTCTTGCATGCCTTCGGGCACATCGCCTGTCAGCGGCGTGCCAAAGACGAAATGCGTCTCGGCGGTCAGGATCGCACTGGGGCGTCCGGGCAGGGCCGCATCTTTGGCAACCATCTCGGATTTTGCACGGGACATGAGAAACATTGGGGGCCTCCTATCAGCTACCTGACTGATATAGCGCAGGCTGTGTGATTTGCTACTCTGCCGCCGCCAACAAACGGCGCTGAAACACGGTCTCGTGACCGGGGGCGGGGTGACGCGGGATCAAAAGCGAAAGCAACAGCGAAATGATCGCCATGCCAGCGGCCAACAAAAAGACGAAACCGGGTGATTGCAGCCAGACATATCCCAACAGCGCCGGCAGGAACACAGCCGAGATATGGTTGATGGTAAAGGCCACGGCGGCGGTTGGGGCAATGTCCTGCGGGGCAGCAATTTTCTGGAAGTACGTCTTGATCGCCAAAGCCAGACTGAAAAACAGATGGTTCAGGACGTAAAGAACCGTCGCCAGCACCACACCCCAGCCGAAATAGTAAATTCCGCCATAAGCAAAGAACACCAGACAAAGGCCCGCATATTCAAGAATGAGCGCCCGACGTTCGCCAAAGATATGCACCAATTTGCCCAGAACCGGGGCCACGAGCATGTTGATCAACAGCGTAATCATGAAGAGAAAGGTGATATCATCGACAGCAAAGCCAAACTTTTCGACCATCATGAAGCCGGCGAAGACGATGAATATCTGGCGCCGGGCACCGGACATGAACTGCAACGCATAATAGAGCCAGTACCGCTTGCGCAGGATCATTTTCTTGACCTGCGGATGGGGGGCTTCGAACTGCGGATAGGCAAACAGGCAGATTGCGGCGACAACGGCGGTGAAACCGCCCGAGAGCCAATAAACAATGCTGAAGCTCAGCCCGAACCGATCCCAAGTGATGACAATCAGCAGGTAAACCAACAATGTCGCGGCTGAACCTGCCGACAATATCCAGCCCAGCGTCTGCGGCGCTTTCCTCTTGTCGATCCACTGGAGTTGCAGCGACTGGTTCACGGTTTCGTAGTAGTGAAACCCGATCGAGGACAACATCGTGACGGTCAGAATCCCGCCCATCTGGGGGAATTGCGCGGTCACGGCCGTTGCGGCCCCCAGCAAGATCAGGGCCACCAATCCCAAGACCTGCTCGCGGATAAACATGATCAGCGCGATCACGCCGACTGCAAGAAACCCCGGTATCTCGCGGATGGTATGCAGCCAGCCGATGTCAGAGCCGTCAAAGCCCGCCACCTCGATCACGAAATTATTAAGCAGTGCCGACCAGGTGGCAAAGGCCACGGGCATCGCCATCGCCATCACAAACAACAGCGACGTGGGCCTGCGCCAGAGTGGCAGGGATTGGGCATCTTCTAGGCGGACAATATTCATGACGATATCCTTACGCCGGTTCGCGCGCGCAAGCGAGCGCAGAGTGCGCGTCAGTCAAGCCCCTTGATAAAGCGCGCGATGCGGGGTGCAGCGAAAGCTGTGAACTTGCGCACTTCTGGTCGCTTGTGCGCTTCGGGCGATGTCACAATCCAGGCGTTCAGTTCAGACCCTTCGGGCGGGTCGAAACAGCGCACAAGATCCGGATCCCCATCACCCATGAAGGTCGGCATCGGCCCAACGCCTTGTCCGCTCCCGATAGCGGCGCGCAAATCATTGGCGTTGACGCAGCGCAGGACATTGGGACGTTTGCTTTCCACATGGCTCAGCAGAATAATCCGATGCGGTTCCATATCATCACAGTAGGTATCTGGCGTGCCGTGTTTTTCGGCATAGGCTCTTGATGCGAAATAGGTCCAATTGCTCTTGCCGACCTTGCGGGCAATCAGGCGGTCATCCTCAATGCTGCCCGTCATTCTGATCGCCACGTCCGCCTCGCCATTCATCAGATCGAGGGTGCGCTCGGTTGTGATGAACTCGAAGGTAGACCCGGGGTTTTCATCCATGAAGTCAGAAACAATCCGCCCCAGATCGCCAGCAATCATCTGGTCAAAAGCGGTGACCCTGATGGGTGCGACGGCGCGTCCCTGCTCGGCCAATGCTGCCGCCTCCAGCGCCAGTGCTGCCTCTTCCAGCCTTTCTGCAAATGGCGCAAGGCACGTTGCGGCCTCGGTCGGACAGGCCCCGCGCGTTGTCTTTTCAAACAACTTCAGGCCCAACGCATATTCAAGCACGTCAATGCGCCGCGCCACTGTTGTCTGGTTGATCCCAAGAATGCGCGCAGCAGCCAGAGTTGACCCTTCACGGAAAACCGCAAGGAATACACGCGCGTCGCCCCAATCTTTGAATTTGCTCTGCATTTTTGCAGATCAGCACAGCGACAGAGCGGATACCAGCAAAATCTAACGCGACGTAAGGTGGGTGCGACACATCAAAGGAGACGCCCAATGACCGCGATCCCAACAATCCAAGGCCCGTTTCTTTCCTGGTTCAAGCGAAAGGCCCCAAGGTCCGAAACCCCCGCGAACTGGACCGATGACGATCTGCGCCGCGAATACGTAACCCGCATCGTTGCAACCGAGGGCGTTACGGGTGAATATGGGGTGCAAGCATTGATGGGCCTTTTCCCAAAGGATTTCTGAACATGAGTGAGGCGCAATTTGACCCCCGGCAAGTGCTGGACCTGTGGTTTCCCGACGATGGCTTCTGGGGTTCGGAAGAAACGTTCACGGCATGGCTAAAAAAGCGCATGTACGGCGGAATGGACGAAACCATCTGCTGCGACTTTGCTGACATGACCTGTGCGGCTGCCCGGTCTGAATTGGATCACTGGGCAGATACCGCCGAGGGGCGGATCGCCCTTTTGATCGTGCTGGATCAGTTTCCACGCTCGCTCTGGCGCGACACACCGGCGGCCTATGCTCAGGATATCAAGGCAAACCGGCTGGTGCTGGAGGCGATCGAGAACGGGCATTTTGCCGCCGTGGCCCCTTGGAAAAAGATGTTCTACATCATCTCTCTGGGCCATTGTGAGGGGCCCGATCACCTGACCCGGATCGCCTTGCTGGAGGAACTCTCTGAAACTGTTATCGCCGAAAGCCCACTGCAACTGGCCTTTACCGCCGATTTGATCCGCGCCCAGAACAAGCGCCTGCGCTCCGTGATCGAGCGTTTTGGCAGACACCCGCATCGCAATGCCCACTTTGGGCGCGTATCAAGCAAGGACGAGGAAGCCTATATCGCGACCGGCGACTTCCCGCATGTGGCGCGGCCTGATCTTGTTGGCGGCTGAGAGGCCCCTCTGGCCGGTGCGGGGCCTGCGCCGAACGCCGCGACCACCCCTCTGATCCTTGATCCACATCAAGGATATTCCCGGCCCACCCCTTAAAACCGATCCTGCGAACAGAAACCCACGTAGTGCAGGCCGTGAATGTCCTCATCTGAAAACCAATCACTTTATGCCGCGCGCGAACCAATTTTTCCGCGCCGGGTCAAGGGGTTCTATCGGAACCTGAAATGGTGGGTGATGGCCGTCACCTTGGGTATCTACTATCTGACGCCATGGATCCGCTGGGACCGCGGTCCGAACCTGCCCGATCAGGCGGTCTTGATGGATATGGCGCATCGCCGCTTCTATTTCTTCTGGATCGAGATTTGGCCGCATGAGTTTTATTTTGTCGCCGGCCTTTTGATCATGGCCGGGCTTGGCCTGTTTCTTTTCACTTCGGCCCTTGGTCGGGTCTGGTGCGGCTATACCTGCCCGCAAACGGTCTGGTCCGATCTTTTCATTCTGGTCGAACGCTGGATCGAGGGCGATCGCAATGCACGGGTTCGTTTGTGGAATGCGGATTGGAGCCTGCGCAAATTCCGCCTGCGCATGGCAAAATGGATCGTTTGGCTGCTGATCTCGGTGGCAACGGGCGGCGCCTGGGTGTTCTACTTTGCCGACGCGCCATCACTGGCTGTCAGCCTCGCTACGTTCACGGCCCCAACCATCGCCTGGGCGACGATTGGGACTTTAACAACTACGACCTTCATTTTTGGCGGCTTCATGCGTGAACAGGTCTGTCACTACATGTGCCCGTGGCCGCGCATTCAGGCGGCCATGATGGACCCCGAAACCCTGACCGTTGCCTACCGCGACTGGCGGGGCGAACCACGCGGCAAGAAGCACGACAATACGACCGGCGACTGCATTGATTGCATGGCCTGCGTCAATGTCTGCCCGATGGGTATTGATATCCGCGACGGGCAGCAGATGGAGTGTATCACCTGCGCTCTTTGTATTGATGCCTGCGATGACGTGATGGATAGAATTGGCAAACCGCGCGGTCTGATCGACTATCTTGCGCTGTCCGATCAAGAGGAAGAGGCAAAGGGCAAACACGCCAAAAGGCTCTGGCAGCATGTGTTCCGCTTTCGCACAGTGCTTTACACAACGCTATGGGCTGCCATTGGTGTGGGTCTGATTGTTGCGCTGTTTGTTCGCGCCGATATCGAGATGACAGTTGCACCAGTCCGCAATCCGACGTTTGTCGTCCTTTCCGACGGGACTGTGCGCAACATTTACGATGTGCGCCTGCTGAACAAGAATGGCGAAGATCGTGTTTATCACCTCTCGCTGACCTCCGACGAAACACTGCGTATCGATCTTGAAGGCAGCGCCCAGCGCCATATCACCGTCCCGGCCAATGAAACCTATTTACAGCGCGTCTATGTCTCGGCTCGTCCGATTGACCCTGCTTCACGCATGGACCGTGTCGATCTGCGCTTCTGGGTCGAGGATCTGACCTCAGGCGACCGCGCTTTCAAAGACGCTATTTTTAACGGGAGACCCCAATGATGAAACGTGAGTTCACAGGATGGCACATGCTGGGCCTTATGGTTGGCGGCTTTGGGATCATCATCACGGTCAACCTGATAATGGCATGGAATGCCGTTGCAACATTTCCGGGGCTGGAGACGCCCAATTCCTATGTGGCCAGCCAAAAGTTTGACGCTGAGCGCGCCGCTCAGATGGCACTGCGCTGGGATGCGACAGCTAAAATCGAAAACGGCGTTTTGACAGTCGCGATCCTGGATGCCGATGGGGAGCCCGTTGAGGCCGAGGTGACGCGCGCCATCCTGGGCCGCGCGACCTACACCAAAGAAGACAGTGAGCCAGCATTCACATGGAACGGCACTGTGCTTACTGCACCTGTGGATGCGCACCAAGGCTATTGGAACCTGCGCGTTGAATTGATTGCGCCGGACGGCACCCTGTTCCGCCGTCGCTTCCCGATCACTGCCAAATGAGCGACGCCGCGATCTGTCCGGCCTGCACGACCCTGCCAGAGGGCACGCTTGAAAAGGCCGCTTCGAATGGCACGGCTGAGATCGTTCTGTCGTTACCCGGCATTCATTGTGTGGGCTGCATCAACGGGGTCGAGAAGGCGCTGCGCGCTGTAGATGGCGTTGCAAATGCCCGCGTGAACCTCAGCATGAAGCGGGTGACGGTCGGCACTGATCAACCGGTTTCACCTGAAGTGTTGATTGACAGGCTTGAGATGGCGGGCTTTGAAGCGCGCGTGCTGGATAGCAGTCTGCTGGGCAACCAATCGGATGCCTATGGGCGGGCTCTGATGACCCGGATCGCGGTATCCGGATTTGCAATGATGAATGTGATGCTGCTGTCGGTCGCTGTCTGGTCTGGCGCCATTGGGGCCACGCAGAACCTCTTTCACCTGATCAGCGCGAGCATCGCACTGCCAGCGATCATCTATGCAGCACAGCCGTTTTTCCAGAATGCATGGCGCGCGCTGTCCGTCCGCAAGCTCAACATGGATGTGCCGATCTCGCTGGCAATACTTCTGGCTGCCGGCATGTCGCTGTTTGAGACATTCAATGACGGGGATCAGGCATACTTTGACGCCGCAATCTCGCTCACCTTCTTTCTGTTGATCGGTCGCTACCTCGATTATCGCAGCCGCAAGGCGGCCGCCTCTGCCGCCGCACAGCTTTCGGCGCTTGAGGTTCCGCGCGTCATGCGTTTGCAGGACGGCGCCAAGCAAATGGTGGATTTCGCAGAACTTGCGACGGGCGATCTTATTCAAGTGCTACCCGGAGGGCGCATTCCCGTTGATGGGACGGTGGTCGCAGGCCGCAGTCAGATTGATCGTTCACTGCTCACAGGCGAAAGCCGCTTGCAAGAGGCCGAAAAAGGCGCCGATGTTACCGCCGGAGAAGTCAACATGACCGGGCCTCTCACAGTCCGGGCCGCCACTGTCGGGGCCGCCACCACCCTGCGCAAAATGGTCAGCATGGTCGATCAGGCCGAGGCCGTCCGTAACCGCTACACTGCCATCGCGGACCGCGCTGCGGCCATCTATGCGCCCGCCGTGCACCTGCTGGCTTTGTCCGCCTTCCTTGGCTGGATCATCTTCACCGGCGATGTCCGCCTGTCGCTCAACATCGCCGTGGCGGTGCTGATCATCACCTGCCCTTGCGCGTTGGGGCTGGCAGTGCCTGCCGTATCAACCACAGCGGCGGGGCGGCTTTTTCGGGCGGGGTTGCTGGTCAAGGATGGCACAGCGCTGGAGCGCTTGGCCGAGGTCGATACAGTTGTCTTTGACAAGACCGGCACATTGACAATGCCCGCCGCAGCCCGCGATGCGCTGGACGCCGAGGCGCGATCCGTCGCACTGGCGCTGACCCAAAACGCTACCCACCCTGTCTCGCAAGCGATTGCCGCCTCATTGGACAATGCGCGGCCCGCCAAGCTGACAGACCAGCAAGAGCATGCAGGCAAAGGCCTGAGCGCGCTATATCAGGGACGGGAAGTCAGGCTCGGCTCTGGCGCATGGCTTGGGGCGGGAAAGGGCACATATATCCAGATCGGCGATGACCCGGCCCAGAAAATCGGCTTGCGGTCGCAATTGCGCGATGGGGCGGTTGAACTGGTGCGTGGCTGGCAAGACGCGGGGCTGGATATGCATCTTGTCTCAGGCGATGACGCTGATGAAACGTCCCGGATCGCAGATGCACTTGGCATCGCCAACTGGCGTGCCGATACAAAGCCAGCCGACAAGATCGCCTATATCGCGGAGCTTGCGGGCAATGGTGCCAGAGTGCTGATGGTGGGCGACGGTTTGAACGATACCGGGGCGCTTGCGGCAGCCTATGCCTCGGTTTCGCCTGCGACGGCGGCGGATGCGTCGCGCGCGGCCTCTGATATCGTACTGTTGAACGACAGCCTTGCGCCACTGATCGAATTGCCACTTGTGGCTCGTGCGGCCCGCGCACGGATCAAGGAGAATTTCGCGATCTCGACCATTTACAACATCATCGCCGTGCCCATCGCTCTGGCCGGGTTTGCAACCCCGCTGATTGCCGCCATCGCCATGTCAACATCCTCGTTGACGGTGCTTCTGAATGCGCTGCGCATGAAAGGTAAAGTATGAATGTCCTTGTTGTCCTGATCCCTGCGTCATTGCTGCTTGGAGGTTTGGGCCTTGCCGCATTCCTGTGGAGCCTGCGAAACGATCAATACGACGATCTGGAAGGTGATGCCTGGCGCATCCTGTCAGAGAGCGATGATGATGCGCCGCCCAGCCCTTAGCCCAACGCCGCGACCGTCTGATCAATCGTGCCAAAGATGTTCTGGCCACGCGCATCCTCCATCCAGATCTGCACCCTATCACCCGGCTGCATGAAGGGCGTCTGCGGCACTCCTGTCTGGATCGTCTCGATCATCCGCTGCTCGGCAATACAGGCATAGCCTGCCCCGCCCGCCGCAACGGTCTTGCCCGGCCCGCCGTTCCGCTTGTTGGACACAGTGCCAGAGCCGATAATCGTGCCCGCCGCGAGGTTGCGGGTCTTTGCGGCATGGGCAATCAGCTGGCCGAAATCGAAGGTCATATCGACGCCGGACTGCAATCGCCCAAAGGGCTCGCCGTTCAGATCAAGGTTCAGCAGGCCATGCAGCTTGCCCTCATTCCAACCCGGCAATGCATCAGGTGAGACGGCCACAGGCGAAAAGGCACAAGCTGGCTTTGACTGCACAAAGCCAAAGCCCTTGGCCAATTCACCGGGGATCAGATTGCGCAGCGATACATCGTTGCAAAGCATGACAAAGCGGATCGCCGCCAGCGCTTCACCGCGGGTCGCGCCCATCCGCACAGGTCCGGTAATCACCGCGATTTCGCCCTCAAAATCAATGCCCCAGTCCGGGTTTCCAACAATTGCGGCAGTCGGGGCCAGAAAGCCGTCCGACCCTCCCTGATACATCAGCGGATCGGTCCAGAAGCTGTCAGGCATCTGCGCGCCCCGCGCCCGGCGGACAAGTTCGACATGATTGACGTAGGCCGAGCCATCAAGAAATTGATAGGCGCGCGGCAGGGGCGCGCGGCACAGCAAAGGGTCGAGCGCGTGCTCACCTGACAGCGCTGCAAAATTTCCCGTATCCAGCGCCTTTTGCAACGTCCCTGCCGCACCCATGCAGAACCCGGTCAAATTGTCGTCAACCAACGCCAGACGCCCATCCGGTCCATCGTCATTTATGGTCGCAACTTTCATACTGCCCATCTCATAATCACTGGCCGGTAAATACTCTGCGGAGCGCAATCACTTGCGGCCGGGTGTGCCATCGAATTTCTTTTCCAGATCGGTCCAGCAATCAATATAATCATCCTGCAAAGGTGCCTCATGTGCCGCAAATTCGGTCAGATGCTGCGGAAAGCGCGTCTCAAGCATGAACGACATGGTATTGTCCAACTTCTCTGCCTTCAGCGCAGCATTGCTGGCTCCCTCAAAGGCGGTTTTATCCGGCCCATGCGGCAGCATCATGTTGTGCAAAGACATGCCGCCGGGAACAAAGCCCTTGGGCTTGGCATCATATTGCCCATAAATATTGCCCATCAGTTCTGACATGATGTTCTTGTGATACCACGGCGGGCGGAAAGTATCCTCAGCTACCAGCCAGCGTTCACGGAACAGCACAAAGTCGATGTTGGCGGTTCCCGGCTGACCCGATGGCGCGGTCAACACCGTAAAGATCGACGGATCCGGGTGATCGAACAGGATTGCCCCAACCGGGCAATAGGTCTTGAGGTCATATTTCATCGGGGCGTAATTGCCATGCCAGGCGACCACATCGAGCGGGCTGTGCCCGATCTTAGTTCGGTGAAACTGCCCGCACCATTTGATCGTCACCGTGGATGCAATCTCGCGATCCTCAAAAGCGGCGACCGGAGCTTTGAAATCGCGCGGGTTTGCCATGCAATTGGCTCCGATCGGCCCCCTGCCCGGCAGCTCAAACTTCTGGCCATAGTTTTCGCAGACAAAGCCACGCGCCGGACCTTCCAGCACTTCAACCCGGTATAGCAATCCGCGCGGAATAATCGCGATCTCCTGCGGTTCCAGATCGATGATCCCCAGTTCGGTCACGAACCGCAGCCGGCCCTCCTGGGGAACAACAAGGAGTTCGCTGTCGGCGGAATAGAAATAGTCATCCACCATGCTCTGCGTCACCAGATAAATATGGCTGCCCATACCCACCTGCGTATTCACATCCCCCGCGGTCGTCATCGTGCGCATGCCCGTCAGCCATGTCAGCGGCGCATCACCATGCGGCACCGGGTCCCACCGATACTGGCCAAGGCTGGTCACATCCGCGACGATATGCGGCGCGGACTGCCAATGAGGCAGCGCGATCCGCGCATATCGGTGCGAATGTTTGACCGAAGGGCGGATGCGATAACACCACGTGCGCTCGGGGCGCGCGTGGGTAAAGGCCGTGCCGCTCAGTTGTTCGCCATACAGGCCATAGGCGTTTTTTTGTGGGCTGTTCATGCCTTGGGGCAAAGCGCCGGGCAGCGCTTCGGTCTCAAAATCATTGCCAAGCCCGGGCATGTAACCGGCGTGCGGCCCCGGTATGGAAGGAGCCTGAATCATGCGGGTGGGGTCTGTTTGCTTGTTCATCTTCGCGTCCTCCGTTAGGCAGTCCGATATTAGTTGTTTTTGTAACTAACAAGAGGGCAGCGCGCGATGACACCTGATTTTGAACTACAGGATTTCCTGCCTTATCTGCTTAACCAGGCAGCGGAAGTGACGGGTCTGGCGTTCCAGAAACACTATAAGGATAAATACGGGATGCTGCGCACGCAATGGCGCGTTCTGTTTCATTTGGGGCGGTACGGAGATCTGACAGCGAAAGAGATCGGGGCGATGGCGCGGGTGCACAAGACCAAGATCAGCCGGGCCGTGGCCGCACTGGAGGCCAGGCGGTTTCTGACCCGGCATGAGGTGGCGCGTGACCGACGGCATGCACAGTTGCGCCTAACAGCGGCGGGCAAGGCCGCGTTCGCCGATATTTGCAAAGCCGCCCGATCCTTTGATCAGGGTCTGACGGCACATTTCAGCCCAGCAGAGGCGGCGGTGTTGAAATCCTGTTTGATCCAATTAATTGAAATGAACGCGCCAGCGCAGCAATTCTGATCTGCTGCGAAAAACTGAAAAAATGGGCGCGGGAAACTGTTGACTCGCTCCACCGTGATCCTTACCTACGCTGCGTTATCACTCGCTACCGGTGAGTGCTAACATGAGAGAAACACGAACTGGAGAAGTTCTGAAATGGCATTTACACCACTTCACGACCGTGTACTGGTCCGTCGCATTGAAGGCGACGAAAAGACATTGGGCGGTCTGATCATTCCTGACAGCGCCAAAGAGAAACCCGCCGAAGGCGAAATCGTCAGCGTTGGCGAAGGTGCCCGCAAGGACAGCGGCGAATTGATCGCGATGGCCGTCAAGGCAGGCGACAAGGTGCTGTTCGGCAAATGGTCCGGCACCGAGGTCAAGATCGACGGCGAAGAGCTGCTGATCATGAAGGAAAGCGACATCCTCGGCATTATGTAAGCCGACGGTTCGCCCTCATTTATTATCTAATTCAAGGAGCACATGAAAATGGCTGCTAAGGACGTCAAATTCGGCACGGATGCGCGCAATCGCATGCTCAAAGGTGTCAACACCCTCGCTGATGCAGTGAAGGTTACTCTGGGGCCCAAGGGCCGCAACGTGGTTCTGGACAAATCGTTCGGCGCCCCACGCATCACCAAAGACGGTGTATCTGTCGCCAAGGAAATCGAACTGGAAGACAAGTTCGAGAACATGGGCGCGCAGATGGTCAAGGAAGTTGCATCGCGCACCAATGACGAAGCCGGCGACGGCACAACCACAGCAACAGTTCTGGCCCAGGCGATTGTTCGCGAAGGCATGAAATCTGTCGCCGCTGGCATGAACCCAATGGACCTCAAGCGTGGCATCGACCTTGCCACATCCAAGGTTGTTGAATCGATCAAGGCGGCTGCCCGCCCTGTGTCGGACAGCGACGAAGTTGCACAGGTTGGCACAATCTCCGCCAACGGCGAAGATGATATTGGCCGCCAGATCGCTGATGCGATGCAGAAGGTTGGCAATGAAGGCGTCATCACTGTTGAAGAGAACAAGGGTCTCGACACAGAAACTGACGTCGTGGAAGGCATGCAGTTCGACCGCGGTTACCTGTCACCTTACTTTGTCACCAACCCTGACAAGATGACGACAGAGCTGGAAGACGCCATCATCCTGCTGCACGAGAAGAAACTGTCTTCCTTGCAACCAATGGTTCCGCTGCTTGAATCCGTGATCCAGTCCGGCAAGCCACTTTTGATCATCGCAGAAGATGTCGAAGGCGAAGCACTGGCCACGCTAGTTGTGAACAAGCTGCGCGGCGGCCTGAAAATCGCGGCTGTGAAAGCACCTGGTTTCGGCGACCGCCGTAAAGCCATGTTGCAGGACATTGCGATCCTGACAGGTGGTCAGGTCATCTCTGACGACCTCGGCATGAAGCTGGAAAGCGTCACAATCGACATGCTGGGTTCTGCCAAGCGCGTGTCCATCACCAAAGACGAAACAACAATCGTTGACGGTGCTGGCGACAAAGCCGAGATCGAAGCCCGCGTGACCCAGATCCGTGGCCAGATCGAAGAGACAACATCCGACTACGACCGTGAAAAACTGCAAGAGCGTGTGGCCAAACTGGCTGGCGGTGTTGCCGTGATCCGCGTCGGCGGCATGTCCGAAGTGGAAGTGAAAGAGCGTAAAGACCGCGTTGATGACGCCCTGAACGCAACACGTGCCGCTGTTCAGGAAGGCATCGTTGTTGGTGGTGGTGTGGCTCTGGTTCAGGCTGGCAAGACACTCGAAGGCCTGGAGGGTGCAAACCCTGACCAGAATGTTGGCATCACGATCATCCGCAAGGCGCTCGAATCTCCGCTGCGTCAGATCGCTGAAAACTCTGGCGTCGACGGGTCAGTTGTGGCTGGCAAGATCCGCGAAAGCGGCGATGCGGCATTCGGCTTTAACGCCCAGACCGAAGAATATGGTGACATGTTCAAGTTCGGCGTTATCGATCCGGCCAAAGTTGTCCGCACGGCCCTGCAAGACGCAGCATCCGTGGCCGGGCTTCTGATCACAACCGAAGCGATGGTTGCTGACAAGCCTTCAAAAGAAGGCGCTGGCGGCGCCGGCGGCGGCATGCCCGACATGGGCGGCATGGGCGGCATGATGTAATTCGGTTTTCGCCCGCGGGCGGAAACGAGATACTTCGCGAAAATGAGGGGCGGCTCCGCAAAGGGCCGCCCTTTTCTTTTGCTGCGTTCCGGTATCAAATCTGTCTGCACTGCATGGAGAAAGTAGCGATGGAACGGATTGGCGTATTTGGGCTGGGGCGGATGGGCAGCGCAATTGCGCAGCGGATGCAGGATCAGGGGCATCCTGTCACGACCTGGACGCGAAGCGGTCGGACACGCAATGGCATCCCGGCGGCAGAGGACATCGCGACAGTGGTCGCAGCAAGTGACGTTCTTGTTCTGAGCCTTCTGAATGATGATGCCGTCGCCGACGTGCTGGACACCTGTCTCGCCTGCGATCTGGCTGGCAAGCAGATCATCGAAACCAGTACGGTTGTTCCCACGATCTTGCTGGACCGGATTGCGCAAATTCACGACAAGGGTGCAACGGGGGTCGATGCCCCTATCTCTGGCGGGCCAGAACTGGTCGCCGCCGGGGCCTGCGGTGTCTTTATTGGTGGTGACGACGCCGCGGCGCAGCGGGCGGAAAAGGCGCTCTCTGCGATATCGGGGCGCATCTTTCATATCGGCCCGCTCGGAACGGGGCTTGTCATGAAAACCATCAACAACAGCATGCTGCAGTGCTACTTCAGCGGTCTCGACGACATGATGCCCCTGGCAAAACGGGCGGGCATTCCGCTCGAGACGGCCATTAGCATTCTGTCAGGCGGACCGGCAGGCGTGCCGATGATTGCCGACAGAATACCGAAAGTTCTGGGGCATGACAAAGAGGTGGGGTTTACGATCTCAGCCGCCCATAAGGACAACGATGTATTTCAACGGGTTGCGCAGGCCTATGGTCTCGCGTCCCACACTCTGGCACATGCCGGCGAGCGCCAGAGGGTGGCACTGGCCGAAGGGATGGCCGAAGATGACCCGGCGGCACTGGTTTCTGCGGCCTATAACCGTGGCTAGGTCACCAATCGGACCCGGCCCATGAGAACCTTTGCGCTGGTGGCGCTGACCATGTGCGCCTTCGCTGCCAATTCGGTGCTGAACCGGATTGGTGTCGCACTTCAGGGCATGGACCCGTTGGATTTTGCCACGGTGCGGACAGGCGCAGGTGCCGCGATGCTCTGGGCCCTGGTGATGCTGCGGAAGGCGCCGCACCCTGTTGTCCTCTCGGCCAAGCGATTTGCCGGAGCGGCGGCACTGACGGTCTATATGATCGGTTTTTCATGGGCATATATCACATTGGATGCGGGGCTAGGCGCGCTGATCCTCTTTGGTGTCTTGCAGATTGTTGTCTTTGGCTGGGCCGTGATTGAAGGCGGGAAGATCCCGATCCTGCGCTGGGTCGGGGCGGCCACTGCACTGACAGGTCTTGGTGTCCTGTTTTGGCCGGGCGGGGCAACGCCGGTGCCGTTCGTTGGTGCCATTTCCATGGCCGCCGCCGGGGTGGCATGGGCAATCTACACCTTGCTGGGGCGCACTGAATCCGACCCGCTTGGTGCGACGGCCAGCAACTTTCTGCTTTGCGTTCCGTTGGTGGCGGTGGCCATGATCTGGGTCGGGGTGGGCCCGATGCCCATCGCCGGGGTCATGACGGCGGTGATCGCGGGAAGCATCACATCGGGCCTGGGATACGCGCTCTGGTACCGCATATTGCCATTTCTGCCGACGACCACGGCGGGCATTGCCCAGCTCAGCGTCCCTGTCGTTGCCGTGACAGCGGGCGGCGTTCTCCTTGGTGAACCGCTGACACTAAAACTGCTTGCTGCGGGGGCGCTTGTCTTGGGTGGCATCGCCGTTTCTTTGACGGCGCGACGTTAGGTTTCTTGACCCCGAGGGGTTTTGCGCGCCTTGCGGTATGCTACCTATAAGGCATGAGATTTCTCTTGGCGTCCCTTTTTGGCACCTTCATCGCCAGTGCGGCACTCGCGCAGGAGCAGGAGTGTGTGGTGATGCTGCACGGCTTGGCCCGGACCGAGATTTCGTTTACGCCGTTGCAGCTTGTGCTGGAGGACGAAGGCTATCTGGTGGTCAATCGCGGGTATCCCTCGACGAAAGCGGATATTCAGACGCTTGTGGAAGAGAACCTGACCGAGGATGTCGCCGCCTGCGGTGAACGTCGGGTGAATTTCGTGACCCATTCGATGGGTGGCATCCTTGTACGCGCGTGGCTGACCAACAACCGCCCCGATGAGATGGGGCGGGTCGTGATGCTGGGGCCACCCAACGGCGGATCAGAGCTTGTCGATATATTTGGTGATTTCGAACCCTTCCAATGGGTGAATGGTCCGGCAGGGCTGCAACTGGGGACCGATGAAACCAGCCTGCCCAACAGATTGGACGTCGTGCCATATGAAATCGGTATCATTGCCGGGAACCGCACATTGAACCCGTTCTATTCGGCGTTGATTGAAGGGCCCGACGACGGCAAGGTATCGGTCGCCTCAACCCGGTTGGAGGGGATGCAGGACCATATCGTACTGCCGGTGACGCATACGTTCATGATGAATAATCCACTGGTCATCCAAGAGGTGCTGGCCTTTTTACGCGACGGTCGGTTTGATCGCAGTCTGAGCCTGACCGGAATCATTTTTGGCACTGACTAGGGCGAAGTCCAAACGGGTCTCTACCCGGACTTTGACATCCGGGGCAACCGTTGGGCGGCACTAGGTCGCGGGCTTCGTCACCAGATTGAAATGCCCCATCTTGCGTCCAGGTTTTACTTCGGTTTTGCCGTAGAGATGAATGGCCGCATCAGTTGCTGCCAGTTCGGGCACACGATCCATATCGTCACCGATCAGATTTTCCATCACCACATCACTGTGCCGTGATCCATCGCCCAAAGGCCAGCCTGCCACGGCGCGTATGTGCTGTTCAAACTGGCAAATGGTACAGCCGTTCTGCGTCCAATGGCCAGAGTTGTGCACGCGCGGTGCAATCTCATTGACGATCAGGCCTTGAGGCGTGACGAACAACTCAACCCCCATAACACCGACATATTCCAATGCATTCAGAATTCGCGCCGCGATCAGCACCGCGTCTGTGCGCTGGTGCGATGTCAGTGTCGCAGGGACAGTCGTTTTGCGCAGGATACCGGCCTGATGCAGGTTTTCGCCGGGGTCATAGCAAGCCACGGACCCATCGGGTGCACGCGCGCCGATGACAGAAACCTCTTTGGTGAAGTTCACGAACCCCTCAAGGATCGCCGGGGCGCCGGCCAGATCGGCCAGCGCATCCTGGGCATCGTCAGACGCCATGATCCGGGCCTGCCCCTTGCCGTCGTAACCAAAGCGCCGAGTCTTGAGAATGGCGGGCGTGCCGATCCGCGCGAGTGCTGCCTCCAGATCAGCGGCACCCATCACATCAGCAAAAGGCGCGGTTTGCAAACCGAGGTCTTGCAGAAACGTCTTTTCGGTCAGCCGGTCCTGACTGGTGGCCAATGCCTGCCGTCCGGGGTGAATCGGGGCCAGTGCCTCAAGCAGATCAAGCGCGCCGGTGGGGATGTTTTCAAATTCATAAGTGATGACATCCACGGAATTGCCAAAGGCGACCAGTGCGGCCTCATCTGCGTAGCCGGCGGTCGTCACACGGTGGGCCACATCACCTGCGGGCGCATCGGCACCCGGTTCAAAGATATGCGTTTTCAGGCCAAGCCGTGCGGCTGCAACAGACAACATACGCCCCAACTGACCGCCACCTAAGATACCGATTGTCGCCCCGACGGGCAGTGGTTCAGTCATCGCTCGGCTCATCAGGGATCGAGGCGCTCAGCGCGCGGCGCCAGTCGTCCAGACGCGCCGCCAGCCCTGCGTCCTGCAAGGCAAGAATACCCGCAGCCATCAGGCCCGCGTTCTTGGCACCCGCTGCTCCGATGGCCATCGTGGCGACCGGATAGCCACGTGGCATTTGCAGGATAGAATAGAGACTGTCGACACCAGAAAGCGCCTTGGTCTGTACCGGCACGCCGATCACCGGCACCCGTGTCTTGGAGGCCATCATGCCGGGCAGATGGGCGGCACCGCCAGCGCCCGCGATGATCACCTGCAAGCCACGATCCACAGCCGTTTGGCCATATTCCCATAGACGGTCAGGCGTGCGGTGGGCCGAAACGATCTTCGTTTCGTAAGTGACACCCAGCGTATCCAGCAGATCGGCGGCCTCGCGCATTGTGGGCCAGTCCGATTGGCTGCCCATGATGATGCCGACAAGGGGTTTGGTCATGTTACTGTCCCACCTTCAAAACGAAGCGGCACTATAGCCAAGGCAAGCGGCACGGCAATGCTATCAGGCTATAATATCGGGAAAAATGCGATCCTCTAGCTGTGCAATTTGATCTTTCAGCGCCAGCTTCTGTTTCTTGAGTCGCTTGATCGTCAGCATATCGGACGACCCACGCGCATGAAGCGCCTCGATCGCTTCGTCGAGGTCACGGTGTTCGCGACGCAGCACCTCAAGCTCGACCCGAAGGACCTCTTTTTGTTCCATTTTCGCAGATGAATTCATCGTCAGGTGATCCGATCACAATGTGTTGCGGCCATACTACAATGCATCGCAGCCAAGAACCTAGTACTTCCTCTTGATCATTACAGCCTGCATCCCCATATTTTTAGAGACGGTCGCCGCTTCCGGGGCCAAAACCTGACAGTCGCTTAAGAAAAAGGGCATGTCTTATGACAAAACTGGCTTTGGGAACGCATCCGTTCCTTTTGGGGTTTGAGCAGTTGGAACGACTGGTCGAACGGACCGCGAAAAGCGGCAACGAGGGCTACCCTCCCTACAACATCGAACAAACATCCGAGACTTCCTACCGGATCACGCTGGCTGTCGCAGGCTTTGCCGAAGATGACCTGTCAATCACCGTCGAGGATAGCGCGCTGGTTATCCGCGGCCGCCAGACGGACGACGGCGACGGCCGCGTCTTTTTGCATCGCGGGATTGCGGCGCGCCAGTTTCAGCGGTCATTCGTGCTGGCTGATGGTGTCGATGTGGGCGAGGCGGTGATGGAAAACGGCCTTTTGCACGTCGATCTGACCCGCGCCGAACCACAGCGCATTGTCCAAACCATCAACATCAAGAAAGGATAAGCCATGGACACCAAATTCGACCTTGAAAAACTTGGTCAGGGTATTGTCTACGTCAAGCCCATCCTTGCCGCGGACCTTCCCGCAGAAATGCGTGCGACCGTTGGTGATCTGGAAGAGCTGTTTTCAGTACACAACGCCGATGGCGAGCGGTTGGCGCTTGTCGCGGATCGCAAACTGGCGTTTACCCTTGCCCGTGAAAACAACATGGAACCGGTGACGGTACATTGAACCAAGCAAGGTGGGTCCTGATCCACCTTACGCCTTGATCAACCCCATATTTTCCAGCTTCAAGATCACCTGATGGGCGCAGTTATCAACTGGCACACTTTCGGTTTCCAGACGCAGTTCTGGGGACTGAGGCACATCATAAGGGTCTGAGATGCCGGTAAATTCCTTGATCTTACCTGCGCGCGCCAGCTTATAGAGCCCCTTGCGATCGCGGCGCTCACATTCCTCGATGGATGTGGCGACATGCACCTCAACGAAGGCACCGAACTGCTCGATATCCTCGCGGACCGCGCGGCGTGTTGTGGCATAGGGCGCGATCGGCGCACAAATCGCGATGCCACCGTTCTTGGTAATTTCAGACGCCACATAACCAATCCGGCGAATGTTCAAATCGCGGTGTTCCTTGCTGAACCCCAGCTCTGACGACAGGTTCTTGCGCACGATGTCCCCGTCCAACAGCGTCACCGGACGCCCACCCATTTCCATCAGCTTGACCATCAACGCATTGGCGACCGTTGACTTGCCAGAGCCGGAAAGGCCGGTAAAGAACACAGTGAACCCCTGATCGGCGCGGGGTGGCCGCGTCTTGCGCAATTCTTCGACCACGGCGGGAAAAGAGAACCATTCAGGAATATCCAGACCCTCGGACAGGCGGCGCCGCAGTTCCGTACCCGAGATATTCAGGACCGTCACCGCATCCTTGTCCATGATCTCATCCGACGGTTCATATTGGGCACGGTCCTGCACATAGACCATGTGCTGAAAGTCGACCATTTCGATGCCCATTTCGGCCTGATGCGTGCGGAACAGTTCCTGCGCATCATAGGGGCCATAAAAATCATTGCCGGCAGAGTTCTTGCCGGGACCAGCATGATCACGCCCCACGATGAAATGGGTGCAGCCGTGGTTCTTGCGGATCAGACCGTGCCACACGGCCTCGCGCGGGCCGGCCATGCGCATCGCAAGGTTCAGCAGGGACATCGTGGTAGTAGAGGCTGGGTACTGATCCAGCACGGCCTCGTAGCAACGCACACGGGTAAAATGATCGATATCACCCGGCTTGGTCATGCCGACGACAGGATGGATCAGAAGGTTTGCCTGCGCCTCTCTTGCGGCGCGGAAGGTCAGCTCCTGATGGGCGCGGTGTAGCGGATTGCGGGTTTGAAAGGCGACGACCTTGCGCCAGCCCAGTTTGCGAAAATAGGCGCGCAATTCGTTCGGGGTGTCGCGGCGGGCGCGGAAATCGTAGTGGACCGGCTGTTGGATTCCCGTCACAGGGCCACCCAGATACACAGGTCCAGCGGTGTTGTGCAGATAATTCACAGCCGGATGGGCATCATCATCGGCGCCAAAGACCATTTCCGCCTCATGGGCCTTGTTGGGCACCCATTTGTCACTGACGGTCATGGTCGCCAGGATCACGCCTTCCTGATCGCGCAAGGCGATGTCCTGACCCAGTTCGACTGTCTCGGCAAAGGCCTCGGACACGTCCAGCGTGACAGGCATCGGCCAGAGCGCACCGTCAGCCAGACGCATCGTATCCACAACGCCTTCATAGTCAGCCTGCGACAAAAACCCTTTCAGTGGATTGAACCCGCCATTCATCAGCAGCTCCAGATCGCATATCTGGCGCGGCGTCAGATCATGACTGGTCAGCTCTGCGGCCTCCAGCTTCATCTTCTGAGCACTCTCGTATGAAACAAAGAGTTCCGGGATCGGCGCCAAATCTTGTGACATTTGCTTCCCAATCATGTCCTGTGTCAGTAGCCGGTGGCATAGACTTGCGCCACCGGTGTTGTCCAGTAATCAACTGCAAAAAGTCTGGCATTCCCCTGTGGACGCCCAATGAGAACAAATGCCCCGCCAGCAAGAACGATGGCAGGTTGCCGTTCAGCAAGGGCGCCTTGCACCGCGCTGTTATTCCGGCAAGGAGCGCCATTCGCGCCGCGCTGGGGTCAGTTCCCGGCGGCGCGAAACGTTATTCTGCCGCAGCGACCGCCCCGGCGTGGTCCATTTCGGCAAGGAATTTCTCGGCATCCAAGGCGGACATGCAGCCCATCCCCGCAGAGGTCACAGCCTGTCGATAGACGTGATCTGTCAAATCGCCTGCGGCAAAGACCCCGGGGATCTCTGTTTTCGTCGTACCCGGTGCGACCATGACATAACCACCGTTGTGCGTTTCCAGCTGATCCTTGACCAACTCGCTGGCAGGGGCATGACCAATTGCAACAAAGACGCCCTTGGCCGCAATCTCGGTGACTTTGCCGGTTTGCGTATGTTTGACACGAACCCCTTCAACGCCAAGCGGGCTATCAGCACCGTAGACTTCCTCGACCTCATGGAACCAGAGCGTCTCGATCTTGGGATTATTGAAAAGGCGGTTCTGCAAAATTTTCTCGGCGCGCAATTCATCGCGCCGGTGCACCAGCGTGACCTTGGAGGCGAATTTGGTCAGGAAAAGTGCTTCTTCCACAGCCGTATTGCCGCCACCGACCACGACGATTTCCTGACCGCGATAAAAGAACCCGTCGCAGGTCGCACAGGCGCTGACACCGAACCCTTTGAATTTCTCTTCTGACGGCAGCCCCAGCCATTTCGCCCGCGCGCCGGTGCACAGGATCACCGCATCGGCGGTATAGACCGCACCGCTGTCGCAGGTCGCTGTAAACGGGCGGTTTTGCAGATCAAGCGAGGTGACAATATCACTCACGATCTCGCAGCCTGTCGCGCGCGCATGTGCTTCCATGCGCACCATCAGTTCGGGGCCCTGGACTTCGGTATCACCCGGCCAGTTTTCAACCTCGGTCGTCATCGTCAACTGACCACCGGGTTCGATCCCCTGAATCAGGACAGGATCCAACATGGCGCGTGCGGCGTAGACGCCGGCAGAATAGCCCGCCGGGCCAGATCCGATGATCAGAACTTTGATATGTCGCGTGTCAGTCATGGCAGCCTCGTATGATTGATGAACCCGATATAGCGTCCCAGAGACGATGATAAAAGGCCAACGAAGCGCATCCCAAGCGTGTTATTTTATTGCGGCTTCTTGAAATATTCTTGCGTTGACGTCCATATGTGCGTAGTATTTGCAAAAATAATGGGACACATCCGATGCCAGGCAGCAAGTTAGACGAAATTGACCGGATGATTCTGGCAGAGCTTCAGGCAGACGGGCGCATGACGAACGTTGAACTGGCCAAGCGCGTGGGAATTTCTGCCCCACCGTGTCTGCGCCGGGTGCGGACGTTGGAGGAACAGGGGTTCATCCAAGGCTACCACGCCGATGTCAATTCCCGCGAACTGGGGTTCGAAGTGCAGGTCTTTGCCATGGTCGGACTGGTGAGCCAGGCCGAAGCAGACCTGAGCACATTTGAGACCCTTTGCCAGAACTGGCCACTCGTGCGCGAGTGCCACATGCTCAATGGCGAGGTGGATTTCATCCTCAAATGCGTCGCACCCGATCTGCGGACATTCCAACGGTTCCTGACCGAGGAACTGACCAGCGCGGAAAATGTCGCCTCGGTGAAAACATCTCTGGTCATTCGCGGCGCCAAGGACGAGCCCGGTGTGCCGTTTGATGTTTTGGAAGCACGTTTGGCGCAACAGGCGTAGCCAAGCTTCGGCCGAGGTCTTGTTGTCTTTCAATAGAAAAAAGGGCACCTACCACGGCAGGTGCCCTTCCCTTCACTTCCCCCCCGGATCTTTGCGCGAACAGATGAACCAGAGGCGGTCTGTGATCCTTATTCGCCACCGCCAAGCTGGTGGACATAGGCGGTGACAGCCTTGATCTCTGCTTCCGACAGGCGTTCACCCCAAGCGGGCATGACACCAAAGCGGGCGTAGCGCACGGTTTCTTCCAATGATGCCGGATCGCCACCATAAAGCCAGATTGCATCTGTCAGGTTTGGCGCACCCAGATCGCGGTTGCCCTGCCCGTTGTCGCCGTGACAGGCCGCACAGCTGTTGAAGAACAGCTCTTCGCCGTCCGCTGCCAGCGCTGTTTCATACTCTTGCCCCGATATCTGCCGGACGTATTGCACAACCTGATCAACTTCCTCGTTGCTGAATATCTCGTCAAAGGCGGTCATTTCGGAATACCGTGCGTCCCAGTCTTCTTCATTCCGAATGCCGTGGCGGATGGTGTATTCGATGCTGTCAAAGTCGCCGCCCCACAGCCAGTCATCATCCAGAAGGTTTGGATAACCAACAGCGCCGGCGGCACCCGACCCGTGGCATTGCGCGCAACCGGTGCGGAACACCGCAGCCCCTGCGGAGTTTGCATAGCGCATCAGTTCCGGGTTTTCGCTGAGCTGGTTCAGATCCGCCGCGGCCAGTTGCGCCGAAATCTCGGCATTGGCTTGCTCAAAGCGGGCGATGTCTTCAGCGACTTCGCCGCGGGTCGAATAACCCAGCAGTCCGGTTGTGGCACCGCTGATCATGGGCCATGCAGGGTAGGCAATCGTATATCCGATCCCCCAGATGATCGTCAGATAAAAACACCACAACCACCAGCGCGGCAGAGGGTTGTTCAGTTCCTTGATGCCGTCCCAGGTGTGGCCGGTTGTGTCGGTGCCAGTGACCTCATCAATTTCTTTTTCAGTATCTTTGCTCATGACTGCCGCTCCTCTGTCTTGGGTGTGCCGGGACCATCATCGTTGCGGAAAGGTATCTGGCTCGTCTCTTCATGAATGCGGCGACTGCCGGGGCGAAAAGCCCAGGCAATGCAACCCACAAAGAAAAGAAACATCGCCAGAAGAAACCAGCTGTCTGCAAATTCGCGAAGCAGTGAATAGGTGTCCATAATCCATGCCCTCCTTAGCGGCTTGCATCTGGGGTAAAGGTCGAGAAATCGACCGTTGTGCCCAGCATTTGCAGATACGCGATCAAGGCATCCATTTCGGAGACCCCCGGCGCATCATCAAAGTTGCGGATTTGCGCGCCCGGATACCGCTCCAGCAGATCATCATAGGCATCGGTGTCCGGATCGGCCTGTGCCAGAACGTCGGCAGCAGCAACTTGAAGCATTTCCTCGGTATAGGGCACACCGACAAGCTTGTGCGTCGCCACCAGATCGGCTGTGTATTCGGCGTTAACTTCGTTATCGAGCAGATAGGCATAGCCCGGCATGATCGATTCAGGCACAACCGACCGTGGTGCGATCAGGTGATCCAACTGCCATGCATCCGAGTATTTGCCACCCACGCGGGCCAAGTCCGGACCGGTGCGTTTTGAGCCCCATTGGAATGGACGATCATACATCGATTCCGCCGCCAGCGAATAATAGCCATAGCGCTCTACCTCGTCGCGCAACGGGCGGATCATCTGGCTGTGGCACACATAGCAGCCCTCGCGGATGTAGACATCGCGCCCTGCCAGTTCGAGCGGGGAATAGGGTCGCACCCCTTCGACATCTTCGATCGTATTCTCCAGATAGAAAAGCGGTACGATTTCGACGATCCCGCCCACAGTTACGACCAACAGGGAGGCAACAAGAAGCAACGTTGGGCTGCGCTCGAGGATCGCGTGCTTTGAAAGGAAGCCTTTGGCTGGTGCATCGTTTGGTGAATCAGACATTTCTCAGCCCTCCTTATTCTGCCGGCACGCCAACCGCTGCGGTCACTTTCGCACCGCCGCGGATGGTCATGTACATGTTCCACACCATGATCAGCCCGCCGGAGAGGTAGAGAACACCACCCAGAGCACGGACCACATACATCGGGAACTTCGCGGATACGGTGTCGGCAAAGCTGTTCACAAGGAACCCGTTTGCGTCGACCTCACGCCACATCAGACCTTCCATGATCCCTGTGACCCACATCGAGGCCGCGTAAAGAACGATACCGATGGTGGCCAGCCAGAAGTGCCAGTTGATCGCACTCATGGAATACATCTGCGCCCGTCCCCAAAGTCTTGGCGTGAGGAAGTAGAGGGCGGCAAACGTGATCATCCCGTTCCAGCCCAACGCGCCGGAGTGCACATGGCCGATGGTCCAGTCTGTATAGTGTGACAGGCTGTTGACCGCACGGATCGACATCATCGGTCCTTCGAAGGTGGACATGCCATAGAAGGCCAGACTGATCACCATCATCCGGATGATCGGATCAGTGCGCAGCTTGTCCCATGCGCCTTGCAGCGTCATCAGTCCGTTGATCATACCACCCCAGCTTGGCATCCACAGAATGATCGAGAAAACCATCCCAAGGGTCGTGGCCCAGTCAGGCAGTGCGGTGTAATGCAGGTGGTGTGGACCCGCCCAGATGTACAGAAAGATCAGCGCCCAGAAGTGGATAATGGACAGCTTGTAGGAATAGACCGGACGCCCGGCCTGTTTGGGCACGAAATAGTACATCATGCCAAGGAAGCCCGCCGTCAGGAAAAAGCCCACCGCGTTATGCCCGTACCACCATTGCACCATCGCATCCTGAACACCCGCAAAGACCTGGACAGATTTGCTGCCCCAGATGCTGACGGGGATGCTGATGTTGTTGACGACATGCAGCAATGCCACAGTGACGATAAAGCTCAGCAGGAACCAGTTGGCGACATAGATGTGCTTTTCGGTCCGTCGGAAGAGCGTCCCCAGAAAAACCGCCAGGAAAGCGAGCCAGACAACGGTCAGCCAAAGGTCAACATACCACTCGGGTTCGGCATATTCTTTCGATTGTGTTGCACCCAGCAAATACCCTGTGGCAGCCAACACGATAAAGAGGTTGTAGCCCCAAAAGACAAACCAGGCCAGGTTGCCGCCCCAAAGACGTGCCCCGCAGGTGCGCTGCACAATATAGAATGACGACATGATAAGGGCGTTGCCCCCAAAGGCGAAAATCACCGCACTCGTGTGCAGCGGCCGCAGCCTGCCGAAATTACCGTAGGGCTGGAGAAATTCAAAGTTGAGCTGCGGGAATGCCAGTTGGAAGGCGATAATCACACCTACCAGAAATCCGACAACGCCCCAGAACCCTGTGGCGATCACGCCGGCCCGGACGACATCGTCCATATAGCCTTCAGGTGTTGCTTGGGCGGGCGTTTCCATATTGCGCAAGACCCGCACGAACATGAATGCGGCCACAGCCAGGATAATCATGGCATGGACGATATACGCGACATCCCGCCCCCAGTTTGCAGCGAGCGCCGCAAAGAGCGCGACACCCCCCAAAGCGATCAGCTTTAAATAATTCCCCATAGAAATCCCCTTAATTGGTCGGTTAACGAATGGGCCCGACAGCGGCATGGTGGCTTCGCTTATGGAATCTGCTCCATGAGAGGTCTTTGATGTGGATCAATGGCGCGCTTGATATGGATCAAGGCGCATGATTCTCCGGCACGGCAATCTGAATTCAAGTGGCGGTTTTGCGCGAACAATCGCCCCCAAACGCAAGACCGATATGGGGAAGGCAGAGCCAATGTCATACAAGATCATCGCGACGATCTTGACGGATGCAGACCAGTCCACCGAAGGGCTGGATGCCGCAATTTCGCTGGCAGATCGGATGAACGCGCATCTTGATGTCTATATCGTCACGATCAGCCATACCGAAACCATCAGCTACTATATGGGCGCCGAGGCCCTGATGATTGCCGAGCAGACCCGCGGCGCCATGGAGCAGCGTGAAAAGATCGAAGCTTGGCTCAAGGATCGCATGCATGGCGAAATGGTGCGCTGGTCATCGCAGGCAGCCACGGTTCAGGGACCTGCCCTGACCGACTATCTTGCACGCAAGCTACGGTTTTCTGATTTGGTGGTTCTCCCCAGACCTTATCAGGACAACCCGGAGGCCGCGACCTTGGTCGAGGCCTGTCTTTTCACCGCCGAGCGCCCGGTTTTGATGATCCCCAAAGGCTGCAAGGCACCCGATGCCGGTGGCCATGTGTTGATGGCATGGAATGACGGCGCAGAGGCGCTGGCCGCAGCGCGCGCTGCTCTGCCGCTGTTTGAGCAAGCCGACGTTGCTGACATTTGCATCATCGACCCGCCAGCACATGCCGCGGACCGGTCCGATCCGGGTGGTGCCATGGCGCAATATCTGATGCGACATGGCACGAAGTCCGAAGTCGCCGTGCTGGCCCGGACAGAGCCGCATGTCGGTGATATCCTGTTGCGCCGCGCCAAGGAGGTTGGCGCGCAAATGATCGTCAGCGGGGCTTATGGCCACTCGCGCCTGCGCGAAGCCGTGTTTGGCGGGGCCACGCGAAGTTTGCTGGAAATGGCGGACAGGCCGATCCTGATGTCGCGCTAGCAAGATTTTTTCAGGGAACCAGTTACCAACTCCGCGTCGCGGATTTGGCCCTCTACCCAGTTCAACCCCGAATGGTCAGTAGTCTTCACCAGTCTCTGCCTTCAGCGCATCAAGGTCAGGCACACGAATATCGCGACGTTCGTCAAAGGCAATCAGCCCGTCTTTCTTGAGGGCAGACATCTGGCGGCTCACGGTTTCAATCGTCAACCCAAGGTAATTCGCCATCGTCTCGCGGGTGATTGGCAGGGTAAATGTCGCCTGCTTCGTCTCATCCGGTTTGAGCGAGGCCATACGCACAGCGATCATGTGCAGAAGCGAGGCAATCTTTTCGCGGGCTGTCTTGCGCCCCAATACCAGCATCCATTCACGGGCAGCGTCCAATTCATCAAGCGTCATCTCAAGCAGGCGCTGCCCGACGTGCGGCGTGTCCTTGATGATCTGCTCGAAGGGTTTGCGTCTGAAACAGCACAGCATCACGTCGGTCTCGGCAACCACGTCACATTCGATCGTCTCGCGGTTCGGGCGCCCCATGAAATCACTGGGCAAAAGCAGGCCAACCATCTGCACACGCCCATCGGGCAATGTGCGTGTCAGGCTCGAGACACCAGACACGACGGACCCCACGAATTCCAACGGGTCATCCGCAAAAAAGATGGTCTGCCCGGCAGCGTAGGTCCGATAGTATTTGATTTCCTCCAACACCTCCAACTCGTCAGGTTCACATTGCGAACACACGGCGTTGTAGCGAATTGGGCAATCTGCGCATGAACGCATATTTGGGACGGCAAGCGTCATGAAATGAATCCCCGGTCGAATTGGTCAACGTCATTATGAAACAAATCTGCGGCCATCACAAAGTGGTAATTCCGGACCCGGATTGGCCCAGAAACCGCTGGCAGCTTCATCTTGACTGGTTCGCGCGTACATACCGCGCGCTCAATCCAATGACGAGACAGAAAAAACATCCGCCCTGATTTGCCTACCGGCCCGCGATCGCCGCCAGCTCTGACGCCGCGTCACGCAATACGCCAAGATGCGCCTCCAGGTCGGACAGGCTGCGCCGCTGTTCAGGTGCGTGGATCGACAATGTTGACAAAAGCCGCCCGCGACAATCAAGGATCGGCACGGCAATCGCGGTCATGCCTGCCATGAATTCTTCGTCGTCGGTGGCATAACCGCGTTCCCGCGTCACCTTGAGTGCTTCACGCAGCAGCTCTGGATCGACCACGGTGTGTTCGGTGTGTCTTTCCAGCCGATGGTTTTTCAGGAACCGTTCAAAATAGTCGGCCCGCAGCGACGACAGATACATCTTGCCGCTGGCCGTGCAGTGGAATGGCACCTGCGTCCCGACCGGCAACTGAATGCGCAAGGGCCAATGGGTCTCGACCCGGTCAAGATAGAACATCCCTTCGCGTTCCGGGATCGCCAGATTGCAGGTTTCACCGACCAAAACGGCCAGTGATTTCAGCACCGCCACCCGAACCGTCCTGATCCGCTCGGACGACAGCGTGTCGGTTGACAGCCGGCGCATCCGGCGACCGGGGCTGTAGGACCGGCCATCGATGTCGCGCTGCAAGAACCCTTCGGCCTCGGCTGTGGCAAACAGCCGGTGGATCGTCGGCTTGGGCAGCCTGAGCACCTCGTTCACCACCGAAGGGGTGACGGGCACACCGGCCTTCGCAACTTCCTCCAACAGCAGCAAGAGCCGCATATTGGTTGGAATCTGGCCGGTGTTATCGTCAATCAGTACGTCAGTCATTATGTCCTTACCTGTCAGGCAAGATCGCCAGGGCAGTCTCCGGAACCAATGCGACAAAGAACCAGACACTGATCAAAGCAATCAGGTAGGGCACGATATAGCGCAACAATCTGAAGTAAGGAACGCCCGTTACACCTGACGCCACATAGAGGTTCAGACCATAGGGCGGTGTGACAAAACCAATGGACGCGCCCACAAGGAACACAACTGCAAAGTGGATCGGATCAATACCGACCGACGCCGCGATTGGGGCCAGGATTGGTGCAAGAATGATCGTCACCGGCAGCGATTCAAGGATCATGCCCGTCACAAATACAATTGCCATCGATGTGAACAGAACCGCATAATAGCCACCCATGCTGGTCACGAAATCGCCGATGAAGTCCTTCGCACCCAGCGACGACATCACCTGCTGCATCGCCACCGACACCGCAATCAACGGGACAAGAATACCGGTGATCTGCGCTGAACGCGATACGATCGACGGCACCTGCGGCAGGGTGAAACCTTCCACCACGATCATCGAGCCAAAGCTCTTGTCCTGCACCGGAATTTCGGTCGCGCTGCCCATGAGCTTGTTCAAAGGATAGCAGATCAGGCCGACCAGCACGCAGAACCCCACCGTAACGCCCGCAGCCTCGGTTGGCGAGAAACGCCCGGTGTAGATCCCCCAGAGCACCAGACCAATGGCAAAGAAACCCAGCCAAGCGCCGATCCCGGTTTTGATCATCCGCGAAATCGACAGACGGATCAGAACGCCCCAGCCATTCACGGTGCAGACAATGAACGCCGCCGTCATCATGCCCAGAACCATCAAGGCACCGGGAATGATACCAGCAACAAAGAGATCAGAGATCGGCAGGTTCAGCAGGAAACCATAGACGATAAAAATAATGGACGGCGGGATGATGATCCCCACCGTACCACCCGCAGCCGCCGTGGCCGCCGAAAAGCGTTCGTCATAGTTGCCCTTCACCATTTCAGGGTGCAGCATGGACCCGATGGTCGCTGTCGTGGCCGAGTTGGACCCCGAAATCGCAGCAAAAAGACCACAGGCGGCAATCGATGCCATGGCCAGACCGCCCCGCAGCCAACCCAGGACGGAATAGGCGAAATCTGATAATCGTCGGGCGATACCGGACTGGTTGATCAGATCCCCTGTCAGAATGAACAGCGGCATTGCCAGCAGGGCAAAACCCTTGCTGAACACGTTGATCAGTTCATTTCCGGTGTTTGCCAACGGCAGGTCGATAACAAAGCTGATCCCCACCACCCAGTAAAAAATCACCAGCAGAACCGGCGTGCCGAGCATGAAAAAGATCGTTACCCCCAAAGAGATAAGTGTAATCCATGTACCGTCAGACATCAGACATCCCCCCCGATAACAGCTTGTTTGATAATCGGAGTGCCGGAGCGGTAGTTGTTCCAATCCTCCAGCCAGTTGCCGATCACCCGACCGGACATGAGGGTAAAGGCGATGGGCACGGTGATGTAGAACCACCACTTCATTACGTCATCCACACCGTCAACCAGTTGAAAGTTGTCGGCTGACAAGGCGGTGAACCGCAATGATGTCGTGATCGCGATCCAGCAAAAGCCAAACCAGAGGATCGCATCCATCGTCAGCGTTGCCATCTGCCCCGTTGGCGGCATATTCGAGCGGAATTCGCTGAAGCTCAGATGCGTGCGCAGCTTGACGTTATACGAACAGGCAAACCACGCCATGATCATAAAGAGAAACGGCGGCACGGTTGTTGACCCGGACCACTGGTTCGAAAAGACAAACCGGTCAATCACGCCCCAGAAAATAATGCCCGCGATAATCAGATACATCACAACGGCAATCGTGCGCTCCAGATGTCGCTCGATGAATGGCAGGTATGTATAGACCATGTGGGCCAGCGCACCACCGATCAATGTAAAGGCAAAACCGAACAACCACATGCCGTTGGTATCAAATGCCTGTCGCATGTCCCACGAACTGCCCGAGAAGATAGCAGGAATGACCGCCACCGCTTCAGAGATTATCGACATCTAGGTCTCCCCCCTAATGTGTCCCTTCACTGCATTGATGCAGCCATATTATTGTTCAAATGAAAAGGGCCGGCCGAACGCATAGTCGGCCGGCCCTGACTTTCAGACTGAGCAGAAGGCCGCTTTAGCCTTTCCACCAGCGGCGTGGTTCCACGTTCTCTGGCAGCGTATCACCAGAAATCGTCCGCACTTCGTCATAGATTTCCTGATAGGTATCCAGACCGCCGGACCAGCCGTTCAGACGTTCACGCCATTGCTCCCAGAGCTGGGGCTGGAACTCTGGCGAGCACATCTCTTCGGCCTTGCGGATTTCCGCAGCGGACAGGAATGCATTGCGCACGTTGTTCTTTGCAAAGATCGTGTTTGGCAGCTGTGGATCGGACTGACCGACGGTGTTGATCAGCGCCACCTCGTTGGCGGCCTGCACGTGTGTCTGCGCCCAATAGGCTGATTCCATCACAGCATCCTGCAAGTACCCTTCAAGGCCGTCAAAGACAGAAGCCGACATCGCTGTGTGCTCTGTTCCGCAGAAGAAGTTCAGGTGGACCGATTGTGACACAACCGGCGCCATGTTGGCATAAGCAACCGCAGAGGCCCAGGTTTCTGCACCGTCGATCAGGCCCTGCTTGAGGCCATCAAGCGTTTCTTCCCATGCAACCGGAACCGGGTTCAGGTTCAGCGCTTCCATCGCGATCCGGCCAAGCTGCGTGCCCGTCACACGGTTCTTGGTGCCAGCCAGTTCGTCAATCGAGGTCACCGTCGGCTTGTCCTCAAAGTTCAGACCCAGCTGGATACCGCGCAGTTCAGCATGGCTGAACAGGAATTTCAGACCATGGCGCTTCTCATATGGCTCCCGCAGCAGACGCATGGACGCTGGCGAATAAAGGAAGTGGTACTGGTCTGCCCTGTTGCGGAACATATAGGCATAGTCCAGCACGTTCAGATACGGCGCACCGCCGGCAGAGTTCTGCGTGGATGCCGCATAGATATCGACGATACCCTGCTGGGTCTTTTCAACGCAGGATGTCTGACCGCAAATCTGGTTGTCGCCGATGAACTCGATTCGAATCTCACCATCTGTGCGCGATTCAAGGTCACGCGCAAATTCCAGAGCGCCTGCACGTTCGATCAGCAGGTTGCGGGCGTTAAAGCCGGCGGCACCGAACTTGAGGTTATATTTCGCCGGCTTCGAGAGACGATGCTCATAGGTCGATTCTGCCGCAGACGCCAGGTTGGAAAGGCTCATCGCCCCACCAAACGTGCCCGCCGCCATCAGCGTCGAACTCATCCCGTATTGACCCGCTACTTTGAACAGATCGCGCCGCGAAATACGGCTTAACTTGTCACCAATCATTATATTTCCTCCCATGTTGTCAATTATTGAGACTTTTCGTTTCAAAAAAGCCTAGTATAGTCTAAGCGATCTGCATAGAGTTTTTTTTACATCATTGGAGAATGAATCAGTGGAAGCCGATTTTATCGTTGTTGGTGCCGGGTCCGCGGGCTGCGTTCTGGCCAACAGACTGAGCGCAAACCCAGCCCATAAGGTCATCCTGCTTGAGGCCGGTGGCAAGGACATCAACCCCTGGATTCATATCCCGGTCGGTTATTTCAAGACGATCCACAACCCAAGGGTGGACTGGTGTTACAAGACCGAACCGGACCCCGGGCTGAATGGCCGGTCAATCGAATGGCCGCGCGGCAAGGTGCTGGGCGGGTCATCGTCGCTCAACGGCCTGCTTTATGTCCGTGGACAGCCGCAGGACTATGACCGCTGGCGTCAGATGGGCAATACCGGCTGGGGGTGGGATGATGTGCTTCCCCTCTTCAAGCGGGCCGAAAACAACGAACGCGGCGCGGATGAATACCACGGCGATCAAGGCCCGCTGTCGGTGTCCAATATGCGCATCCAACGCCCGATCACCGATGCATGGGTCGCGGCGGCACAGGCCGCCGGCTATAAATTCAACCCTGATTACAACGGGGCCGATCAGGAAGGTGTCGGGTTTTTCCAGCTGACATCACGCAAGGGGCGCCGGTGCAGTACGGCCGTGGCGTACCTCAATCCGGTCAAGTCGCGCGAGAACCTGCAAATCATCACCCATGCCCAGGTCGAAAAGGTCACTATCGAAGGCAAGCGTGCGACGGGTGTGATCTACACCGACCGCAGCGGAAACCTGCAAACCATCAAGGCGCGCAAGGAAATTGTGCTGTCAGGAGGGGCAATCAATTCGCCGCAAATCCTGATGCTCTCTGGCATTGGCGAAGCCGCCCAGCTTGCCGATAACGGCATCGAGGTGGTGCAAGACCTGCAAGGGGTCGGCAAGAATATGCAAGATCACCTGCAAGCGCGCCTTGTCTATAAATGCAACGAGCCCACGTTGAATGATGAGGTCAGCTCGCTCTTCGGGCAGGCTAAGATTGGCCTCAAATACCTTATGTTCCGCGCCGGGCCAATGACGATGGCGGCCAGCCTGGCGACCGGTTTTCTAAAATCTCACGCGGATGCCGAAACGCCCGATATTCAATTCCATGTACAACCGCTGTCTGCCGAAAACCCCGGCAAGGGGGCGGATAAATTCTCGGCCTTCACAATGTCGGTCTGTCAGTTGCGCCCTGAAAGCCGGGGCGAGATCAGGTTGCAAAGCAAGAACCCCAAGACCTATCCCAAGATCATCCCGAACTACCTTTCGACAGAGACCGATTGCCGGACGGTCGTTGCAGGCGTGAACATTGCCCGCAAAATCGCACGGCATGCCCCGCTGACCTCCAAGATCAGCGAAGAATTCCGGCCCCACGCGGACCTGCCATTGGACGACTACGACGCAACACTCGATTGGGCGCGTAACAACACCGCGTCGATCTATCACCCGACGGGCACCTGCAAGATGGGTCAGGGCAAAGATGCCGTCGTGGACGAACGCCTGCGGGTCCACGGTATCGCAGGCCTGCGGGTCGCAGATTGCGCGATCATGCCGGAAATCGTGTCAGGCAATACCAATGCGCCGGCGATCATGATCGGGGAAAAGGCGTCGGATTTGATTCTGGAAGACGCATAGCAAGGTTGGCGCAGGGCGCGGAACTTCAATGCAATGTGGCGGCTCTGGTTAGCAGTGGTCTGACGCACAGGGTTTCCGGCCGCCAATGCAGGGCAATCGCGTCAGAGATTTTGCGGCAAGGTTGCCAGGGACAAGCCTATCGCGCCAAAAATCAATATTGATGCAATAAGTCGGTTGACCCAGACACCGGCGCTTTCAGAGGGCACCGCGCGACCAAGCAAATAGCCAAGCGCCGAATATGTGCTATGGGCCACGAATGACATCAATGACGCAAAGAGTGCCAGCACCATCAGTTGGGGAAATGCCGGGCGGGTCACGTCGACAGCCTGAGGAATGACAACAGCGACGAATATCATCGCCTTTGGGTTTGTCAGTGAAATCAGCGCGGCTTGCACCAATATCCGCCAGAACCCCGGCCTATCGACATTGTGAGGCGCAGCGCCCGCCCCGGGTGCATTCCAAATTCGATAGGCGAGCCATATCAGATATGCCACGCCAACCCAGCGCATGATCGCCAGAAATTGTCCAAACCATTGCGAGATCAGGTTAAGGCCGAAGGCCACAATAAATGCGTAAACAAGAATACCCGCCACAAAACCTGCCGCACAGGCAAGCCCTGAGCGAAAACCAAACCGGCTCGAGATTGAGACAGTAAACGCTACATTTGCGCCGGGGGTCATCGCAGCGGCCAACCAAATAACACTGAATCCAAATAGAACGGTCGGTGAAATTATTTCGAACATTCTTGCTTCCCAAATTGCTGAGCGCATAGTTTCGCGCAAAGCCAAATAAGGGACAGTATGACCAAAAGAATGCCGAGAGCGAAGCCTTTTCGGCCTCGAAATTCTATCATCTGGCCAATGCTAAAGATCCGTTCAGCGCCGTCAAAGGGCACGCAGAGGTGTCAACGAGAATTCAAACCGAGGGCCGTTCAGCCTTTCGGCTCATCCTCCGGCGCGTCTTTTCTGTTGATCGCATATCCGCTTGCCGGGCCAAGGAGCGGCTGAATGAGCATCCGGTCAATCCAAAGGCTGCGCCGGTCCCGAAACTGCTCGATGCCGATCGTCATTTCCTCATGACCGGCCGATGGCTGCGCCAGATAAGTCCCCAAAATCCGATCCCACCACGGAATGTTGAAGCCAAAGTTGCTGTTGGTCTCAGACGGCCGAATGGAGTGGTGAACGCGGTGCATATCCGGGGTGACAATGAACAACCGCAACACGGCATCAACCCTGGATGGCAGCCGAATATTGGAATGGTTGAACAGGGAACTGGCGTTCAGGACGACCTCGAACACCAGCACCGCGATGGCAGGTGGCCCCAGCGCCATTACAACGCCCAGTTTGATAATCATGGACAGCAGGATTTCGACGGGATGAAACCGCAGTCCGGTGGTGACGTCAAACTCCAGATCGGCGTGGTGCATGCGGTGCAAACGCCACAATGCCGGCACGGCATGGAACAAGACATGTTGCAAATAAATCGCGAGGTCGAGCACCAGAATGGCAATGATGAAAACAACCACGCCCGGAAGGTCAAACTGGTTCAGCAGCCCCCAACCGTTGTCCTGCGCTAGCACCGCAAGCCCAACAGCCGCCACAGGAAACGCGACCCGCACCACGAGCGTGTCCACCACCACCAAAGCCAGATTATTCGACCAGCGCAGAAGTCGTGGGATTTCCATCCTTCTGCGTGGAACCACCACTTCCCAGATGGCCATGACCAGCAGAACGCCAAGAAAGAATGAAAGGCGGATGGCCGGTTCCTGGCCAAGAACGGTCTGCGACATGTCGTGCACCTTTCTTCACTTGCATAAAGGCAGGTGTGGGCAGGGTAGCTTGTTGTCAAGTCGTCGCAGGGCGCGGACCCTGCGTTCAAAGCGTGAAACCCCGGCTTTTCAACTCGGCCCTTGACCCTCCGCGCGGAATCGCAAAAAGTGCCCGCGATGGTTCCCGGCCGCCGAAAATGCGTCCAGGATGAAAAGGGAATACGGTGAGGAAGAGCCAAAGCGCGCCAAATCCGTGACTGCCCCCGCAACTGTGAGCGGCGAGCGACCCCGATGATCACCACTGAGCGCAAGGCTCGGGAAGGGATCGGGCAAGCAGCGACCCGCGAAGTCAGGAGACCTGCCATCAAAGGGTGCTGAGAGGTGCCAACGACAACTCAAACCGGGCGGGGTGTCCGGAGCGGAGATCATGGTGGTGAAAAAGGCGCTTGCCGTCACACAAACATGCCGTTCCAAAGCCCCGCATTTGCGCGGAGGGCTGCATGCGCCGGACAACACAACACCGCATCACGGTCTGCACATCTTGCAGGCATAAGGGGACGGACTGCCGCCCCGGTTATGAACTGATCGAAAAGCTGCGCCGCGCCATTGCGGCGGCGGGCGACAGCATCCCCGAGGATTTCGCGATTTCCGGCGTGGCCTGCATGGCGGGCTGCGACCGGCCTTGCACGGTCGCCTATTACGGCACGCAGAAAGCTACCTACCTCTTTGGGGATATGACCCCAGAGGACGACATCGGCGATCTGGTTGAATTCGCAAGGCAATATGCCGTTCTGCACGACGGCTGGTGCGCGTCGGTTGATCGCCCCGGCAAGCTGCGCACATCCACGTTGGCGCGGGTGCCTGCAGCAATGATTGCGTTGGAAGACAGCGCGGCGCTGGTGTCATGAGCCGCGCGCATCTGAGCGTCACCAACGTCAGCTGGCGCCCCCACCGGCGGACCGCCCCGGTTTTACACGCCACCAGTTTTGAGGTGGAAAAGGGCCGCGTGCTTGGCGTGGTCGGCCCCAATGGGGCGGGCAAATCGACGCTGCTGCGTCTGCTCTACCGCTTTCAGGCACCAACAACCGGGCAGGTGAAAGTCAACGGGCAGGACATTTGGGCAATGCCGGCGCGCAAGGCGGCCCAACATGTCGCCGCCGTTTTGCAGGAACAAGCCGCCGCCTTTGGCCTCAGTGTCCGTGAAATCATCTCGTTGGGCCGAACCCCTCACCGCCAAGGCTATGCCGGCACCGATGTGCATGACACCTCTATCATCAACGGTGTCATGGACCTGCTCGACCTCAAGGGCCTGCAACATCGCGATTTCGGCACCCTGTCGGGCGGTGAGCGACAAAGGGTCATGGTTGCCCGCGCCCTCGCTCAGGAGCCTGAAATCCTGATCCTCGATGAGCCGACGAACCACCTTGATATTCGCCACCAGCTCGAAGTGCTCGCCCTGATCCGCCAGCTTGACCTGACCATCGTGGTGTCTCTGCACGACCTCAATATCGCCGCCGACATTTGCGACAATATCCTCATGCTCGAAGGCGGATATCCGCGCGGCTTTGGATCGCCCGATGACCTGCTCACCGAGGCGCTGGTGTCAGACACTTTCCGGGTCAGCGCCCGGCGCGAAAAGCTGGCCCCCAGCAACAGCAATCACCTTTCCTTCCACCTGCCAAATTAAAGAAACACGCTCATGAAACTGATCCTGACTGCCGCCGCCTTCACCCTCGCGGCACATTCCGCCTTGGCCCAAACCACTGTCCAAAGCTGCGACCGCCAAGTGACCTTTGATGCCCCACCGCAGGCTGCGGTGTCCAACGACGTGAATCTGACCGAAATGATGCTGGTTCTGGGGCTGACCGACCGCATGGTCGGCTACACTGGCATTACCGTCTGGAACACGCTGGATGCCGAAATGCGCGCGGGCGTCGAGCAATTGCCAGAGCTGTCCGAGCAGTACCCCTCGAAAGAAGTGCTGATCGGTGCTGATGCCGATTTCTTTTTTGCAGGCTGGAATTATGGCCTGCGCGTCGGCGGTGAGGTGACGCCTGAAACGCTCGCCCCGTTTGGCATTCAGGTGTACGAGCTGACCGAAAGCTGCATCCATATCGGCGAAAAGGGCGCAGCCGCGATGGACGATATGTACAACGACTTGCGCAATCTTGGCATGATTTTCGATGTCAGGGACAGGGCAGAGGCGCTGATTAGCTCCTATCAAACGGACCTCGCTGATTTTCTGGCCAGTCAGCCCGCCTTGGCCGAACCCCCGCGCGTATTCGTCTATGACAGTGGCGAAGACGTGCCCCTTACCGCAGGGCGCTATGCCATGCCCAACGCGCTGATTGAAGCAGCGGGCGGCACGAACATCATGGACGATTTTGGGAAAAGCTGGGCCACCGTCGGCTGGGAAGCAGTGGTTGACCGCGACCCCGAAATCATCGTGATCATCGACTATGGCGAAGTCACCGCCGCCCAAAAACGCGATTTCCTGATGTCGAACCCCGCCTTCGCAGAGCTTGATGCGGTCAGAAACGACCGTTTCGTCGTGCTGGATTATGTCGAGGCCACACCGGGGCCACGCAATATTGCGGCGGTCAAGACGCTAGCCGCCGCATTCCGCGCGAACTGACCGCGGATGGATCAGGCTGACAGACAGATCACCACGCTCAGCCCTCACAAGGCCCGGCTGCGGCTGACCCTTGGGCTGGGGTTTTTGGCGCTGTTTCTGTCACTTTCGGTGGCCGTAAGCGTTGGTGCGGTCTCGGTGTCGCTGCCGACGGTCTGGGGTATCCTCGTCAACAAAATCATCCCCGGCCTGATCGCGCCTGAATGGTCAGCAGGACGCGAGGCCATCGTCTGGGACATCCGCCTGCCCCGTGCGATCCTTGCCTCGCTTGTGGGCGCGGGTCTGGCGATCGTGGGGGCCAGCCTGCAAGCGGTCACGCGCAATCCGCTTGCAGATCCGCATCTTTTGGGCATCTCGGCGGGGGGGGCGTTCGGGGCGATCCTTGCCCTTCTGCATACCGGGCTGTTCATCGGCCTGCTGACCGTCCCGCTCATGGCCTTTCTTGGCGCGCTTGGGGCAACCCTGATCGTGCTTGGGGTTTCTCAATTCGCTGCCGCAACCAGCGCCGACCGACTGGTGCTGGCTGGTGTCGCGGTATCCTTCATCGTCATGTCCGGCGCCAACGTCCTGATTTTTCTGGGCGACCCACGTGCGGTGCAAACGGTTGTGTTCTGGATGCTCGGCGGTCTCGGCCTCGCTCAATGGAGCCAGCTGATCTATCCCCTCGCGATCCTCGCTGTTTGCGGGGCCTATCTTTGGGCCAATACCAACAATCTCAACGCGATGACCGTGGGCGATGAAACTGCATCGACCCTCGGCATTCCTGTCGGGCGGTTCCGTCTGACCATCTTTGTTGTCGGCGCTCTGATCACCGGCGTCATGGTCGCCTTTTCGGGCATCATCGGATTTGTCGGCCTGATGATCCCGCATATCGTGCGGCTGATCGTCGGTGGCGATTACACGCGCGTCCTGCCCGTCTCGGCCCTTTGCGGAGCGATCTTCCTGCTTTGGGCAGATGTGTTTGCACGCATCGTCATGGCCCCCGATGACATCCCCATCGGGATCGTCACCGGGCTGATCGGCGGGGTGTTTTTCGTCTGGCTACTGCGGCGCAACCAGACCTAACCGCATTTGGAATAGCCGCAGGATGCGCAAGTCATGCAGCCTTCGATCATGCGCAGGTCATAGGACCCGCAGGACGAACAGGCCTTGCCGCGAGGTGCGCCGTTGATCGCCACGACATCCGCCTGCGGATCAGCCTTGAGGCCCATCCCCTCCCCGGCAAGAAACCCGATCGCGATCATGTGCTTTTCAATCACGCCACCAATAGCCGCCAGGATCGATGGCACATATTTGCCCTGCATCCAGGCCCCGCCACGCGGGTCGAACACGGCCTTCAGTTCTTCGACCACAAAGGACACATCACCCCCGCGCCGGAACACCGCACTGATCATCCGCGTAAGCGCGACGGTCCAGGCAAAGTGCTCCATGTTCTTGGAGTTGATAAAGACCTCGAACGGCCGCCGGTGCCCGGCAATCACCAGATCGTTCACGGTGATGTAGATCGCATGTTCGCTATCTGGCCATTTGAGCTTGTAGGTCGCCCCTTCCAACTCTTGCGGACGGTCCAGCGGCTCGGACATATAGACAACCTCGGCCCCATCGCCTTCGTTGCGAACCTGATCGGGCGCCTCTGACGGGGACGCCTCATCCGCCACCGACAGGACCGATCCGGTCACATCATTGGGCCGGTAGGTTGTGCATCCCTTACAGCCCTGATCCCATGCGGCCATATAGACCTCCTTGAAATTATCAAAGCTGATATCTGCGGGACAGTTGATGGTCTTTGAGATTGAACTGTCGATCCACTTCTGCGCCGCCGATTGCATCCGAACATGTTCGAGCGGGGCCAAGGTCTGCGCATTCACGAAATAATCAGGCAGCGGTGCGTCGCCCTTCAGGTCGCGCCATAGCTGCACCGCATGATCGACCACTTCTTCTTCGGTCCGAGACCCGTCCTTCTGCAAGACCTTGCGGGTATAGGCATAGGCAAAGACAGGCTCGATCCCCGATGACACGTTGCCCGCGTAAAGGCTGATCGTGCCGGTTGGCGCAATCGAGGTCAAAAGCGCATTTCGTATGCCATTTTGACGAATTGCCTCGCGGACATCCTCATCCATGTTCTGCATTGCGCCGCTGGCAAGGTATTTCTCTGCATCAAAGAGCGGGAACGCGCCTTTCTCTTTGGCCAGGTCAACTGACGCCAGATAGGCCGCCCGCGCAATCTGATGCATCCATTCTTCGGTCTGCGCCGCTGCCGCCTCGGACCCATAGCGCAACCCCACCATCAGCAAGGCATCCGCCAGCCCTGTCACACCCAGACCAATGCGCCGCTTCGCCTGCGCTTCGGCCTTCTGGGCCGCAAGTGGAAAGCGCGAGGCATCCACCACATTGTCCATCATGCGCACCGCTGTGCCGACCAGATCAGCCAGCGCCGTCTCATCCAGCGCAGCGGCCTCTTCAAACGGATCAGTCACCAGACGCGCCATGTTGATCGAGCCCAGCAGGCAAGCGCCATAGGGCGGCAGGGGCTGTTCGCCACACGGGTTGGTCGCCGCAATCGTCTCGCAGTAGCTCAGGTTGTTCATCTGGTTGATGCGGTCGATAAAGATCACTCCGGGCTCGGCATAATCATAGGTCGATTTCATGATCGCATCCCACAGATCGCGGGCCTGCACGGTGCGGTAAACCTCACTGCCGAAAACCAGATCCCAGGATGCATCGGCCTTGACCGCTTCCATGAACGGATCGGTGATCAGGACCGACATGTTGAACATGCGCAACCGGGCCGGATCAGACTTCGCGGTGATGAAATCTTCAACATCCGGGTGATCGCAGCGCATCGTCGCCATCATCGCCCCCCGGCGCGACCCGGCAGACATGATCGTGCGACACATCGCGTCCCAGACATCCATGAACGACAGCGGGCCAGAAGCATCTGCGGCCACCCCCATGACCCCAGCACCTTTGGGCCGGATGGTCGAGAAATCATACCCGATCCCGCCGCCCTGCTGCATCGTCAGCGCCGCCTCTTTGAGCATGTCAAAAATACCGCCCATGCTGTCGGGGACCGTGCCCATGACAAAGCAGTTGAAAAGTGTCACAGACCGGGCCGTGCCCGCACCCGCCGTAATCCGACCCGCAGGCAGATATTTGAAGTCCGCCAGCGCATCATAGAACTTGCCTTCCCACGCCTTCGGATCATCTTCCACTTCTGCCAAAGACCCGGCAATCCTGCGCCAGGTATCCTCGACCGTTTCGTCAATCGGCGTGCCATCTGCATCTTTGAACCGGTACTTCATGTCCCAGATCTGTTCAGCAATGGGGGCAGAAAACGCGGTCATGGCGGGGAATCTCCTCTTGGGTGGCAGGCAAGGGCTGCATCTTACGGGGTGGGGTGGGGCTTTGGAAAGGCGAATTGACGGTGAAAGCGCCGCAGACCAGCATGATACCATATATTGTGTTTGACCTCAATATGCCTACCACATAAACCGTCATAACCTGTTCCATTGAAACGGGCCGTACAGGGTTTACCTTTCATTCGTATCCCCGGGGGTGATTGATGTCGAAAACCGTTCACATGCTCAAACTCTCTGTCGGCACCAAAGACGTGGGCAGCCTGACGGCGTGGCAGTCGACCAAAGGCGCCCAGACCGACGACGGGCTGCCGCGCCATATCACGCGCATGTGGCCCAAGCGGGGCGATGAACTCCTCAATGGCGGATCGATCTTCTGGGTCATCAAAGGTGTGATCCTGTGCCGCCAGCCGATCGAGCGCCTTGATGAACACCTGTCAGCCGATGGCATTCGCCGTTGCGCCATCGTCTGCAAACCGGGTCTGGTCAGGGTGGAAGCAACGCCCAAACGCGCCTTTCAGGGCTGGCGCTATCTGGCGGTGGACGACGCCCCCCGCGATCTGCCCGCAGGGCGCCAAACCGAAGAAGCACTGCCGCCGGAACTGTCCAAGGCGCTTGCCGCCATCGGTGTGCGCTAGGCAGGCCGCTTTCGGTATGCCATGATCACGGACAGGAGAAGCAGCATGGCCGTATTCACCAGTTCCCTGCCCGACGTGGGCCCTTCAGATCTGTCCATCACCCAGCGTGTTTTTGCAGGGCTGGCAATCCGCCCTGATGAAACGGTCCTGACCGACGGCATCACAGGGCACAGCATAACGGCCATTGAATTTATCAATCAAGTCAAGCGTCTGGCCGGTGGCCTTGCCGAGGCAGGGTTTGGGGCAGGCCACACCGTTGCGATCATGGCCCCCAACATGCCCGAATATTGCGTCGTCTTTCATGCGGTCGCATGGGGCGGCGGCACGATCACGACGCTCAATCCGACCTACACCGCGCATGAGGTCGCCCATCAGATGTCCGACTCTGGCGCTGAACTTCTGATTACCGTTCCCGATTTTGTGGACACCGCGAAAGAGGGCGCAGGCGACCTTCCCGTCATCGCCATCGGCAGCCCCGCCTATACCGCCCTTTTTGGCCCTCTACTTTCCGATCAGCATCCCGTTGATCTGGACGATTTCACCGTCGTTCTGCCCTATTCGTCGGGCACGACCGGCCTGCCCAAGGGAGTGATGCTGTCGCACCGCAATCTTGTCGTCAATGTCGACCAGATCCTCGCCTCCGGCAGTTTCGAGCCCGGCGAGGTCACAGCCGGGTTCCTGCCCTTCTTCCATATTTACGGCATGACCTCGCTGATGAACCTCCACCTTGCGGGTGGCGGTGCTCTGGTGACCATGCCGCGCTTTAACCTGCCGCAGTTCCTGCAAATCTGTCAGGATTACAGAGCATTACGCATGTGGATCGTGCCGCCGGTGGCGCTGGCCCTGGCCAAGCATCCGCTGATTGATGATTATGATCTGTCATCGGTGCGTCAGGTCATTTCCGGTGCCGCACCGCTGGGCGCAGAATTGTCCGAGGCGGTCGCGGGCCGCCTGAACTGTCTTGCGACGCAAGGCTATGGCATGACCGAACTCGCCCCGGTCTCGCACCTCACGCCAGAAAACGCACCACGCGCCGGCGCGGCTGGTCTTGCCGTGCCCAACACCCTCTGCCGCATTGTCGATATCGACAGCGGAACCGATCTGGACGCAGGCGAAGAAGGCGAGCTTTGGGTCAAGGGGCCGCAAGTCATGCAAGGCTATTTGAACAACCCAAAAGCCACACAGGAGACCATCACCACAGATGGCTGGCTGCGCACCGGCGATATCGGCAAGATTGACGCGGATGGGTATCTGTTCATCACCGACCGGCTCAAGGAACTCATCAAGTACAAGGCCTTCCAGGTCGCCCCGGCCGAGGTTGAAGCTTCACTTGTTGCGATGGATGGCGTCACCGATGCCGCTGTCATCGGCAAGCCGGACGAAGAGGCTGGGGAGCTGCCCATCGCTTTTGTCGTGATCGCTGACAAAGGCCCGGACGCGGCCGCAATCAAGGTGCATCTGGATGGAAATCTAGCGCACTACAAACAGGTCCACGAGGTCCATTTCGTCAATGAAATCCCCAAATCTGCATCTGGCAAAATCCTGCGGCGCTTTCTGCGCGACGGGCTGATAGCCTGATGTCTCAGACCCGAAAAGATCCCGCCTCAACATGAAACCGACATCCGCGCGCGCGGCGCGCCGCTTAGCACAAAAAGACAGCAAATCCGCAGCACTGACGGTCGCGGACTTGGCCGCCCGCGTGGACAAGGCCAAGGTGAAAGGCGTTGAAAAGGCGCTTGAGACACGTGGCAAGCGCATCCTCGCGTCTTACCTGCAAACCGCACAATCCTATGGCATGCCCGTCAAGGAGGTGATCGCAGAATTGGCCAGTGGACAGGCGGCGTGGCGGCTGGGCTCGGCCGTCCGCGAGGAAATCCTCAAATCACCACCCGACGCTGTAACAAATGCGGCCTGCCAGCAAGGCTGCGCCTTCTGCTGCATCCTTTCGGGCGGCGAAGGCGGCGTAATCACAGGCTTTGAAGCAGACCGGCTGCACGCCGCGGCCGCGCAAGTGCAGGGCCAGCCAGACGGACGCGAATGGCACCCTCAGGCCTGTCCGGCACTCGACCCCGAAACACGCGGTTGTCGCGCCTATGATGCGCGCCCGATGATCTGCCGGTCCTTCCTGTCGGTGGACGCCGATGCCTGCCGCAAAAACGCCAACGGCGGCGCAGAGCAAGGCGCAGGATTGTTGGGCAGTCACCTTGATTACCTCGTCGTACATGCGCTTTGCCGACAAGCCCTCAAAGGTATCGCGCAAGTGCCCACCTACAGCATGGCCGCAACCGCGGCACTCGCCGTAGCAGGGCATCCGCTTGATGAAAGCTTGGCAAAGGCGCGCCACAAACCCTCCGTGCTGGAAGAGGCCTGCCGCGACGCGATCAAGGCTGCAAAGGCTTAGGGTCTGGCCTTTAGATCCCCAGCACCATCTGCAACGCCTTCAACCCGGCCCGTTGCGCATCCGTCCAGTCACGTCGACGGCCCCGGAACAGGGTCGCTTGCGACGCATGGATCAACCCATCATCCAAGATCTTCAACCCGTTGGCACGGAGCGTCTCACCGGTCGAAGTGATATCGGCAATCGCCTCGGCGGTTTCATTCTTCACCGTTCCTTCGGTCGCGCCCTGGCTATCGACCAACTGATAGTCCGCCACGCCCTGTTCGCGCAGAAACTCGCGCACCAGCCGGTGATATTTCGTCGCAATCCGCAAGCGAAAGCCATGCGCGCGCCTGAAAGCTGCGGCGACCGCATCAAGATCATCCAGCGTGCTGACATCAACCCAGGCCTGCGGTACCGCAATAATCAGATCTGCCCCACCAAAGCCCATGGGTGCCAATTCGGCCACCCGCGCATCCCAATTAGCCAGCTTTTCACGCACCAGATCGGACCCTGTGACCCCCAGATGAATGTTTCCTGCTGCCAGTTCACGCGGAATTTCACCGGCAGACAACAGCACCAGTTCGATCCCGTCGATCCCGTCTACGGCGCCGGCATATTCCCGGTCCGAACCGGATTTGCGCAGAGTCACCCCGCGCGCACCAAACCAGTCAAACGTCTTATCCATCAATCGGCCCTTGGAGGGCACACCCAGCTTCAACATGCGCGCAACCCCACCGCCAGATCAGGGCGGATCACGCCACCCACCGCTGGCACTGCCCGCCCCTGCCCCAGTTGCGCGGTCAGCGCATCATAGCGGCCACCGGTCGCCACCGGCGGATGCTCAGGGCGATCAGTGGCATAGAACCCAAAGACAAACCCATCATAGTATTCCAGTGATGTGCGACCATAGCTGCCCTCAAAATCGAGACTGGCCACATCGACACCACGCGCCGCCAGCGCCTCCAGCCGCGCATCCATGCCAGCCACCGCGTCGCCAATAGCGGGCATATCGACCGCAATATCGCGCAAGGCACTCAGCACATTCGGCGCGGTCTCGCGCAGGCTCAATATGGCATCGATCAGGTTAATTTCTTCCGCCGCAATCGGATCGGCTGCGGCATCGGCACGCAAAGCCTCAATCCGCGCCGCGACTTCCTTGCGGCTGCGCAAACCAATGTCAGGGCCGGTCCCGTCAAAAGGGTCGTCAACCGCCAGAAGCGCCACGCGGGCGGACGTCACCTGCCCTGATCCAAACCGCTTCATCAACGCCCGGAACCGACCGGGTCGCCAGATATGCCGGAGCAATGCCGCCTTGCGCGCCTCTGTTGTGCACAAGCCTCGCACCGCTGCCATCAGCACGCCAATATCACCAGTGGCTGCCCGCACCGGCAGGCCCGCCAACCCCTCGGCAATCGCGGCAAAGACCTCGGCATCGGCGCGGGCCGGGTTCTGGCCATCAAACACCTCATAACCCACCTGCACATATTCATTGGCGCGGGTTTCATCCGTTTCCTGCTTGCGAAACACCTTGCCGGAATAAGTATAGCGGGCCGGGTCCGCATGGGCCTGCATGTGCATCTGCACCACAGGGACGGTGAAATCCGGGCGCAGGACCATTTCACCCTGCAACGGATCAGACGTCAGATAGGCGCGCGCGCGGATATCCTCGCCGTATAAATCCAACAGCGTCTCGGCAGATTGCAGCACATCCGCCTTGATGACCCGTGCGCCCTTGGCGGCAAAGAGATCACGCAGGCGGCGCGCCTCGGTCAATGTGTCCGGCGAGGTGGGCATCAGCTCTGCCCGTCCAGAATCGCGCGCACGCGCGCAACCATCTGATCGCGCGGCACCTCATATTGGCTGGGGCGGTCTTGCCACTCTTCCAGCGTTGCGTTCTTGGCAATCTCGGCGCCTAGGATCAGGTCCTTGATCTGCACGATATCCTTGTCAAACTCGTCACTGCCCGCGATGATCGCGACAGGCGATGCACGCTTGTCGGCATATTTCAACTGATTGCCAAAGTTCTTGGGATTGCCCAGATAAACTTCGGCCCGAACGCCCGCCTTGCGCAACTCGGCGACCATTGTCTGATAGTCTGACATGCGCGCACGATCCATCACCGTCACAACAACAGGGCCCCGCGCCGTCGTATCAATCCGCCCTTTGGCACGCAGGGCAGCCAGCAAACGATCCACGCCAATCGACACACCGGTCGCTGGCACTTCCTGCCCTGTAAAGCGCTTGACCAGATCGTCATACCGCCCCCCACCCGCGACCGAACCAAAGTTGCGGGGCCGGCCCTTGTCGTCCGTGATTTCAAAGGTCAGTTCAGCCTCGTAGACGGGCCCGGTATAATAGCCCAAACCGCGAACAACGGAAGGGTCGATGACGATACGGTCGGGGCCATAGCCTTGCGCCTCCAACAACGCGGCGATGGTCTCCAGTTCCGAAGCACCTTCCAGACCAACAGTTGATCCGGTCACAAGTTCGCGCAGGCGCGCAACGGTTGCGGCGCCTGTGTCTCGCTTTGCTGTCATAAAGCCCATCACGATCTCGGATTGCTCAGCAGCCAGCCCAGCGCCTTTGGTGAAGTCGCCACTGGCGTCCTTGCGGCCTTCACCCAGCAGCGCCCGGACACCCTCCGCGCCCAGGCGATCCAGCTTGTCAATCGCGCGCAACACGATCCCGCGCTCGGCCTCTTTGTCATCTCCGACAAGTCCGGCAACTTCCATCACCCCACTCAGCACTTTACGGTTATTCACCCGGATTACATAGTCGCCCCGTTCAATCCCCACGGCCTCTAGCGTATCCGACAACATCGCACATATTTCGGCATCCGCCGCAACGGACCCGGACCCGACGGTATCCGCATCACACTGATAAAACTGGCGAAAGCGGCCCGGACCCGGCTTTTCGTTTCGCCAAACGGGCCCCATCGCATAACGACGATAGGGAAACGGCAGGTCATTGCGATATTGGGCCGCAACCCGCGCCAGCGGCGCGGTCAGATCATAGCGCAGCGCCAGCCAGTCACTGTCCTCTTCCCAGGCAAAGACCCCCTCATTCGGCCGGTCCACGTCGGGCAGGAACTTGCCCAGCGCCTCGACCGTTTCGACAGCAGAGGTCTCAAGCGCATCGAACCCATAGCGATGATAGACTCCCGCAATCGTGTTCAGCATCTCGGCGCGCGCAGTTACATCCGCGCCGAAATAATCCTGAAAGCCCTTGGGCGTCTGCGCCTTGGGGCGGGGCTGCTTCTTTATCTTGGCCATCGGGTCAATCCTGCCGGTCATTCTTGGTTCCCGCGCCGTTTACCCCGCCAAAGTCACAGGAGCAATGCACTGTGACAATGCGAACCCGCTCCCATCTTCATCTTGGCCAAAAAACTCATAGCACGGGACTTGCAAAATGCGCGTCGCGGGCGTTGATAGTGGCCATGGCAGATATAACCCACCTGGAAGAACAAATCGCCCATCTCACCCGCACGGTCGAGGAACTCTCGGATATTTTGGCGCGGCAAGAGACGGAACTGGCGGCTATCCAAAGACGGCTCGCCGTGTTGATGGAGCGCGAAGCAGGCCGCGAACTGGAAGCTGGCGGGACGGTGCCTTTGGCAGATCAACGGCCACCACATTGGTGACAGTGGTATAGCGCGAGGTGGATCATGCACCACCTTCATCACGCATCTTCAACCTCGATGACACCCCCCAGGGACCGCAACGCACCCTTGATTTGCGGGTTGACCGGGAACTCCTCACCAAGGTCCAGCTCCACCTCCCCCGGCAAATCGTCACGCAACAAGCAGAAGTAAACCGGCCCGTGCCCGGCACGGACAGCGCCGCCTGAGGCATTCGCCAGGACACGCGCCACCGACCCGATCACCTCTGGTCCGTCTATGAACACGCGCAAGCCCGCGCCGCCAGCGTCGGCAACTACCGCATCCACGGGTGCCACCGAGCGGCCCAGCAGTTTCAGCTGATCGGCTTCCATCGTGGCCTCGCAGGTCAGCACAACCTGACTGCCGGTCTCCAGAAGCGCGCGGGCGGCCTCCAGCGTGTCCGAGAACATCGTGACCTCATACTGCCCCGTCGGATCAGACAGCTGGACAAAGGCAAAGCGGTTCCCCCGCGCCGATTTGCGTTCCTGCCGCCCGGACACGGTGCCCGCCATCTTCACGATCGCCGCACCCTTTTCAGCGCGCGCCGTTACATCGTCCAAGGTCAATACCTGCTTGCGCTTGAGCGGCCCCATGTAATCATCCAGCGGATGACCTGACAGATAAAACCCGATGGCCTTGAATTCCTCTGCCAGTCTTTCCGCAGGCAGCCAGTCCTCGCCTCCCATCAATCGCGGCTCCGGCAAATCCTCGCCCGCGTCGCCAAAAAGCGATACCTGATTGGATGATTTCTGATCGTGGATCGCGGCGGAATAGGCGGTCAGCGCATCCAAACTCATCATCACCCGACGGCGGTTCAGGTCCAGCACGTCAAAGGCACCGGCACGGGCAAGCATTTCAAGGGGGCGTTTACCGATCCGTTTGATGTCCACCCGGCGGGCAAAATCAAAGAGGTTGACGAAAGGCTTTGACGCAGCATCAGGGCTCTCCGGTTCTTGCTGTCCATCGCGCCCTTCGACAATCAGCTTCATCGCCTCGACGCCGACGTTTTTGAGCGCGCCCAGCGCGTAGACCAGCTTTTGATCCTTCACGTCAAATGTCGCCTGAGAGCGGTTCACGCAAGGCGGGATATATGCAATCCCCAGACCCTTCTTCACCTCTTGAAAATACACACCCAATTTGTCCGTCAGATGAATATCGCAGTTCATCACCCCGGCCATGAACTCGACCGGGTGGTTGGCTTTCAACCATGCCGTTTGATAGCTGACCACCGCATAGGCCGCGGCGTGTGATTTGTTGAAACCATAGTTGGCGAATTTTTCGAGCAGGTCGAAAACCTCGCGCGCTTTTTTTGGTTCAACACCGTTGGCCTTCGCCCCTTCCTCGAATTTCGGACGCTCCTTGGCCATCTCCTCGGCGATCTTCTTACCCATCGCCCGGCGCAACAGGTCAGCACCGCCAAGGCTATAACCCGCCATGACCTGCGCGATCTCCATCACCTGTTCCTGATAGACGATGATCCCTTGGGTCTCTTTGAGAATATGGTCTATCGACGGGTGAATCGAACGCAGCTCGCGCTGCCCGTTCTTCACCTCGCAATAGGTCGGGATGTTCTCCATTGGGCCGGGACGGTAAAGCGCCACCAAGGCCACGATATCTTCGATGCAGGTCGGTTTCATACGCTTGAGCGCATCCATCATGCCGCTGCTTTCCACCTGAAACACCGCCGCCGTCTTGGCGCTTGCATAAAGCGCATAGGATTTTTCATCATCCAGAGGGATTGCCCCGATGTCGTGCTCAAATCCTTCGGGAGCGTCGAAAAGCTGCATTCCATCGGCGGCGATGTTCAGCGGCCGACCCGTCTTGCGGATCAACTCCACAGCGTTCTGGATCACGGTCAGTGTCTTCAGACCCAGAAAGTCGAACTTTACCAGCCCGGCCTGCTCTACCCATTTCATGTTGAACTGGGTCGCAGGCATATCCGAACGGGGGTCTTGATAGAGCGGAACCAGCTCATCCAGCGGGCGGTCGCCGATCACAACACCGGCGGCATGGGTCGATGCATTGCGCAGCAACCCTTCAACCTGCTGCGCATAAGTCAGCAACCGGTCCACGACCTCCTCGGCCTTCGCCTCTTGGCGCAGGCGTGGCTCATCCGCCAGAGCCTTTTCGATCGAGACCGGCTTTACACCTTCCACCGGGATCATCTTTGACAACCGATCCACCTGCCCGTAAGGCATCTGCAACACGCGCCCCACATCACGCACGGCCGCCTTGGACAAAAGCGCGCCAAAGGTGATGATCTGCCCAACTTTATCGCGCCCGTATTTTCCCTGCACATAGCGGATCACCTCTTCCCGGCGGTCCATGCAAAAGTCGATGTCAAAATCCGGCATCGACACTCGTTCAGGGTTCAAAAAGCGCTCAAAGAGCAGCGAATAGCGCAGCGGGTCCAGATCGGTGATGAGGAGCGCGTAAGCGACCAAAGAACCGGCACCGGAACCACGACCGGGGCCTACGGGAATCCCGCTTTCCTTGGCCCATTTGATAAAATCGGCCACAATCAGGAAGTAGCCGGGAAAGCCCATGCCCTCGATGATGCCAAGCTCGAATTCCAGCCGTTCTTCATACTCTGCAACATCGGCGGCATGCGGAATGACCGCCAAGCGCGCCTTCAGGCCCATTTCTGCCTGACGGCGCAATTCGGCAACCTCATCACCCGCAAACTTCGGCAAAATCGGATCACGCTTATAGGCTTTGAACGCGCAGCGCTTGGCAATCTCGACAGTGTTCCGGGTCGCCTCTGGCAAGTCGGCAAAAAGTGTCACCATCTCCTGCGGCGACTTCAGATAATGTTGCGGGGTCAACCGACGACGCGGCTCTTGCTGATCAACATAAGCGCCCTCGGCGATGCAGATCAGGGCATCATGGGCCTCATAGAACTCCGTTTTTGGAAAATACACATCATTGGTCGCGACCAGCGGCAAATCTTTCGCATAGGCCATCTCGATATGTCCACGCTCGGTCAACTGCTCTGCCTCCGGCAATCCCTCGCCGGGGTGGCGCTGCAATTCGATATATAGCCGATCAGGATAAATCGCCGCCAGACGATCCACCAAGGCCTCGGCCTTTGGCCGCTGGCCCTGACGCAACAACCGGCCCACCGGGCCATCGGGCCCGCCTGAAAGGCAGATTAACCCCTCATGATGCTGCGCCAACTCTTCCGGCGTGACCTGTGGCAGTTGTCCCTCTGCATCAAGATACGCGCAGGAGTTCAGTTTCATCAGGTTCAGATAACCCGCCTCCGATTGTGCAAGCAGAACAATTGGTGCGGGGGCCTCGGCGCGTTTGCCCGGCTCGGGCGTGGCAAACCCCAAATCTATCTGGCAACCGATGATCGGCTGTACACCCGCCTTCGCCGCCCCTTCGGAGAACTCCAGAGCGCAGAACATGTTGTTGGTGTCGGTCACGGCAACCGCGGGCATACCCATATCAGCAACAAGACCGGGCAGCTTTTTGACAGGTATCGCACCTTCCAGCAGCGAATATTCGGTGTGGACGCGCAGGTGAATGAATCGGGGATCATTGGTCATATCCGCAAGGTAGCAAAAGCCTACGTCGCCGCAAGTCGGATACTGCGGATGGCATCCGCCATTAGTTAGCGCACAGACTAACTAACTTGACATGGCGACCCATTCAACTTTATACTTAGCCATATGACTAACCAACTTGACAGCTTCTTCGGCGCCATGGCCGACCCCACGCGCCGCGCGGTCATCGAAAGGCTCGCCTCTGGCCCCGCCAGTGTCAGCGAACTGCACAGCCCGCACAAAATGGCCCTGCCCACCTTCATGCGCCACCTCAAGGTGCTTGAGGACACCGGCATCGTCCGCTCGATCAAGAAAGGAAGGGTGCGGACCTGCCATATAGAGGCAGCGCCTCTGATCGAAGTTCAAGGCTGGCTCGCATGGCAACGCGAAATTTGGGAAGGGCGTTTGGACAGACTGGATGCGTTGGCAAACCACATCGCAAGAACGGAAGAGTAGGAACTTATGCCCCTTGATACAAAATCATTCGATCTTCACCGCACTCTGCCATTGTCTGCTGAGCGGCTTTGGCGTGTTCTGACCGACGCAAAAGAGCGTGAAAAATGGAACGGACCGGATGCCACAACCATGCTGGAAACAGACGACGCGGACTTGCGCGTTGGCGGGAAAGATAGACACCGTTTTGGTCCAGTAGATGCCCCCGAATTCGTTGTCGAAACCCGCTGGTACAATCTGACATTGCCGGAACGGGCTGTCTTTACTGAAACGCTGGTTTTCGGGGGTGAGGCCGTCTCGACCAGCCTTGTTACCTATGTCCTCCACAGTGAGGGCAAGAAAACAACACTCGATATCACTGTTGCGGTTTCTTCCTTCTCCGGCACCGAGACCCTTGATGAGATCCAGCAAGGCTGGGTTGGCGGCGTCGACAATCTGCAAAGCTATGCAGCAAGTATCGCACATCCAACGTAACATGCCGCTCAGCCGAGTGGCGTCTGTTGCACAAATGCGCATCGCTCCCAGAATATTCTTGCCAAACGCACCCGGCCCGGTTTTCATGGGGGTCGGCAAAGAGGCAGGTGTCTACGTCGCATCGACACCTGAAACCCCTCGCAAAAACTTGGTAAGGCGGCAGGTTTTTTAACATGGACGTCACGTTTCTTCTGAACGGGGAAACCGTGCAGGTCGAGGCCGACCCGACGCGCACCCTGCTCGATTGGTTGCGCGAGGATGCGGGGCTTTGCGGCACCAAGGAAGGCTGCAACGAGGGCGATTGCGGGGCCTGCACCGTGATGGTGACTGACCAAGGCGACGCGCGCGCGCTGAACGCTTGCATCCTGTTTCTGCCACAGCTGCACGGCAAGGCGGTGCGTACCGTCGAAGGGATCAACGGGCCCGATGGCACCTTGCATCCGGTGCAGCAAGCGATGATCGATCATCACGGATCGCAATGCGGGTTCTGCACGCCCGGATTCATCGCATCGATGGCGACAGGGCACCTGCAAGGGCGCAGGGACCATGACGATGTGCTGGCCGGAAACCTCTGCCGCTGCACGGGATATGCGCCGATTATACGGGCCGCCGAGGCGGCAGCGGATATGCCTGCCCCGGCTTGGATGCACGATGACCCACCGACGGTGACCGCCCAGCCCTATGCGCCCGAGACACTCGATGAACTGGCAGGCTGGTATGCCGCCAACCCCGACGCGACCCTCATCGCCGGGGCAACCGACGTGGGGCTCTGGGTGACCAAACAACTGCGTGATCTGCCAAAGGTCGCGTTTCTGAACCGCTGCAAGGAGTTGCGTGCGCTCAGGCAAACCGATGAAAGCATCCATCTTGGGGCCGCTGTCACCATGACCGAGGTTCTGGCCGTCATGCGTGAAACTCACCCATCCTATGCCGATATGATCCGGCGCTATGGTTCCGAACAGGTGCGCAATGCCGCGACCATCGGGGGCAATATCGCCAATGGCTCGCCCATCGGGGACAATCCACCTGCGCTGATCGCATTGGGCGCCACACTGCACCTGCGGCACGGCAGCCAGACCCGAGAGATGCCGATCGAAGATTTCTTCATCACCTACGGCAAACAGGATCGCGCGCCGGGTGAATTGGTAACAGGGGTGACAATGCCCCGTCATGCGCCCGCGCTGCGGTGCTATAAAATCTCCAAGCGCTTCGATCAGGACATCTCTGCGGTTTGTGGCTGTTTCAACATCACTGCGACGGACGGTACCGTGACCGCGGCTCGGATCGCCTTTGGCGGGATGGCAGGCACGCCGCACCGCGCAGGACAGGTCGAGGCCGCTTTGGTTGGGCAACCCTGGACCGCCGACACCATCGGTCGGGCCGCTGCTAGATTTAGCGACGATTACACGCCCATGTCCGACATGCGCGCCAGTGCTGCTTACCGGCAGGAGGTCGCCCAAAACCTGCTGCGCAGGTATTTTGCTGAAATGACCGGGCAGGCGACATCGGTGCTGGAGGTGACCCCTTGAGCGTCGCCAAACCCCTACCGCATGACGCCGCCACGCTGCATGTGACCGGCGCCGCACGCTATATCGATGACATCCCGACACCTGCGGGGACGTTGCATCTGGCTTTTGGCACAGCCCGGATCGCACGCGGGACAATCCGCGCGATGAACCTCGCAGAGGTGAAAAGCGCCCCCGGTGTCCTTGCCGTGCTGACGGCGGATGATCTGCCCTTTGCCAATGATGTCTCGCCTTCGATCCATGACGAGCCACTCCTTGCAACCGGGGCCGTGCACTACCTTGGACAGCCGCTGTTTCTGGTCGTGGCCAAGACCCATCTGGCCGCGCGCAAGGCCGCGCAACTGGCCAGGGTCGATTACGACGAAGACGCACCCATCCTGACCATTGACGAGGCCATCGCCGCCGACAGCCGGTTCGAGGACGGACCACGCATCTGGACCAAAGGTGACATCGATCAGGCATTGAATGCGGCCCCGCATCGGGTCGCGGGAACGATCGAAATGGGCGGGCAGGAACACTTCTACCTGGAAGGTCAGGCCGCCCTCGCCATGCCGCAGGAAGGCGGGGATATGGTTGTGCATAGCTCGACCCAGCACCCCACCGAAATTCAGCACAAGGTCGCCGATGCACTGGGTGTGCCAATGCACGCCGTTCGCTGCGAGGTGCGCCGCATGGGTGGCGGCTTTGGCGGCAAGGAAAGCCAGGGCAATGCGCTGGCGGTCAGCTGTGCCGTGGCTGCGCAGGCAACCGGCAAGCCCTGCAAGATGCGCTATGACCGCGACGACGATATGATGATTACCGGCAAGCGCCATGATTTCCGGATCTCCTACGACGCGGGCTTTGATGACGAGGGGCAACTGACGGGTATTGATTTTGTGCAGATGACGCGCTGCGGCTGGGCACTCGATCTGTCCTTGCCGGTGGCCGACCGCGCAATGCTGCATGCCGACAACGCCTATCACCTGCCGGCAGCGCGGATCACTTCGCACAGGCTCAGGACCAACACCCAGTCCGCCACCGCATTTCGCGGATTTGGCGGACCGCAAGGTGTGCTGGGGATCGAGCGGGTGATGGATCATATCGCGGCGGAACTGGATGTTGATCCGGTCGTGATCCGCCAGCGCAACTATTATGATGCGATGGACCCGAAGGAACCCGGCAAGGCGGGTCGCGGGACCCGGTTTGGCGGGCGTCATTCACCGAAGCGGCAAGTACAGACAACGCCCTATCACATGCCGGTCACGGATTTCATTCTGCATGAAATGACCGAAGCTTTGCTGGCCTCCTCTGATTACCATGCCCGCCGCACCGCAATTTCGGAATGGAACGCGCAGCAGACACTGTTGAAAAAAGGCATCGCCTTCAGCCCGGTCAAGTTCGGGATTTCCTTCACCCTGACTCACCTCAATCAGGCCGGCGCTTTGGTGCATGTCTATCAGGATGGCTCGGTCCATATGAACCACGGCGGGACCGAGATGGGGCAAGGCCTGTTTCAGAAGATCGCACAGGTCGCTGCGGCCCGGTTCGGGATTGACGTGGGTGCGGTCAAGATCACCGCGACGGATACCGGCAAGGTGCCCAATACATCGGCCACCGCGGCGTCATCGGGGACGGATCTGAACGGTATGGCGGTGGCAAATGCCTGCGATATCATTCGCGATCGGATCGCCTCTTGTTTGGCAGAGCTGCATCAGACGAAAGTTGAAAATATCAACTTCAGGGAAGGCGATGTCTTTGTTGGTGACGCGCGCATGACCTTTGCCGAAGCCGCAAAGACCGCCTACCTCAACCGCGTCAGCCTCTCGGCCACGGGGTTTTACCGCACACCGGATTTGGCGTGGGACCGCATCAAAGGGGAAGGCACGCCGTTTTTCTACTTTGCCCAAGGGGCGGCGGTCACTGAGGTGGTGATCGACACGCTGACCGGTGAGAACCGAACCCTGCGCACCGATATCCTGCACGATGCCGGGGCTTCGCTGAACCCGGCGTTGGATGTCGGGCAGGTCGAAGGCGGTTATGTGCAGGGGGCGGGCTGGCTCACAACCGAAGAGCTGGTTTGGGACGACAAGGGCCGCCTGCGCACCCACGCACCATCCACCTATAAAATTCCTGCCTGCTCGGATCGGCCTGACATTTTCAATGTCGCACTGTGGGATCAACCCAACCCCGTGCAGACCATCTATCGCTCCAAGGCGGTGGGTGAACCACCCTTCATGCTGGGTACCTCTACCTTTTTGGCGCTCTCGGATGCGGTGGCCGCCTGTGGCCCGATCTATCCAGACCTGCAAGCCCCCGCCACCGCCGAGGAAGTGCTGCGCGCCATCGGCCAGGCGCGCGCATGACGGCGATCCGCATCACAGTGACCAAAACCGCAGGGTCCGCCCCGCGCGCGGCGGGCACGCAAATGCTGGTCTGGGCGGATCGCACCGAAGGGACCATCGGCGGCGGTGCGCTGGAATGGGAGGCAATGGCCGAGGCGCGCCAAATGCTGCAGGCCGGGCGCAGCCGACACAGCGCCAACATACCGCTGGGCCCAGCAATGGGGCAGTGCTGTGGCGGATCTGTCAGCCTGCTGTGGGAAGAGGCGGAGGCGATGACCTGCAAACCCGCCCGCTCCCTTTGGATCTATGGTGCCGGGCATGTGGGGCGGGCATTGGTCAATGTCATGGCTCCGCTTCCGGATTTCGAAATCACATGGGTTGATACCCATGCGGACCGGTTTCCGCAGACAGAGGTCACCACATTGGTGGCCGCTGACCCGGCGCTCGTCGTGAAACACGCACCCGTTGATGCCGATCACCTGATCTTCACCTATAGCCACGCGATTGATCTGGGCTTGTGCAATGCCATCCTGAACCACCGCTTCCACAGTGCAGGATTGATCGGGTCAGCGACCAAATGGGCGCGATTCCGGTCCCGACTCGCGGCAATGGGGCATTCAAACGCAGAAATATCGCGCATCGCGTGTCCCATCGGCGATCCATCCTTGGGAAAGCACCCCGCAGAGATTGCACTTGGCGTCGCATCTGCCATGATAAACGCCGGAGAGCGCCAGATAAAGGACCGCACTGCATGACCGACCCGCTTTTGCGCTTGTCCGGCCTGACCAAGGCCTACCCCGGTGTGGTGGCGAACAAGGACGTCTCGTTCAATATCGGGCGCGGTGAGGTTCACGCGCTTCTGGGCGAGAACGGTGCTGGCAAATCGACGCTGGTGAAAACCATCTACGGGCTGGTCAAACCTGACAGTGGCAGCATGACACTGGAAGGTCAGCCCTTTGAGCCTGCCGATCCGCATGCGGCGCGTAACGCAGGGGTCGCGATGGTGTTCCAGCACTTTTCGCTTTTCGATGCCATGAATGTAGCAGAGAATATCGCGCTGGGCATGGAAAACCCGCCGCCACAGGCGCAGATCGCCGCACAGGTGCGCACGGTTTCTGACCAATATGGGCTTCCACTGGATCCTGACCGCATCGTCGGGGAATTATCCGCCGGCGAGCGGCAACGGGTCGAGATCATTCGCTGCCTGCTGCAGGATCCGAAACTCTTGATCATGGATGAGCCGACATCGGTGCTGACCCCGCAAGAGGTGGACATCCTGTTCGAGACCCTGCGCCAGCTCAGCGCCGAAGGCACTGCAATCCTCTATATATCGCACAAGCTCGAAGAAATCCGCGCGCTTTGCGACAATGCCACCGTGCTGCGTCTGGGGCAGGTCGTGGGCGAATGCGATCCGCGTGCGACTTCGGCCCGTGATATGGCAGAGCTGATGGTAGGCTCCAAGCTGCATGTGCCTGAAAGGGCTGAAAAACCGACAGGTGAAGTGGTGCTGGCGCTGGACGGCCTCAGCGCCAAAGCACCGCACCAGTTCGGAACGCCGTTGCGCGACATCAACCTGGAGGTGCGCAAGGGCGAGGTGCTGGGGATAGGCGGTGTCGCGGGCAACGGGCAGGACGAGCTGGTCGCATCCCTGTCGGGCGAAATGAAAACCGTAAAGACAATGATCCGCTACAAGAACGAAGGAATTGGGCACCTGCCCCCCAACGCCCGGCGCAAAATCGGGCTGTTGGCCGCCCCTGAAGAACGGATCGGCCACGCCGCTGCCCCAGACATGACCCTGACCGAAAATGCGATCCTGACCGCCATGACCCGCGAGAAGCTGACCACTAAGGGGTTTCTTCATTGGGCGAAGGCGCGCCGCTTTGCCGAAGAGGTGATCGCCGGTTTTGATGTGCGGACGCCCGGACCGCAAAACATGGCGCGGTCGCTGTCAGGCGGGAACCTGCAAAAATTTGTGATCGGGCGCGAGGTCATGCAAAACCCGGACGTGCTGGTGGTGAACCAGCCGACATGGGGAGTCGACGCCTCTGCCGCTGCCGCGATCCGGCAAGCCTTGCTGGATTTGGCGGCCAAAGGTGCGGCGGTGATCGTCATCAGTCAGGATCTGGACGAGTTGATGGAGATTTCTGACCGCTTTGCGGCGCTGAACGAAGGGCGGCTTTCTACTCCGCGTCCAGCGAAAGGGCTGACGGTGGAAGAGATCGGCCTGATGCTGGGTGGCGCGCATGACATGGAGGTGGCGCATGTGGATGGATAGGGATGCCTCCGGCGGGAGTATTTTGGGCAAGATGATGAGGGGTGCTTGCGCTTGATATTGCTTGTAAAACGCCCGCAACCGTCGCGGGGCTGGACCTACGCGACCCCGATCCTGGCGGTTGTGCTGACCATGGTGTTTGGCGGGTTGCTCTTTGCGGCCCTTGGTCAGGACCCGTTTGTGACAATCCGCACGATCTTTCTTGATCCTTTGTTCTCTGAATTTGCGTGGTTCTATCGCCCACAATTGCTGATCAAAGGTGCGCCACTGGTGCTGATCGCTATCGGCCTGTCTTTTGGGTTTCGCGCAGGCATCTGGAACATCGGGGCCGAGGGGCAATACATTGTCGGCGCGATCAGCGGTGCTGCCGTGGGCCTCGCGTTTTATCCGACAGAAAGCGTTTTCATTTTCCCGCTGATGATCGTGGCAGGTGCGATCGGCGGCACACTTTGGGCGTTGATCCCCGGCATATTGCGGGTCAAATTCGGCACCAACGAAATTCTGGTCTCGCTGATGCTGGTCTATGTGGCCGAGCAGTTTCTGGCTTCAATGGCCTTGGGCGCGCTGCGCAACCCCGAAGGCATGGGGTTTCCCGGTAGCCGCAACCTGTCACAATACCCTTCAGCGGCCAATCTTGAGATCATAGCGGGCAGCGGCATGCATTGGGGCGTCGTCGCCGCGTTAATCGCGGTAATCATGGCCTATATCGGCCTCTCGCGTCATATCTTTGGTTTCAATGTCCGCCTGTCCGGGCAGAGCCCGCGTGCGGCACGGTTTGCCGGGGTAAACCCCGGTCTGCTGGTTCTCATTTGCATGGGGATTTCCGGTGGCCTTGCAGGGCTTGCGGGATTGTTCGAGGTGGCCGGACCCGCAGGGCAGATCAGCATTGATTTCAACGTGGGCTACGGGTTTACGGCGATCATCGTGGCGTTTCTGGGCCGGTTGCATCCGGTAGGTATCCTGCTGGCTGGCGGGTTGCTGGCGCTGACATATATCGGAGGCGAAATCGCGCAGTCCAACCTTGGCCTGCCGATTGCGGCGATCCAGATCTTGCAAGGGATGCTTCTTTTTTTCCTGCTCGCCGTGGATGTGCTCACGAATTATCGGATTTCATTCGGGAGGCAGTTGGCGTGAACAGCGAGGACATCATCAAGGGCATCTTCCGCCCTGTCATCGGGTTCTTTCTCGGCATGGCGCTGGCCTATACCTTTCAACTTGCGCAAAGCGCGGGCTGGGTGTTCGCCATCGGCTGGCTCGTGTTTATTGCGCTGCTGTTTGGCGCGGTCCTACTGTTTCAAAGGTTTCTTGACTGGGGCTTTGACAAGCTGACAGGCTGGGGCCTGAAGAAACAGATGCGCCCCATGAAGGCGGATACGCCACATTGGTTTGTCCGTTTTGGTTGGGTCTTTGGCGTCGTGATCGGGTTTGCCGCCGTCATGGTCTTTCCTGAAGAAATCAAAGCATTGCTATGAGGCGCGACATCTGATGGACCTTTCCTCGATCAACCCGATCCTGCTTCTTGCCTCGCTGATGGTCGCTGCGACGCCCATTCTGCTGGCCGCCATTGGCGAGCTGGTGGTCGAACGCGCTGGTGTTCTGAACCTTGGTGTCGAAGGCATGATGATCACCGGGGCGGTCTGCGGATTTGTCGTGGCCGTGGCGACCAATTCGCCTTGGCTGGGGTTTCTGGGGGCCGCCGTGGGCGGCGCGCTTTTGTCTTTGATCTTTGGCTTTCTGACGCAGTACCTGCTGTCCAATCAGGTAGCGACGGGGCTTGCGCTCACGCTCTTTGGGCTGGGGCTCTCGGCGCTGATTGGGCAGGGCTATATCGGGATCAAGGCGCCCAGTTTTCCCGATTGGTATATTCCGCTGCTGGGCGATATTCCGATCATTGGACCCATCGTCTTTCAGCATGATCCGATGATCTATGTCGGGCTGGCGATCGTGGCTGGCGTCTGGGCGTATCTGAAATACACCCGCGCTGGCCTGATCTTGCGGGCGGTGGGCGAAAATCACGAAGCCGCCCATGCGCTTGGCTATCATGTGATGCGCGTGCGGATGCTCGCGATCATGTTCGGCGGGGCCTGTGCGGGGCTGGGCGGCGCCTATCTGAGCCTGGTGCGCGTTCCGCAATGGACCGAAGGGATGACCGCCGGGGCCGGTTGGATTGCGTTGGCTATCGTCGTCTTTGCCAGTTGGCGGCCGTGGCGGCTTTTGCTGGGAGCCTATTTGTTCGGCGGAGTCACCGTTTTGCAATTGAACCTACAGGCAGCCGGGGCGGCGATTGGCGTCGAGTATCTTTCTATGGCGCCCTATCTGGCAACCATCGCCGTTCTGGTTATTATGCGGGCAGGACGTGCGCCCGGATCGCTGGGCCAATCATTCCATGCCTCACGCTGAGGCGACATCAAGACCACCAAGGGGAAACACATGACAATGAAAACACTTCTGGCCAGCGCGACGCTCGCACTCGGCCTTGCAACGGGGGCCGCTGCCGATGGCAACGATCCAACGAAAGTCGGCTTTATCTATGTCGGGCCGGTCGGCGACGGCGGCTGGACTTATGAACACAACCAAGGCCGTCTGGCCGTTGAAGAGTATTTTGGCGATGCGGTTGAAACCGTCTTTGTCGAAAGCGTGCCGGAAGGACCGGACGCAGAGCGCGTCATGACACAGATGGCGCTGCAAGGGGCCGATCTGATCTTTACCACATCCTTTGGTTACATGGACCAGACCATTGCCGTGGCCGAAAAATTTCCTGATGTGAAGTTCGAACACGCCACTGGGTACAAACGCGCCGATAACGTCTCAACCTATTCGGCCCGCTTTTACGAAGGCCGCGCGGTTCAAGGGCGCATTGCCGGTCAGATGACCGAAAGCAACGTCATCGGCTATATTGCGTCTTTCCCGATCCCGGAAGTTATCCGTGGCATCAACTCCGCCTATCTGCACGCACGTGAAGTGAACCCTGACGTGGAGTTCAAGATTGTCTGGGCCTACACTTGGTTCGATCCGGCAAAAGAGGCAGAAGCCGCCAACGTGCTGATCGAACAGGGTGCTGACGTGATCCTGCAACACACCGATTCCACCGCACCACAGGCCGCGGCACAGGCCGCTGGCAATGTTGTGACATTCGGTCAGGCTTCTGACATGTCTGAATTTGCACCTTTCCCACGGGTTTCCTCCATTATTGACGACTGGGCACCTTACTATATCGCCCGCACACAGGCCGTCATTGATGGCACTTGGGAAAGCACCGACACATGGGACGGCATCGGCGCAGGCATGGTCGGCATCGGTGAGATTTCTGACGCGGTTCCCGCTGACGTGAAAGCCTCTGCCGAAGAGCTGATCGAGCAACTGCGTTCCGGCGAATACCACGCCTTCACAGGGCCGATCAACAAGCAGGACGGGTCCGTCTGGCTGGCAGAAGGCGAAGTGGCGGATGACGGTACTTTGGCCGGGATGAACTTCTACGTTGAAGGTATCGTCGGCGATATCCCGCAATAAGACGTCATCAGGACACAACCCCAAAAGGCCACGCCAGCGCGTGGCCTTTTTTGTTTGTTTGACAGGGGCGGCACCGTAGGGCGTTTCGTTCCATCGGTGACGTCGAAACCCGGGTTGCAACGAACTATTGGGTTTTGCGTGCAAGCCAGCCTAATCTCCTCCCAGTGCCCATCGCTGAAAGGTGCCCATATGACCGATACCCTCGCCCTGCTTGGCGTCAAAGGCGGCCCGGCCATCAGGCCCGGCTCCAACATGCCTACGTCCATGCTGCTGCGGCTTGGCGGCAAGACGATTCTGGTGGATGCCGGGCTCGGGGCGACACGCGGCATCTGCGATCAGGGCGTGGCGCTGACCGACATTGACCTCATCGTGATCACCCACCTGCATTCCGATCACTACCTTGAACTTGGCCCCTTCTTTCACACCGCTTGGACGGCGGGATTGCACCGCACGATCCCGGTGATCGGCCCCAAAGGGCTTGATCGCTATTGGGCGGGCTTTCAGGACAGCATGGGTTTTGACATTGACCTGCGTATCCGCGACGAAGGACGCTGCGATTTCGACAGTCTTGCAGATATCCGCGAGATCACGGAGGTCATGCACTTTGGCAGTATCACCTTGCGGGCCATGCGTAACATCCACCCCCCGATCACCGATACCTTCGCCCTGCGTTTTGAAGCCGGCGGAAAATCCGTCGTTCTGTCCGGCGACACCGCCTATATGGATGAAATGGCCGATTTCGCCAAAGGGGCCGATCTACTGGTGCACGAGGCGATGCTGCGCGCCGGGGTCGAGGCGCTCTGCGCGCGCATGACAAACGGGGACGACCGGCTGCGCACCCATATCCTGCGCAGCCATACCGACGCCGCAGATGTCGGACGGATCGCAAGGGATGCGGGCGTCAGGCAACTGGCACTCAGCCATATGGTGCCCGACGGTGATCCTGATTTCACCGATGCCGATTGGACGGCAGAGGTGCGCAAGAGCTGGAACGGGCCGTTCTTTCTCGGCCGGGACGGTATGAAAATCACGCTCTGAACCGCAACGCATTGCCCCCGCCCCACACCATCGCTATCTAGAGCAAAACCCAGATTTAGCGGAGCGTCCCCCAATGGCTGCCAATCAATTCGTCTACTTCATGGACGGCGTGTCCAAAACCTATCCCGGTGGGAAAAAGGTCTTTGAAAACATCCGCCTGAACTTTCTGCCCGGTGTGAAAATCGGCGTGGTCGGTGTGAACGGCACCGGTAAATCGACCTTGATGCGGATCATGGCGGGTCAGGACAAGGATTTTGCAGGTGAGGCCTGGGCGGCTGAGGGCGCGCGCGTCGGCTATCTGCCACAGGAGCCCGAACTCGACGCCACCCTGACCGTGCGCGAAAACGTCATGCTGGGCGTGGCCGACAAAAAGGCCATTCTGGATCGCTATAACGAAGTCGCCATGAACTATTCGGAAGAAACCGCCGATGAAATGGCAACTCTGCAAGACCAGATCGACAGCCAGAACCTGTGGGATCTCGACGCGCAGATTGACATCAGCATGGAGGCCCTGCGCTGCCCTCCGGACGCCGCCGATGTGACGACACTTTCTGGTGGTGAAAAACGCCGTGTGGCGCTCTGCCAGCTGCTGCTCGATGCGCCCGACATGCTGCTCCTTGACGAACCGACAAACCACCTCGACGCGGAAACCATCGCCTGGCTTCAACAGCACCTGATCGACTACAAGGGGACCATTCTGATCGTCACCCACGACCGCTATTTCCTCGATGCGATCACCGGCTGGATTCTGGAGCTCGACCGCGGGTCCGGCATCCCGCATGAGGGCAACTACTCAAGCTGGCTGGAGGCCAAGGCCAAACGTCTGGAACGCGAGGCAAAAGACGACAAATCCAAACAACGCACCCTTGCCCGCGAATTGGAATGGATGCGGCAAGGGGCCAAAGCCCGGCAAGCCAAGTCCAAGGCCCGTATCTCGGCCTACAACGAAATGGCGGGCCAGTCCGAGCGCGAGAAAATGGGGCGCGCCCAGATCATTATCCCCAACGGCCCCCGCCTTGGGTCCAAGGTGATCGAGGTTGATGGGCTCAAAAAACACATGGGCGACAAGCTCTTGATCGAGAACCTCAGCTTCGACCTGCCCCCCGGTGGCATCGTCGGGGTGATCGGGCCGAACGGCGCAGGCAAATCCACACTCTTTTCCATGCTGACCGGGCAAGCCGAACCCGACGAAGGGTCGGTGAGCTACGGCGAGACGGTTAAGCTCTCTTACGTCGATCAGTCCCGCGACGCGCTTAGCTCCGACAGTACAGTCTGGGAAGAAATCAGCGGCGGTGCCGAGATCATCGCGTTGGGCGATGCCTCGATGAACTCCCGCGCCTATTGCTCGGCCTTCAATTTCAAAGGTGGCGACCAGCAAAAGAAAGTCGGCCTGCTCTCGGGCGGTGAACGCAACCGCGTGCATATGGCGAAACTGCTGAAGTCGGGGGGCAATGTGTTGCTGCTCGACGAGCCGACCAACGACCTTGATGTGGAAACCCTGCGGGCCCTGGAGGACGCGCTTGTCAGTTTCGCGGGCTGCGCTGTCGTCATCAGCCACGACCGCTTTTTCCTTGACCGGATCTGCACACATATCCTCGCCTTCGAAGGGGACGCGCATGTGGAATGGTTCCAAGGGGGGTTCACCGACTATGAAGACGACAAAAAGGCACGGCTGGGGGCAGACGCACTGGAGCCGAAGCGGATGAAGCACAAGAAATTTGTGCGGTAGAAACCCGTAGGATGCGCCTTGCGGCTCACGAGTTCCCATCCGTTTGTCGCGGTGAGCCAGGGCATGGGCCGATCTTCGGTCTGCACGACCGATCCATGCGTCACCGGGTTCTGCCGATATTGCGGCGCAACCGGCGGGCGACGGCAAAATTTAGGTGCCGTCACCACACTGTCAGGCCAGATCTGCGCCCTAAACCAGCCCGAAGAAGCCTGACGTTTTGTGAACTCTGGGCCTCCGGTTTTCCGCTCGGCGAGGGTCGCCACAAAGATTTTACTTGTATTTTTTGGTGTTAGCGCACATGTGCAGGGGGCATACGTTATCCAACTCGACCACTGTTTTCCCTTTCGGCTACAGTCTTTCGATTTTGCACTGACTACGCCAGGCTGTCGCAATTACGCGGACAGCATTGATACTAAAGGAAAAACACGATGGCTACTGGCACCGTGAAATGGTTCAACTCTACAAAAGGCTTCGGCTTTATCGCGCCTGACGGCGGCTCCAAGGACGTTTTCGTTCATATCTCCGCAGTCGAGCGCTCCGGCCTCACAGGCCTGCAGGACGACCAAAAGGTTACTTTTGACGTCGAAGCTGGCCGCGATGGCCGCGAGAGCGCGATCAACCTGGCACTCGCATAAGCGCGACCTGAACTAAGGTGCAGCGCGCGCAAGCCGCGCGCTCGCCCGCACTTTGTTTGCACAGCGCGAACGAAGTCCCAAGTTTTCTTTGAAATTTTGCAGATGTTGTGGCACGATGTCGCCGCAACGTTGACTAATCGACCACTGTCTCCTCTATCGGCCCAGTCTCTCGATCACGTTTGACCGAGCCGCGCCGCTGCACTTCCGCGAGCGGGATAGATAAGGAAACAAGGACATGGCTTCAGGCACTGTCAAATGGTTCAACACCACCAAAGGATATGGCTTTATCGCACCTGATGGTGGCAGCAAGGACGTTTTCGTTCACATCTCAGCCGTCGAGCAATCAGGTTTGACTGGGCTTAAGGACGACCAAAAGGTCAATTTTGATATCGAGGCGGGCCGCGATGGGCGGGAAAGTGCTGTGAACCTGACACTCGCCGACTAAGGCAAATCTGTATTCAACAATTTTGCGAAATGGGCGCCCGATCCAGGCGCCCATCTTCTTGATCCAGTATGCGGGTGCCTTTCGCCACGCGCTTCTGACTGGCACCCCCCGCACCGGCCTCGGGCAAAAGAAGCGCCTCGACATCTCCTATTGCGCGGCAGCCACAAGCGCGAGAACAGTCGGCCCCATCGCGGCAACAATGACCGAAACGCCTTCGGGGTTTGGATGAATCCCGTCATCCTGCAAGAACTCAGACATGCCTTCCTGCATTCCCGCAGCCGCGCGCAAGCCCGCGGCGAAATCAGCATAGAGCGGAATGTCGTAGGTTTCTGCCAGATCGGCATACATGCCTTCGAATTCTTCCTTGTAGTCCAATCCATAATTGGCCCCGACTGACAACCCGACCAACAGCATCTCGACCCCGGCCTCCTGGCCTGCTGACAGAATACCGTCAAGGTTTGCACGGCTGACGGCCGGATCAAGCCCGCGCAGATAGTCGTTGCCGCCCAATGTCACGATCATCGCATCCACCTCCGGGGTCAGCGTCCAGACGACCCGGCTCAGCCCACCGGCGGTGGTATCGCCTGACACGCCAGCGTTCATGATCTCGACATCCGCGCCCTGCTCTTGCAACCAGGCTTCGAGTTGGGGGACAAAACCGTCATCCTGGGCCAAACCATAGCCAGCGGTCAGGCTGTCGCCCAGGGCAGCTATTGTCACTGTCTGCGCCTGTGCCACTGTTGCCATGGTCAAAAGCACCACCGCAAACTTGCTGACGCGCGAAATGACCCCATATGCAAAGGCACATTCCTGCATTAAGGCTGACCTGATGACCGACCCAGTTCTCACCATCGCAAACGCCAACCTGTCGCTGGACGGCAATGCCGGCCGCGTGGACATTCTGCATGATATTTCCATCGACGTCGCTTTGGGAGAAACGCTGGGGCTGGTCGGGCCGAGTGGGTCTGGCAAATCATCGCTCCTGATGTTGATGGGCGGGCTGGAACAGGCGACATCGGGTCAGATCACGGCTTTGGGCCAGAACCTGACGGCGATGAACGAAGACCAGCTTGCGCTCTTTCGTAGGGATAATATGGGGGTGGTGTTCCAATCTTTCCACCTGATCCCGACGATGACCGCGCTGGAGAATGTCGCAACCCCGCTGGAACTGGCAGGTGCCAGAGATGCATTCGACAGGGCAGAGGCCGAACTGACGGCGATGGGTCTTGCAGACCGCATTGACCATTACCCCAGCCAGATGTCAGGCGGGGAACAACAGCGGGTGGCGCTGGCCCGCGCCTCTGCCCCGCGTCCGCGCCTTTTGCTGGCGGATGAGCCGACCGGTAATCTCGATGAAACCAACGGGCAGGCGATCGTTGATCTGCTGTTCGATCTGCGTGACAGGCATGGGGCGACGCTGATCCTCGTCACCCACTCCGGCGAGCTGGCCAAACGCTGTGACCGGGTCGTGCGCCTGCGCGATGGACGGGTTGATACGCCAGTGGCAAAGGCTGCGGAATGAGCCTTGCCGTTGCGTCCCGCTTTGCCGCGCGCGAATTGCGCGGTGGCCTGCGCGGATTTCGCGTGTTTCTGGCCTGTCTTGCCCTTGGCGTTGCCGCCATTGCCGCTGTCGGCACCGTGCGCGCGGGCATCGAGGCCGGCCTGAAACGCGATGGCGCAGCCCTTCTGGGTGGCGATGCAGAGGTTGAGTTTACCTATCGCTTCGCCCGCGAGACAGAGCTGGCCTGGTTGCAGGGCATCTCCGAGAACGTGTCCGAGACCGTCGATTTCCGCTCAATGGTCGTGGTTGACCGCGGTGCCGAGGCGGAACGCGGTCTCACGCAAATCCGCGCGGTCGATGATCTTTACCCGCTGATCGGCGTCGTGGAACTTGATCCGCCCATGCCGTTGGCTGACGCATTGGCTGACAAGGGTGGCGTGATGGAAAGGGTGTTGGCGGACAGGCTGGCGCTGACACCGGGGGATAGATTTCGTTTGGGCGAACAGAACTTTACGCTGCGCGCCATTCTTGATCGCTATCCCGACAATGCCGCTGGCGGCTTTGGGCTGGGCCCGCGTACCATTGTGCTGACAGATGATCTGGCGCAGTCCGGGTTGATTGCCGAAGGCACGCTTTTTTCCACACAGTATCGGTTGGATTTACCAGATGGAGCAGACCTGGCAGCGCTGGAACAACGTGCTGAGGCGCAGTTTCGTGACAGCGGCATGCGCTGGCGCGACAGCCGCAGGGGGGCTGGCGGTGTTGAGCAGTTTGTGGATCGGATTGGCGCGTTCCTGATCCTTGTGGGCCTGTCAGGATTGGCCGTTGGGGGTATAGGTGTGTCCGCCGCTGTGCGCGCTTATCTGGCTGGCAAGACCGGCGTGATCGCCACGCTGAAAACCGTTGGGGCCACGCGCAGGATCATTTTTCAGACCTACTTTATCCAGATCGGTGTGCTGACGCTTGCAGGCGTATCGGCCGGACTGGTTCTGGGTGCGGGGCTGCCTGTCCTGTTTGCCCCGCTCATCGAAGCCCGCCTGCCGATCCCGGCAGTCTTTGCGATCTATCCCGCACCGCTGTTTGAGGCGGCGGTTTACGGCCTGCTTGCCGCCCTCGTCTTTACACTATGGCCCTTGGCCAAGACCGAGGATATCCGCGCGGCCACCTTGTTTCGCGATGCGTTCACAACGAGTGCCTTTTTACCCGGCACCGGGTATCTGCTCGCCATCGGGGCGCTGCTGGCTGCATTGATCGGCACCGCCATCTGGTTTTCCGGCACGGTTTTTCTGACCTTATGGACCGCAGGTGGGATCGCGGCGGCTTTGGGTATCCTGGTGATCGCAGCGCTCGTGATCCGCGGGGTCGCACGGGCTTTGCGCAAACCCGCACGCGGCCGCCCTGCCCTGCGCCTTGCGTTTGGATCAATCGGTGCACGCGGCGGCGAAGCCACATCCGTTGTGCTATCGCTCGGGCTTGGGCTGACGGTGTTGGCGGCGGTCGGTCAGATTGATGGCAACCTGCGCAATGCGTTCTCGGACGAGCTGCCAGAGGTGGCGCCCAGCTATTTCTTTGTTGATATTCAGCCGGACCAGATCGCGGGTTTCCAGGACCGGCTGGATAATGATCCGGCCGTCAGCCGGGTTGAGACCGCGCCGATGCTGCGTGGCATCATCACCGAAATCAACGGCCAGAGCGCCGAAGAGTTCGCCGCAGGGCATTGGGTTGTGCATGGCGACCGCGGCATCACCTATGCCGACGCAAAGCCTTCCGGGACGGAGGTGACGGCAGGCGAGTGGTGGCCGGAAGGCTATGACGGCCCGCCCCAGATCAGCTTTGCTGCCGAAGAAGCAGCAGAGATCGGGCTGCAACTGGGAGACACAATGACGGTCAACGTGCTGGGCCGTGACATCACGGCCGAGATCACCAGTTTCCGCAATGTCAGCTGGGAGGACGCCGGGATCGGGTTTGTCCTTGCAATGAACCAAGAGGCGCTGGCAGGCGCGCCGCACAGTTGGATCGCAACGGTCTATGCCGAGCAAGAGGCAGAGGCCGCGATCCTGCGCGATCTGGCAACAGCCTATCCAAATATCACCGCCATTCGTATTCGTGACGCGA
>Ga0316204_10000728_pt1 | contig 108042 bp, 86 predicted proteins | sample 6monrhotite_MG_2_FD_205661 | JGI IMG/M metagenome (GOLD analysis project Ga0316204, IMG submission 205661) | Microbial mat bacterial communities from mineral coupon in-situ incubated in ocean water Damariscotta River, Maine, United States -... | ecosystem: Environmental > Aquatic > Marine >...
GCCGCCTGCGACGAACTCGAACTCATCACGCCGCAGCAAGATCAACGCCAAGAACGACATGCGCCTCACGCAAAGTCTCGCTCGTAGCCTGCTCCAAACTCCCGCGCAGACCGTGCTCCACTACAGAGTCGACCTACTACGGCGACCTCGTCGAGTACGAGGTGAGCAAGGAGAGTGAGCAGGTCACGTACTTCGTGCCTGGCGAATCCGGACGCATCGCCGCGTTGCGGCGGACACCGGGCGAGGACGATTACTCCATCCTCTATCTCCACTCGACCCACAACGGCAGCGCGTCCGTGGTCACGGATGAGGCCGGGCTCGTTGTGGAGCGGCAGGACTTCGACCCGTTTGGGCGCAAGCGGCCGCTCGAGTGGACCCCCGGAAGCCCCATGACCGGCGACCAGGCCGATGTTGACATCGGGTTCACGGGACATCGAAAGGTCGAGGACTACGGGCTGATCGATATGGGCGGGCGGCACTACGACCCGCATCTAGGGCGCTTCGCGTCACCGGATCCAGTGCTGGCGGCTCCGGGGTCTTCGCAGGGCTATGACCCGTTTGCGTATGTGTTCAACGACCCGTTGTCGTTCACAGATCCGAGTGGGTTTGTGCCTTCTGCGTCCCAGGTTATAGAAGCCATGGAAGATGACCCGATTGGCGCGGGAACGGCAGAGACTACCATCATTTCGATCAGTCCCCATGTGGTGGCCCTATCGCCAATACTGTCATACGAGCAGATCTTCGGTGGAGTCGATGCAGAAGCGGAGACCGAGGTCGGCGGTGAGGGGGCGGCCGGAGAGCCTGGGGCTGCGGCGCCCTGGGACGGGAGGGGCGGCCTCGCACCGATAGCGCTTGAGCGAACGCAGACGGAGCTACCGAGACTTCCGACGCCGTCGTTCAAGGTGCGGCCTCCGGTAGGTGGAAGCGCCATGGACTATCTCAGCTACGGGGTCGAGAACTACGGGGCAGCGACGTGGGGGTTCATGGCACAGGGGACCAACGCCGGGATTGCCCTCGTCGAGTCCGTCGTCAACATCAACTACCACGCCGAGCGCGCGGGGGTCTTTGCCGGAAGAGCCCTGGTTCGGACGGGACAGGCGATGGACAACGGGAACCTGTGGTCTTGGCACACCCTGATGAACATCGCCGACGACGCCGCGATCGCTTCGGGGGAGGTGGGGCAGGTCATCGATGGGGTTGTGACCGGAGCCGGCGGTGCCGGGTTCGCGGCGGGCGTCGGGAAGGGGCTCGCCGCAAAGGGGGGAGGGAAGGTCAGGGGCCCGGACACCATGAAGCCTGGTCCGTTTGCGCGGGAGTCGATACCCGCTCGAAGCAAATCCCAGCGGTTTAACAAAGCGGAGCGCGACAAGATCAACGAGATCGGAGACAAACATGGATGCCACACTTGCGGCGCGCCGACGTCGGGGCGAAAGTCGGGCAACTGGACGCCAGATCATCAACCTGTCAGCAAGATGGTTCCCGATGGGACGCCACAAGTGCTCTTGCCCCACTGTAAGACGTGCAGCGCGACCCAAGGTGGGCACGTGAGCCACCTTTGAGAGAGAGAGAGAGAGAACGATCCGTGTTCTATGAGCTGATTCACTACCTTGAGTCCACTGGGGATGACTTCGGGCTCATGCGGAAAACGCATGAAAACCGGTCGGGAGCAGATGGGGGAGCACCTGCTCGTTGTACCCTGCTCGTGGAGTCAGAATCCGGTCATTGCGCCGTGTTGAAAGGCGGGAATTCGATCGCGCTGCTTGAGGCGGAATACGCTTCCGAAGATTGGTGGGAGGCTCTCAGTCAATCGGGCATGGAGATGAACGGATTCACGGAGCTGGACGAGTCGGTCCGACTGCCAGCCGGCCGCTATCTGTTTGGCGATGTCAATGCTCTTGACGGCGAGCCGTGCTCAGACTCTTCGCTAGTTTCCCCGGCGGCCTGTGTTTGCCTACAGTGGACTGAGTCGCGAGAGGCGATTGCCGTGGAGTTTGACGTAGATGCCGAAACTCGGCTCGTAGGTTTCCTCCTCAGGCCACTCCCTGGAAACCACCACGTTGAGCACTGACCTCGTAGGTTGCAGGTTCCTCAAACCGCACCGTTGTCTCCGGCGCGGGACTCTGCGTCCTGCGCCGTGCCGCATCGACCTCGCGTCAATTCTCGACCTCGAAGGCGTCGTTCGTTTTTCACTGGGGAGCAGCTTTGGGTTGGCGAGATCGACTGATCGACTGGAACGAGCTCGTTGACGGCGGGTAACGGGCTGTCGGGCCGCCCGTTGGCCCAGCGACCGAGGCGGGGACTCCTGAACCCAAGTCGAAGCGGACCGTTACCTCCGGCGCGGGACTCCGCGTCCTGTGCCGGACCGCATCGAGAGCGGCCGTGCTAGGCGATGGATCCATGGATGATCGAGAGGCGAGGCGACGCCGGACGGCAGCAGAGCCTCACTATTGTGCCTCACAACCTCGGTGAGGAGCCCAGTGACGACATCAGCGGGACGACGACAGCCCAGCAGCGGCTCGCCATGATGTGGCCTCTCGCACTGAAAGCGTGGTCGCTGACCGGGCGATCTCTGCCCATGTACACGCGCGCGAACATCCCTTCGCGGATCATCCGGGGCAAGTCGTGACTCCGACCGGGAGCGCCGATTTCGTCGACATGCTGCAAGCCCTCGTCGACGCCCGTGTCGAGTTCTTGGTCGTGGGTGCGCATGCTCTTGCCGTTCACGGCGTACCGCGCTCGACACAGGACCTCGATGTTTGGGTTCATGCGTCCCCGCGGGACTGCTCGAATCGAAGTTGAGCGAGTCGGATGACTCGGAATCGGAGCGCCCCGCTACCGAAGCGGAGTGCCCACGCGCCGAGCGTTCCTCGAGCGAACCACATCCCGACGCAACGCCGAGATCGCCACCGCATAGATCGCCCAGAAGACAATCCCAACCAGCAGCCCCTGAATGCTCGGCCCCACCACCGGCGCCTCCGCCTGAATATCCCGAAGCTGTCCCGCAGCCCGAAACCAGGTCGCCACAAAAAAGGTCAGCGCGATGCTGGTCCCGATCGCGCGAACGATGCTGTACCCGGACACGGGCTTCGGCCGGGTCAACCCGGGGCGCGTCCACTCGAGGAACTCCAACAACAGACGCAGCCACGATCCGACCGTGGGGAACAGCAACAGTCCGACGATGCCCGCCAAGCCAGGCACCGCTTGGCGCAGCTCCTCGATCGGCATCGTGATGTCGCCGGGGAGGGCGAGCAGCGGCAGGGCGAGGAGCATGGTCAGGAACTCGAGCGGGTCTTGGTCGGCTTGCTGGGCCCGCTCGGGTTGGTGAGCGGGGGCCCGAGATCCATTGGAGCCGGCGTTGCGTTACCGCTCGGGGCCAAGTACTGCAAGGCCGCCTGAATTTCTCGCCAAAACTCCAGCGATGTCTGGGTCCTGTACATGACCTTGGGATGCAGTGCGCTGGCGATCGCCTGGCCGTACGGGGAGTCGAGGCTGTCGGCCATGCGCAGCGGTGCGCCCGCCACGATGTCGGTCTCCTCGAACAGTAAGACCTCTCCCTGCATGACGGACAGCAGCAGAAGGCCCGCGTGATAGATGTCGGTTTGCCGACCGATCGCCCCGAAGCGTCCCGGGTCGATGGCCTCGGGAGGACGCATCCATGGGGCGAGCACGGTGCCGGTGGTGCGGATGTCGGTTTCCATCCGCGTGATACCGAGGTCGCCGAGCTTGAACGACAGGTACGGGCCCGCATCTTCGCTGCGACTGATGACGTCGCTGGTCAGGCTGACGAACACGTTGCCCGGGTGGACGTCCTTGTGCACGTAGCCGAAGCGGTGGATGAACGCGAGGGCCTGCAGCACGTCGCGAGCGATGTGCGGGACCCAGGTCTCATCGATTTTCGGCAGCACCCGGTCGAGGCTGTACAGGCACTTCTCGACGATGATGTAGAAGCAGTTGTCGTGCACGAACGCGTCGTGCATGTACGTGATGTTGGGGTGCCGCATGTTGACGAGGTTGGCGACCTCGGCTTCCCACTGGCGCTGCACGTCCTCGAAGGTGCCCGCCGGCTTGAGCACCTTGGCGACCAGAGCGTTGGACCACTCGTCCGTGCACTCGTACACGTCTCCATACGAGCCCGCACCGATGTGGGCCCCAATGAAATACGTGCCGCTGCCCCCGTTGGTGATCATTTGACCACGGACAGGAGCCCGGAACGGAAAGACGCTGGGAAGCGTCTGCACTGCGGGATGCGTTTTCATCCCCGCACCACAGTACCACGCGCTTGCGCAGTGGCGAGGGTTTCACCGGCGATCGAGGGTTCCCCCGCACGACGAGAGCCTGATCAGGGGTGATAGTCCCCGCAGGCGTGCTCAGCTTGGTCACAGCGATGGCGCTCGCCGTGGTGCCACCCGAGCGGACCTACGAGGGTCCCGATGCGGTCGTGGGCCCCGGCGATCCGCCGCGCGCGGAGCTCCCGCTCGAGGAGCCGCAACCGCCGCCACCCAAGGCGGATCCCAAACCCGAGCCCGAATCCGACGCGGAGGTCTCACGCGACGTGCTGGTGCCTGCGTACAAGGCCGAGCGGGAAGACGACGACCGTGCGGGCTCGATCGTCGAGCGACGCGATCTCGATGAGCGCCTGGTCCAATCCGCGCCCGACGCGTTGCGCTACGAGGCCGGCGTCTACATTCAACAAACGGCGCACGGCCAGGCCTCGCCGTACGTTCGTGGACTGACCGGTCAGCAGACCGTGATGTTCTTCGACGGCGTGCGCATGAACAACAGCACGTTTCGCCAAGGCCCCAACCAGTACTTCTTCACGGTCGACTCCCGAACGATCCAACAGCTCGAGGTCGTACGCGGCGCTGCGTCAACTCGGTATGGCGCCGACGCTCTGGGAGGCGCGCTGCTCACGACGCCGCGCGACCCGACGCTGCGCGAAGACGGCAAGAAGACCGTCGCACACGGCAAGGCCATCCTACACACTGGAACCGCGGACGGCTCCTACGGTGGACGCGGCGAGGTCGACCTCGGATTCGCCGGGAAGTTCGGGGTGCTCGCGGGGGTCGGCTACCGCGATGTCGGGCAGCTGCGCAGCGGAGGTCCGGTGACAGCTCCTGGGACCGGGGAGCCGCAGCGTGTCCCGCCCGCGTTCGAGGTCGATGGCAAGACGCAGCGCGGCACCGGGTTTCGCGAGCTGACCGGGGACGTGCGCGCGGTGTGGGAGCCGAACCCAAAACACCGGGTCACGCTGGGCTACTACGACTACCGACAGCTCGACGCGCCACGGACCGACAAGTGCCCGCCTCCCACCGCTCCGCGCGACGAGTGCCTTCGCTACGAGGAGCAGTTCAGGACCTTGGTCTACGGTGCCTATCAGGCGTCCGAGGGCCCTGACGCGGCCGAAGATGTGCGCGCCACTGTCAGCTTTCAGCGGCAACACGAGGACCGGGTCTTCGATCGGGGCGCGCCGTCGGTCACCACGCTGTTGGGCGTCGACGACGTGCACACTGTCGGCACGGGGCTGAAGCTGCGGACCAAGGACTTCGACCCCGCTCCGTGGGTGCGCTTGTACGGGGTGTACGGTGGCGACAGCTACCTCGATTGGGTGGCGAGTGACGCGTCCCTGCGCTTCGACGACACCGGGATCTCCACCGGGCTCTCCCGCGGGCAGTACATCGACAGCTCGCGCTACTCCACCTCGGGTGCGTTCGCCGAGGGGCACGTCGAGTTTGTAGACGCGATTCGGCTGCGTAGCGGTGGCCGGGTGGCGGTCGCCCACGCAAGCTCGCCCGGGGATGCGTCCAGTGAAACCGCGGCGGTGGATCAAGCGTGGGTTTCTGCCGTGGGGATGGCGGGGGTCTCGGTGGACCCGGTGCCGTGGATGACGTTCTCGTTCAATGCCGACCAGGGCTTTCGCGCTCCGAACCTCGATGACCTGACGAGCCGTCAGCAGACCGGGCCAGGCTTTCAGTTTGAGAACGCCGACCTCGACCCCGAACGCGCTGTGACGCTCGAGACCGGCTTGGAGATCGATGTCGGTGTGTTCGAGTTCGGGGCGTGGGTGTATCGGACTCGGATCGCGAACCTGATCGGACGTGTCGCGGTGGAGGTCGAAGACTGCCCGCAAGACACGCCTCAATGCGGTGCCTCGCAGACCCGATTCCAGCTCGACAACTTCCAGGGCGATGCGCTGTTGTGGGGAGCGGAGGGCACCGCGTTGGCGAATCTTCCCCAGGGAATCTGGGCCCGCGCCACGCTGTCGTATGCGTACGGGGAGCGGCCGAACCCGTTCGCACGCGAGAACTCGAGCGAGCCTTCACGAGTGCCCATGTCGCGTGTTCCGCCGCTCAACGGCACGGCGGAGTTGGGGTGGCGTCATCGCAGTGGTGCGTACGCCGCGGGGGGCCTTCGGTGGGCTCGCTTGCAGGACCGTCTCGCGCCCCAGGACGTGGCGGACACGCGGATCCCCATCGGCGGAACGCCGGGCTATGGCATCTTCGACCTGCGCGCTGGCTATCGCTACGAGCCCTATCTGCTGTTTGCGATGGTGTTCGAGAACATCGGTGATGCTCCGTGGCGAGCCCACGGGTCCAGCGTCAATGGCCCGGGACGGAGCTTGATGCTCGAGACGCAGATCGGCTTCTGAGGGTGTACGGTTTCCCCGTGCGCGAAGGTCCTCGCCGGCATTGGCTTCCGTGGCTGGCGGCGCTCGCCGTGCTGCTGTGCATTGTCGGGTGGGCCGTACTCGATGTCCGGGATGTCGGCGAGGATTCGCGGCCCGCGTTCCTCACCACCCAGGTGCAGGCCGAGGCGCTGCAGCGGCCCGACGGTGCCCATCTGCATGTCGCCGGCTCCGGCTCGTGCGTTCCCCTGGCGCGCATGCTGGCCGGCGCTGCGATGCCGCAACTCGACATCGCGCCCGAGGTTCACGCGAGCATCGGATCGGGCGGTGGGCTTCGGGCGCTTCGCGATGGAGCGATCGATGTTGCGTTGGTCTCGCGGCCGCTTCGCGAGGACGAGCGTCGGTCGGGACTCGTCTACACGCCGTTCGCGAGGATCCCGGTCGTCGTTGCGGCCGGCCTCGATGTTCCCGATCGCTCTGTGAGCATCCAGCGCCTCGAGGCCTTGTTCGGCGGCGAAGAGGACCGGTGGAGCAACGGCGCGAACGTGGTGGTCCTGCTTCGCGAGGCGGGGGACTCGTCCCACGTCGTCGTCGATACCGCTGCACCGGGATTTGTCGAGGCCACGGACCGGAGTCGAGACCGCGGCAACGTTCGCGTGCTCTATCACGACGGTGCGATGCAGGTCGCGTTGGCCAACACGCCCGGCGCACTCGGATTGCATGGCAACGGTGTCGACCCATCGCTCGCGGGTTTCCGGTCTCTGGCCGTCGAGGGGGTGGAGCCGACGGGGAACAACGTCGAATCGGGCCGATACCCCTTCGTCAAAGAGCTCGGGTTCGTCACGGTGGACGCGCCGAGCGGGGGAGCCAAGCGGTTCATCGACTTCGCGCTGTCGCCACAGGGGCGGGCGTTGCTTCGGGTTCGTGGGGCTGTCCCTCCGGTGCCGAAGGAGGAAGGCTGACATGCCGTTGCATGACGCCTCGGGACAGGTGCGCCTGGCGCTGCGCCGCTACCTCGGCGCTCGCCTGGCCCCGTTGACGGTGCTGGTCGCGTTCTTTACGTGTCTCTCCGCGCCGATGGCGTTCTTCTGGCTCGGTCGCGATGCGCTCGAAGTGCGGGCGGACGGCACCGCCCGGGAGGCGGCGAGCTTGCTTCGCCAAGACGTGCAGGAGCGTCCGGTGCTGTGGAAATACGACGCCTCCAAGGTCGTCACGCGCGTAGCAAACTTTGAGCTTCCTGGGGTCGACCGGGTCGTCGTCGTGGACGCGGCGGGCGTACCGATTCGCGGGTCGGCGGATGATGTCGAGTCGCTTGCGAAGCTCGAAGCCCTGTGGCGAAGCGCCGACATCGAGGTGGATGGTGAGGTCGCCGGGCGGGTCTGGGTCGCGATCTCCACCCGCGCACTCCAGCGCAACACGATCACGCTCATGCTCGGCTTCGGCGCACTGGGGCTCGTACTGAGCGTCCTGCTCTATGGGCTTCCCATGCGCGCGATGGGGCGGGCGGAGGGCAACATTCGCGAACTGGTGGGGCGCCTGGAGGAGTCTCAGGGCGCGCTTGCGGGACTCAACGAGACGCTGGAAAACAAGGTCGAGGTGCGCAGTGCCGAGCTCCGTGACGCCTTGGCGGAGCTTCAACGCAAGGAGCAGAACCTGCGGGAGATCTCCGCGCGCGCGATCCGGATGCAAGAGGCCGAGCGACGAGCCATCGCGAGAGAGCTTCATGACTCTGCGGGGCAGGCTCTCACCGCGGTTCGGATTCACGTCCAGCTGATCGGAGACCTGCTCGCCGCCCAGGAAGGGGGCGACGCCAAGACCACAACGATGGCCCGGCGGACGCTGAGCATGGTCGATGACACCGTCGAGGAGGTCCGGCGCGCCGTCAATCAGCTCGGGCCGGCAGTGCTCGACGACGTCGGGCTGGAGGCGGCGATCCATCGCGCCGCCGATGACCTCTCCGATGCCACTCAGGTCCAGGTCGAGCGTCACTACGATGTGGGCGTCGACCTCGATCCATCGATCGAGACGACCGCGTATCGCATCGTTCAGGAGTCGCTCACCAATGTGGCTCGTCATGCCGAAGCCAGCGAGGTCACCATTCGGGTGCGGGTCGACGGGGACGCGCTCGCGGTCTGTATTGAAGACGACGGGAAGGGCTTCGATCCCGAGTCCGTGGGACCACGCCACCGCGGCCTGGTGGGCATGCGCGAGCGCGTCGAGTTGCTCGACGGGGCCCACGGCATTACTTCTGCACCTGGGAAGGGCACCCGCATCGAGGTGTCGCTCCCCATGAGCGCCCGGGGGTAAGGGGTGCTAGTCTCGACTCGATGTCGAGTCCGATCCGCGTGGTGTTGGTGGAAGACCACCAGATCGTTCGCGAAGGCCTTCGAGCACTGCTCGATGGTCAAGACGACATCGAGGTCGTCGGCGAGGCGGACAACGGCGAGGATGGAGTGGCGCTTGTCGAGCAGCACCTGCCACACGTTGCGGTCATGGACCTCAACATGCCAAAGCTCGGTGGCGTCGAGGCCACCAAGCTCATCCGCAAGCAGTTCCCTGGTACCCAAGTGCTGATCCTCAGCATGTACTCCACCGGCGAGCATGTGCGGCCTGCGATCCGGGCGGGTGCCGGTGGATATCTGCTCAAGGGCTCCGGCCTCTCCGACTTGGTCTCCGCGATCCAGGCGGTCGCGTCGGGCAACGCGTTCTTCAGTCCCGAGGTCGCCAAGATCGTGCTCGACGATTCGCGAGGCGTCTCTGGGCCCCGTGCAGGCTCGGACCTCACGCCCCGAGAGCGCCAGGTCCTCAAGCTCGTCGCCGAGGGCAAGTCCAGCCCGGAGATCGCCAAAGACTTGGGGCTCAGCGTCAAGACGATCGAAGGTCATCGCGGTCGGCTGATGGCCAAGCTCGAGACGAAGAACGTCGCGGGCATGGTCCGTCACGCGATTCGCATCGGTCTGGTCACTGCGTAGCGAGCCGCGGCGAGCGGGGGGATTCCCTCGATCCAAGCGCGGGCATGTCCGCTTTCGCGCGTGGCAGCATTCGAGGAAGCTCGGACCATGCTTCGTAGGGTTGGACTTCGCGTCGGTATCGTGGCGCTCGCGATTGGTGTTGGAGGCTGCGACGACGGCACCGGAGACGACGGCGGAGAGACCGAGGGGGAGACCGACGCCGGCATGGTGTACGCGTGCGGTGACTTGGTCTCCGCGGACGACCTGGCGGCGTGTTCGCCCAGTCCCAACGACTACCAGCCGGGCGCAGACGACGGCTATCCGGAGTGCACCACTGACGATGGCAGCTACAGCCTTGTCGACGGAACGCCCAGCTCGATCGCGAGGGTCGAAGCCTACGAAGAGGTGCTGTCGATGTTGGCCGCCGACCGGTCCGTCGATGGTTTTACGGCTGCACGAGCGAAGTACTCTGAAGAAGAGGGGCTGGAATCTCGCCTTCAGCGACGTGAAGACCTCCACTTTGCCGAGATTCCGGAGTCGGACTGGGACCCGGGCGTCGACGGTGACAAGCAGTGCACCGTCCCGAGTAATGTCGCTGCGTATCCCGAGCGTTGCGCGGGTCCGGCTCTGATTGCCCCGGTCATGAACGATGCCTTCGCGGCCGGTCAGACTGGCGAGGGGGAGGCCGATGTGCACGTGGCGAGGATTGAGGCTGCAGGACTGTGGTTCCTGTACTTGTCGGTCTACAAGGAAGCGAACACGTGCTTCTCCGGGAAGGCCAAGGACTGTGATTCGGCGTGGGCCTACTACACGGGCGGCTTCGATCGAGCCGGCGGCATCGGGCTCGCGGCCGACATCCGAGGTGTGAGCACCGACGCGCACGACGCCATCTGGGACGGGTTCAGTGCATTCCGCTGCATCCGCGATGTCTATCCCGCCGACGACACGCCAGCGGTTGCCGACCTCGACATGGATGGTCAGGCCTTGTTGTGCTCGGCGCAGAACCAGCTGACGACCGCGCTCGACTTCGGACTCGCGCAACTCGTGCGCACTCGCCTCGAGGCGTTGAAGAATCTGGACGGTGTGGAAGCCGAATCTGCGTGGGCGGGGCTGGAAGTCCTCGGTCCCGTGCTCGACCGCGCAGGCAACGAGCGCGACGCCGCCAGCTATGGCGCGCTGGAGAGCTTTTGGTCTGCGGGACCTCCAGAGCTCGCTGCCATCGACGCCGCGGTGCAGTCTTTGGACGCTGTCTTTTCCTGTGCCTGAGCAACGCTCACGGCTCATCGCGTGACAGGGGAGGACTTCGACCTGGCGGGAACGTAGACTCCCCGCGATGTCGGACGCCCAGCGGCTGAAGCTTGCCTTCATCGGAAGTCACGGCGTGGGCAAGACCACCTTGTGCTACGGCCTTGCTGCGCGCCTCAAAGCTCGCGACGTCTCGCTCGAGATGGTGCACGAGGTGGCGCGGCTGTGTCCGCTGCCGATCAACGAACAGACAAGCGTGGCCGCGCAGTCGTGGATCTTGCACACGCAGATCGCCGCGGAGATCGTCGCCGCCGAACGTCACCCCGTGGTCGTGTGCGATCGAAGCGCGCTCGACAACTACGTCTACATGATGCTCGCCGCCGGCCGACAGCAAGCGCTGGAGAGCCTCCTCGACGGATGGATGGCGACCTACGACCTGTTGGTCTTGGTCCCGATCATCGAGGAGCCGCGAGCCGATGGACTCCGCGCCACCGACCCCAGCTTTCAACGCGCCGTCGAGGATGGCGTGCGTCGGGAGCTGACGCGGCGAGAGATGCCCGCCATGCACCTCGAGCCCGAGAACCGCGAAGGATGGCTGGAGCGGGTCGAGGCCGAAGTGCTGGAGCGGCTCATGCCATCGCAGCTCCCGTTGCTGTAGCGTGACAGACAACCAAAAGAAAACGGCCACCCCTTTCGAGGTGGCCGACTCTCTGCTTCCGCGAGTTGCGGATTAGTCGCGACGACGACGAAGCATCGTCAGACCGAACAAGCCGAGCAACCAGGCGAACCCGCCCGCATCGGTGTTGGTCGTGCAGCCACAGCCCGAATCCGAAGGCGAAGGTGCAGCCGGAAGGCCGCCGCCCGAGGAGCCGTCTCCGCCCGTGGTTGGGTCGATCGGGTCGCCGGTCGTGGTGCCGTCGGAGTCCGAGTCGCCACCGCCGCTGCTGTCTCCCCCAGGCTCGTCCGTCGTGGAACCGTCTCCGCCGCTCGTCGTGCCAGGCTCAGGAGCTTCGGGCACGTCGAAGTTGATCTGCTCGACCGGGAACTCGACCGCGAGTCCTTCGTTGATCGGAAAGTCGAGCGGGAGTTCGATGGGACCGACCGGGACCTCACTCACCGTCGCATTGATGATGAAGATCAACGCGATCTCAGCATCGAGTTCACCATGCAGCGTTCCGTACATGGTTGACGTTTCGCCGGGTACAGCGTCGGGCAGGATGAGATCCAAGTTGTCGTCCTCGGCGTTGTACACCCCCACCTCGTTGGAGATGATCGAGTCCTCACCGTCCGAGAGGTCGATCCGAAGGCTCCGATACTCGATACCCGGAATGTTGAGTTGCCAGTCAACGTCGATGGTGACGGGGATCGCAGGTAGGAGAGGAAGATCGAGGACGAAGGACGTGTCGATGAGGTCGTTCGGACCGATCGCTTCATTGACGCCGAATGGTCGCTCAGTGTCTCCGGGCAAGAGATATGGCGAGAATGTCCCATTGGCAGTCTCATCGATGTTGTAGAGCCCGAGATCGAAGGAGATGCCTGTGGGCACATGAGTGACGATGACCCCGACCTCGACGCCGAGAGCGTTTTCCATGACGCCGCCATCCTCGTCACCGGTGAAGTTGAGCGTTTGCGCATCGAAGTCGTACTCGGCCTGGCCGAGCATCTCGATATCGACCTCGTGGTACGCCGCAGCCGTAAACTCAACGTCGACGCCCAAGATCAGGTCGATCGGTCCGGACGACCACGGGAACTCGTTCGGCCGGAACGTCGTCTGTGGGTTGAAGTTGTCCGCGTCCGTCTCCGCGTGTGCTTCAGCTCCCACAAGAGCCGTAACGACGCCTACCATCAAAGCAATCTTCTTCATGTTTCCACTCCCTTTAGCCGAGCCAAGTCTCTCATGCCGTCCCCCCACGGGGGCGCCTACATCGACTCACCTTTGGGCACCGGTTACCATGGTTTGAAATACGGCACCACGTGTCATGCCGGTCTCGCGGTACAAGACTGCGGAAATCAACAGCTAGGGGCAAATCCCCGGTGTGTGCGCGTTTTCTCTCGGACGCGCGAACGCGCGCTCTGGAACAAACGCGCACCGCACGCGAAGATCTTGCCAGTGTGCTGGTCCTACAGAGATGCGCGCGCCGCCCAAACAGCGCCGGTCGCACCAAATGCGGTGGGGAGCTCCCCATCGGGCTCGATTCCGACGATGTACAGGCTTCCATTGAGCGAACTGACGCCCGCAACCGGCCGTGAACCCGCTCCGAACCCATTGATTCGCCACAGTTCGTCTTGATCGGAATCGAGTCGAAACACCACGCCAACCTCGTTCGGGATGTTCCCGTTGTTCTCCTGGTCTCCAATGGCGAGGGCCACGACCAAGCCGCCCTGCTGGTCGGGCACAAGCTGCGCACCGATACTCGTCATCGGGTTGGCGAAGGTCAGAACCGGCGAGTTCGAGTCGTCTCCATTCTCGTCGACGTGCACGATGAGTAACCCGTCGTCCACCCGGCCGCCTGCGAACAGCCCCCCTTGTCCGTCTATCGCGATTGCCCCCGCGACGGTGCCGAAGGGCAAGGCGATGTTCCACGCGAGTGTTCCGTCCGCATTAATCTTCCGTAGACACGCCTCAGAGGCGCCTTGGCAGCCATCTGGTGAGCGGATGGCGACGGCGATCGAGCCATCTGGAAAAGATTGGCTGGTTTGGACGAATGCCTCTTCGCCGGCGGCCACGCCTAGACTGTCCTCCCAGAGATCGATATCCAGATCCGGTTCATAGGCCGTCAGTGTTGCCGGGCCGGTGGCGAGCACGAAGCCGTTGCCTATCGATTCCACAGCGGCGGCACCGTTGAAGTTGTTGCCACCCGCGAACTGAAGGGCTTGCGCCGGGAGAATGTCTCCCTGGGTCATGCTGAACACCTCGTAGCGCCAGGCGGTGATGGCTTCGATTCCAGTCTTGGTCGTCACCGTGTCGGTGATGAGCGTTGTCGGGATGAGTGCGAGGTCTTCGTCGAAACGCAGCGGGACGGCTGCAATGTTCGCCTCCAACGTCGTGTCGTTGATCTGGTTCACGCTTCCATCGAGCGTCACGACGGATGTCAGCGGTTCGTCCGTAGTACTTGCCGCGTTGGCTCCGACCAGGACCAGACGGTCCTCTTCGATGGAACCGATGCCTCCGAACATCCCCAACGCCTCTTCGCCCTCGAACAGATCCTCGTTGAGGTCATGCACCTCCCCGCCGTCGACCGAACTCACCAGCTGAACCTCAGCGCTCTGCGCCGTCTGCCCTCCCGTATCCGTCGCAACCGCCGAGTACACGTGCCCGCCGTTGTCCGAGCTGGTCACCAAGGCCCCGAACTCCCACGGCTCCTCCGTGACGACTCCGAGCGAGGTCTCTCCGTCAAAGAACTCCACACTCGCGACACCCAGATCATCGGCCACGGACACACTGAGCGCGACGAGGCTGCTCTCGGTGACGTCCTCGGGAGTGGTCGAGCTGTTGACCTCGAAGGACTCGAACGTTGGCGGCTCGTCCCCTTCCGGACCGGTGCCGTCGGTGTCGGTGTCGGATGCCGTCGGATCCCCGGTCGGATCCCCAGTCGGATCCCCAGTCGGATCACCCGTGGGACCTGCAGTCGGGTCGCTGTCCGTTCCGGAACTCGGTCCCGTCGAAGGCTCGGTCTCGTCGGTGTCGCCGGTGCCCGTCTCGGAATCCAGGGGAGCGTCAGGGGCGAAGCAACCGGCCAGAGCACCCGCCAAGAACAAGAACGATCCACGTTTCATGCCTCTATGGTCGGAGGCACCTGGAAACCCGTCAAGGGTTGCGCGGCCCCGCGGACAGGTCCGGGCCGTGAGCCCAGCCGTCCGCAATGCTGGCCACACCATTCGTCGAGGGCGTGTACAGACGCGCGACACAAAGAAGCCGGCGGCTCCCGAAGGAACGCGCCGGCTCATCGTCGTGAGCACTTAGCTCTGCCGACGCTCGATCGACTTCTCGCGGAGCTCTTGGACGCGCCTGTGCAACGAGTCCATCGCATCGCGGACCGCGAGGTAGGCATCCTCGTGGCTCCCCTTCGGATCATGGTCGTTGGAGACGACGACTTCACCGTGGGGCGTGCGGACGACAGCGTGCACGTTGAACACGTGGCCGCGGTTGTGTGGCGAGCTCGCTTCGACGCTGATGTGCGCGTCGAGGATCCGCTCTCCGGTCTTGGTGAGCTTCTCGACCCGCTCTGAGATTTTTTCCTCGAGCGCTTCGGAGCGTTCCATGCCGCGGTAGGTGACCTGAAGGGGGACTTTTGCCGTCGTTTCCGTTTCCTGCATGCTTTGCCTTCTGGGTGGGTCCGCCCTCTCGGGGGCCCAACCCTAATTGTGGCCTTTTCCCAGGCGCGATCAACCGCAACCTTTGCCCAGCATCCTGTCGCCCGAAAACTCGAACGAAATCGAGGTCCCAGGCGTGGAATCAGACCCACAGGTAGCCTACTCTGGGCCCCTATGGCCTCTGACGTGTTGGACGACAACCGCCTGTTCTGCGAAATCGTGGCCGTACTCCTGATCTCGGACGCTCAGGTCACGGACTCGGAGCAGCGCTTCCTCGACCGGCTGATGAAGCGATTCGACTTCACGGCGGAGGACCGACAGGCGGTCTTCAACTCGGTCAACATCGGTGAGTCCGTCGAGGGACGCCTTCGCCAGCTTTCCCCCGAGCGTCGTCCCGAACTCCTCGCCGAGCTCGAGGCCGCAGCGGCAGCCGACGGAGAGATCGGTCGCGGCGAGCAGGACATTCTGAACGAAGTCCGCAAGGCGATGGACCAAGAACTGTAGGGGCCCTGTAAGGTTCTCTACGGCCGGGCGGAAGAACGCGCGGCCCCGACACCGACCCAGTCCTTCTTGCCGTCGATGTACCAAAGCACCACGGCGCGCATGCCGTCGTGTTCGCTCAAATAGCTGAGCAGGTGTCCGAGCTGTACGGCGACGGCGTCGTCCTTGGTGAGCTTGCCGAGCGTGCCTTTTCCGTCTTCGATCGCCTCGCTGATGCTGGCGATGTCTCCGGAGAGGTCAGCTCCGTGGTCGAAGATCAGGTCGAGGTCTCGTGTGATGTTGCCGGTGTCATCGCGCAAGAGTTTGGCGACGACGCTCTTGTTCTTCGGGCTGTCCAGATCTTTGAACAGACCATCCACGCTCTCGAGGGTTTGTTCGGTGTCGCCGAGGAGGGGCTCGACGTTGCGGTCGAGGGTGTCCAGCACATCGTTGGCGTGGCCGGCCGCGCGCTGCAGCCCGAATGAGGTGCGGTGGAACGCTCCGAGGGTGCCGCCGATGTCCTTGCGGTACTCCTGCGAGTGAAGCAGAGCCGGGACCAGGCCCTCGCCATAGGCCAGCGTGTGACTGATGACCGCGAGGTTGTTCACGGTCCCCTTCAGACCGTCCATGGTCTCTTCGCTCTGGAGCTCGTCGATGAGCCCCATCACCGCGACGATGCTGTGGTCGGCATGCTGCATGAAGCTGTCGACACGCTTGCGCAGTCGGTCGATCTCTTCGTTCAAGGATGGCCGCGCTTGCACCCGCATGCTGGCGAGGCACGTATCGTAGGCGTAGTCGGGCAGGTCGTCGCGGGTGAGCGGGCATAGCTCGTCGCCCCGGCCCGCGCTGATGTTGACCTTCTGATCCCCCAGGACGCTGTTGGCGGCGATCACTGCCCGGCTATCCCCGCGGATGAGCTGAACGATGTCGGCGGGGACCCGCATCTTGACCCGGCTGCGGGTGTGCTCGACGTTGTAACGCGCGCAGACGCCCCGAGGACCCGACCACATCAGGTGGGCCTCCCGATTACGGACGGCTCCGGTGAAACAGATTTCTTCCTGAGTGCAGTCCGCGGTCGTGTCGCAGCGAGCGTGGTTTCCCTTGCCTGCGTAGTCCTCGAGGTCAGCGCAGAGGCCTTGGGGCGAGCAGAACAGGTCTTGGTCGCAGCTGTCGGTTCGGCCTTGACCGTAGCGGCCGAGATCCTCGCTCAGGGGGTCACAGTGATAGCGGACCTCGACGAAGTTCACGGCTTCGACGCCACCCACATCCACACCTGCGAGTTGCACGGGACTCCCCTCTCGGAGCCCGGCAATGGTCCGAAAATCGGCGTACACGGACACACGTTCGGCGGTCAGCTGCTTGGCCCTCGGACCGAGCACGAGCACCAGAAACGTCACGGCAAGCAGCACAAGCGTGACGATCCCACCGGTCACGTTGCTGCGGCTGCGGCGGCCTGGCATAGGCCAAGGATAGCGCGAACCCGCACGTTTTCGCGGAAGGGCGGAACCACGGTACGCTGGGCCCCGTGGTAGCGGGTTGGGGACATCGTGGGGCGCTTGCGCGGCGGGGCAGCCTTGGTGTTCTCACGCTTGCCCTGTTCGCCTGCTCGGGTGGCGAGGTCGACTCCGGTGGCCTCGCCGACTCTGCATTTGGTGGTTCGAGTCCGACGTCAGGGCCCGTCACAACGGGAGTGACCTCCATGACCACCGGCGTCGGTGGCAGTGGGGACGCGACTGGGAGCACTGGCGGAAGCTTGGACGAGACAGGCGGCGGCGGCGGTGGGTGTGTCGACGCCGACGGAGATGGCTTCGGCAGCAACTGTCCGGCGGGTCCCGATTGCGACGATGAGAACGCCGGAGCGTGGACCGAAGCGGGTTGCGAGACCTGCGTCGATGCCGATGGCGACGGATGGTTCGGCAGTTGCGATGCATACCCCGACGGTGTCGACGGCCCCGATTGCGACGACTCCAACGGCTGCGTGTGGACCGAGCTCGGTTGCCAAACGTGCGTCGACGGAGATGAGGACGGTGTCTGGCTTGGATGCGACCTGTATGGCGACTGCGCCCCGGGCCCGGACTGCGACGACGAAAACCAAGCCGTCGGTGAGGGCGATGCGGTCGAGCTTTGCAACGGCGTGGCTGAGAACTGCGCTGGAGAGATCGACCCGTTCCCAGCCGACCAGATGTGCCCCGTCGATCCCGACGTGACCGGGTGGGCCTGCGAGCCCCCCGCCCCCGGTGAAGATGGCTGCGTGATCACAAGCTGCGAGGTCGACCTGGTCGACCTCGACGCCGATCCGGTGACCGGCTGCGAGTGCGAATCGATTCCTCCTGGTGATGAGGGCGTCGATTGTGCCAACCCGATCGACGTCGGGGACCTCTCCGATGCTGCGTCGTCGGTCACGGTCGCGGGCAACGCTGTACCCGTTGGGCGCGTCATCTGGTACCGCTTCCGTGGGGTCGATTCGGCCGACACCAGCTGCGACAACTATCACGTGCGCGTGAACTTCCTGTCGAATCCGGGCAACCAGTATGCGTTCTCGGTGGGCCGCGGTTCATGTGATGCGGCGAACCAAGCCGTCGAGTGCATCGACTACAACTGGGCGACGGACATGCGACAGACGATCGACGGGCAGCTGACGGGCCAGTGTCCGTGCTCGAATGCCGCCGAGCCTCCGGCCAACGTCAGCGCCTGCGAGAATGACACCTCGGAGTACTTCGTAGCGGTGTACAGGACCGACATGACTGGCGGCGATCCCACGTGCGCGCCGTACCAGCTTGCGTTCAGCAACGGCGTCTACGACTCGATGTAGACGCCTCCGGCCGCCGAGCTCGGCTACGTGTTCACGGGCCGACGCGGGAAATCCGGACGGGGCCACGTCGCCGGGCACGGTGTACCCTCGAACGATGCCGGGCTCCCGCTTGCCGCCATCCGAGGCGCCGACGATCCAGCCTCCCGCGGGTTGGGGGACGGGGATGCCCCACGCGTCGACGATCCCCGGCGGAACCCACGAGACGTCGCCGGGCGCGGGCGCGAGCCTCGTCACGACGGGGGACCCAGGCGCCCGTGGGCCCTCGCATGAGCCCGGGACGATCATCGCCGATACCTTTCGTGTGGAGCGAGAGTTGGGGAGTGGTGCGATGGGGGTGGTGCTGCTAGCGACCCACCTCGCGCTCGACCGACAAGTCGCGCTGAAGGTTCATCGCGCCGACAACCCCGCCGACGTCTCACGCCTGGCCCGCGAAGCGAAGGCGCTCGCGAAGTTGCACCACCCCAACGTCGTCGGAATCTATGACGTGCGCGAGTCGGGCGGCAGCCTGTTCATCGCGATGGAGTACGTCGAGGGGGAGAGCGGCCGTCCCTGGATGACGCGAACAGACCTCTCGTGGCGAGCCCGGCTCGACGTGTGCCTGCAGGCCGCACGAGGGCTGCACGCCGCGCACGAGGCTGGACTCGTTCACCGCGACTTCAAGCCGGAGAACATCCTGATCGGCGCGGATGGCCGAGTGCTGGTCGCAGACTTTGGCTTGGCGCGAACCCCTGGGGCCGTTCCGATCGACCCCGCCACACCCAGCCCTGGCGTGGATGCTCAGCTCACCGCCGTCGGTGCTGTGACCGGTACGCCCGCGTACATGTCCCCCGAGCAGTGGCAGGGGGGCGCGGTCGACGCTCGGTCCGACGTGTTCGCACTGAGCGTCGTCATCTACGAGGCGCTCTACGGGCGACGGCCGTTCCCGGGCACTACGGCCGGAGAGTTAGTCTACACGATCACCCGAGGCATGGTCCAAGCGCCTCCGGTCGACACGGAGGTTCCGAAGAACGTGTTCGACGTGTTGCGCCGCGGGATGGCGGTGGCACCGGGGCAGCGATTCGGCTCGGTCACGATGCTGACGCGAGCCCTGGAGTCCGCTGTCTCGGCACCTGGCCGGGCGGGCGTTGCGTTGGCCTTCGGACTGGCCGTCGCCGTGTTCGGAGGAATCGGCGCGGCTGCGTGGGCGCTCAAGAGTTCAGACTCTGTGGAGGGCCCAGGCGTGGTCCTCCTCGAGGTCAGCGCGGACGATGACGCTGATGAAGCGGACGGCATCGAGTCCGTTGCAGCGGTCGTACCGACCACCGAAGTCGAGGCGAGGCCGCGCGTGAGGCCTCCCCAACCGGACGCGAACCCGCCCCCGGAGTTGCCGCAAGCACCTCCTGAAGAGCCTCCAGCCGTGACTCAGGTCGAGCTCCAGGCAGCGAGGGACCACCACGCCGACGTTTCCGAGCTGTACTCGCAAGGAGAGGCGACCCAAGAAGAGTTGATCTCCGCGGTTCGAGCGATGCACGCCGCACAACGGAAGATGCACGACCGGCCGTACACCCTGACCGCGTGGGACGGCACCTCCACATTCGTGTGTCCCTTCGGCAAGCGAGTCGAGGTCCGCAACGTGGATGCCAAACTGGACGCGGGCGTTGCGATCAAGATGGAGCTGGGCTGCGGGCTCAAGTTGGTGGACGTGAACATCGACGCTCCGGTCGCGATCGAGGGTAGGATGGCGGATCGCCTCGTGATCGAGGGCGGCACGTTCAAGGTGTCCCGCAAGGGCATCAACCTCGCGCTGGCCGAAATCGACATTTCGGACTTGAGGATCGAGGGCGACGCTCTTGTGGCGGCCGAGTTCGGGATGCACTCCCTGGGCAAGATTGCGAACAGCTCGTTCGAGGGGCTGACGGCGCTCCGGGTCGGAATGCACAGCAGGCTTGAAGTCGAGGGGGGCAGGATGTCGGGGAAGACGGCGGTCGATGCGAAAGCTTCGAGCGCGGTCGAGATCCACGGCACGGAGCTCGAGGGCAAGGTGACGCGAGCCGCCAACGCTCGGGTTGAGCACTGACGCCTCCCAGAAGGAGACGACCTCAACGAGAGCGTCGTGCGTCAGAGGGCCCCCCGACTCGGGTGCGTGCCGAAGGTCAAACACGAACGCCGCACTCTGCTCGAACGGCTCCGAGGCCGATGCTCCACAGAGCGCGCGCGACGGACTCGGCGGCGACGGGCGGTCCAGGCTGGGACACTGCGTCCCACCCTGGAAACCTCAACCTGAGGCGAGGCTCAACCGGCCTTGATCGAGTTGCAGGCGCCGACGACCGCGTCGAGTCCATCGGCCTTGGCAATGGCGCCGTAGCACTTCAGGGTCGTCTCGCCGACCTTGCGGCGAACCTCGAACGAGTACATGACGCCGACCTCCTTGGCCTCGTCACCGCTGAGGTCCATCTTCGGGCTCTCGTAGGTCAGGACCCAGCCGTCGTCCGTCTTGTCGGACTTGATCCACTTCTTGAACAGGAACTCCTCGGCGCCGGCCTTGGCCTGGTCGAACGTGGTGCTCGCTGCCTCGCCCTTGATCTCCTGGAGGGTGAACTGAAAACTGTCGTCGTCGGTGTGGAAACCGGCCGCGCCACCCACGCCGTTGGGCTTGACGCCTTCGGGGACCTTGACCTTCATCCCGCTGATGTTGGGGATGGCGACAAAGCCGTCAGCGTCGGCGGCTGCGGCACCACCGCCCGAGGAGGCGCCGTCACAGGCGGGAACGAGGAGGGCAAGGGCGAGGGGGAGGGCGGCGAGACTTCGCATGGTCAGGCCTAGTGACGGACAGCCGTGTGGCTTGTTGCACGCTGGGTCGAAGATGCCTTCGTTCGCTGTTCATCTGCATGGGTGGACCCCTGGTACGCTGAGGCGTGCCTGAGCTCGACGCGACCGCACCGCTGGCTGAGAGCCCGCCGCGTGCCGACGTTCCTACGGGAACGCTGATCGGTCGCTACGTCGTGTTGGCGTCGCTCGGCGCCGGTGGCGGGGGGGAGGTCTTCGCGGCCTACGATCCGCAGCTGGATCGGAAGGTGGCCGTCAAACGGCTGCGTTCCAGCGGCAACACGGAGCTGCTCCTGCGAGAAGCGCGGATGCTCGCCAAGCTGAGGCACCCCGATGTGGTCACGGTCTACGACGTCGGGGTCGATGACAATGACGAGGCTTACCTGGCGATGGAGCTGGTCGAGGGTAAGGACCTTGGCCGCTGGCTCGAGGACCACGTCACGGCATCGGGTTCAGACAAGCTCGCGATGCTGAGGGCAGCGGCTCTCGGACTGCATGCGGCTCACGAGGCCGGCGTCGTGCACGGTGACGTGAAGCCCGCCAACATTCTCGTCGGCGACGATGGCCAGGTTCTCGTGGGCGACTTCGGCGTGGCACGACTCGTGTCGGCCCAGGAGGGGGAGGGCCGCCTGGTGGGCACGCCCCTGTACATGGCGCCCGAGCAGCACGACGGCCGAGTCGCAGACGTACGCAGCGACGTGTTCGCCTTTGCGGCGACCGCTTGGCAGACGCTGACCGGGACGCACCCCTTTTCGAGCACCTCCGGGTCCGACATTACGCCCGCCTCGGGAACAAGTGCCGCCGTGTTCGCGGATGCGACGGTCTCCGCGAGCGGTGCGGCCGGCCTCGTCGCAATCACCGAGGCCAAGCGACTCGGTCCTCCAGCTCTGCCGGATCCGCTGCCCAATCTTCCCCGCGCTCGCGAGCTGTTCGAGTTGTTCCGTGCGGGGCTGCAACCCGATGCCGATGCCCGGCCCGATGCCATCGCACACTTTATCGAGGTGATGACGCCCAAAGCCAGCTCGCGCTGGTGGGTGCCGGTCGTTGCCCTCGGGACTGTGGGCGGCGCGGCGGCTCTCGTCCTCGGGGGTCCACAGGAGGACACGCGATGTGCCGGGAGCGCGGACCGACTCGTCGACGTCTGGACCGCTACACGAGCGGATGCTCTGCAAGCGCACTGGGAGGGGATGGGGCCCCCGTGGCAATCCCAAGCCACCGAGCTTCGCGACACGCTCGATGACTATGCACATCGTTGGGTCCAGGCTCACCACGCCAACTGCGAAGCGACTTCGATCCTCGCGGAGCAGTCGCAGGCCGACGCTGACCTGCGAAGCCGGTGCCTTCTCGATGCTCGTGCGGCCTTGGACGCATCGGCTTCCTTGCTCGAGGAGGCGGACGTCGAAGTCGCTCGCCGATCTGACACGCTTGCGAGCGGACTCCCGAACCTCGACCGGTGTGCCGACGTGCGACAGATCGAGGCCCAGACTCGGATTCCCGACAGCCCAGAGCTAAGAGCCGATGTTGATGCGATCCGAGATGCCTTGCCCGCGGCTCGGGCCGAGTTGTGGGCGGCCAGATTCCCCGAGGCTCATGCCGCCATCGGCCCACTCGTCGAGCAGGCCCGTGCTCTGGACTACGCACCCCTGATCGTTGAACTTGGCCCCTCGTGGGGTGGTGTCCTCGACCGGACCGGCGACACCAGTGCCGCGTACGGCGTGTGGGAAGCGTGTGTGCGGGACGGTCTCGAGCTCGGTTTGCACGCGCATGCGTTCGACTGCGCGTCTCGAATGGCTGAAGTCCTGGCTCAGCGCGACTCTCGGCTGGAAGCCGCCGAAGCGTGGGCCACGGTGGCGCAAGGGCTCGCCGAGCGCCCCGACGTTCGTGAGAGCGCGACCGAGGACGCCATGCGGGTGCGGTCTATCGTCGCCTACGAGTCGGCCGACTACGAGCGCTCGCTGGAGATCGCTCAGGCGCTGGTGCGGCGGCAGACGGACAAGCTTGGCGCCGGCCATCGTCAGGTCGGTACAGCTCTGATCAGTCAGGGCAACTCGGAGCACAAGGCCGGAGACCTCAAGGCCGCCGAGGCCACCCTCATCCGCGCCCGCGACGTGCTCGAGGCGGCCGTCGGACCCGATCATCCCGCAACAGCGGCGGCAGTGATGGCTCTGGGCACGGTCCTCGAGTCTCGCGGCGCCCATGAGGAAGCGCTGGCGTTGATGCGAGATGCACAGCGAAGCCTGGTCGCCGCCCTCGGACCGGAGCACGAAGAAGTCTCGCTTCTGCACACCAACATCGCGGTCAACCTCACTGCACTTGGCGAGTTCGAGGATGCCCTCGTCGAGTACAAGAAAGCGCTGGCCATCGTAGAAGGTCGGCACGGCCCGGGGCATGTCGAATCCGGCCGCATCCTGATGAACATGGGTGTGGTGGAGCTGCGCGAGCAGGACTTCGAGCGCGCTCGAACGACGCTCCGCGAGGCGTTGGACATCCTTGAGCTCACGCTTCCCGAGCTGCACGACCACCGCACCAGCTGCAAGATGAACCTCGCGCTCGCGATCGCTTCTCTTGGCGAGATCGGCGAGGCGCGCCCCCTGCTCCAGGAAGTACTCGACGCGCGTCTGGCCACCATGTCCAAGATGCACCCCGCGATCGCCGGCATCCGCGGAAACCTGGGCCACATGTTGCTCGAGCTCGAGGAGGCCGCCGAGGCCAAGATCCAGTTCGAGGCCGCGCTGAAGATCCGAGCCGCGCACCAGAGTCGCCCCAAGGACCGTGCGTTCGAGACCCTTGGGCTCGGCCGAGCAGAGCACGCCCTGGGCAACGAGGCGAAGGGGATCGCGCTGGCGCAGGAGGCCATCGGGCTGTGGAAGGATGCCGGGCCTGGGTATGATTCCTACCGCGCGGAGGCGGAGGAATGGTTGAAGCAGATTCGCTGAGGAAGGGTCGCGAGGCGGCCTCCGGGCAGCATTTGCCGAACGCTCAACTTGTCGTGTGCGCTGGTTCTGCGTCGGCGTGGATGACCCTGAGATCGACAGGCGCCTCTGCGGGTTCCTACGCCGATACCGCTTCGCGGGTTCCCCTGATGTTTCGCATGGGCTACAAGAGCCTGGAGCGGCCGACATGCACAGGGCCAGGAGCACACCTGGTCACCCCAAGCCGGCAAACCGCGCGGTTCGCCGGCTTTCGTGCAGAGCTTGAAAGAGAGTCGAGTTGACTTCGAAACACCCCATCCTCCAGACCCTCCGTACGTCCTCGGGCCCCGCGACCACCTCCGGGGTGTCCGACCGCTGGATCGACGCATTCGCTGACGATGCATCGCTTCGCCGCGCGCTGAGCTTGGCTGAGTCCTCGTGGAACGCGCTCAGTGAAGCCGAGCGAACGCTCGTCGAGGCGCCCGAGTCCGAAGCGGCGGCGAAGCTTCAGCAAGGCTACGCCAACTTCTACTCGCCCGAATCGATCAGCCCCTTCGTCGCACTCGCAGCGGCGGGCCCGTGGGTCATCACTGCCTACGGTGCGGTGCTGTACGAGACCGGCGGCTACGGGATGCTCGGTGGCGGACACAACCCGCAGCACGTCGAGCCCCACCTCGGCTCGCCACAGGTGATGGCCAACGTCATGACACCTGGCTTTGCGCAGCGACGGTTCATCGACGCGCTGTCGTCCGAGTGCGCGTACGGCCGAGGATCGAACCCGTTCGAGCGCTTCGCGTGCCTGAACTCCGGGTCCGAAGGCATGGCACTCGCGCTGAGGCTCTGTGACATGAACGCGTTCGGGCTGACCGCGCCCGGCGGACGTTACGAAGGCCGCACCGCTTGGACCGTCTCGATGAAGGGGTCGTTCCACGGACGCACGGACCAGCCGGCTCGGATCTCCGACAGCACCCGGGCCTCCTACGCCTCCAAGCTCGCCTCGTACCGCGAGCGAACCAACCGCAAGGTCGTTCCCCTCAATGACGTCGAGGCGCTGCTGGCCGTGTTCGCCGAGGCGGAGCGCAGCGGTGCGTTCATCCAGGCCGTCGCGATCGAGCCGGTTCAGGGTGAAGGCAACCCGGGCATGGCCGTGACGCGCGAGTACTACGACGCCGCTCGTAAGGCGACGGCCGACGCCGATGCGTTTCTCATCGTCGACGCGATCCAAGCGGGACTTCGCACCTACGGATGCCTCAGTCACATGAGCTCGCCCGAGTTCGCCGACGCTGCGGTGCCGGACATCGAGGTCTGGTCCAAGGCTCTCAACGCCGGTCAGTACCCGCTCAGCGTGCTGGGCATGGGGCCCCGCGCTTCGGCCGTGTTCTCCCCGGGTGTCTACGGCAACACGATGACGACCAACCCCCGCGCGCTCGACGTGGCGACCGCCGTGCTCGAAGGCGTCGACGAAGACCTTCGCCGCAACATTCGCGATCGCGGGAATGAGTTGGTGGAGAAGCTGGGCGCTCTGGGAACGCAGCTACCGGGTGTGTTCGGTAAGGCTCAGGGGACAGGGCTGCTCGCGAGTGTCGAGGTGGACCCGTCCATCCCGGTGGTCGCCGATGGCGGACTCGAGCGCAAGTGTCGGGAGCAGGGTCTCAACGTGATCCACGGTGGCCCCAACTCGCTGCGCTTCACCCCGCACTTCGGCGTGACCTCGCAGGAGATCGACCTGATCATCGAGATCGTGCGCGACGTCGCGAAGACGTTCGTATAGCGGCCGACTCTACCCGGCCCGCGCTGTGCGGGTCGGTGCAGCCGTGATGGCGCCTCGAAGAGGCCGGCAGTGCCGTGTCCTCTTGCTGCGCCTGCTACAGCGAGTCTCCGCGGCGGCGGGGTCGCCAGAAGGCCATCACGAAGAAGGGAAGAGCCAGCAGCGGCGGCAACAGTCGCAGCACCTCGACGACAAGGCCGCCCCAGTCGAACGGCGCCTCGTTGCCCTGCACATCGACGACGACCGTCGCGCTGGACTGGGCGGTTTCGTTGTCGGTGCGCTCAGAGGTCGCGGGCTTTGGCGGCTCCACGTGGCAGGCGAGCGAGTCCGTATTGATAAACTCGCCACCGAGGGCTCCTGCTTGCGCTGCCAGTTGCACGAACTGGTGGCGATAGCAGTGCGGGTCGGGTCCCATCGAACCCCAAGCCAGCTCCACAATATCGCCGTAGGTCGTCTTGGCCTGGGCGTCGTGTCCGCGCAGCTTCTGTCCCAGCATCGCGACGGCGGCTGAGAACCGGTAGTCGGAGGACGACTCCGCGAGGGAGCGCCCATCGTTGCTGACCGGAACGCTGAGCCGCTTGCTTCGATCGCCGTCGGGATCCTTGTAGCGAAGGTTCAGCATCATCAACGGGTGGTCGTCAGCAGCCTCCGTCGGGACAACCTCGTACAACGCGGTGACGGTGTGACCGGCACCGACCTCCCCCGCATCCTTGGTGTCGTCGTCGAAGTCGCGGTGTGCGAGCACTCGGTTCTCGTAGCCGATGAGGCGGTGGGAGACGACCTGGTCGGGGTCGAACTGCACCTGGATTTTCACGTCCTTGGCGATCGTCTGAAGCATCGCGCCAGACTCCTCCACCAGCACCTTGCGCGCCTCGAGTTCGCTATCGAGGTAGGCGTAGTTTCCGTTCCCCTTGTCGGCGAGCTGCTCCATCATGTGGTCGTTGAAGTTGCTCCCGCCGACACCGAGGACGGACAGAAAAATGCCCGTCTTGCGCTTGGCTTCGATCAGCTTCATCAGAGCGCCGTGGCTGGTGGTGCCAACGTTGAAATCGCCGTCGGTGGCGATCAACACTCGGTTGATGCCCCCTTCGATGAAGGACCGCTTGGCGAGCTTGTACGCGAGGTGAATGCCCTGTGCGCCGTTGGTGGCCCCGCCGGATTCGAGCCGGTTCAGGGCGTCATCGATCTTCTTGTGATCGGCGCCCGAGGTTGGCCGGAGCACAGCTCCTGCGGCACCCGCGTAGACGACCAGTGAGACACGGTCGCGCTCGTTCATCTGGGCGGCGAGCGCAGACAGTCCTTTCTTGACCAGTCCGAGCTTGCGCGGGCTCGACATCGACCCCGACACATCGACGAGAAAGACTAGGTTCCGGGGGGGAATCTCGTCCGCGCTGACAGTCTTGCCCTGGATCCCGATGTGCACGACCCGATGAGATGCGTCCCACGGAGCGGGCGCGACCTCGGTCGTGATCGAGAACGGCGCGTCGCCACTGGGCTCGGCGTAGTCGTAGTCGAAGTAGTTGATCATCTCCTCGGTCCGGACCGAATCCGGCGTTGGAGCCTCGCCGCGTTCGAGCAGGGATCGCCGCACGTTGGCGTACGCGGCGGTGTCCACATCGATCGAGAACGTCGACTTCGCATCGACGAGCGTGTCGACGAATCGGTTGACCGCCACGTGGCCGTATTGGATGTGGCCGGACTCGACGGCCCGAAGACCTCCCAGGCCGTAGGCTTGGCCGACCTGGGTCCCGGACATGCCGCCCCAGACGTCCTGCTCATCGTTCCCCATGCTCATCGCACTTCCGCTGGGCGACGCGAGAAAGTGACCCGACTCCTGCTGGATCACCCCGAGAACCCCAGCGTTGGCAGTCTGGGTACTCGGGTCGAAGGTCCGCGCCATCTGGGGGGTGGCGTTCTTCGGGCCTTTCATCGCGTAGAGCCCGGACTTCTGCTTGGACGAGGGGCGACCCATCTTGCCTTCCTCGCCCTTGTGTCGGTGCCCTCGACCCGCCTCCTCGGCTTCGGCTTCGGCTTCGTGCGCCCCGGCGCTCGAGAACTCGGTGCGTTCGAGCTCCACCGTCTCGGGGGAGACTCCCGGCGTCAAATCGAGCCGCTCGGCGTTGAGAACAACACCCGCCCCAAGCAAGGACAGCCCCGTGAAGACCAGCAGCGGTCGCCGCCACGGCGCAGGCGGAAGCGCCGTTGGGTCAGAGGTCTCGGAAGGAAGACGTTGCGGGGAAATCGAAACCATCTGGGTGCCTCGCAGGGCAGGACAGCGCCTAGCCGGGAAGGTTCCCTGACTTTTCTTGCCCGATACGAGGACGTCGGCATCTTGCGGAGGCGTTCCCCTCGAGCTCCACCGACGGGCGCTCGAGGGCAGGTGCCCCGCACATTCAGCCCATCGCCAAGTACACGCCGTATCCGACCACGACCAGGATGATCCCGACCGGCACCGGACCGTAGGTCACCCCGACCAACCGTTCCATCCGAACTTCCACTTCGTATCCATCTCGTCGCCCATTGAATCGATCGTAGCAGCTCCGCGCCATGCCAGGTACACGCGAGCCCGACGCTCGATATCGCGGTCCGGTTCTCGAGCCGTGTGCGCTGGCGAGACGCGGCGCGACGTCGTGAAGTGTGCTCCGCTGTCGCGCCCGGGTTTGGGCGGTACGCCACCGGGCCTGCCGCCTGCTTCGCCGAACTCGTCGATGCACTTCTGCAGGAGGTCTTTCTCGTAGCCGAGCATCTCGGCGCCCGTGTTGTCGAACGTGGGCCCGACACGGTGGTGCATCTCAGGGCGTGCCCTCGCAGATCCATCCGATGGTCGAGTTCGCCGTAGAACACGGGATGTCGTTCCAAAGACCCGAATCGTCGGTATCGAGCTCCGCGCAATCGTCACCGCTGTCCGGCGCGCCCGGCCGCCAAGCGTCGAACGTCATGGCCACGCCATCGGTCCAGACCCATTCCTTCCCATCGAGCTCCAAGCCGATCCGGAAGTCTCCGAGGCCGAGTTCGGTCGCCGCGGCGGTGATGAAGTCGTTCTCCAGCTGCGATTCGATCTTCACCAGCGAGGCGCCCTTGAGGACACATGCCGCCTGGGCATCGGTCGCGTTGTCTGGACCGAGGCAATACGAGTACGCAGAGCCACCTTGAAGTTGCATCTCGCACGACCCGCAGCTGGGGTTGAGCGCCGACCACTCGTCGAGGGCCATGTCGCAGTCGTTGTCGAGTCCATCGCAGATCTCAACCACGCCCGGGCTCCGAAACTCAGTGGAGTCGTCGCAATCGTCGCCGTTGTCCGTGTGTCCGTCTGGGGCCTCACATGCGGACACGATCGGGCCCGCGGGGTCGCCGAATCCGTCATCGTCGGTGTCGGGGTACCAATCGGTCTCCATGCACCCCGTGGTTCCCTCGTCGCCGGACTCAGAGCCCGAGTCGGAGTCCGAGCCCGAGCTCGAGCCAGCGTCGGTCTCGCCTCCTGTTGTGCCCGTGCTCTCCCCGGTGGACCCGTCGGCTCCGCCGGTCGACGTCTCGCCCCCAGATGCACTCTCGGAAGAGGAGGTCGTCGTCCCCTCATCCGAGCCTTCATCAGCATCCGTGCTCGTACCCGCGCCGGTGCTGGAGCTTGTCGATCCCGCGCTGCCCTCGTCATCGCCGGGGTCGAAGCAGCCGCACAACAGGGCACAGGCGAGCACGCCCACCAGCGGACCCGGCATGGTTCGTTGGCGCTTGGGCTGGGCCGGACCCCGTGGAGGATGGGTGGGTGCGGTGGTGAAGTTGGTCATCGGTTGAGCTCCCAGGACCGTCTCGATCCCGTGCGCTCAACCTAGGCCCGCTCGATGGGAGGCTCCATGACAGACAATGACAGTCCATGACAGCTCGGTGTGGCCCGGCAAGCCCTACGATGCGTTGGGCGTCGCCGCGCCCGCGAGCCGCGCGTATCGCGGAGGGACTCCCGCAGATCTGGAGCCCGTATCCCCTGTGACGAGCTCGGCCGGGATGTCGACTCAGTCGTCGCCGCGAAGCTTGGCGATGACCGAGATGTCTTCCAGCGTCGTCATGTCGCCCTTGGGCGCCTCGCCACGCGCGAGCTCGCCGAGGAGCCGGCGCATGATCTTGCCGCTGCGGGTCTTGGGCAGGGTGTCCGCGAACCGAATGGCATCGGGCCGAGCGAACTTACCGATCTCCTCGGCGACAAGGTTGGTCAGTGCAGCCTTGAGGTCGTCGGTGGGGGGAACCCCCTGCTTGAGCGTCACGAACGCGACGATGGCCTGTCCCTTGAGGTCATCCGGACGGCCGACGACGGCTGACTCAGCAACGTCGTTGTGGGCAACCAGTGCGCTCTCAATCTCAGCGGTGCCCAAGCGGTGTCCCGACACATTGAGCACGTCGTCGACGCGTCCCATCACCCAGAAGTTTCCGTTCTCGTCCTTGCGAGCGCCGTCTCCGGTGAAGTACTTGCCCTCAAACTTGGAGAAGTACGTGTCTTGAAAGCGCGCGTCGTCGCCCCAGACGGTACGAAGCATCGACGGCCACGGCTTGTCGATCACGAGGTAGCCGCCTTCGTTTGCATCGGCCTGTGTGCCGTCCTCGCGGAGGATCTTGGGAGAGACGCCGAAGAACGGGACGGTGCACGACCCTGGCACGGCCGCAATCGCGCCGGGCAGCGGGGTCATCATCATGGCGCCGGTTTCGGTCTGCCACCACGTGTCGACGATGGGGCAGCGTTGCTTGCCGATCATGTCGCGGTACCAGATCCACGCTTCGGGGTTGATCGGCTCTCCAACGGTGCCCAGCAGGCGCAGGCTGGAGAGGTCGTGCTTGAGCACGTGGTCGTCGCCCCACTTGATGAACGCGCGGATGGCCGTGGGGGCGGTGTAGAAGATGGTGACCTTGTGTTTGGCGATCAGCTCCCAGAAGCGGTCGGGCTCTGGGTGGTTGGGCGCACCTTCATACATGACCACGGTCGCGCCGTTGGCCAGCGGTCCGTACACGATGTAGCTGTGCCCGGTGATCCAGCCGATGTCGGCGGTGCACCAGTAGACGTCGTCCTCGTTCAGGTCGAAGACGTACTTCGAGGTGACGTAGGTACCGACGAGATAGCCGGCGGTGGTGTGCATCACCCCCTTGGGCATCCCGGTCGTGCCCGAGGTGTACAGGATGAACGAGGGGTGTTCTGACTCGAGTGGCACGGCCTCGAGATCGCCGGACTGTTTGGAAACCAACGCGTTCCAATCGTGGTCCCGTCCGTCCTTCATCACCACTTCGTTGCCCGCGCGACGGAGCACGACCGATGCGGTGACGCCGGGGCATTGATCGAGCGCCTTGTCGACGTTTTCTTTCAGCGGCACAACCTTGCCGCGCCGGAACGCGCCGTCTTGGGTGAGGACAACCTTTGCGTCTGCGTCGTTGACTCGGTCGCGCACGGCATCGGCCGCAAACCCGCCGAAGATCACCGAGTGGATCGCACCGATGCGAACGCAGGCGAGCATCGCGTAGGCGGCCTCAGGGACCATGCCCATGTAGATGATGACGCGGTCGCCCTTTTCGACGCCGAGTTCTCGTAGGGCGTGGGCGAGCTTGTTGGTCTCGCGCAGGACGTCGGCGTAGGAGAGCTTCAAGACGTCGCCGTCTTCGCCTTCCCAGATGAAAGCCGTGCGGGAGCCGTTGCCGGCTTCGATGTGACGGTCGAGGCAGTTGTAGGCGATGTTGGTCGTGCCGCCGTCAAACCATCGCGCTTTGGGGGCGTCCCACTGGCAGATGGAGGTGGGCGGCGTGAAGAAGTGCAGGGGCTCGGCTTGCTCGCGCCAGAACCCCTCGGGGTCGTTGATGCTGCGGTCGTAGAGGGCCTGATACGCCTCCCGCGAACCGACCCGGGCCTTCTCGGCGAATGCCGCCGGCGGTTCGAACACGCGGGATTCCTTCGAGACGCTCTTGATGCCACTCATACGCAGTGCTGGGGTATCATAAAGCTCGGTGCTCATGCATGGGGGGGCAGCCCCGCAGCCTGAGGAAAGCGCGTGTGGATGGGCCTGCGTGGGCGCGAGCCCGAACCCTACGGCCGCCGGGCGATACAGGTCGCCCACGCCCACCAGCCAAACACCAACTGAAGCGGGAGTCGTCCCCACAGCGCCCACGTAGGCACTTGTGGCCACTGGTCGGCTTCGAGGGCCATGTTGAGGTTAGCCGGAAACACGGCGACCAGCAGCGCCAGGATCCCCCAGCCGGCCAAGACTCGGGTCTGTGGGCGCAGCGCGAGCAGCCCAACGACGATCTCCGCGATGCCGCTCAGCCACACGAGCTCTCGATGAGCGGGCAGGACAGCCGGCATCATCCGCAGCATCACGTCGGTCATGATGAAGTGGTTGATGCCTTGCCCGATGAGAACCAGGCCAAGCACCCACCGGCCGATTCGCTGCGGGGTCGTTTGGGCCTCCATGTTCAACCCTTGCCGGCCAGGCGTCGCTGCATTTCGTCGTGAAAGGGCGAGCCATTCGGCTGGCGAATGAACAGCTCCCCCTTGGGCTTCTCACCCTCGAGGAGCAAGACGACCGCATTGCGGGGGTCGTCGTAGCGTACTGAGCGGACGACCTTCCACGGCATTCTCTCCATCCACGCAATCTACACCTTGTGGTCGGTGTGCCGATGTCGAGTTGCCGAGCGAGCGAGGACTCACTCCGGCGTCAGCACAGCCTGCCCGTGGAGTGTCCAGCCCAGACGAAACAGCCGGTCGGCGCTGATCTGGGTCACATCGAGGTCCGCCACCAAGCTGCGGGCGTGCTCCAAGCCAAGGTGCACGACGTCCAACACCAACGTCGCAGCTTCCGCTGGGCCCTCGACGGTCCCCGAGGCGAGCAGCATGTTCGCCAAGTACGCGAGCTCCGCCTGCCGTTCGTTTCGCGTTGGTGCATCGAGCTCATCCAACGTCCGGCGGAGGGCTTGAGCTGGGAGCACCGGCGGCTCGCGGTCGAGGAGGTCGCGAAGCCCTCGACCGTGCGCGGCAGGTTCGCGCGGCTGGGGCTCGAACTCCCGCTGGTATGCGCGAGTGATCGCATCTGTCTCCGCTGGAATGCGATCTGTTGGCGTCGCTGCCGCGAGGGCCAAGAATGCGGAGGCATCGTCGGGGGCGACGTATCCCTTCTTGGCTCGCCGGTCGTTCTTCTCTGCACGAGCGTCCTCGGCGATCGTCTCGGCACTGGACAGGAGGCTCTGCAGACCTCCCGGTTGCTCGATCTGCTCGGTCGACGCCCGGCAGCACGCATCGAGTACCCGCTGGACGACGTCGTGGTGGTCGCGGTCGAGCGTCAAGAGTGCGGCCAGAACTGTGTCCCATCCCGATGGCTGTCGGGCGACCAAGACGTAGTCACCAAACTCGACGTACAGGCAGGCGTCGAGCACCCGCTCGGCGAGCTCCGCCTCGTCGCGCGAAGCCCCTGCCATGCCAGCTCCCAGGGTCTCAACGTCCAGGACGAACAGTTGGCCCAGAAACGCGAGCACCAGCGTCTCCTGTGGGAGCTGGAGCAGTCGGCGAACCACCAGGTTCTCGCCACCCTCGAACATCACCTCTAGCCACGTTACGAAGCGGCGGTGGTTGAAGGACTCCGCGTCAGCTTCCCAATCCCAGAGCGACGCATCGATCGCGGCGACGAACTGCTCGGGTGTTGCGAGGGCGAGGAGTTCGCCCGAGTCGGAGAGGCCGACCTCGTCGAGGAGACTGCAGAACGTCTCTGCGTCGGCGGATTGCACCACCTCGACCAGGTGGGGGTCGTCGAGAATCCGCGCGATCAGCCGGTCTGTGGTTGCCATGCCAGCAAGCAACATGAGCATCGTTTGCGCCTCTGCAACCTCCGCGGGCAAGACGCATCCTCACAGGATCCGGGTCGCGTCCACGCTCCTACGGCTGCGGGGCGGTGAGCACCCTGCGCTGGACCGTCTGCCCCTCGTAGGTGATGTCGCCTGCCCGCACCATTCCGAGTTTGTCGAGGACGCGGATCGAAGCCGTGTTCGCTGGCAAGACCAGCGCGACGATCTCGGCGAGCCGCAGGGTGGAGAAACCGTATTCCAGGGTGGCCCGTGCTGCCTCCGTGGCCAGACCCTGTCCCCAGTATTCCGGGAGCAGCCGATAGCCGATGTCGACCTCGCCAGCTTCGTGAAGGTACTTCAGGCCGCAGAACCCGATCGGCGCTGCGGCTGCGCCTTCACTCCGAAGCACGCAGCCCCACCGCCCGTACCCGGGCTCATCCCAGTCCGGATAGTTCTCGATGGCCTCGCGCGCCACCTCGACGCTCGGCATCGGTGGTTCTCCCGTGTAGCGCATGACCTCGGGATGACTGTTGAGGAGGAAGAGTGCGTCGGCATCCTGTGGAGTCATCGCGCGCAGGATCAGCCGCGATGTGGTGGGACCTTGGCGATGACTCATGGGAAGATTCTACCGTTGTTGTCGGAGCCGTCAGTCCCCGCATGCCCACAAGAGCGCCCATCGAAACCGGCCGCAGCGCCCCATCTCGGGGTAGAAGGGAACCCTTGGAGGCCTTCCCGCACCTCCACAGTGGAGGATTCCCGTGAGAACCGAGACGACGATTCTGGTGTTGTTGAGCGGCGGACTCGGTGCGGCCTGCGCGTCGGCCGACGAGCCGTCGTTGCCGTCTGCGGAGCGTTCCGCAACCCCCGATGAGCTGCGGAGTGACGAGACCCCCCGGCGCGGGGCGGTACTCGGCGGGGAGCGGGTTCGGCGGGTGCCCCGGTGGCCGGCGGACGACGAGATCGACGACTCGGTCATTGCAATGATGCCCTCGAGCGGACGCTCGGCGTTGGACGACCTCTCGTTGCCGGGACTCGTACTTCGTCGCCATGAGTTCGCCAGCACGACGAAGGTCATGCCGGGTCACCGCTGGTACGCCACCTGGGCAAAACACGACGGGCTCGTCGTCACGCTCAACGTCAGTGGCGAGGCGCGCGTCTACCCGCACGTGAAGCCGTTCGAGGGAAACGAACGCGTGCGCGATCAGCCGGCCTTCGTCACCCAGAACGAGACGATCTGGTCCGTCACTTGGGTGGAGAATGGGGTCGCCTACGACCTGGGACTCGAGTGTGAGAGCCCGACGATGCCCGAGTGCCAAGACTCCGCGTTCGCGATGGGGCTGGCCGAAGACTTGGCGTACGTCGGACCACGGGAGGACGCGCGATGAAGTGCCTTCCTCTCATCGCGGCGCTCGCCTTGCTCCCACTCTCCGCGCTAGCCGGCGGGGGAGACGACTTCAGTTTTCTCGACCCCGGCGATCTCCACCCAGGCTCCGGATCCGGTGCGGCCGACTCGACGGTCTACGCCCCCCGGATGCGTTACCCGATGGAGGTGGGCCCATCCTTCCCCAACTCGCAGGTGTGGGGGCACGGTGGAGGCTCAGGCCCTGGCGGTGGGCAATGCGACACCGAAAACTACAGCTACCCGTGGCGGGACAACTACTGTGAAACGCGGAGTTGGAGCATGCCTCTGTGTCCTTCGGGGACGGGGCATCAGGGCCAAGACATTCGTCCGGCCACCTGTGATGCCGGCGAGCACTGGACCGTCGCCTCCGAGGCCGGCACGGTGACCAACATCGGCAGCTACTCGGTCTATGTGACCGCGGCCGACGGCACGCGCTTCGACTATCTGCATGGCTCGGGCAACGCGGTGAGCAGCGGGCAGTCCTTGGCCAAGGGCGAGCGAATCAACCGGGTCGACAATGAGTTCGGTGGCACCCCCACCACGATCCACCTCCACTACAACATCAAGCAAGATGTTGCGGGCCTCGGGTTCATCTTCGTATCTCCGTACATGTCCTTGGTGCAGAGCTATCGAGAACTCCTCGGCATTGGCGGCGAGACCGTCGGGGACGCGGCGGTTGACTCCTGCTCCGCGGTGGTCGGCTGGGCGCACGATGAGAACGCACCGGATGAAGCGCTCTCGGTGCAGGTCTACTTCGACGGCGCGCCGGGAGAGCGCGCTGCCGTCGGGGTCGAGGTCCTCGCCAACGAATATCGCGAGTCGCTCTGCGAGATGCTCGGATCCTGTGAGCACGGCTTCACCCTCGAGCTTCCTCGGTCCCTGCAAGACGGACAGGAGCACCCGATCAAGCTGTTCTCCGGGGGATCCGAAGACAGCGCCGCGGCGGAGATCGAGACCTCGTCGTCGTTCACATGCGACACCCCAAGCATCCCCAGCGGAGAGCTCCGGCGCATCGACGGTCCTGCAGTGGTCTCGGCGTGGGAGCTCTCGCCATTTTGGGACGCGGCGGTCGTCGATGACGCAACGATCGCCGGTCTACCCGTGGGCGCGTCATTCCCCGAGCACCCGGTCTTGGTGCGGACTGAAGACAGCGACACCGTTTGGTGGATGGACCCCGGTTTCAAGCGGCGGGTGCCCGACGCCTCGGTCGCCGAAGCATGGGGACTCGATCTCGACGACGCGGAGATCTGGCCTGCCCAGGTGCTGGCTGACGTCGTCGAGGGTCCGCCGATGAGAGCGGACGTCTTCCTGCTCCAGGCGCCCGATGGGACGCTCTACGCGGTCGACGAGCCCGAATGCGGCGCGGATGGCTGCGAGCCTGGAGAGGACTCCGACGGCGGTGGATCTGGCACCGACGGCTCGAATGACGACGACGGCGCCGGCGAGCCCGACGACAACCACCCGGAAGACACGGAGGATTCCGCGGCGCTCCCTGGGGCTGACGACGATGACCAAGGGTGCGGGTGTCGCTCGGATTCGGGGCCCGCGGGTCCCGCGTTGCTGCTGTTGTCCCTGCTGGGTCTCTTGCGTCGGCGTGAGTCTGCCTGTTGATGCGGAGGCCCGGCGGCCGTAGGCTGGCCCGCGTTGGCCACCTGGTTTCACCGCGCTCTTCTGATTGCCCTCGCCACCGCGCCTGCGCTGGCGTGCGGCGATGACATGGGCCGGGTCGCGGATGGCGGCCGATCTTGTGACACCGAGGGCTGCGAGGATCCAGAGCCCGACATGTTCGCGTGTCAGAACGTCCTCGACGGTAGTGGGAGGCCCCTGGATGCCGCGTTCTTGGACGCGCTGGGCGACCCCTTCGCGAGTGTCGTCCTCAAACGGCCTGGGATCTGTCCGCGCACGTACTCCGACACGATCGCAAAACTGAAGCTCGAGGACGACGACCGTTGTGCCGACGACCCGCGTACTGGGATGCTCGGTCGCATCGTCTCGGAGCGCGCGCAGCTCCTGCAGAAACCAGATGTGGTTCGTGCTGTCGTCGGTCGCCAATGCGGCCGGCGCCTGTCCTACGAGATGTTGTTCGCCGTCCCTTCGCTCGACGCCGCCGATCCCAAGCTGCCGCAAACGGGCCTTCAGGTGATGTCGCTCGACCGTAGCACCGGAGTGTTCAACTTCTACGCACTCGAGGGGGAAGGGGAGGGCGCGGAGTGGGTCTTCCACGGAAACTCATTCGACCAAGTCGACCCCGTCACCCGAACCACATCGGCATGTGCCTCGTGCCACAGCGATGGTGGGTTGGTCATGCGGGAGATCGACGCTCCGTGGGTGCACTGGGAGAGCGCAGCCGTGCGGACGGTCGGGGCCGGAGTCGCTATCGATCGGTTCTCCGAGCTGGGAACACGCAGCACCGGAGCTGAGCTGTCCGAGGTCGTTCGGGCGGGCAACGCCCACTGGAACCGGACTCGCATTGAAGCTTTCTCGGACCCGGAACGGACGGACCTGCATGGCGGCTCGACCCGAGCGTTGCTAGAGCCGTTGTTTTGCGGGACCTCGTTCAACCTGCAGAGCGCCGGGGAGCCCAACGAGCTTGGCAGCCCACTGCCCGTCTCCGAGATCCCCTGCTCATTCTTCGTCGACCCGCTTCAAGACGTTGCGACTGCCGTTCCGATCGACAGCGAGGCATACATAACAGCGCTGGGCGAGGTCGGCAGCCGCATCGAGGGACTCGTGGGGCCGCGGGATACTTTCTTCGGCTTCACGTTCGTAGAACGAGCTGCCTCCGACATCGCCTACGTGCAAGCGTTGCTCGAGGCCGGCATCGTGGATGAAGAGTTCGTGCTGGACGTGCTCTCGGTCGACTCCACCGAGCCGGCGTACTCCGCGACGCGATGCGCTGTGCTTGACCTCGCGCCGAGTTTCGATGACCTCGACAATACCCAGGCTCCACCGGGCGACACACCCGACAGTGAGGGGTGCTGTGTTGCTCATGGAGGCGCGGGGTGTGACGACGCCTCTGTGGAATCATGCGTCTGCGTGGAGGATGACTACTGCTGCGATGGCAGTTGGGATCAGGGCTGTGTGAACGCCGTCATCGATCGTGAGTGTGGAACGTGCTCGGCCATCGCCCCGGTCCGGGGTGTCACGGCACATCCGGATCCGTTTGCAGCCGTACCGGACGCCACGCGGCTCCGCAACGCGCTGTATGCCGCGCTCGTGGGTGTCGACGGATCCTCGGCCGCCCAGCTGCGCTCAGCCCTCGCAACTCCGGGACAAGCCAGTGCTCATCGCGATCGTGCGAAGCGGTTCGTCCAGGCATGTGTGGACCGGGCAACGACCCGCGACCCGGAGGGCTTCGTCCGCGATCTGCTGGAGGTCGCAGCTTGGCGACGCCGCGAGGCGATGGCGGTCAGCTCGTTGCTCGACACCCCGGGTGCTGTCGCGACCGACGAGCTTGCTCCGCCAATGCAGATACGACTGGATCCGACGACCTGCGCACGCGCGGATGGCTAGGCGAACCGACTCGAACGCTGAGGTGTTCGCGGTCCATACCTGGGGCCCGCCGGGAAGGCCATGCTGCGGTCATCGGTGACTCGGAGGTCGTCGGCGCTTCACCGGTACGGCGCGACGTGTTCGTATTCGACGCGAGCATCGACCGGGCGTCCTTCCCAGCGAGGCGGAATCCGGCCTTCGTAGCGAACGATGGCTCTGGTCTCGGAGTCGAACGTCATCCGCATGGGCGGAATGGAGAGTCGGAGCACGGGGCTGCTTGCCCGCATCGTGATGACGGTGTGTTCGTCGCGGGTCTCCGCCAACTTCAGGGTGAACCGGTAACTCCGTCGGCGCTCCGCAACGACGAACTGCACGGGCATCTTCTCGCCGGAACTCAGCCGGCCCCAATGCGCCGCAACGAAGCCGAACAGGGTCGGACCGGTGACCGCTGGTGCGCTGAGGTGCTCGGTCCGTCGGCGAACCCGACCTCCCTCATGACTGGTGTAGACCAGCGTGTCTGTCCCGTCGGCGACGACCTCGCTGCGAATCCCGAGTTGCTGGTGGTCTTGGATGTATCGATGCAGGTTGTAGGACGCGTCGTGTTCGGCGGCCTGCGTCACGACGAGTTGGCCGTCTTGCACGGTGCGGCTCGTGTGCACCGAGGTCCATGAGTCCCCCTGGACCCGGCTGTCGCGTGTGTAGCGAAACATCGGGGTGTCCTCAGCCCCAAAGGCGTCTCCCACGTAGATCCGGGTTCCGCCCTCGGGGACGCGTGGTGAAGCGGGGGAGAGAGACGAGCAACCCACGGCCATGGCCAGGGCGAGGAGCGGTGTTCGCATGCTTTGAGGCTGCAGCCTCGGCCGGGTCGGCGACACTGTCTGAAGCTGACAATCGATTGGCCGATCTGGACATCGGCGCGAAGCGGACCGACATGCAGGTGCCCGGGCCGGGGTCACCGTTCCGGGATGTCTGCCTTGGGATCGGCAGCCAGCGGACTTCGCGGCCTGCGCGGGGCCGGTCGCTTGACCCGGCCGCCGACTGTGTCCGAACCTGACGACCCGTTGGCCGATCTCGACATCGACGTCTGCAACGTACGTCCGGCGTTCGAGGCTTCGCTTGCGGCCGGCATCGATGCGGCCGAACTTCAGGCTCGCCTTGGCTGGACACGAAGCTGGCTGCAACGGGACGGCGCCACGGTATCGGGAGCCTCGACGTACGAGCACATGGCGTGGATGTCATCGCGACCGGATTTCGCGGCTCTGGTCCTCGACATGGTCCGGCGGCACACCCCAGCGAGCCTCGGAGTCGTGGGCCTCGCCTGCAAGACCGCTGCGTCGTTGGGCGAAGCTCTGGTTCGTCATGGTCGGTATCAGACGCTCATCAACCGGACCGCTCGCTACGACGCCATGGTCGACGGCAACACGGTCCGCCTTGAAGAGACGCGGTTCGGTCCGGCAAGCAGCGGATCCATCCGGCTGTCCGATTACACCGTGCTCGTCGCGGTCCAGCTTCTGCGGGGCTTTCTCGGACCCGACGTCCCCATTGTCGCCCTGCATTCTCGCCGCGACACGATATCCGCAGCGGAGCGTCGCGCTTGGGAGGACTTCGCGGGCGCGCCGATCCGAACCGGGTACGCGAAGGCTGCGTTGGTCTGCCCGGTTGGCCTCATGGTCCAGCCGTTGGTGTCCCACGACACGGAGTTGTCGGCGTACTTTGCCGCACTCCTGCAGCAGTCGTCTCCCGAGCCGCAAGAACAGGGCTGGGGCGCTCGCGTTCGTGCGGCGCTCGAGCAGCGGCTCGCCGATGGGACGCCCACCGCAGACTCCGTCGGTCGGGGCCTCGGGTTGGGAGTTCGGACTCTGGCTCGTCGGCTCGCAGACGAGGGCCACACCTTTGGGGAGCTGCTCACCGCTGTGCGACGCGACAGGGCGCGCCACCTGCTCGCCGACGAGAACGTGAGCCAGGCCGAGGTCGCGTTCCTCCTTGGCTACCGGGATCAAGCGTCGTTTCATCGAGCGTTCCGGCGATGGTTTGGCACCACCCCCGCGGCGTTCCGACAGACGCTGAACGCGGCTCGTTGAGCCCAAGCGTGCACGCGCAATTGTCTCTGCTACCGTAGGCGCTAGGGTGAACGACGCCCGCGTTGCAGAGGTTTGCGACGTCGTCAGGCCGCTTTGTACGGCAACTGCGGAGAAATCGGGATGAATCAGGACGAATCATGACGCAGCAGCGGCGTTCAGAACTCGAAGGAACGGTTGCAGTGGTCACTGGGGCCAGCAGCGGCATCGGAGCGGCGGTGGCAAAGATGCTGGCCCGCCGCGGCGCGAAGGTGGCGATCTGCGCTCGACGTCAGCCTCGACTCGATGCCCTCAAGGCCGAGATCGAGGCGGAGCTGCCCAACGCGGCCGTGTGGACGCATGCCATCGACCTGCGCGAACCGGTGGCGATCATGGCGATGTTCGAAGCCATTGCGGATGAGCTGGGGCCGGTCGACGTCCTCATCAACAACGCCGGCTTGGGACGGCCGGCACCGCTGAGCGAACGCGGGGACGCCTACGCCGGCTGGGCCGAGATGCTCGACGTCAACGTGATGGCGCTGAGCGTTTGCACGGCCGAGGCCATCGCGCAGATGCGCCCGCGCAACGCCGCCGGCCACATCGTTCACGTGTCTTCGATGGCGGGCTACCGCATCCCCAAAGAAGGAGGCTTCTACGGTGCCACCAAGCACGCTGTCCGAGCGCTGACCGAGGGGCTTCGCCGAGAACTGTGGGAGCAGAACAGCCCGATTCGTGTCAGCGCCGTAAGCCCCGGCAACGTCAAGACCGAGTTTGGCAGCGTGTTCTTCTCCGACGCCGAGAAAGCCGAGGCGATGTACGCCGAGGGCGTTCCGCTGACCCCCGAGGACATCGCGACTGCGGTGGAGTTCGTGCTCACCGCACCCGGCCACGTCCAGGTTCACGACGTGCTGCTGCGACCCCGTACGCAGGCGGACTGAGCGCGTCCGTGCGGACCCCAACCCACTTCCAGCTCCTCCCCCCGTCGAGCACATGCCGCGAGAGTTTCTTGCGCGCGCTCGAGGAGTTTCAAGACGAGGGCTTGCCGTGGTGGCTCGGCGCCGACCTCGAAACCGCCCGGCGGGATTTCCAGCGGCCGGCCAGCGAAGCGCTACTGCTGGATCTGTCTGGTGTAGTTCCCGCTCCAGGGGGCTCACGCTCGAGAGTCCGCAGAGGTGGCGATCTCCAGACTCATGGCGTCACAAATCTCGCGCACCGGCTCGTGTCGCTCCGAATCGATGCGTGCACGCGGAATCGTTTCTGCTACGGTACGCGCCTGGGTGGATAGGGCCGCCCAGCCGCCGAAAGCCAACGCCCCCTACACGGCTGTCCAACGCGACGCTCGTCGCACGACCGGCTACCCAGCCATCCAATCATCATCTTCGTCCCCAAGGAGCGGTCCGGGGCACCGAAAACGGAGATTTGAAATGGAAGAATCGTGCATCGTGGGGCCGTTGTCCTCGCGTTTGAAACACCTCGCGCGTCGCCTGCAACGGGCCGCCGAAGAGGGACAACCTGCCGTCCTACAGGCCATTGTGGCCACTTTGGACGAAGAACTCCCCGCCCAGGGGCCCAAGCGGCGCCACTGCCTGCATGCGGTCTCGAAGCGGGTCGGCTTTCGCAACTGGACCCACGCGCGGAACGTGCTCGAGCGGTCGGAGACGACCGACCGCGGCACGCTGATGTACCGGGATTCCCACGGCGCCATCAGCAACATCTGGTCTGCCTCGTATGCCGAGGCTCGCGAGGCCCAGGCGAGTTCGGGTGGCTTTGTGTTGCCCTACAAGCACCAGTTCCAGATCGTACAGGCGCCCTACATTCGATGGCTGGGGCTCGACCCAGACGACCCCGCCTGGGACGCGATTGGGCGCGACTGGATCGAACCGACGGACTCGGCGGCGTGGACACGCATCACCGATCTCAGGCTCGACCGGTTGTTGGACGCCTGGCCCTGAGCCGCTCGCTCCGGCGTCACATGGGCGCGTCCCATGGGTATGTCCCATGGGTCACTGCTCGCAGGCTGGCAACCTCCCGGAACCGAACCCTGCAGCTTTCGGCACGGTGCTTGCTCAAGGAAGGGGTGTGCTTCGCAGACTAGGACTGTGTGAAGAGCAGTGCCGTTGGCCAGCAAGACCGCCGCGGTGAGGGCTGCTCAAGCACAGGCGATAGGAGCGGAGCATGGGCCCTGGCCACGTCGGTGGTGACGTCCCCGGTCACACGACGTGGCGGGCCAGAGGCTGAGCAGGAAGCTCACCCCGAGATGATGACGAGCGACTGTGCAACGTGGGCTAGACGAGTGTGCGCAGCAGGTCGTCGGTGGTGATGATTCCGACGATCTTCCCGTCGTCCACGACCGGCAGCGCGCTGATCTCCGCGCTGAGTATCATCGACGCCGCGTCCGATGCGGTGGCGTTGGGACCGACCGTCTTCACCTCGGTCGACATCATCGTCGAGACGGGGGTGGCCAGGTACTCGCGGACCTTCTCGGCCGACACGTCGCTGACCCAGTCTTGCATCTCGAAGTTCCGCAGGTCCCGGTCGCTCAGCATCCCGACGACCTTGCCGTCCTTGCACACCGGCAGGTGCCGGATCCAGACTTGATTCATCATCTCTAGGGCTTTGAGGACCGTCATCTCCGGTTCGAGCGTGAGCGGATCCGCGGTCATCATCTCTTGGGCGTTTGCCATCACTCGTACCGTGGTCGCGCGGACACCCATGCATCCGGCTATCCATGCGCGCTGCCAGGGGCAGGCCCGCGCAAAGCAATCTGTCCCGTCGCGACGCCGCAAAACCTGCGTAGCCCCGCAGGGACCGCGGTGTCACGGTGGCCTTGAACAAGCCGTGCGTGTCGATCCGAAATCCCTCGTCCGTCGTCTCGATTCCCTATGCCGAAAGGTCCTCGAAGAGGGGGTGACCCTGACCGTCGGCCGCAGTCACTACGAGGTCACCGTCGAGCATGTGTTTCGGCGGATGCTCGAGGCGAGCGAGGGAGACATCCCGCTCATCTTTCGCAACTACGAGGTCCAGACGCCTCGGATCATCGCTGCGCTCGAGCAGGAACTGGAGGGAATGAGGTCCGGAAACTCGGGCAAGCCGGTGTTCTCGCCGTTGCTGTTCTCGTGGATCGAGGACGCGTTCCTCATCGCATCGGTGGAGGAGGGCCTCAGCGAGGTACGGTCCGGTCACCTACTGCTGTCTCTGTTGATGCAGCCGGGGCGAACCGGGCTCGGGCGCCATACCGACGAACTCGATAAGATCCCGACGGACGGTCTACGCCGGGACCTGCTGACGATCGCCGCAGGCAGTTCGGAAGAGGCACGCGTCGCGACTGGGAGCAAACGCTTCAAGAAGGCCACCGGGCATGGTGTCGGAGCGGCGGCCGAAGAGGCGCTGGACCGGTTCACGATCGATGTCACCGCAAGGGCGGCCGCCGGCGAGATCGATCCGGTGCTCGCCCGCGACGGTGAGATTCGCCAGATGATCGACGTCCTCACCCGTCGTCGCAAGAACAACCCCATCCTCGTCGGGGAGGCGGGGGTCGGAAAGACGGCGGTGGTCGAGGGTTTTGCGTTGCGCGTCGCCGCGGATGACGTGCCGGAAGTGCTGCGCGGCGTTCGACTGCTCAACCTCGACTTGGGGCTCCTGCAGGCGGGCGCGGGCATGAAGGGCGAGTTCGAGAACCGCCTCAAACAAGTGATCCACGAGGTGAAGACCGCGCTGGTGCCGACGATCGTCTTCATCGACGAGGCGCACACGCTCATTGGTGCTGGAGGGCCGGCAGGCGGTACCGATGCGGCGCAGCTGCTGAAGCCGGCACTCGCGCGCGGAGAGCTGCGCACGATCGCGGCCACGACGTTCAGCGAGTACAAGAAGTACATCGAAAAGGACGCTGCACTCGAACGACGATTCCAGCCGATCACGATCGAGGAGCCCTCGGTCGAAGACGCGACGGTCATGCTGCGCGGAGTGAAAACGAAGTTCGAGGCCCACCACAAGGTGCACGTGCTCGACGACGCGGTGAAGGCAGCCGTGAATCTCTCAGACCGCTACATCTCGGGGCGCCAGCTTCCCGACAAAGCCGTCGACTTGCTCGACACCGCGTGCGCGCGGGTTGCAGTCGGGCACACCAGCAAGCCCGCCAAGCTCGACGACATTGAGCGAGAGCTCGTGCACATCGAGACCACGTTGCACGCCTGGGAGCGCGACCGTGTCGAGGCTCGGGTGGAGGCCAACGCCGATGTGAAGGGGCTGAAGGCCAAGAAGAAAGCGCTGCAAACCGAGCTCGTCGAGCTTGAGGAACGCTGGCAGCGGGAGCGTGACGCCGTTGCGCAGGTTCGGGAGCTGCAGGTCGAACCCGACTCGCCCTCTCGTCGTCAGAAGTCAGCGCTCACGCGGGCGCTGCACTCCCTGGCCGAGCTGCAAGACGAGACGGCCATGGTGCCCCTGCATGTCGATGCGGATCTGGTCGCGAAGATCGTCAGCGACTGGACGGGAATCCCGGTGGGCAACATGTTGCGCGACGACCTCGGTCGTCTACTTCACCTCGAGGACAACCTCCGTTCGCGCATCGTGGGTCAGGACGATGCTCTCGCCGCACTTGCCCAGCGCATTCGTGCGTCGAAGGCAGGGCTGTCGCCTCCGGAGCAGCCCATCGGCGCGTTCTTGCTGGTGGGCCCCAGCGGAGTCGGCAAGACGGAGACGGGGCTGGCTCTCGCCGAGCTGCTCTTCGGAGGCGAGCGCATGGTCGTCACCGTGAACATGAGCGAGTTCATGGAGAAGCACACGGTCAGCCGTCTGATCGGCTCACCTCCTGGATACGTTGGCTATGGCGAGGGCGGCGTGCTCACCGAAGCCGTACGACACCACCCCTACTCGGTCGTGCTGCTCGACGAGGTCGAGAAGGCGCACCCCGAGGTGATGAACCTGTTCCACCAGGTGTTCGACAAGGGCATGCTCGCGGACGGCGAAGGCAGGGTCGTCGACTTCAAGAACACGGTGCTCGTGATGACGTCGAACCTCGGAACCGACATCATCGACCGCGCGTGTGCCCGAACCGAGGCACCGCCTGCGGCGGAGCTGGTTGAGGACATCCGCCCGGTCCTGCTGGAGCGTTTCAAGCCAGCCTTGCTGGGGCGGATGACGGTCATCCCATATCGGCCTCTGCCCTCCGCTGTGATGCGGACCATCATCGACCTCAAGTTCGGCAAGATCCGCCGACGGTTGCAGGGAGAGCATGGGTTGTCGTTCGAGGTGACCGATGCCGCCCGCGAGCTGGTGCTCGAGCGGTGCGATGACCCTTCGAGCGGGGCGCGGAACATCGACCACGTGCTGGATGAGTCCGTCCTGCCCCGGATCTCCGAAGAGCTGCTGGCATGCATGGCCGACGGAGAGACTCCCACCAAGATCTCGCTGGGGGCAGGAGCACGGCACGAGCTGACCTTTGCGCTCTCCCGTGAGCCACGAGCGACGGAGGCGACCGCCAAGAAGAAAGTCAGCAAGAAGAAGGTCAGCAAGAAGGCGACCCCCAAGAAGGCGACCCCCAAGAAGGCGACCCCCAAGAAGCCGACGGCCAAGAAGAAGGCCGGCAAGAAGAAGACGGCCAAGAAGAGGACAACCAAGAACAAGCCACGCTCGAGAATCAACACCTGAGGGTGGTGCTGCGGTCTCGATGTAACCTGCTCTGTGTCTTCCTCTTCGCGGACCCGTCCCCGCTCGGACGGGACCGCGGTCGCCTCACTCGGCCGGCACGACGTCCAGCCGCACCGGGCACACCTTGAGCTCGGCGGTCTCGGTGATCGGGTCGTACCCGGCCCCGGTGAGGTCGTTGATCCGGGTGTCCCCAAATCCGAAGCTGCAGAAGACGGTGCCCCTGGGAGAGCGATCGGTGACCTCCACGGCAAGCTCCACCACGCCGCGCTTGGACGCCATCCGGACCCGGGCTCCATCGGCCAAGCCCCATGCGCTGGCATCGGCAGGGTGCACTTCGAGCGTCTCTTCAGGGACGAAGTAGTGCATGCCCGCCCGGCCGGTCATCGTGCGCGTGTGGTAGTGCTGCAACCGTCGGCCGGTGGTGAGCCAGACGGGGTAGTCGTCGTCGACCACCTCGGCGGGCTCCCGGTACTCGACGCGTTTGAACGTGCCTCTGCCGGTCGCGGTCGGGAAGTCGTCTTCGTGAAGACGGTAGGTCCCCGGATGCCCTTCGCTCGGCACGGGCCACTGATACGTGCCCTCACCGGCGCGGTCCCAGTTGACGCCCTTGTACGTGGCCGAGTTGTCGCACAGCTCGTTGAACACATCCTCGGCCGACTCGTAGTCGAATCCGGACACGCCTTGACGCTTGGCCAGCTCGGACATGATCCACCACTCGGGCTTGGCCTCACCCTGTGCCGGAACGGCGGCGCGGACCCGCTGGATGCGTCGCTCGGTGTTGGTGAACACGCCGTCGGTCTCCGCCCATGCACTCGCAGGCAGGACGACGTCCGCCAGCTCGGCGGTCTCGGTGAGGAAGATGTCGACCACGACCAAATGGTCGAGGTTGCGCAGTGCTTTCTCGCAGTGGTGGCGATCAGGATCCGAGACGAGGGTGTTCTCGCCGCAGATGAGCATCGCCTTCATCTTGCCGTCGGCCGCATAGTCGAGCGCGCGGACCTTGGTGATGCCACGCTCGAGGTCGATCTGTCGCCCGTAGAGCTTGGAGAAGTGAGCCTGGTTGACGGGGTCGTCGACGGGTTGAAAACCGACGTAGTTGTTGGGCAGGCCGCCCGCATCGCCAGCGCCCTGAATATTGTTCTGGCCCCGCATCGGATTGATGCCGGTGCCCTCACGACCGATGTGGCCGGTCATCAGCGCCAGGTTGCAGAGACTCTGCACATTGTCGACGCCGCAGATGTGCTCGGTGATCCCTAGCGTGTAGAAGATCGCGCCCTTCTTGCCGCGCGCATAGGCGAGGGCGGCCCGTTCGATATCAGCGGCCGGAACGCCGCAGATGCTCTCGGCCCACTCGGGCGGGTACGCCTTGACGTGTTCGAGGAACGCCGCACCGTCCAAGGTGCGGTCTTGCATGAACGCCTCGTCGACGAGCCCTTCACGCGCGATGACGTGGGCCATCCCGAGCAGCAAGGCGACGTCGGTGCCGACCTTGAGCTGCAGGTGCATGTCGGCCCGCTTCGTCAGCGGAATCTTCCGAGGGTCGGCCACGATCATGATGGCGCCCTTGCGGTGCGCCTTCTTGATCCGTGTCGCCGCGACGGGGTGACACTCCGTCATGTTGGTGCCGATGCAGAAAATGACATCGGGCTCTTCCATGTCCCGCAGCGGGTTGGTCATTGCACCGCGTCCGATTGTGGCCGCCAGACCGGCGACCGTGGGGGCGTGTCAGGCCCTAGAACAGTTGTCTATATAGTTGGTGCCGTACGAGGCGCGAATCAACTTCTGCAGGGTGTAGGTCGACTCGTGCGGTGCGCGACCCGAAGCGATCGCGTAGATGCTGTGTCGGCCGTGCTCCGATGCCGCCTTGGCGAGACCCTCGGCTGCGCGGTCGAGTGCCTCGTCCCAGCTGGCGCGACGGAGTTCTCCGTCCTCGCGGACCATGGGGTACTTGAGCCGGTCATCGTGTTGCACGAAGTCGAAGGCGAACTGGCCTTTGACACACAGCGCGCCCTCGTTGGCACCGCCATCTCGGGCGGGCCGGATGCCGACGAGCTTGTCGCCTTTGCTGAGCAGGTCGACCGAGCAGCCCACGCCGCAGTACGGGCAGACGGACCGGGTGGCCTCGATCGGCTCGGGCAGTGCCTTGGCACGCAGGGCTTTGCGGTCGGCGAGCGCTCCGGTGGGGCAGGTCTGCACGCACTGGCCACAGAAGGTGCAGTCGGAGTCGTCGAGCTTGTTGCCGAACTCGGTGGTGATCTGGGTGGAGAACCCGCGGTTCATCACGCTGATCGCGTAGTCACCTTCTTGCTCGGCGCAGACGCGAACGCAGCGGTAGCAGGAGATGCACTGATCGTAGTCGCGAGCGATGAACGGGTTGTTGTCGTCCGGGCGGGAGGTACCGGACGTCTTGCCTACGAAGCGCTCCCCCGTGGCGCCGTAGCGCTTCTTCAGGGTGACGAGTTCCTGCGACGCCGCGCCGCTGAGCGGATCGATGTTGGCGTCGGGGTTCTCCGAGGTGAGCAGCTCGATCAGCGTCTTGCGGTGCTTCTCGATGCTCTTCGTCGCGGTGCGTACCTGCATGCCGGCCATCGCGACCGTGGTGCAGGACGCGACCGGGCTGCGGTAGCCCTCGACATCAACCACGCACAGCCGACAGCCCCCGAACGGCTCGAGCCGGTCGTCGTAGCACAGCGTTGGGATGTTGCTCTGATGCCGCTGTGAGACCTCGTAGATGGTCTCGCCCGGCGTGAAGGGGACGTTCTTGCCGTCGAGCTCGAACGTGGGCTGGGCCGTAGGCAAGTCGGTGGCCAAGTCAGAGGAAAGGTCGTTCATGCTCGGGTCTTCTCCACGTGTTGCTGGACGCGCTCAGGGAAGTAGCGCACGAGGCTGTCGGTGATGAGCGGGGCCGCCACGCCCAGCCCGCAGGCGCTGGTGGCCTTCATCGTGTTGCCGATGTCGGCGACCTCTTCGTTCCAAACGGAGAGGGAGCGTGGCCCGGCGTCACCCAGACGCTCTGAGAGCCGCTGGGTTCCGATGCGGCACGGGAAGCACTTGCCGCATGACTCGTGGGCGAAGAACTCCATGGCCTGGCGACTGACGTCGACCATGTCACGGGTGTCGTCGAACACCATGACTCCGCCCGCGCCGAGGAATGACCCCTTGGCACGCAGCGCAGGCTCGTCCAGCGTGACGATGAGGTCCTCGCCCGCGACGAAGCCGCCCGAGAGCCCGGCCATCGTCGCGGCTTGCACGGTGCGCCCGGGCAGTGGACCGCCAGCCCAGTCGTTGATGAGGTCCATCAACGGGAGACCGATCGGCACCTCGTAGTTACCGGGGCGGGCGACGTCACCGGAGAGGCTGATGACCTTGGTGCCGGCGTGCTCGCCATGTCCGAGTCCCTGGTACCAGTTCGCGCCGTTGTTCACGATCGGCGCGACGGCACACAGCGTCTCGACGTTGTTGACGACGGTCGGTCTGTCGTTGAACCCATGCGTGACGGGGTAGGGCGGCCGGTTGCGGGGAAAGGGGTGCTTGCCCTCCAGTGAGTTGAGCAGCGAGGTCTCCTCACCGCACACATACGCTCCCGCGCCGCGGCGGACCATGAGATCGAAGCCCGCGAGAAGACCAGCAGCTTTAGCGTCGGCGATCGCCTGCTCGAGGATCGGCACGGTTTGGGGGTACTCGTAGCGCAGGTAGATGAACCCGACGGTCGCCCCGGTGGCCAGGGCCGCGATCGCCATGCCTTCGACGAGCGCGTGCGGGTCGTGGTCCATCAGGGCGCGATCCTTGAAGCAGCCCGGCTCGCCTTCGTCCGCGTTGCACACGATGGTCTTGTGTCCGCCGCGAGGGTCGGCATCGGCGACGGCTCGCCACTTGCGAGCGGTCGGAAAACCAGCACCGCCTCGCCCTGCCAGGCCGCTCGCTTCGAGCACGTCCAGGACTGTGGATGCGTCGGCACGGACGGCGTCGAGCGCTGCGTACCCGCCGGTGCGTCGGTAGCCATCGAGCGTCGCGCGGCCGGGTTCGCGGATCTTGTCGAACACGCACTCGGTGCCCGAGCCCGGGTAGGCCGGCGGCAGCGGGGTGGGGATCGCCTCGAGCGTCGCCGCGTCGGTACCAACCCGGACGGTGTGGCCGGTCAACACCGGGATGGGGCCGTCGCATCGCCCCGCACATGGCATCGGTGTGGCGTCGTTGAGGGACGCGTGCAATCCGTCGTACCCCCGCATGCGGCACACCGGTCCGTCGCAGACGCGTGGTGCCGCGAGGCCGCCCGGTGTACGCGAGAAGTGGTGATAGAAGGTCACCGTCCCAAACAGGTCGGCGAGGGGGATCTTCAAGCCGTCCGAAACGGCCTGAAGCGCTTCATCCGACAGGTACCCGTCGCGGTCGTGAAACGCGTGCAACAGGGGCAGGAGCGGGGCGGGCTGAGGGGCCCAGGTTGCGATCAGCTCTTCGTCGGTCGGTTGAGGCACGGCGGTTCGAGCGAGGGTATCAGGGGCACGCAGGAAAACGGCAGGAGGGCGAGTAGGGGCCCGCTCACGCCGTGAGACGGCCAAAACGGGTCGATCTCGATACCCCGACGGCACACGGCGTGGATGGAACCCCGAATCAGCCCGGCGAGGCACCGCGTTACGGTGGAGTCGTGGCCGAACCGAAGCAGGTGATCGTTCTCCGTAAGGATCTTGGCATGCGGAAGGGGAAGATGATCGCCCAAGGCGCCCACGCCTCGCTTGCCGCCGTCCTTCGTGGCTCCGGCGACCGCCTCGAGACGGCGGCACCTGGTCGGCTGATTCTCGAGGTCGACCCAGCGACCCAGGCGTGGCTCCAAGGGAGCTTCACCAAGATCGTCGTGGGTGTGAACTCGGAGGAGGAACTCGTCGCGGTGCATGAGGCCGCCGTGGAGCGTGGCCTGACCTGTGCGCTGATTCGGGACGCCGGGCGGACCGAGTTTGGCGGCGTCCCGACCCTGACCGCGTGCGCCGTCGGGCCGGGCGCAGCCGAGACTGTCGATGCTGTCACGGGCGATTTCGGCCTCCTGTGAATCGGACGATCCGGCTGTTCGCAAGCCCGCCGTGTTCCCGAACACGGCTTCCGTCCACGGCCTGCTCAGGACGTCATCGGTGTCCCCAAGGGGTGCTCGTGGGCGGCCGGTCGAGGGCTTTGTCGCTGAGAGTGACCGCGAGAGCATGAGAGCCACGATCGACAAGGTCTTGCGTGAGGGAACCTTCGAGTCCTATGTGACCTCTGTGACGACGGAGAGCGAGGAGGGCAGCATTACGCAGATCCTCAACACACGCCTTAGCCCCATTTACAGCGGTGATGAGGTCGTTAGCGTCACCCTGATCGCAACGGATATTACGCAGTATAGCCGCGACCAGGCCGCGTTGAGAGACAGCCAGGAACGACTGCGCCGAAGTCAGCAGCTGCAGGCGATCGGTCAGCTGACAGGTGGTATCGCTCACGACTTCAACAACCTGTTGATGGTGATGCAGGGTAGTTTACACCTTGTTCAGCACTCGCTCGATGACCGCGAGGCTACGCTCGAGCTCGTCGGCGACGCGCTCACAGCGGCCGGTCGCGCCGCAGACCTCACGCAGCGTTTGCTTGCATTTGGTCGCCGTCAGAGTCTCCAGCCGTTGGCGATAGATGCAGTGGAACTCTTGGGCTCGATGTCGGCGATGATGAAACGGACGCTCGGCACGCAAGTCAGGGTGCGAACAGAATCGGAAGCGGGAGTCTGGGGATGTTTCGCGGACCGAGTGCAGTTAGAAAGTGCACTGCTCAATCTCGCGATCAATGCTCGGGATGCTCTCGGGCCCAAGGGCGGCGTGCTGTCCCTTGTAGCGTCGAACTGGGTCGAGCGCGCAACGTCGGAAGACCCCGTGCCGGACCTCCAATCCGGTGACTACTTGCGCATCGAGGTGATTGATGACGGCCCAGGGATTGCGCCGGATGTCCTGAGCCGGGCCTTCGAGCCATTCTTCACAACCAAGGACGTCGGTCATGGCAGCGGGCTTGGCTTGAGCATGGTCTATGGCTTTGCACAGCAGAGCGGCGGACAGGTCGCGCTGACCAGCGTCGTCGGTGAAGGCACGACGGTTTCGTTGTACCTGCCGCGAAGCCTGGAGAATGTGGCAGCCGACCCGGACCCCACGAGCGTCCCCTCCGAAGAGGGGGTGGGTGTTCACGTTCTGGTCGTCGAGGATATTCCCGAGGTCGCCCGGGTCACCGAGCGCATCCTCAGAAAGTACGGGTACCGGGTGACTTGCGCGGAGAGTGGCGAGGCGGCCCTCCTGCTTCTACCCGCGCTTCCTGATGCGCAAGTTCTTCTCACAGATATCGGTTTCCCTGGGCGGCTTGGCGGCGTTGCTCTCTCCCACGAGGTACGTCGTGTTCGCCCCGACATGTTGGTGATGTTCATGACGGGTTACGACAATGGCCTGCTCGACGATGAGCCGGACGCCACCGTCGTCAAGAAGCCCTTCACGCCTGCGGAGCTGGTGAAGGCGCTCGAAGAGCTTGTGGGCGCCCCAAGAGACGCGTGACAAGATGAAGGTTACGGGACCCGTCCACCGGGCGTTGCTCCTCATTGCCTGAGCTCCAAGGATCGCGACCTGGTCGAGCCGCGTGGCCCCTCGCAGATACTGCGCCCGAAAAGCCGCTCGGGGCGTCGTTTTTGCCGGCTCTGGGATCGGCCGCGGTGGGAATGTGAATGCTCGTGCGCGGCGAGAGCCGTCTTGAGTTCGCAGCACCCACATGGATAGGTCGGTCAGACGTTTTCTGGTTCCTCGCGCTCTGTGCCCGGGCCTCAGTTCCCATGTCTTGCGTCGCCGGGTACACGCGGTGGACCCCGCTGTGAGTCCGAGCGAGGGAGCCTCTTCGCTTCGTTCGGCCCGGGCTCGGCGGACTCTCTCGAGTCCTCCGAGGGAGTCCGCTCACAGTCACCAGGCCTTGACCCGTCATCGGCCGTGGCAAGATTCCCCAGTGTGGAGAACGATGGGGCGGGCCCCGGTCTAGGCGCTATGGAGTTTCAGGACTTCCTGGACGCTGCCCCTGATGCAATGGTGGTCATGGCGCCCGACGGCGTGATCGCCCACGTGAATGCACAGACCGAATCTCTGTTTGGCTACTCCCGAAGCGAGCTTGTCGGGGAGAGAGTCGAACTGTTGATCCCGGAGCGGTTTCGCTCGAAGCATCCGGGGCATCGCCTGGCCTACTTCTCCCAGCCCGAAAGGCGGGGGATGGGGACAGGACGTGAACTATGGGGCCTCCTGAAAGATGGCGGAGAGATACCCATCGAGATCAGTCTCAGCCCGGTGAAGACCGATCGCGGGATGATGGTGTCGAGTTCGATTCGCGACATCAGCGAGCGAATTGCGGCAAGGGATGAGCGGGCACGGATGGAACGCCAAATGCAGGCTGGCCAGCGAATGGAAGCCGTGGGGCGTTTGGCTGGTGGCGTTGCCCACGACTTCAACAACGTTCTGACGGTGATTCGCACATACACCGGGTTCCTCTGCGACCAGTTCCGCAAAGGTGACCCGGTCCGAGATGACTTGGATGTCGTTCTGGACGCGTCCGACCGGGCGACTCGGCTTGTCGCCCAACTCTTGGCCTTCAGTCGACGGCAGATTCAGGAGCTTCGCGTCGTAAATCTCAACGATGAGGTCAGCAATGTCGGCAGCATGCTGGAGCGCTTGATAGGCACGGACGTTGACCTCCTGATCAAGCTTGACGCGGGGCTGGGGTCCGTTCGGGTGGACCCCACTCAAGTCGAGCAGGTCCTCATGAATCTATCGATCAACGGACGGGATGCCATGCCGAACGGCGGGTGCTTGACGATCGAAACACAGAATGTCGAGATCCCAAGCGCGTGTGGGGGAGACAAGGACGACGTGGCTCCGCCAGGTTCCTACGTGGCGCTCTCGGTGACGGACACCGGCTGTGGAATGAGCGCGGAGACGCAGAACCGCATGTTTGAGCCGTTCTTCTCCACAAAACCCACGGGGAAAGGGACTGGCCTCGGATTGTCCACGGTGTTCGGAATCGTCAAGCAGTCGAACGGGTTTGTGTGGGTCGACAGCAAGGTCGATACGGGAACCACCTTCAACGTTTATCTGCCTCGCCTCGACGAACCTGCGGGCGCTGTTGAAGCGGGACGAGCGGAAGGCTCGTCGCTTGGAGGCAGCGAGACGATTCTGCTCGTGGAAGACGAGGACATGGTTCGCAGGGCGGTGAGTCGGATCCTCGGTGCTGAGGGCTACAACGTGCTGGAGGCAGCCCACGGGGGCGCCGCGTTGGTCCTTGCAGAAGAACATGGTCCGAAGATCGACCTTGTCTTGACCGACATCATCATGCCGGAGGTCGGGGGGCCTGAACTTGTGGACCGGCTGAAGGATCGATGGCCCGAAATTCGGGTCGTCTACATGTCCGGCTATACCGACGATGTGGCTGTCCACCAAGACGCCGTCGCTGAAGGCGTTGTATTCGTCCAGAAGCCTTTTGACCCCAATGCGCTGCTGTCGAGTATCCGGGCGGTTCTCGATCGGTAGCGGCGCTCGGCGGGTGATGCCCGTCTGGGGTCTGCGTGGCGTCACCGAAGCGCGCGGATCGGCCGAGCCCGCAGGTCGAGCGGACGCTGACCTCCGTCGGGGACACTGGTTCGCACGCCCCGGTTTGCGAAGGCGAGTTGGAGCTGCCGTTGCGTGCGGGGGACAGGGCCTGGTGACCAGCGTGTGTCTGCCGATTCGCTGTCACGATGAGAGAGCGTCGTGCGCCTTGGCCGCCTCGCGGAGACGGTCGGCCGTCGCCGCGAAGTCGAGCCGACCCTGTGCTTGAACTCGGTCGTCGCCTTCTTGAATCTTGAGTCGGACTCGAGTTGCAGGTCACGGTTGCTGGTCGGCGCCTCGGTTTGCCGAGAGCCGCCGACGCCTCCGAAGTTCCAGCCGTGTGGGCCGTAGCGGGTACGTCCGTCGTCTGCATCGACGCGGCCGCCGGGCCTGATACTTCCGAACCTGTCCTCCCAGGTATTGTGGGGCGTGCACGGTCCAGGTTGGTTTCGACGGCTGGAGGGAGGACGCCAACTCCTGGTCGCGGCAGCATCCATCTCCGCTGCGTCCGTGGCGGTCTACGTGACGGTGAGCTTCTTCGTCGCCCCTGAGCCACCCCACATGTATGGGGTCGCCGGTCTGTATGGCCTCGTCGCACTGGCATGTGCTCGCCTGATCGCGACCTTTCGTGACGAGGCCGCGCGCTACGTCTTCGTGGCCCTCAACTTCACCGCGGCGACCGTGTTCCTCGCGGCCGAGGGCCCACAGACCGGCCACATCGGTATCTACTTCATCGCAGTGATCCTGGCCGGGCTCATCCTTCGCCCGTGGGCCGCCCTGGTCGCCGGAATCGGAGGCGCGGTCGCGGTCTCGGCAGCCTACTTCGCGAGCTCGAGCGGTTGGCAGCCGCTGTCCCCGGCCGAGGGCACCGAAGGTTTGTGGCTGAAGCAAGTCTCGCAGCTACTGGCTGCGGGCATCTTGACAGCGATCGCCACCGCGAGCCTTCACCGGACCCTCAGCGCGCTGCAACAAAGCCAGCTCGATGTCGCGACCCTCATCGACGAGTCCCCGGACGGGATCCTCATCCTCGACAAAGAAGCCAACGCGCAGCTCATCAATGCGACAGCCCGCGAACTTCTGGTCGACTCCAAAGAGGGCAGCCACATCGACTTGAGCCGGCTCGAGGGGACGGCGCCTGGCGACGTCGTCCATCTCGATACAGCCACCGGGGTGCGGGCGGTTTCCATCCGTCGTCGCGAGCGAGAAGATGGCACCCTCATCACGCTCCGAGATGTGACCGAGGAGGTCGCCTCAGACGACAAACGGCGCGCGACGGCGCAGCGGGTGCAGCGGGCAGAGAAGCTCGAGGCCCTGGGCCGCTTGGCTGGCGGAGTGGCTCACGACTTCAACAACCTGCTGACCGTCATCATCGCCAGCGCCGAGTTTCTCAAAGCGACCACGTCTGAAGCTGAACGTGCGGAGCTGATAGGCTCGATCACTACGGCCTCCCACACCGCCGCGGGGATCACCCGACAGCTTCTGTCCTTCGGGCGTCCGAACCCGGGCGCAACAAGCCAGGTCGACCTCGGGGAGTCGCTGCGACGGCTCGGCAAACTACTCCGACGCACCCTGGGCGATCAGGTCAACCTCATCATCGAGGCCGAGGCTCCACTGCTCATCGAAGCGATACCGAGCGAGATCGACCAGGTGGTCGTGAACCTCGCAGTCAATGCGGCGGATGCCATGGTGACCGGAGGGGTCGTCCGCATGAGTGCAGCGACGGTGGGCGAGGAGGCTCAGCTGATCGTGACGGATGAGGGCGAGGGGATTCCACAGAGCCAGCTCGGTGCCATCTTCGAGCCCTACTTCACGACCAAGGCATCAGAGGGGACCGGCATCGGGTTGTCGGTGGTCCACCGGATCGTCACGGCGTCCGGCGGACGGGTGGAGGTCACGTCGACGGTAGGAGTCGGCACGTCCTTCGTTCTGCGTTGGCCGCTCTCCACGGGTTCCAGCGCCGAGCCCGATGGGGGGCCCGCCGGGGCACCCCTCGCCACCGAAGGCCCGCCGAAGACCGTTCTCCTGGTCGACGACAATGAAGCCATTCGGGACGTCGTAGCCCGCAGCCTGCGTGGCATGGGCTACGAGACCCATGTCGCTGCGACGATGGAAGAGGTTTCGGCCGTGCTCCTGGAGGTCGATGCACTCGACGCGTTGGTCACCGACGTGCTGCTGGGGGTACGCATTGATGGTGTCCAGGTCGCATCGTTGGTGAGAGAGCGATTCCCGAATGTGCCCGTTCTGTACATCTCCGGCTACACAGGCGGGCATCTACGTCAGGCGGGCATCACCGATGAGCACGCACTCCTGACCAAGCCGTTCACCCGGAGCCAGCTGGCCCGCGCCCTCGCCCGGGTGGTCGGCTCGGCCGCAGGTGGACGGACAACTAGCCCGGGCGAGGCGTCAACGAAGCGCGCGGATCAGCCGAGCCCGTAGATACTCGAAGTTCAGCCGGGCGATCGAGCGGACGCTGATCTCCTTCGGGCACACCGCTTCGCACGCCCCGGTTTGCGAGCACCCGCCGAAGCCCTCGGCCTCCATGGCCTCCACCATGTTCAGGGCGCGATCCGTCCGCTCGGCGCGGCCCTGCGGGAGCGTGGCGAGGTGGGTGACCTTAGCGCCGACGAACAGCGCCGCCGAGGCGTTCTTGCACACGGCGACGCACGCTCCACAGCCAATACACGCGGCGGCATCAAACGCATCTTCGGCGACCTGTTTGGCGACCGGTGTCGCGTTGGCCTCGGGCGCGGTCCCGGTATTCACCGAGATGAAACCACCGGATGCGATGATGCGATCGAAGGCGCTGCGATCGGTGACCAGGTCGCAGACGACGGGAAAGGGTCCGGCGCGCCAGGGTTCGATGATGAGCGTGTCACCGTCACAAAAGCTGCGCATGTGCAGTTGGCAGGTCGCGACTCCGGACCCAGGCCCGTGCGGACGGCCATTGATGAAGACACCGCACTGACCGCAGATTCCCTCGCGGCAGTCGTGGTCGAAGGCGACCGTACGCTTGCCCTGTTGGGCCAGTGTCTCGTTGAGGTGGTCCAGCATCTCGAGGAAGGACATTTGCGGATCGACCCCCTCGAGCTCGTACGTCTCCAGGGCACCGGGGGCCTTCGAAGATTCCTGTCGCCAAACCTGCAATCGAAGACGCATCACTTGTAGCTCCGGGTGGAGGGCTCGGCGAGGGTGAAGGACAGCCGTTCCTTGTGCAGGACGGCCCCACCGTCGGCTTGGTGTTCCCACGCGCATACGTGCATGCACGCTTCGTCGTCGCGCTCGGCTTCGCCGTCTTCGCTTTGGTGTTCGAGTCGGAAGTGGGCGCCGCACGACTCGTCCCGGCTGAGCGCATCACGGACCATCAGCTCGGCCAGCTCCATGAAGTCGCTCACCCGCAGGGCTTTTTCCAGCTCGGGGTTCATCGCATCGGAACGGCCGACCACCCGGACCTCCCGGTGGAACTCCTCGCGCAGCGTCTGGACATCGCGCAGCGCAGACTGCAGGCCCGCCGCGGTCCGCGAGATGCCGCAACGGTCCCAGAGCACTGCACCCAACCGCCTGTGAAACGTCCGCGGGGTGATGGTGCCGCCGTTGCCCAGGAGCGCCGAGATTCGCTCCCGCACCGCGCCCTCCGCAGCATCAAACGCGGGGCCGGCGGGGTCGGCCGGGGCGGTGCCAATCTCGCCGGAGAGGTCATGGCCGAGCGTGTACGGCAGGATGAAGTTGCCGTCGACGCACGCCTGCAGCAGCGAGTTTGCGCCGAGCCGGTTGGCGCCGTGGTCGGCGAAGTTGCATTCGCCCACCGCGTACAGGCCACGAAGGCTCGTCATCAGGTGGTAGTCGACCCACAGCCCACCCATGGTGAAGTGGGCGGCCGGGTAGATGCGCATCGGCGTCGCGTACGGATCGTCGCCGGTGATCGTCTCGTACAGCTGAAACAGGTTCCCGTAGCACCCCCGGATCACCTCGGCCCCCTCGCGGGCAATGGCATCCTTGAAGTCCAGATACACCCCACGACCCGCGGGACCGATACCGTGCCCTTGGTCGCAAATCTCTTTGGCAGCGCGCGACGCGATGTCCCGGGGAGCCAGGTTGCCGTAGGCCGGGTACTTGCGCTCCAGGTAGTAGTCGCGCTCGTCCTCGGGGATGGAGCCGGGCGGTCGGTCATCACCCTTGGCGGCGGGGACCCAGATGCGTCCATCGTTGCGCAACGACTCCGACATCAGCGTCAGTTTTGCCTGGTGGCCGCCTTGGGCCATCAAGCACGTGGGGTGGATCTGGACGAAACTGGGGTTGGCGAACAAGGCCCCGCGGCGGTGGGCTCGCCAAGCTGCGGTGGCGTTGCAGCCCATGGCGAGCGTCGACAGGTAGTAGATCGTGCCGTAGCCGCCCGTGGCCATCACGACCGCATGGGCGGCATGACGCTCGATCGCTCCGCTGACCAGGTTGCGGACGATCACACCCTGAGCACGACCGTCATCCACGACCACGTCGAGCACTTCTCGGCGTGGAAGCATCTTCACCCGCCCATCGCGGACTTGCCGAGACAGTGCTCCGTAGGCGGCCAACAGGAGCTGCTGCCCGGTTTGTCCGCGTGCATAGAACGTCCGCTTGACCTGCACCCCTCCGAAAGATCGGTTTGCCAGCACCCCGCCGTACTCCCGAGCGAACGGGACGCCCTGTGCCACGCATTGATCGATGACCTTTGCCGAAAGCTCGGCCAGCCGATGCACGTGCGCCTCTCGGCTGCGGTAGTCGCCCCCGCGCAGGGTGTCCGCGAACAGCCGTTCGATGGTGTCCCCGTCGTTCTGATAGTTCTTCGCCGCGTTGATGCCACCCTGGGCCGCGATGGAGTGGGCCCGCCGAGCGCTGTCCTGGTAGCACAGGCATGTGACGTCGTAGCCTTGCTCGGCCAACGAAGCGGCTGCGCCTGCGCCCGCGAGTCCCGACCCAACCACAAGGACCTTGAGGCCCCGCTTGTTGGATGGGTTGACCAGCCGCATCTGGGACGTGTGTCGCGACCACGCTTCGCGGACCGGCCCTTTCGGCACTCGAGTGTCCGGGATGCTCATGGTGCTTGGCCCCCGAACGAGACGTAGACGTAGATCGGCATGGAGGCGAACGTGCCGGCCACGACCCACGCGACCCAGCCTGCAACTCGAGGCGCCAGCTTGGTGATGCGACCGCTGAACACTCCGAGACTCCGCAGAGCAGCGGCGATTCCGTGCTGCAGATGGAAGCCGAGCGCGAGCATGCTTGTCACGTACACGAGCACGATCCACGGCTCGCAGAACGCGGTCACCACAACCGTGTAGAGGTCCTTGTTGCCGCGGGCATCGATCCCGATCTCGCCCCAGTGGTAGCGGTACCAGAACGCCTGCATGTGCAGGACCAAGAAGGCCAGGGTGACGACGCCAAGCCAGCCCATCGAGCGCGCGTACCAGGGGCTGCTCGTGGCCGGTCGGTCCAGCGCGTAGGGCGGGCGTGGGGATCGATGGCGCCACGCCAAGACCGCGGAGATGAGCGCGTGCCCGACGATGGCGGCGTAGGTCAGCCAGCCCGCAACCTTGATGACGAGGCTCGAGGTGAGGACCTGCGAGTACGCGTTGAACGAGGGGCGGGCGATGTCCGCAGGCAGGAAGAGCTGCAGGTTGCCCGCCATGTGCACGAGGACGAACAGCACCAAGAACAGGCCGGACAGCCCCATCCAGGCCTTGAGCAGGATGCTCGCCCTCATCGGCTCGCAGACTACCCGGGAGCGGGCGGGCGGAGCCAGCAGGAAGTGCGGCCAGTACCTCATGCCTGAAGTCCGTGCCGGGGTTCTGCGGCCCCCCTTCGGGTGTGGGGGTCCTCCGAACCCCTCGGTTGGTCAGGCGTGCGTTCGGTACTTTCCGTCTCTTCCGCTGCGCATCCCTCCAGGACGCTTCGCTCTGTTGCTCTGAACTCCTCGGAAACCCGGCACGGACTTCAGAACTGACGTACTAGCCCAGTTTCCGGCGCGCAGCCTTGCTGATCGCCGGCGGCACGTCGGTGGCTTTGGCGAGGCGCCGAAGTTCCGCGGAAGGGAGGCGGTCGAGCAGGCGGACCGCGACCTGGGCTGGTGTCTTGGGGTTGCCGACGAGCGCGGCCACGATCCGGCCGTCCCGAACCCACTCGGAGTTGGCCGCGATCTTCTGCAGCGCCTGCGGGTTGGCGTTGCGAAAGCCGGCGAGCATCCGCACCTCCTCCGAAGAGATCTTTCGATTCTTGAGCACCAACGCGTGAAGGGCCTTGTTGCTGTCCTTGAGCAACGCCAGGCGCTCCAGTCGGTTCCCCGTGAGCGCGAGGTCCTGCTTTTCGAGCGAGGACATTCGCGTGATTCTCAGCCTGAGGTTGCCGGTCGAGCCTCCCTCGCCCGCCGTTTCACCGCGCGCCTTGGCGAAGAGGGGGTCGAGCCGAGCGCGGGCGTTCTGGGCATCGATGATCGCGAGCCCTAGCTGCCCATCGCCGACGTGAACGACCCGGGCCTCAACCTCTGCCGAGGCGCCCTCGCTGTCGATGCGGAGCAACACGTCGGTCATCGGTGCTGGCACCTCCGCGGGCGCAGGCACCAGCATCCCTCCGTGTTCGAGGTGTGCCTCCTGTCCGAGCAGCGCCTCGCGATCCAGCTGCACATGCAAGCGCATCGACATGCGGCGTCAATATACCCCGGGGGGGAGGATCGCGTGGGCCGGGGGTCGTCGTCCTCTTCAAGCCCGCGTTATCGTCACGCAGGCGAATGCTCGAGGAGAAGGATGGCAAGTTCGCCTCGGGTACGGTCAGATGGGTTCGACCGTACAGGCGTGTTCGTCATCGCTTGCATCGAGCTCGACCTCGTCCCCATCATCGCCGCGCAAGATGTAGGTCTTGCCCACCGATGCGGGGGCTGTGCAGGTCACCTCGACCGACACGCAGTCCGCCGTACAAGTATCGCCCTTGGATTCGATCACTGCGGACGCCTCGATCTGCAGCGCGCCATCCACCTCGGTCAGGGTGCACTCGGACTCGACGACGGAGTCGCAGCTGCTGCTCAGGCACGCGTCGACCTGGGCGTTGACCTCGAGTTGTCGACCGTCGGGACCGTCGACGGCTTCTACGCAGAAGCTCTGGACGCCGGAAACCTCACTCCTGGATGGTTGGTCACAAGCCGCGCAGAGTGTGAGAGCGGGGAGAGCGAAGCAGGCGAGAACGGCCGCGTAGTTCATCGGACTGGTAGTGCTCGACCGCCGCGATTCGATCAACCGGCCGGAAAAAAAAACTAGCCGATCGCGCCGACGGTGCTGCTGCTGCCCAGTGCCTTGAGCTCGGGCGCCCTCCCGATGTAGCCCCAGCTCCGCTTGAGCGCGGCCTTCTGATTGCTCTCGAGGTGCTTGGCGATGCTGCGTCGCGACACGCCTTTGCGTTGCCCGTCGAGTGCGGTCGCAAACGCGGCCTCGGGCATGGACAACCCGGTGCGCAGGCTGCGGAAGTCGATGCCGCAACCGCCTCCGCAGCAGCTGTTCTGAAAGACGTACGAGCCGTTGGTGATCCACACGCCCATGCCGAGCGCGATCGCTGCCAGCTCGGCTTCGGCCTCGAACTCCTGGGGCTCGAGCTGGTGACCACCGGAGATCGACAAGGCGATGCGACCAAGCTCGCGCGCGGCTCCGGAGAACAACAACTCAGACTTTCGGAACAAAGTCGGCGCGACCACGGTCACGAACTCGTCCTCGCGGCGGAACGTGTGCATCAACTGCCCGGCGGGATTGCCCAAGGGAACAAAACCGGGGGGAACCTCGGGTGCCTTCTCGACCATGTCCACCAGGCCGAAGTTGACGTCGCCTTGTCCGACCTGTGCCTGTACGTCGCACATCATCTCGAAGAGATCGTCCGGGTTGTGGGGCGGTTTGCTACGACTGAAGAGTTGCGGAGTGTCGGCGGCTGGCCCGAGTCGAGCGACGACCGAACTCAGGGTGTCGGCGACCCACGCGCGGGCGTCGTCTTCGGGCAGGAAGTCGATCGCGGGCTGGCTCGATCCAAACATCGACAGCCAGCGTAGTACAAGCGCGCCACCGTCCCAAGCGGAGTGCGGCGCGCCAACCTCGCGACCCGCATGGGCCCGCCTCTGTGTGATGTGGACCCATCTCAACTTTGCGCAGAATGGTCTTTTGCCTCACAATAAAAGCACGGCCTTGAACGCTGTACAGAACATGAAGACGAGGGGTCCACGCTGGGCCATCACGCTGCTGCTCACCGCGGTGGTGTTCTCGCTTCTCCCGTTCTCAACCGCCGAGGCTCGAGGACGAAAGGTCGTCCCGAGTGTTCAGAACGAGGCCAACCAGTGGACGCAGCGCACCTCGCGGGCGCTGATTCGCATGCCGCTGACCGTGCACGTCGCGACCGATGGCGGCGATCCGGTGGCCTCCCAAGCCCGGGTGACACAGTGGGTCTTGCGCGCCAACCGAGCTCTGTCCCAAGCAGGCATCGAGGTCTACGTTCACTCGGTGCGGCACCTGCCTCGCGGGTGGCGTGCGGTGACGAAGTCTCAGCAGCGCCGTCGCCTCGCCGGGTATGCGCCGAGCGACGGAACCATTCACGTGTTCGTCACCGAAGAACTCGACAAGCCCCGCCGCCGGCGAGCACGTCGACGCGTACGCGGCTTGCACTGGCGCTATCGGGGTCTGCGTCGCGAACTTCGGCAGCGCGAGTATGTCGTGGTCACCGACGGCGCGCCCAACACCACGTTCGCCCATGAACTCGGCCATCTGTTCGGCTTGGCGCACAGCAAGGGCAGCACGAACATCATGTGCAGCTGTCGCCGGGGCAGCATGCTCGGCTTCACCGGAAACCAGTCGGCACAGATGCGTTCGGGGGCCCAGTCGTTCCTCTCGCGGCAGCCCACGCGGTATGGCGCCTTCGGTCAGACGTTCGCCGACCGCCAGCGCTGAGCACTCTTCGTGCCCCGGATGAGCGGGCCGCGCACGGCTCGGGTGGATCCGGCAAGATGCGGGCATGCGCGCTCGCATCCTCGCTTCGTCGCTCGTCTTCGCTGGCTGCGCCGCGACGCAACCGCCTGCGCCCACTCGCGTTCACGTCTCGGCCCCACGTGTCGCGTCGGCTCACTCGGAGGCCGGGCCCCCGACGACGACATCGGTGCGGCCGCTCCTGCTGCGCGGGGTGACGCTGATCGATGGGACCGGGGCCGAGCCGCGTAAGGGCATGGATGTCTTCGTCGAGCAGGGACGGATCGCGAACGTGGGGGAACACCTCGCGGCGACCGGAGACACCGAGGTGCTGGAGCTCGAGGGGTACACGCTCTTGCCTGGGTTCATCGATGCGCACGTGCACATGACCTTCACGCCGCCGGCCAACTACGCCCAGGGGGTGGTTCACGAGATGAAGGCGCATGACTCCGACCTCGCGCTCGGCGGAGTCGCGAACGCTTGGGCGACGTTGGAGGCTGGATTCACGACAGTGCGAAACGTCGGAGGAACGTTCGCCGACCGAGCCCTGCGCGATGCGATCGCCGACGGCATCGTGCCGGGTCCTCGCATGCTTGTCGCCAACCATGCGATCACCATCACCGGAGGCCACTGCGACGACACCCACGGGTACCGACCCGAGCTGCTTCCAGAAATGCAGGACTATCGTGCCGGGGTGGCCGACTCGCCCGACGAGGTCCGCAAGGCGGTCCGGTATCAGATCAAGCACGGCGCAGATGTCATCAAAGTTTGCGCGACAGCCGGTGTCATGTCCTCAGGAGATACCCTCGGTGTCGCGCAGCTGACCACTCCCGAACTCGCCACGGCCGTCGACGAGGCCAACCGAGCTGGTGTCCGGGTGGCCGCGCACGCCCACGGCACCCAGGGAATTCGAGAGGCGGTCGAGGCGGGCGTTCACTCCATCGAGCACGGCAGTATCCTCGACGACGCGACGGTTGCCCTGATGAAGGCGAAGGGCACCGTGCTGGTTCCGACCCTCAGCGCAGGCGAGCACGTGATGCGAGCGGCGGACGCAGGGACCCTGTCGAGGTCGTCCGCCGCGAAGGCCCGCGCGATCGCTCCGAAGATGCGAGCGAGCTTTGCGATGGCGTATGCCGCCGATGTTGAGATCGCCCTTGGCAGCGATGCTGGTGTTTTTGCCCACGGAAAAAACGGCCGCGAGTTCACCCTGATGGTCGACGCGGGCATGAAGCCGATGGACGCGATCGTCGCGGGAACCTCCGGGGCCGCGCGGCTGCTGGGCCTCATGGATGTCGGCACGATCCGCGAGGGCAACCACGCGGACCTCGTGCTGATCGAGGGGGACCCGCTCGATGACATCTCGCAGCTCGAACGGCCCGACGGCGTGATCAAGGGCGGCGTTTTCTACGTCCGGCCGGGTTCGCGCGATCAGCGGGACGCAGAGTAGGTTCGACGACTACACTGGGAGAACCTCCAGCGAGCTCCGGGGAACAGCCCGGATCGCGGCGAGCGTTTGTGTCCTTGGGCCTAGACTGCCATCCTGTCCGTCGGGGACCTGATGATGCAGCGATCTTGGATATTGGGAATTGCAGTGCTCGGCGTCGCATGCGGCGACGGCGGAGCGAACAGCACTGGAGACGACGCTGGCGGCTCGCTCGTCACGACGATCACCGAAGGTGTCACGATGGGTGACACCGACAGCAGCGGTGAGACCGAAGGCTCCGGCAACAGCGACAGCAACAGCAACAGCGGACCGACGCAGGGCTCCGACTCCGACGGCCTCCCCAAGTTCGACATCGGCGCCATTCCGGATGTCGAGGGCGCGTGTGGTGGTGGAAACGGAAGTGGACTGGGCACCGACTTCTCCTACATCTGGGTGGCGAACAGTCCCGAGGGCACGGTCTCCAAGATCAACACCCAGACCCTGGTTGAAGAAGGCCGCTACCTCGTGCGCTCCGACACTGGAGGCAGTCCTTCACGAACCTCGGTGAACCTCAACGGCGATATGGCAGTCGCCAACCGCAACGGCGGCGTGACGATGATTCGCGCCCGCATGGAAGACTGCCCCGACCCGACCAACACCTCCAGCGGAGCCGCCGACGTCAAAGCCTGGCAAGACGGCTGCATCGCTTGGCACACCCCCTTCGGCTACACCCGCCAGCGCCCCATGGCGTGGACGCAAGGCGAGTTCTCCAACGGCACGTGTCGCTACGAGAACGTCAAGCTGTGGACCTCGGGTGCGGTCAACTCGGGCTCCATCATGGACGTGGTGCTCATGGACGGCGAGACCGGCGTGGTCGAGCAGACCGTCCCGGTCGGCGTCGCTTCCGACAACTACGGCATCTACGGCGGTGCGGTCGATGCCGACGGCAACTTCTGGGGCAGCATGCTCAGCGGGCAGACCCTGTTCCGGGTCAACCGTGGAGACTTCGCGGTCAGCACCTGGCCCGCGCCATCCGGCTACGGCATGACCGTCGACCCTGTCGGACGCCCTTGGACCTGCCAGTCGCAGCTCTCGCGCTTCAACCCGGTCACCGAGCTGTGGGACTCCGTCTCCGTGGGCTCACAGGGCGGCGGCTGCATGGTCGACGCCAACGACATCCTCTGGGTCGCCGGGTCGGGCAACCGCCTGCTCGGCGTCGACATCGAGACGATGGCCCTCGTGCAGGACTACCCGATTCCTGGCTACGCAAAAGGCATCAGCATCGACTTTGAGGGCAACGTGTGGGCCGTGTCCCAGGGCGCCGAAGCTTGGCGAGTCGACCCCGCGACCGGAGCCTACGACACGTTCACCGGCCTCACGTCGCCGTACACGTACAGCGACATGACCGGCTTTGCGCTGAGCCAGAGCGGCAGCCCTCAGGGGTAGGGCCGCTCGTCCGCCTTTGCTCGTTCGGAGCCCGGCCTTCTCGCCGGGCTCTTTGCGTTGGGGGACGGCTAGATCCCGAACGTGAAGACTTGGCTGTCCACAACGGCCGCGGGCAGTGTCCCGCTAAACGTTGTCGACGCCTCGCCGCTGACCTGGATCTCGAAGGGGCCACTTCGGCGTCCGTCGAAGTTGTTGACCCACACTCGGTACTCGCCCACGGGAGGCTGCATCGGAAAGTAGATGTTCTCGACGTGGGTCATGCTGTCGTCGAGGCATCCACCACCAACGCAGTCGTCGACGTCCAGAACGCCGCCACCAGCATCACGATTTCCAAACGAGATGACGTCGCCTGCGGGAGTCTGGACGTACAAGTCGAGATCGCTGACGTAGTTCCACGACAGCGAAATGCGAAGCTCACCCGTGCCCACGCAGACGCCCTCGAAGCACGTGGCTTCGTCAGGGCAGTCTTGCGGACCGTTGCACTCGGCACCCTCGGTGTTGAAGACGTCCTCGGTCGAGGAGCCGCCGTCACTCGAGGAGGATGAATCCCCTGCGTCGGTATCTTCTTCGCCTTGGATCAGGCGTTCGACACAGCCGCCAGCGGTCCACGCCAGCCCCAGTACGAGCAATCCTGCCGCGTAGCGCATCGAAGTCGAACGCTACCACGGCAGGAGGTGGATGCACGGATGTCGGCTACTTCAGAGACTTGAGCAGCGCCTCTTGTTCGGCGATCTCTTTGTCTTCTTCGGTCTGTTTGTCGCCGGACATGGCGTCGAGGTCGACGCCAATCTTCTCGTATCGCACCAGCATGTTGCGCAACGCGAGGCGGCTACCGGGGGCCGGGCCCTCGATGTCTTTGTCGTCGCCCTTGGCCGGGAGATGAATCTTGCCTCTAGCGCCCTCGATGACGCACTTGTGGGCTTTGGTGACGATCGCTTCCTCGTCCTTGGCGCCGCTCATGCCCTCGAGGATCGGGTAGTCGCTCTTGTAGAACTTGATCAGCATGTCGACGGCGCCGGCCGAGCCGCACTTGGCGTACAGCGGGTCGTACTCGTCCGGGACGATCGCTGTCCGGCTGTCGATGACGTTGTCCGCGTCGCGCACCGCCCAGTCGGAACCGGCGGTGGCCAGCATGCCGAAGTCGTGCAGGAGGTGGCCGTAGATCACCGACTGCAGGAACGCCTTCTTGAGCTTGGGACCGCTGAGCTTCTTCGAGAACACGAAGGTGAGCTCGTTGTGACCGCCGCCGAGGTCTTCACGCAAGACGCCGAAGCCGGTCTCCTTGTTGATCTTGATCGACTTGGCCTTGTCGGGAACTCGCTCGGAACCCTGCATGAGGAACAGCGAGTGCGTATCGCCCAGATACTCGAGGCGCTCGCGCAGCTCCTTCATGTTGGTGATCTTCGTGAGCAGCTCCTCGTTGCCCTCGACCTGCTTGGCCCAAGTGGCGAACTGTGGATCCATGGAGTCGGTCCAGGTGCGCGGGGGCGGCTCTTCCTTGCCGAGCTCCTTCTTGATGCCGCGCAACACGCTGCGGAACGGCTCGTCGTCCGCGACGACTCGGCGCGCGTACATCTTCACGTTCATCCAGTCTTCCCACACCTTCTCCTTGTTGCCGGTGTAGTAGGTCTGCATCTCGCGGACGGGCGCTTGCAGATCGCCGGGGAGCGCGGCGATGGCAGCTTCGGCTTCTTCGCTGTTGAAGAATTGCAGCAGGCGAAGCTCGGCATACAGCGAGGTGATCTGATCGCGCTGCTCCTGGCCGTAGCCGCGGAAGACGCGGTGCACGAGGTCGGCGTAGTCGCGGCGCGCATTCTTGCGGAACGCCCACGCGTCGGCTTCGGCGACGCCGCGGACGATCGCCTTGACGCGATCACTGGGGCTGAGACCCGGCGTCACGCGCACGACCGCAGCCACGCCGGCTTCGAGGCTGTAGTTGCCGCCACCTTCTGGAGCGCTCTGTGCTGGCTCGACGAACGGCACCTTGTTGAGCGGGTAGAGCTTGGCGAGAAGGGGCTCGAGCTTTTGCGCCATCGGGTCCGTGGGCCCGCGTTTCTCGAGCTCTTTTCGCTCTTCTTTGTCGCCTTCGACCTGGTCGACTTGACGCGCCATCGCATCGCTGCGGCTGTCGCAGGCAGTGGCGCCGAGAGCGATCGTGAGCGGGATCCCAAGGTAAAGGCCGGTTCGTTTCATCTGGACACGTCTCCCGTGCGCGCCAAGGCTCCGTCCGAAGCCCGCTCACGACACCGCTGGACGGTAGAAAATGCCCGCCTAGGCTGTCAAACGCGGCCGACGACTTCCCGCCGTTGACGAGTAGGCCCGCAGGTCGCATGTTTCTCTGCGTCGCCCCAAGGGGGTGACGCAACGTCAGGTTCTGCCGAGACGGCCAGAAACTGCGCAACCCTCGCGAAATTCGCCATGAGCACCGAGACCGCACCCGCCCAAGAAGCTGCCACCCCCGAAGCCGAGCCTGAGATGCAAGCCGCGCTCAGCCTCACCGAGGTGGCTGCATCCAAGGTCGCCGAGATTCGAGACGCCGAGGCCATTGAGGCCCACTACGCCCTGCGCGTGAAGGTGCTGGGCGGCGGATGCTCCGGCTTCCAGTACGACCTCTTCTTCGACGAGCAAGCCGAGGACGACATGGAGTTCGAGAGCGCCGGCGTGAAGCTGATCTCCGACCAGATGAGCTACATGTACTTGATGGGGACCAACATCGACTACGTCGAGGGTCTTCAGGGCGCGGGCTTCAAGTTCAACAACCCCATGAGCACCGGCTCGTGTGGGTGCGGCAGCTCGTTCTCGGTGTAGAGCGGCGGCTTGCGCACGCACTAAACTAACTCCGTGGTTCTGATTCCGGAGCGCTTCGCCGACCGGCTCGACGCCGTTGGCAGTCCGCGGCCGACGCTGTCATTCGCGGACCCGGTCGTGGACGCGGCTGTCGTCGCACTGCTGATGCCCGGCGACCGTGTTCGGGAACGCGACCCGCAGGTCGTGCTCATCGAGCGCGCTGGGAGTATGCGAAACCACGCCGGGCAGGTCGCATTTCCCGGAGGCAAGCCCGACGAAGATGACGACGGGCTGATCCACACCGCACTGCGGGAAGCGAGTGAGGAAGTCGGACTCCCGGAGATCGGTGCCGACGTTGTAGGCCGACTCTCTCCGGTCCCCACACCATCGGGCTTCTGCATCTGGCCCTACGTCGCGTGGGCGCCCGAAGGCTGGCAGCCGCGCAACACCAGCGAGAACGAAGTCGCTGCGGTCATGACCCCGCGTCTGTCCGTTTTGGCAGACGCGCACTCGGTCGCGGGGAAGGGCGTGTGGAAGGGGTTTGCGTACGAGATGCACTCCTTCGCCGTGCATGACCCTCCGGTGTGGGGCGCGACGGCTCGCATCATGTGGGAGCTGCTGGAGCGCATCCGGCAATGAGCGCGTCCCGGCTGGGCCCCGACGCGCTGGGGCGAATCGCCGAGTGTGCCGACGCATCGGGACTCTTGAAACTCAGTGTCGTCCGCCTCGACCACCCTGGGTTCGAGCCCGCCTCCGCTGCACTCGACCGCTTCGTCGAGGCGGGGTTGCACGGTGAGATGGGATTCATGGAGCGGACCCTCGAGGTTCGAAAGGACCCCTCGCAGATGCTCGCTGGCGCTCGCAGCGTGCTCGTGGCCGCGGTGCCGTACCGAGGTGAACCCGAGACTGGCGTCGCCCGCTATGCGCACGCGGCCGATTACCACACCGTGATGTACAGCCGACTCGAGGCGGTGGTCGGAGGGCTGAAGCTCGAGGTCCCGGAGGCCGAGGCGCTGATCTGCGTGGACACCAAGCCGTTGCAGGAGCGAACCGCCGCTGCGCTCGCGGGACTCGGCTTCATCGGAAAACACGGCTGCGTGATCGTGCCGGGACTTGGCTCGTACGTGTTGCTTGGAGCGGTGTTGACCGACGCAGTTTGGGTGGGCGAGGACCACGTGCAGGAGCTGCGACGCGCTCGGTGGGACGCGTGCGGCTCGTGCACGCGCTGCCTCGACGCTTGCCCGACCCAAGCCTTCGATGCTCCCGGTGTCCTCGATCCTCGGCGCTGCATTTCGTACCTGACCATCGAACACCGGGGCCCCATCGACGATGTGCTTGCGGAGGGCATGGGCGGTTGGGTGGCCGGTTGCGATGTCTGCCAGGAGGTGTGCCCGTACAACGCTTCCGACAAGCGAGAGTCTCGGGTTCGGGACGAGGTCTGGCTGCCGAATGTCGTCGGGGGTCCTCGTCCTGCCGATCCGGTCGCGTTGGCCCAGCTCGGCAGCAGTCGGCACCGAGCATTCGTCCGGGATACAGCCCTGCGCCGCATCCCTCGGCGGGCACTGCGACGTAACGCTTTGATCGCACTGGGGAATCGCTACGGCGCGTTATCCGCTGAAGAAGACGCCGCGGTGTGCGTGGCGGAGGCGGACACCGATCCCCAAGTGCAGGCGGCCGCACAGCGGGTCCGACGCCGTCGACGCTGAAAAAAAGACGACCTGGGAGCAACCCAAGCGGGCTCCTCACGGCTAATGCGTTCGATGTCTCGCTTCTCCTCCCTCGCGGTCGCTCTCCCCGGTCTCTTCGCGGTCGCCGCCCTCGGCTGGAGCGCGGACGCCATGGCGACGGATGGGGTGCACATCGAGGTGAACGAGACCAAAGAGGTCCGGGACGAGGACGGCGAGGTGGTCGAAGTCATCGAGACGACGGAAGTCCACTCTCACGGCAACCAAACCTGGGGCGGCTTGTACTTCGGCACCGTCGTCTCGCCGTTCCGCGTCGTCGGACCTACGAACCAACATCGGCGTGTCACCTCCAACCGCGCCCAAGCATGCCTCGACCCGTCGGGCGCCCGGGGTTGCGGCAACCTTCGCGGGTTCGACACGCGGCTCGTGATCTTCCAGGCGGACGGCCGGCGGGACTACCCGTGGGCGGTGGGCTACTTCCGCACCGGTTACACGGGCGGCCGCATGAACTTCAACCCGAACTCGGCCGAAGGCTTCGCCGAGGGCGAGGCCCGTAGTCTCTCGTACATGACGGTGCCGCTGTTCTTCGGGGGCAACTTCTACGTGTTCGACGACTTCCCGTTGCGTCCCTACGCTGGCATGGGCGCTGGCTTTGATGTGTTGCGCATTCAGTACGACCGGCACGAAGCATCCACCATCTCCGACGCCTCGGCGCGGATCGGGTTCGAGATGCACGCTGGCCTCGAGGCCCGCATCACCAACTACGTCACGTTCAGCGCCGAGATCCAGCAGCTGTGGAGCGCACGTCGGAAGATCGGCGGCGTGCCGGACTTCTCCAACGAGGGCTTCTCGATCGTCAGCGGTGTGACCGTTTCCATTCCCTCGATCGGAGATCGCCGCCGCAAGCATCGCCGGGTGAAGACCGTACGACGGGTGAAGCGGGTCGAGCGGGTCGAGCCCAAGCGGGCACCGGCACCGGTGCCCGCGACGCTCAAGGCCGCAGCTGTACCGGTCGCGCCACCCGCTCCAGCAGCACCGGTGGCGCCTGAGCCTCCCGTCGCCACGCCAGAGCCGGCACCGCCAGCCGTTGCCCCCGCAGCACCGCCCGCCCCAGCGACGCCGGAAGCCGCTCCGGTCCCGGAGGCAGCACCTGTCGCGGAAGCGGCTCCCGCTCCCGCTGCGGCCGAGTGATTCGAAGCCGCGCCCCGCGAACCGGGGCGCACCACCTCGAGGACGACGGCCCGACAGTCGAGTTTGCGCCGTCGATGGTCTCGGGGGAGGCTATGTCGTGGTGACGCGTAGATCCGACACGGCGGTTTGCTTGACTCTGATTCTCACGGTGGCCGGTTGTGCGTCCACAGACGCCGACTCGCTGGGCGACACAACTGGACCCGAGTCGGCGTCCGAAGAATCCGGCTCGGCAAGCTCGGGCGACCTACCAACGGGGTCTGATACGAGCGGGGGCGAGGCTCTCGACTGGGTGCCCGGGACGTACTTCGCCCGGAGACATCGGGGGGCAGACCAACGGTTCGCTCGACCTGACCCTCGCCGAAGATGGGACCTTCACCATGATGGCGACCGATTGCGACTACGGGGTCGGAAGTGCGGGGACGTGGACCGTGGACTCACAGGGCGTGTCGCTGCTCGGTCCGGACGGGGGAGCGCTCTGGTTCTTCGAGGAGTCGTTGACGAGCCTGCACCTGTCGCCGGGGACCGACTGCAACGAAGTGGTCGCGTTGGTCGTCGATGCCGATGGTCAGACGCGCGAAGAACTTCTTCACCGGGGCGAGGCCTGCCCCACACACTTGGACCACTGCTGGCAGGGGGACCCTCCCGATCCCCTGCCGGAGCCGGGCGTGCTCGAATTCTGCGAAGCGCCGCCGCCCGCTTGCGAATAGCCGGACTGGCGGGCCCCTCGGGCTGCTAGCCCAGCCGGCTCTCGCACCATTGCGCTTCGGCGGAATGCCCGCGCTGGGCCAGAGCCTTGCCGAGGGTCCGCACGTGCCGGTCGTCGAGATCGAGGTCTTCTCGGGTGCCCTCGAACTCTACGAAGATGTTGGCGGCCATCGGGTTCATCCCGCCGTCCAGCGCGTGTGCAATCGCGGTCGATACGGCATGAGCTGCAGTGTCGGGCTCCCCCGAGCCGAGAAGCGCCCGGGCACGGCGTAGGTGGACCGCAGGGCTGCGTGGATACTCGGAAGCGAACGGCTCCAGGGCCTCGAGTGCGGCAGCTGGCTGGTCCTCCAACGTTTCGTCGATCTCTTCGAGCTTGGTCAACAGCTCGCTCTTGAACGACAGCGCGTTCTCGCCTCCGGTCATCGCCCCCATGACCGACAGCGCTTGTCCTGGCGCGAGACCGGCGAGGTTGGGTGCGGACTCGACGTTGCGGGTTCGGTCTTCAGATCTGATCTTGAGCACGAAGCCGCCGATGGCGACGGTCGTGGTGACACCGAGCGCGGCAAAGAAGGCGCCGCCGATCCCGCCCATCAGGTAGCCGAGGCCGCCGGATGTTGCGAACACGAGCAACAGTCCCACGGTGGCCGTGGGCGAGAGCTCGAGGCTTCGCGGCTCGGAGCTGGATGCCACGTCGCCATGGTAGCTGGAGTTACGAGCGCTCGGCAGAAAGCGGCGCGTCCTCGAAAAAGACGGAATTCGGCCACCTACGGACTGATCGTTGCGAGAATTCGCTCAGCGGCTATAACGGCACTCGTATGAACGACAAAGCGATCGCTCTGGTCGAGGCGGCGGAAGAACTTCGGCTCAACGCCGAAAAAAACCGTCCGAGCCGCGAAGAAGCCGAAGCCGCCGTTCGTACCCTGCTGCGCTGGGCGGGTGACGACCCGCAGCGCGAGGGCCTGGTCGGTACGCCCGACCGTGTTGTCCGCTCCTACGAGGAGTTCTTCGCGGGATACGCCGACGACCCGGTCGAGATCCTCAGCCGAACCTTCGAGGAGACCGACGGATACGACGAACTCGTCGTGCTCAAGGACATCCGCCTCGAGAGCCACTGCGAGCACCACGTGGTCCCGATCATCGGCGTCTGCCATGTCGCGTACCTCCCCGACAGTCGAGTCGTCGGCATCAGCAAGCTGGCTCGCGTGGTCGAGGCGTACGCCAAGCGGCTACAGATTCAAGAGAAGCTCACCGCCCAGATCGCCAACGCGATCGAGTCGGTGCTCGCGCCTCGGGGCGTGGCGGTTGTCATCGAGGCCGCGCACCAGTGCATGACGACACGCGGGGTCCACAAGCCGGGCGTCAACATGATCACCTCCCGCATGCTGGGGGTGTTCCGCGAGAACGCGGAGACTCGGCGCGAGTTCTTCTCACTGATCGGCAAGTAGTTGCTCGAACGCGGCGCGTCGGTGGGCGAGCACGCCGTCCACCGTGAGCGGTGCGCCGTTCTGTGCCGAGAGCATGGCGGCGAATCCGGGCGCGTCGGAGAATGCGTCGCTCAGTGTGCCCGCCACCTGCGCTCTCGCTGTCCGGACCCGATCGCCGACGACAAGCGCGATGGCGCAGACGAGGTGCGCTGCGGTTCCTACTCCGGCCCGCTCCAACAGGGCGCGCGTCGCTGCTGGGTAGCCCCCGTGTTCTGCCGCCCAGGGAGCGGTGAGCACTCCGGGACCACCGCCAAATCCATCCGCTTCGAACCCCGTGTCGTCGGCGAGCGCGGCCATTCCCGTTGCTCGTGAAGCCGCCTGGGCCTTGAGGACCGCGTTGCCCACGTAGTCGGGCTCGGTCTCCGCAGGCTCGGCCAGCGCAAATTCGCGGGGCGTGTGCACCCGGACGCCAAGCGGCTCCAGCAAGAGCCTCCATTCGTCGAGCTTGCCCAGGTTGTGTGTCGCGACAACGAGCTCCGCTGGCAGCCACGACCGTGTCATGGGGTCTTGGGGGGGTCCGTGGCTTCGGCGGGCGCCTTCTCGCCCCGCGCGATGTTCGTGAGCCGAAGCTCGACCGAGAAGGTGCCGCGCTCGAATCGGACGGGCTCGTTCTTGCTCGGTGGCTTGGGTGCGAGTGTGCCCTCGAACGTCCCGGTGAGCGTTCGATCGGTCAGCGAATCGAAGGTGATCCGCATCGGCTTGTCGCTCTCGAGTTCACTCGTCCATCGGTCGGCGCGGCCCATCTCGTAGATGGCGACCAACCCCGGCTCGCCCTTCTTGGCCGGGTCTGCGATGAACGTCGCGGGGAACTCGACCGTATCGAGCTTGAGCGGATCGAGCGTGAAGCTGAGCGACGGGCTCCCTTCATCGTTCAGTGCGCCACGAATCTTGACTCGAGAGACCCCCGTGTCGGGGTAGTCGACCGCCGCATTGTCTCCGCGAGGAAAGAACACGAAGTGCTGCCGCCTGCCGGAGAGGTCGGCCTCCATCGAGCCCTTCATCGTGACCCGCCGCGGCTTGCCGGGATCCTTCATCACCTCCGGCGAGTGGTTGGGCACCGGAATGCGAGTCGTATCGACACCCTTGTTCACCTTTCGAGGTGGAGGCGTCGGAGCCTCGTCCTTGCAGGCTCCGAGGAGAGACACAGCGATGAGCAGCACGACGCTTCGCATGCGTGGAGGGTAACAAGTTGCCGATGGCAGCAGAGGGGGCCCGGAGCCCCGGCGGCGGGGTGTGAGGGGGCCTTGGAGGCCCGCCGACGTGACCAAACGCGGCCGATCTTCGAGCACTACGACGAGGTGCTGGAGTCCGCCTGTCCACCGCTACCGCCACCGTTTCCTGTTCCAGGCAGTGCAGCGTTGTTGCGGTTCCAAGGACCACCAGGCTGCAGGTAGTCATCCGCGTTCGCGGGCCAGCCCGACGGCGGCGTCGCCGTAGCGCCACCGTTGTGGTGGTGCGCCACGCAGTCGACCCCGTCTTGCAGGTAGCAGTCGATGCTCTGGGTCCGGTCGGGGCTCTCCAGGCAGACCTCTTCTCCGCCCGGACATGGGTGCCAGCCCCAGTCGTCCTCGAAGCGGTTGTTGTCGAGGACGCCAGCCATCATCGGTGCAAAGAACGATCACAGTGCAACCGAGCGGACTCGGGCGGGGCTCGCGGCCGCGCGGGCCGGAGGTCGACCGTCCAAGCTCAACCCCACCCGCCGTCAAGATGGTTCGATCTGGAAAGAAGACCTCTGCCGAGGTTGCTCGCCTCCTCGCGTTCGTGTTCGAGGCGGATCGTCGGGCTATCCGGATCCGCGACGCGGAGCGACAGCTTCGTGATCAGGCGAGCGATCTTGAAGAGGGCTACTGCTCGGCGGGCCAAGACCCCCCGACGAACTCAAGCTCTCGCTGCTCTGCCGACTGCTCAGACGGGACATCCCCTGGCTGGCGTCCGCAGCCAAGTGTCCCACGAGCAGCCCTCAGGAAATCAAACAACTGCCAGGGTTGGTTATTGTCCGACGTTCCCCCGGTTGCCCCTGATAAGGGTCGACGAAGACGCGCGCAAGCAGGTCCATATCGGATGCCGACATGGGTTGCCGCGCTCGTAGACGTGCCTCAATCTGAGGCATGCGAGCCTCTAGTCGCGCGACATCGGCTCGCGTCGCTGAGAAGCAGGCATTGGTCTCGTACTTCAGCCTGACCGCCGGGTAGTGCGGGTTCTTCTCCCAGATTCGGAGAAACTGAAGAAGCTGAGGCGGGTGCCTTGCTCCCCTGTGGCCGAGGTTGAGGGCGTCCGGCGTCAAGAAAACGCTAGGGCTCGGTGCCTGGCGCAACAGCTCGAAGAGTCGGCTTAGTTGAGGGCGCGTGATGGTTCCGGGGTCGATGGTGGTGGTACCGAAAACTACGACTCCCATGACAGCTCTCTTTCGCGGATTGAGAAAGGCACCCGGGCTCGAGTACCCAGACGCTGGGTACAGGATGTTATTCTGCGTAAGACTCGTGGGGTGGACATGCTTCACCGGGGAAACACGGGCCTTCGGAGAACTTGCGGCTCGGGTCGAAAAACGTAGAAGTCCGTCAAAACGTCACCGCAAATCAACGACTTGTAGACCCCGCAGCCCCTTGGCGTCCGCTCGGTCCCGGCGTCCGTCGACAAGCACCTTCGCGGACGCTGCCTTTGGGCCGGAGTCACTCAGGCGGAGCGTAGCGCTCGATCCAAGTCTCCACGTCGCCCAGCAGCGCCGCGTACGAAGGCTTGGACGACAGCGCGAGCCTGGCGGCTTGCGCAAGCTCGAGACCTCGCACGCGGTCCGATGCGCTCGCCTCGGGATCTTCGAGGGTCGCTCGTCCGAGAAGGAAGCTCGCCTTTCCTCGGTCGGCTTCGGTGGCGCTCTCGACGGCGAGTGCTCGTGAGAGCAGGCCTCGCGCCAGCTCGAAGTTCTTCGCTTCGAGTTCGACGTGACCCAGATGGGCACACACGTCTGCGGTGTGGAAGTGGTCCTCGCCGAAGATGTCGATGGAGACCTTCAGGGCTCCCGAGGCCAGGCGCCGCGCGGCATCAAGGTCGCCGTCGCGTAGCTCCACGATCGACAGCAGCGCGTCGATCAACACGGACCGTTCTCGTTGGTCTGCCCGGGTCTCCGAGAGCGCTCGGGCTTGGGTCAGGGCATCGCGAGCCTCGTCGTTTCTCCCGAGTCCCAGCATGACATTGGCAAGGTTGATCAAGAGCGGAATGCGAATCGTGTTGCGGTACGCTGGCCACTTCTCGAGCATGGCGTCCGCACGCCGGAGTTCTCGGCCAGCGTCCTCGTAGCGCCCGAGTTCTTTGAGGGCAATCGCCAGATTCCCAGTGGCCTCGATCGCCCGTAGGGACCCCTCGCCGTCAATGGCCAGCGTGATGCGGAGGGCTTCGCGGCCATGCCGGAACGAGGCCTGGTAGTCGCCGCGGCGAGACGCACGAACCTGCAGAGAACGTTCGACATTGCCGATCGCCGGGTGGGTGTCGCCGTGGACCGGCAGGAGGATCCGGTGCGCCTCTTGGAGTTGTGCGAGACCATCATCATTGCCACCGCGCGCGAAGAGACGATCGGAGTAGGCCAAGAGCACCTCGGCGCGGGACGTCGGTGGACAGCTCGGGTCGTCTTTGATGAGCTCTACAGACCTCCGGGCGGCATCGACCGCCCGATCGAGTTCCCCACGCTCCTCGTAGAACTGGGAAGCGGTCGCGAATGTGAGCGCCTTGAGCTGGTGGAGCCCTCCCGCCTCTGCAAGCGAGAGGGCCACATCAAACCAGCGTTCCGCTTGTTGCGCGTTGCCCGTGCGCGAAGCGAGCTTTCCCAGCAGCGTCGCCGTACGCGACGCATCACGATCGAGCCGATGCTGCACGGCGAGCTGATGGGCCAGCAAGCTCGTCTCCCTGGCCCCCTCGAGGTCTTCCAGGGCAAGGAGCACCCGCGCTCGAGTCCGGAGCGCACGAACCCGAATGGGCGGGTATGTGGCGGCGTCCAGCGCCACACGATGTCGCTCGAGGAGTTCCCACGCTCCGTCGAAGTCTTTGACCAAGGTCTTCGCGTGCGCCTGGCTCAGGACGGGGTCCAAGGCCTCCGCCTGCGCGGCTTCGGCGGCATCGGCAGGGAGCAAGTTGAATCGCTTCAGCGCCTCGGGGTCGGAGCATAGGCGTAGGCTGGGCAGTGTTGCCACGAGTTCGCTTCCGTTCTCGAGATGCCCCTGCTCGGGCGACTCCAGCAGCTCGACCAGGGCATCGAGGCTTTGCGCGGCGTGTCGAAAACAGCCCATGCGAAGGTCGAGGGCATCGCCGGGCAGCTCGCCTTTCTCCGACGCGGAGCAGCTGTCCGTCGCCCCCGCGATCCACCGCTCGGCGTAGGCGTCGAGGCCCTCGATGGTGCTGCGTGAAGACGCCTTCGCATACGGCAGCTCGGACTCCGCAAACGAGGCCTGGATCTTCTCGCGCGCCCGCGAATCATAGGCCCCGTCCAGCTCCCCGGCGAACGCCAAACATACCGAGGACTGCGGACTGGTGAGCCTCAACGCGCCGGCGACCATGAGCCCCGAGGCCGTGGTGAGGCTGAGTCCAAGCCAGAGCTTGGTGACGTTGCTGCGCCCCGGCCGAAGCTCATGAAGCAGCGCGCGCATCGACGGGAACCGGTCGCGAGGATCGGGCGAGAGGCCTCGAGTGAGTGCTTGACGCGCGCGGCGGGGGATGACGACGTCCTGCGCTGCGGCTGGTATCTCGCCGCCTCGAATCGCGGCCGACAGCGCACGCGCGTCCCTCCCTGAGAAGGGGCGGCTGCCGTAGAGTACCTCGTGCATCGTCACGCAAAATGCGAATTGGTCGCTGACGAAGCTAGCCTTTCCACCGTCGAGGAGCTCGGGTGCCATGTACGCCAGCGTGCCCATGATCGCCCCCGTCTTGGTCAACGAGTCGACGGCAGCGCCACCTCCGGTCGGAGCCGTCTGGGCGATCTCAAAACCGGCGAGCCCGAAGTCCGCCACCTTGGCTCGACCGTCTCGTCCCACGATCACGTTGGAGGGCTTGAAGTCGCGGTGCAGGACCCTCTGCGCATGGGCGGCCGCCAGTCCTCTCCCCGCGCCCCGAAGACACTCCAGAATCTCGTGGGGACTCCGTCCCCGACTCCAGACGTCGAGGTTCTGCCCCTGGACGAACTCCATCACGAAGTAGGGCGTGCCCTCGACCTCGCCCACGTCAAAGACCTCCAGCACGTTGGGGTGCCGCAGCGCCCCCAGTGTCACGGCCTCTCGGGCGAATCGCTCTTTGGTCCCTGCCGACAGCGCGGAGGGCAGAATCAGCTTGATGGCGACATCACGGTCGAGCGAAGGGTCGTGGGCTCTTAGGACGCGTCCCATGCCGCCCCGACCAATCTCCTCCTGGACGCGGTAACGACCCACGACGACGAGTTCGGTTGGCTGCGGTTGGCGGTACGTCGCCCCGACCACCGCGCTGCAGTCGGGGCAGCCGGCGAGGTGCTCTTCAACGCCCTCGCGCTCCGCCGTGGCCAGGAGCCCCTCGGCGAAGGCGAGAAGCTGGTCGTCGCCCGGGCATGTCTGTGCCACCATCGACAATGTGGACACGATAGCGCGGCTAGCGGCCCCAATGGCGCGGGATGTATGTCTGCAGCTTGAGGCGCCGAACGACCCCGCACTGGCGACGGCGCTGGAGTCGCTGATCGCGAACGCTATGCAAGTGTACGGCGATTTCGCTCCTGGAACCGGGGCGCTCGCGCAACAGCTCGCGGCCTGCCTCGACAACTACGAACGCCCCGCTTGGGCCACGCGCCTCGGCACGCTAGACGCTGCCGACCTCTGGCTGTGTGCTGCGCTGGCGGAGGGCGACGCCAAAGCCATGCGGGTCTTCGAGCGTCGGCTTGGCCCTGAGATCCGCCTCGCGCTGGTACGGTTCTCGCTCTCGGACGACCAGCGCTGCGAGCTCGCGCAGCGCGTCCGAGTGCGACTGCTGGTGGCCGGCAAGGACGGGCCGCCTCGCATCGGCCTGTATCGGGGCAGGGGAAGCTTGGAAGGCTGGACCCGAACGGTCACAGCAAGACTGGCGCTCAACGAGATCAGAGATCGCGGTGGCGTGGAACCCCTTGACCCGGCGCCCGAATTGGTCGGGGCGAGTCCCGAGTTCACGACGTTGCGAGCCTCTCGGCGCGAGCTGTTCATGCACGCCCTCCGGCAGGCATTCCAGTCGCTCGAACATCGTGAGCGCGTGCTGCTCCGTCTTCGCTACCTCGATGGAGTCCAGGCTAACGCTCTGGCGGGGTCGTACGACGTGCACGAATCGACGATGTCGCGCTGGCTCGCCAACGCTCGCACTGAGCTGCGAGCCCGGTTCGACGCCGAGGCCCGGACGCTCGTGGCGGATGAAGTCGCCGTAGCCGAGCTGCTGGGGGCCATGCAGAGCCGTTTTGGACAGAGCCTGCAGCAGCTCTTCGTGTCAGATCAACCAGGAGACCTAGTGTCCTGAGTCCGTACAAAGGCCCGGAACCTATTCGCAGTCTCCGAGGGCGAGGACGTGCTGTGCGTGGCGAGTCACCGCGGCGATGATGTCGTCCGCGGTCGGTGGATTCCAATAATAGTTGCCGCACGAAGTCGGTTCAGGTCGTGGCTGCGGACGCGTTGTTCGCCTGAGCGGCCGGGTGTTGGTGTCACCCGCAGGACTCCAAGAAACCTTCTGCTCAGTCCATCACTTCCTCCTTCTCCTGGTTTCCCCTGGCGTGCCCGAGTTCCGTTCCGATGTTCCCGGTGCCCCAGCAAGGCACCGTCCCCGAACTCGAGGTCAACGAAGGCTGCGCCCTCACCCGCTGCGCATTCTCCGCGCTCGCAACCCCGCCTCCCAAGCCGCCCTCCGCCTCCTTGCACCTCGATATCCCTCTTCGACCGCCCGCAAAAAATGGTCAGGAGAACCGAGCTTTCCGGTGGCGGTCACCCCCGCTTGAGCAGCTCGGAGCCCAGGTAAACGCGGACGGCGGCGCCCGCTTGGGGGCCCGGGTCGGAGCTGTCGGGCAACTCAAGCTGTGCTTCGACAAACACAAGGCGGGAGGCGCTGTCGACTTCTGGAGTGACCTGCTGGATCGCGGCTCGCACGGACACATCCAGCGTCTCCACCTCCGTACGAACTATGTCTCCCACCGTCAGCCGGCCGATGTCCCCCGGCGGAACCGCGAATCGTACCCACGGTACAGTGCCGCGGATCAGCCGGACGATCCGAGACCCGGCCGCAACGGTGCCCCCGTCAGCGTAGCGCTCCGCGACGGTCCCCGAGAAAGGAGCGGTGAGGACGGTCTCGGCAAGTACCCGCTGTCGTTGGCGCAAGCTCACGCGCAGATTGGCAGTCTCGGCTCTTGCTGCCTTGACCGCGGCGCTGCTCCGCAGGCGTTCGGAGTCGGCCTCACGCAGGTCCGAGCGCGACGCATGGCCAGCCAGCACAAGGGACCTGCTTTCCTCGTACGTCCGGCGGGCCTCCCTGGCGATGATCTTGGCTTGGCTGTGGCGAGCCTTCGCGGCGCGTAGGCTTCCCTCGATCATCTCGAGTTCTTCGCGTGCGAGCCGATCATCGAGCCTCGCGATCGGTTCGCCGGCCTCGACATGATCGCCGGCCCGCACGTGAACCACGACGAGCTCTCCAGCGGTCTTTGATGCGACATTCACGGATTCCCGGGCAACGACGACTCCGACATATCCGCGCTGGGTCGCGGGTGGGCTCTTGCGGGGTGTGCTGCCGTTGTCGGCCCGCTCGGGCTGCTTCGCGTCGACTGAAAGCTCGGGCGCTTGCGGCGCGCAAGCGCTCGCGAGGCACAGCAGCAAAGAGCGTAGGAGGGCAGTGAAGCGGCTATCCATGGAGTCGCTCTTTCTCGGCCGGGTCCTGCCCACGGTCGCTCTGCACGGAGACCAGCGCATGATAGGCGCCCTTTTTTTGCATCAACGCCTGGTGCGAGCCCTTCTCCACGATCTGGCCTTGGTCCATCACGATGATCTCATCGGCGAAGGCGATGGTGCTCAGACGGTGCGCGATCATTATTCGGGTGCAGTTGTGGGCGGCGAGGTTGTCCATGACGGTCCTCTCGGACGCGTTGTCGAGCGAACTGGTAGCCTCATCGAGCAGCAGGATGGCAGGCTGGTTGACGAGCGCGCGGGCCATGGCGATTCGCTGGCGTTGTCCACCCGACAAAGACGCACCACCATCGGCCAAGATCGACTCGTAGCCCATCGGCATGGCAGCAACCTCTTCGTGGATTGAAGCAAGCTGGGCAGCCTCCATCACTCGGTCGATGCCGGTTGCGGGGTCGGAGATCGCGATGTTCTCGCGGACGGAGCGCCCAAAGATGAACGGATGCTGCGGAACAATTCCGAGCTGGCGCCGCATCTCGCGAAAGTCGAGGTCGGCCAGGTTCTGGTCGTCGTAGTAGATCCCGCCCTCTGTCGGCTGGTACAGGCCGAGCAAAAGCTTGGCGAGCGTCGACTTGCCCGAACCCGAGCGGCCCACAATGGCGACGCACTGGCCGGGCAGGATCTCCACGGAGACATCCCGAACAACGAGCGGCGATTGGGGGCCATACCGGAACGAAACACCGCGAACTGTGATCAGACCGGTGAGCTTGCCCGGGCGCTGGACCCTGTCTCGATCCTGTTCGCGGTCAGCCAACAAAACGTCGTCGATGCGTTCGACGTAGCTCCCCAGGAGCTGGAGCCTCAGCGCGCTCGTGACCAGCGAGGCCAGCGGGGTTAGGAAGCCCGCGGCAAGGGCGTTGAGGGCGAGCATGTTGCCCAGGCTGAGATTTCCGGCCATCACCTCGACCGCGCCGTAGCTCAGTACCAGCAAGGGTGCACTCGACTGCAGGCCGCTCATCGCGGTGTCGAGGACGGCGCGCAGGCGACCTTGTTTCAAGGAGACGTTGAGCTCGTCGACGAAAAGATTGGACCAGTGCTCCACCGCTCGGCTTTCCGCGCCGGCAACCTTGAGGGTCTCGATCCCCGCGAGCATCTGCACAAGGTAGCTCTGCGCGCGGGCCTGAGCCTCGAGGTTCTCGCTCATCAGGTCCGCGACGCGGGTCCGAGAAAACAGGAACACCAGCACTTGCAAAGCACCGAGCGCCACCGTGAGCAATGCCAGTCCAGGATGGATCGCGAAGATGAGCACCAGGTAGACGAAGACGAGCGTCCCGTCGAGCAGGCCCGAGAGCGTGTTCGACGTGAGCATCTCGCGAATCGTGCTGTTGCTCGATACACGCATCATCAGGTCACCGGCCGACCTCCTCTGAAAGAACGCGTACGGGAGGTTGGCGAGATGGTCGAGGAATCCGAGCGTCAGCCTCGTGTCGAGGTTGGTGCGCAGCTGGAGCAGCATGTGGGCCCGAATCAGCGTGGACAACAGACGAAAGCCCATGGCCGCTGCGAGACCGAACCCGACGATTCCGAGCAGCGCAGTGTCGCCGCGAGGCACGACTCGGTCCACGATCAGCGCGGTGAGGATTGGCAACGACAGCGCGAGCATTCGCAAGATCACCGACGTCATCACCACCCGCGAGAGCAGGTGACGCTGAGCCAGAAGCTGCCGCAGGTAATTCCAAGTCCGGCTACGACCGGCCTTCGAAGGCTCGAACTGTGCCGTCGGCTCGATGACGAGCGCGACCCCCGTAAACGCGCGATGAAACTGGTCCATCGGCACGCGGCGTCGACCGTGCCCTGGATCGACGATCTCCACGGCTCCATCGACAACCCGGTCGAAGACCACGAAGTGGCTGAAGTCCCAGTGGAGAATCGAGGCCCTGGGCAGATGTCGCAGGTCTTCGATCTCGAGCGAGATTCCGCGGCCGCGCATGCCGTAGTCCTGGGCGGCGGTGAGGATCGACAAGGCGCTCGCGCCGTCGAGACCCACGCCGACCGCTTGCCGGGCATCCTCGAGCCGGACCTCCTTGCCGTGAAAGCGCAGCACCATCGCCAGACACGCCGCCCCGCAGTCAGCCCTCTCGAGCTGCTGCACGAACGGCACGCGCTTCCGACGGGAACGCCAGGACAAGCGCTCAAGCGCGGGGAAGTCCTTGGCCAGATCTGGCGTGTTCGCGTTGCGTTCGCCGTGGGGTTGTGTGCTCGCCATGACTAGCCTCGCTTGAGGAACGGAAACAAGGTGACGATGATGGGCTCGGTCCGAATGGCCACTTCGGCCGTTGCCAGCATGCCGTCGTGATAGAGAAACGTGTCGCCGTCCGCGTCGAACGAGCCGTCGGGTAGTCGAGCGCGGACGAGGACGACCGGTCCGGCGATCTCGAGGTTGTCGGCGACCTGCGGCCCGAGGTACCGACGCGCTTCGTTGGGTCCGATCACCTCATCGCTCACCCAATCGATCTCCAGCTGCTGGTAGGCGTACCGGTAGCCCGCGACCTCCAGGCGTAAGTCCATGCCCGGTTGGAGTTGCGGCCGATCACCTCCCGCCAGCAAGGCGATGACGTGCGGTTGGTCGGTTTCGTCGAGCAGCGACAGGACGATGTCGCCGACGCCAACGTGTTGGCCAGGGCGAATCCGAATGTCGCTCACCACACCTGCGCGGGCCGCTCGCAACTCGCGTTGTTCGAGGACAGTGCGCGCGGCGGCAAGCTGCCCCCGCAGGCCGAACACAGACTTCATCGCCGAAGCGTCGGACGGATTCTGCAGCCGGGTTCGCAGCTGGTCGTCGAACTCGCGCTGCAGCTGGTCGACGGCGGCGCGGGCCTCGATGTCGTCCAACCTCGCGAGAAGCTGCTCGGCCTCGACGTGCTGGCCCGGGGTCACTTCTACGGAGACCAAGGGTCCCCCGCTTCGCGCCGTGACCTCAGTGCGAGTGTGCAGGCGGACGATCGCCGGCCCCGTGCTGTGCTGAGCAACCCGCCCCACGAAGAGGTAGGCGATGCTCACGACCGCCAACCAGAGCAATCCCCAGTAGGCCCAGTGGATCCATGCCGGAGAGACTCGAACAACGTCTCCCCGATGCCCGGATTCACCGTGTGCAGTGACCGCCTCAGGGCGAAACAGGCCTTCTTTGTGTTCGCGCTCGGCCCGTAGCACGCCCTCTGCTTCGACCATGAGCGCGAGGTCATGCATCATCGGCCCGGTCTTTTCCGCGAAGGTCGCGAGCATCTGCTTCTCCACGGCCGAGAACATCGGCCGACTCTCCAGACGCGCAGCGACGAGGACCGCGTGCACGCGGGTGTCGGGCGCGATGACGGGCTGGACGAGAATCCGTTGGCCGCCGTCGCCTTCAGGATCGTCGAGCGCTCGAGCGTACCGAGGATCGTGTTGCGCGACTTCGGCTGCGCATGGTCGCTTCGTGCGAGCAGAAAAACCGATGAGCCCGGTCGTTGCGTGGCCCTCGCGGGCTCGGACCCCTTCGGTCCAAAGCGCGCCGGTGTCCGCGTCGTGGAACACGCAGTACGTCCGGTCCGCCCCGGTCAGCCGCTGCGCAGCATCCTCAGCGGTCGCGGCTGCCGACTCCAGATCGCTTCGGCTGGAGAACCGGCTCGCAAGCGCGAGCACGCGAGTCAGACGCGCGGCGGCCTCGGGCGAGACGACTTCTGGAACCGAGGCGGCCCGATTGGTCACCGCGCTGTGCACGAGCGCAGCAACGTCGCCCGGCGGCAGGGATGGGGAGAGGACGTAGAACACGCGCTCGTCTTTCGCTGCCTGAAGGTCGTCCTGGGAGGCTGCAAGGAGGACAGGCACCCTCGTGCCGACTTCGCCGAGCAGCCAAGTCGTCCAGGGATCGCCGAACGCTCGGCCGCTGATGACCGCGCGGGCTCCTCGAGCGAGTCCATCGTGAAGTTCTTGGGCGCCACGCACGACGACTGTCTCTGCAACCGTGGCGAGGCAGTCGCGGAGCCAGCCGCAAGCGATGTCGTTCACGTCAAAGAGGAGCACGCGGGGGCGCGCGCTACGAGTCGTCTGCCGAGCCGTCATGGAGTGCAGGCACATGCTGGAGCCGAGTCCGCAGGGAGCGACTCATCCTAAGCATCCTTCGAACGGAGAACACATCCGGCGCGCCGACTTGCGCGCTTTCGGAAAAAAGAGAAAGAAGACTGGGGACTCCCGTTCCATCAGACAACCAAACTCTTCCGCGCACTTACGAGATGAAGGGGCTCGTTCAGCACAGAGGGGCTCGCAGAACTCCTCGACGAAGTTGTCGAACCGCTGCGCTTTGAGCACCTTCCTCGAGCGCTTCATAGAAAGGATGACCGCCGACTTTGCGGAGGCCGGCGTGCGTCACGAAGTCACGAACAGCTCGTCCTACTCGTCGTCCTTGTGCCCCATCGTCATCTCCAAGCGATCGTGGCGGCTTCGATCGCTGGTCGCGACCGAAGACCACCGACGGTGCGAAGCGTGGTTGCCGCTATGCAGCACCCCGTTTCACCACGGGCTGCTAGCCGACCAATGGTGGTTTTGGCTTGCAGATGGACTCGGGCGGCATGCCTTCGCACCCCCCCCCATCGTCGCCAATGACACAACAAAGGGAACCGCCCTGTACGTTGCGCAGGTCACCGTGGCCGATGGTCTTGCCCATTGTTGCGTGGGGTGCGGATTGCTTCTGTGTTCGTTTTTTCATCTTGATTGTCCTTGTTGGTGGATGTTTCCTGAGCGGAGCGGGCACGAGCGCGCCTCTTAGGACACGAGCGCATTCCCGCTGATGAACCACCGAAAGTGAAGTGGTTCATCCTTGAAACACCTCACCTGCGCTCACTTGCACGTTTCCCCCGAAAAACTTGGAGAAACGTATCCGTTCGACGAGCCGCGTCGTGACATGAGGCGGTGGCCGGCGTAGGCCGGACCGGTGAGCAACAGAGCGACGCGAGGAGAGTGGCTGGAACGGGGGAGGTCGTGGAAGGCGAGCGGTCAAGTCCTCGGAGGGGTCGCCAAGGGCAAGGGCTTCTCGACGCAGTCACTGGAACGCTGGGCCTGGAAGATCAGGGGGAGGCGCTGGAGCCGAATAGGGCGACGCGGTCGAAGACGGCGAAACCGTTGCAGCTGGTCGAGGTTGTGCCGGAGGCGCGCGGCGGCGGGAAGCCTGTGACGCTGCGAGTGGGCGCGGTGGAGCTGGTGCGCGCCCGGAGCTTCGACCGCGACGCGCTTGCGGGTGTGCTCGACGTACTGCAGGCGCGGCGATGATGCCGAAGAACACGCGCATTTTCGGACCGTGGGGAGCCCGGCCCCGAGGCTGCTCTCACGCCGTTCGTGACCAAGACGACCCCCGACGGCCAGGCACCCTGCCTTGCTCCGTAGAACATCCCGCCGGGGTCGCGCGTTAGTATCCCGCGTGAATCCGACACCCGCGCCCCGAGACCCAGCCCGGTCGCTCTTTGGTATCGCCCTCGCGCTCACCGTCGCGACCGTCATGCTCCGAGAGGTTCACGGCGTGCGGCTCAAGTACGACCCGCTGGCGTTCGTGTGGTTCGCCTCGCTCGTCGCGACCGCGGTCAGCGTCCTCGCGGCCCTCATCGAGGCCGCGAGGAGCCGTGGAACTCGCTCGCTCTACTTCGCCGTCATCGTCCTCAGTGGCCAGGTCCTCGGCTTTCGAGAGGAGATGGACGAAAGCGTCGTCTCCGTGGGCGCGGTCTCCCTGTGGGGCTTGCTTGCCTCGCTCGTCGTCGTGGAGATCTGGAGCTTGATGCGCCCCACTCCGCCGCCCGAGGACCTCGATCTGCCGGGCTAAGGGGGCCAGGATTTTTTGTGGAGGGTTCCGCGAGATTGAGGCTCTGCCGAAACAGGGCCGGCGTCGCCTGTACACGGCGGACCTGCGCGGCGGGTGGTCGCGTTTGTCGAGAAGAGGATCGCGGCCGGCGCTCGGAGTTAGAGGCGAGCGTGGAGGTCGGGATTCACTAGGCTCGGCGGCATGTCGATCACTTCGCCGGGCATGTCGCCGTTGTGTGTCTGGACGGCGGAACCGCCCATGGTGATGACCGCGGGACAGGCGGGGTTTTGCTGCCCGTCTCGAAGCGCGGCGCGATGGACTCGAGCCCGGTCAGGGGTTGAGGTTCGGACCTCAGGGGCGAGCCGACCGGTGGCTGCCCAGGCCCCATCGAGGTCTGCAGCTCACTCCCGGCCGGTGATGGACCGGGCGCGCGAACGCAGGTCCGCAAGCCCATGCTTCGTCACCGACGCAAGCGCCGTAGCCCGGCCTCGCAAGCCTCGCCCATACGCCGCCCGTGCTGCGCTCTCCAGAAAATCGAATGTCGACGCGCGCGCCGGATACAGCGGCACCGCTCGCATCGCGCGTTCGATCTCCTTGGAATGCGGGGTCGAACTTGGAGCGGCGGCCGGGAGCTGGTCGAGCGTCTCGAACGGACACACGGCCATCACGGGACCGAGCAGTCGCTCTTGGGTGATGAGCATCTGCGGGTCGACGCCTGTCACGAGCGTCGGCTGGAAGAACGAGCCTCCCAGATCGTTGCGCCGCTCCCCACCCACGCGAAGCGCCGCACCCCGGCTCACTGCGTCGTCGAGGAGCCGTTCGAGCGGCTCGATGCGCGAGGGCGTGATGAGAGGCCCACAGTCGACGCTGGCGCTCAGCGGGGTGCCGATCTTGAGCCGCGAGATGACACGGGTCGCCTGACGAAGGAAACGGTCGTAGTGCTTGCGGTGCACATAGACCAGGGGCGCGCCACCATGCAGCTGCCCCGCGGCGGCGAAGATTCGGCGCATCGCGGGCTGCAGGACGTGCTCCGGGTCGTCGTCCCGCCCGACGATGATCGGGCGACAGGTCTCGATGCCATACGACACCGGGGTCAGCGATGCCGCGGCTGCTGCGGCCACCGATCGGCTGGTCTCTGCGGTGCCGACGAACGTGATCCGGTCCGGTCCCGCGGACGCAAGGGCTTCTCCGCTCTCAACCCGACCGGTGACCAGCTGAAGAAGCTCGCGAGGATGCCCCTGCTCCGCCAACACATCGCGAACCAGCTCGGCGAACTGGAGGCTGGACCACGCGACCCGGTCCGAGACCTTGACCACCACTGCGCTGCCTTCGAGCAGGGCAGGTGCGATCGGCAGGATAAGGTTGCGAAGCGGAAGGTAGCCGGGAGTGAAGAAACCGAGAATGCCGGGAGTGTCCTGGCGTCCGGCTGCCCGAGCGTCTTGCTTCCACGGCAGCCGAGACGGCCGCGCTCGCTCCAGCAGCGTACTCAGTGCACGACCGACCGGAATGATCTCGTGCACCATTGCATCGAGCATCGTCTCGCCACTGTCATGGGCCGCTACGCGGCACAACTCGTCTTGGCTCGAGAGCACCCGGCTGAGCACCGCGGCGATGACTGCATGCCGCTTGCCGGGGTCGAGGCCACCCCAGCGCGGCTGCAGGAATCGGGCGCGGTGGATCGCCGCCACCACGTCGTCCTCCCCCATGCGCGGCACTTCACCAAGCAGCTCCCCCGTGGCGGGGTCGCGGCAGTCCATCACGTCAGTCGTGCGAAGATAGGGGTCCACGAGCGGACCACGAGCCTACCCGTTTCGGGGGCTCGTGGTGACCGCTAACGACGACGACGTCGCATCATGAGCAGGGGGACCAGGAGGAACGCGCCGTTCCAGCCTGAGCCGCCCTCGGTGCAGCCACAGCCGTCATTTCCGCCGTCCCCCGGAGCACCGCCAGACGACGAATCGTCGGTGACGGTGGTGTCTGCGGTGGTGCTCGGTGCGGTCGTTCCGCTGTTGGAGGTGGAGCCCGGGCCAGCCCCGGTCCCTCCTCCCGTGGAGGTCGTGGACGCGCCGCCGGAGCTCGACTCGCTCCCCGGCCCGCCAAATCCCTCGATCGGAAGCTGCAGGACCTGCTCGGCGAGCGTGCTCGGCGTGGCGCCGCCCATCTCCTCGAACAGCCCTGCGACGTGTGTCCCAGCTTCGCCCGCGTTGGCCTCGAGGAACGAGATGTACTCGGGGGTGTTGATCAAGTAGCGGACACGAATCGTCAACTCGAGCACGTCGTCGCTGTCGTCCTCGGGCGTTGCATCGACCAGGCCTTCGACGCCAGGGAAGTTGTACGTGTTGACGTCGAAGTTTGGCCAGGTGCCGTCGGGCAGCAGTGTGTAGCGCGTGCCGACGGGGTCCGTCTCGATGTTTGGCTGAGCGCCCAGTGGGGGGATTCGCGTGTCCTCCACCCAGTGGTTGTTCCGCAGCAGGTGGAACTGCGTGCCGTCGGCATAGTCCTCGCCGATGCCCTCGTAGGTGCGCAACTGGGGGTCGACTTGCAAACCGTCGGCCGGGTTCCATCCTCCTGAGCTGAACAGGATGTCATCCCCGTATCGACCAACAACCTCGACCCACATGACCCGCCCCTCGGAGTACCCGCTGGGGAGCTTGTGCCCCGTGTTGTTGGTGACCGTGACCTGAAGGTCGGCAAGCCCATCGTCCACATTGAACGCCGTGGGCCCCGAGACCTCGAGCGACGCCGCGGTGGCGAGGAACTCGTCCATCCGGTCGATGTTCAGGTCGTAGAACGCGCTGGGGACCTCGCCTTGGCCTGCGTCGCCGTACTCGTTGCGAAGCAGCTCCAGCATGAAACGGTTGGCGCCGTTGAAGTCGTGCCGACGTCCGCCGCTTGCGTGCGTGTACTGGTTGAGGTGGTCCGAGCAGCCCGGCTTGTCCGGAACCGCCGTCATGTGGCAGTCCTGGCAGGACGCGAAGTTCTCCCCGGGCTCGGCATAGGCGCTGCCAAGCCACTCGGAGTAGGTGCGTTGTTCGTTGAACGAAGTCCCCATCCCCACGCCGTCGTCGTCGACACGCTCGGCGGGCGTGGTGACGTCGTGGCAGGTACCGCAGAACCTGGACTCGCCGATGTACTCGTCGAAGACCCAGTCGTGAGGAGGCTCGGGCACGCCGTCGGTGAAGTCCCATGGCCCTCGCCGCGGAACGTTGAAGCCGTCGGGGCCCAGCGTGTCCGAGATTGTGTACTGCGCATTGCCTGGCGGCACCCCGGGATCTTCAACGACCCGGTGGCAGAACTCGCATTCGATCCCCTCCTGCTCCTGCGGGGTGAGCTCGTTCATGCTGGTCGACCCGGCGTTGCCATCGACGAACGCACGCGGCGAGTGACAGCGAACGCAGATTTCGGTCTCCCCGGGGAGGTCTTGGTCGGCGACAGCAACCCCGGCCCAGAACACAGGGTCTCGCGCGGCGTTGGCCATCATCGTCCCCTGCCACGTGTTGAACGGGGAGTAGGGAGGATCGTCGAGGTCGGCCCCGGCGTTGTTGTAGCCGTGGCAGAACTCGCACTGACCCGCTTGGAACAGGTCGTTGACCAACTCGCCGGGCTGCGTCGGAGCAGCCACGGCGGTGGATGAAAGCAGCGCGGTTGCGCCACAGACTAGGAGATTCGTAGCGCGTCGCTGCATGTGCTGGTTCCTCGCTAGCTGCGTCTACGTCGTCGGGCCAAGGGAGCGACGCCGATGCCCAAGAGCATCAGAAGGAACGTGGCATCCGTCGACGGGGTGGAGACGGAGCAACCGCCACCGCCACCGTTCGAGCCGGCGCTATCGTCCGTGTCGGTTTCGGAGCCGCTCGATGAACCCGCCGTCGTTGGATCGACGGGACCCGTGGTGCTGTCGGAGTCGGTCGTGGGCGCGTCGCCTGTCGAGCCGTCGCTCTCGCTCTCGTCACCGCCGGTGCTGCTGCCCGCGTTGCAAGCATCGAGACCTTCGTCGGCCTCGTCGTTGCAGTTGTTGTCGTTGCCATCGCAGACTTCCTCGTTGCCGGGGAAGTTGTTCTCGTCGTCATCGGCACAGTCGGTGCCGTCGGCGACGCGGCCGTCTGTTGCGATGCAGCCCACGACGCCGGTTCCCGGAGCGCCGAAACCATCTTCGTCTTCGTCGATGAAGAACTCGGTCTGGCACCCCTCTGTGACGTCGATGGTCTGATCGCCGTCGACGTCTTCGATCGTATCGACCTGACCCGAGGGCCACGTGATGGTGACGGACGCGGCGGTCTCGTCGGCCCCGAGCCCGAAGTGCTCAGTGAGGCTGTGGCTGATGCCGTAGCTCTCGCCGGCCCGAATCTCGCGAGTCTGGGTGCCCCACGAGCCGGTGATCTGGATGACGGCACCGATGGCGGCGGCGTTGCTCTCGACGCCGGTGAGGTGGACTCTGAGCCAGTGGTTGTCGTTGCCCGGGTTGAGCAGCAGCAAGTCTGGGTTGCTGGAGGGCGAGTTGAAGCCGGAACCGAAGCCGCCGAGGATGTCGAGCGACCCGTCGTTGTTGAGATCGCCGATGCCGAAACTCTGCATGCGGCTGCCTGCCGGCAGTGCCGCGTTGTCGGCGGTGAAGGTCGAATCACCGTTGTTGATGAGGAATTGGTGGCTGCCGGATCCTGAGGAGATCAGGAGGTCCTGATATCCGTCGTTGTCGAAGTCGGCAAAGTGGGTCTGGATGCCCGTGCCCACGGCACTGAGCGCGGGGCGGATGCCAGCGGCGTCACCGATCGGCGTGAAGTTGTTCTGGCCGTCGTTGGCGTACAGATCGCTTGCGGCGTCCGTCTCCACGTAATCGTGGTTGAGGATGAACGCGTCGAGGTCGCCGTCGTTGTCGATATCGGCGAAGTCGGATGCCCAGGTCTGCCCGCGAGGCAGAAGGCCGCGTGCTTCGGCAACCTCGGAGTAGCTGCCGTCTCCGTTGTTCTCGAACAAGAGGTTGAGGCGCTCGCCGCTGTTGGGGTTGTTCACACCCTGACGGCACTTGGAGATGTACAGGTCGACATCTCCGTCGAGGTCGTAGTCGCTCCAGATGTTGCCGTAGTTGCCGGAGTTGTCGGAGACGACGGTCGAGATGGGGTTGAGGGTCTCGTAGGTGTTGGTGAGGGCTCCGGTTCCGTCACCGTGGTAGACGAGGGACTTCGAGGTGTCGGCGCAGACGAAGAAGTCGAGGTTCCCGTCGTTGTTGATGTCGGCAAAGCTGGAGCACTGGACGAAGATTCCTGGCCCCGGCAGATTGGTGCGCGTGTAGTCGGTTCCGTCTTCGTTCGCGAGGAACACAACCTTCTCGTTGAAGGCGTCGCCCGCAAAAATGTCGTTGTAGCCGTTGCCATCGACGTCGGCGATCGCGATGGACCACGAGTCGAGCATGGTGTCGGTTCGCTCGCTGATCGTGAACGAGCCGTCTTCCTGCTGATACTCGATCTCCAAGAAGCGGTTGCCATCGAGGCGAACGACATCGTCGAGACCGTCGCCGTTCATGTCGGCGACGGCCATGGGCGCACCACTGTGGGAGTTTTGGTTGTTCAGCTGCGCGCTCGAATCGACGAACGGGTCCATGGCCATCGCACTGGTCGGCGCCAGCGCGACGAGTGCCGCTCCGGCGAGTGCGGAAGGAACAACTTTGAGCCCAAGGGTAGGTTTGATGGTGCGCATGATCTCCAACTCGACCGGGCCCAAACGTACCAGGGTTCGACTACAGAAGCAGGCTCACAGGCCGCCTCTTTCGCACGTCCGATCTTTGAAGGATTCCGAATCTGCGGCCATCAACAGTCGGTGGACCCGTCAGCGCCACGCGTCGCGCCACGCGTTGCGGCCGCGCAGTGCGGGGAGCCCTTCTCCGTGGAGCAACGCGAGTGCCGCCGGGTAGGCCCACGAAGGGTCGGATGCGACAGCGGCCATCGCAGCGCGCACAGCTTCGTTCTCTCGTGGCAAGAGAAGTGTGTCGTGTTCGGTACCGCTTGTGCGCACGGGTCCCGACCCCTCGCACAACGTGACCTGCGACGGAGCGCCTCGACCTTCGTTCAGCTGCGCGCGAAGTGCTTGCACGAGTCGGTGCTCATCCGCCGACAGTGTGGCGTCGGGAACGGCGCGCGCTCCGAACGGATGTCGCACCCTGGCGGCGATACGAGCGAGGGATTCACTCCATTGTTTCGCGGTCCCACGGGCGGAACGACCCCGTTCTCGCGGGTTGGGAGGGCGAAACCTGGAGTTGAGGACCTCGGTGAGCCCACTGCGTTCGGTCGCGTCGGCGATGAGTGTGAGCCGCTCACCCAGCGCAAACCCTGCGGGGTCTTGGGTCGGATAGAGCGCGGGAAGCGTGTGCCCTTCGGATGCATCGGAGGTCGCGCCACGCAGATCGAGGAGGCTTGCCAAGCGGTGTTCGCCGCGATCGATCACCCGGAACACGGGGACCTGTACAACCTTCTCGAGCTCGATGCGGCGCCGTGCCGCGCTGAGCAGAAGTCGCGCGAAGCGAGCTCGCTGTTTTGTATCCAACGACGGCGCGCGCGGACCGAACGCGCATGCCAGCCGTACGGCGCCGGCCACAATGTGGGCGATGTGCGGCATTGTCGCCTCTCGCACCCGAGCAGCGCTGAGGTCGGTCGCTTCGCTGCCCATCTCGATCGCGGCTTCGAACACCGGCGAATCGGGAACGGTGAGGTGCCCGGTGATGATGCCGTGCTCGAGAATCCAGACGTGCGCGGTCTCGCCTTCGTACGGCAAACCGATGCGCCCCGGCGTTGGTGATGACAGCGGACCGTGCGCGAGGGTCTCCGCCCAGCTTGAAGGGATCGCCTCGCCGTCGAGTCGGATCCGCCCGCCGTCAAAACGAGCGACGCTTCGCAACCACGTTCGTACCTGGCGCCGATCGAGTCCCGGGCTGTCGACACGAACCATGTTGCGACACCGTCCCGTCGGTGCTTTGCGCTCGAGGCTGGAGCGACGATCATCTGCGCGCAGGACGAAGTGTGCATCGGGGGTCTCGACCTCCACCCGCAGCGTCTTTTTGGGAAGGCCACAGACCGCGAGGAGGGCCAGCCCTCCGGCGTGCTCCAGGGCGGTGAGTGCAGCGTGGCGCGTCTCGTTGCTGGCGCGCGACTCGAGCAAGGATGCGGTCGCCTGCAGAACGGTGGTGGAGATCGGGGCCCCGTCGTCGGTGACGTCGATGGAGCCGCGTCGGGTGCGAATCTCGACCGACGTTGCCCGACCTCGCAGGCCTCGGCGGGCAATCTCGGCGGGGATCTGCCACGGCCCTTGCAGCTGCGCAGACGAGAGCTTTCGAAGCTCGGAGCCGACGTCGATCGTCAACAGCGAGTCGAGGTCGATGGCGTTCGTACGGGCGGGGGGATCCTGCGTCACGGCATCAACCTCGGGTGGAAGGGAAGGACTCGGTGAGTGCCTCTTTGGCGGCGCGGCTGAGGAGTGCAGCGCGGCGCGGACGCTCGAGGTCCAGCCGATCTGCGAGTCGGTCGAGCAACATCAGCGCACCCCGCTTTGGATTTCGGACGGCCACTGCGAGCGCGCGATCGATACCGGCCGCGGCGGGGTCGACAAGGACGATGCGGGAGCTGGGACAGTGTCGGAGTTTTGCGCCGAGTGCACCGAGATCGAGCACGGTGACCGCGGAGGGCATCGCGGTGGCGAGGCTGACACTCCAGTCCTCGCCACGCCGAGCAAGCGTGGCGTTGACGGCTTTTGTGAGAGGGGACTGCGTTGCGCGGTCGAGCCAGCCCGCCCAACGGTCGAGGTCGATGGCGCCCAACGAATCGGCGACGGTGCTTCCCTCCGGGGTGGTGGCATCGAGGACGATGGCCTTGGCCCTGATCGCTCGGCTCACCAAAGGGGGGCGTGTTGCGGTGGTGTACAGCCGGGACGCGGCCGCGAGTTCGCGAGCGCGGTTGACTGAGATCGCCTTGCCACCCACGCACGGAACGATGGCGCGGGTGAACAGGGCCGACATCTGAGCGAACGCCCCTGGCTGTTGCAGAACGCCGCGCAGCAAGCGGGAGAGGTCTGGGGTGTCGTCGAGCTTGACCGCCCGCGAGGTCCGGGCGCCGAGTATGGACCAACCGGCGAGGGCGAAGAGCAGCAGCGGAATTCCGCGCACCACCCACGGGTATCGAGCGTCGAGGCTGGCGACGACGTCGAGGAATGTCGTCTCTCGCTGCGTCGGCGACTCTTTCTCTGTGACGACCTCGGTGGTCGCGGCAGCCGCGGAGGGCGTGGGAGCGGTTTGTGCGGATGCCGGGTTGGGAGGGGCGGGCGTGGATGGGGAAGCCGTGCTGATCGGCTTCGTCGCGGGCGAAGGCAGCGCGGGAGGTACGGCGGCCGGTGCCCCGTCGCTCGCGTCGGCGATCCGCCAGGTCCCCGAGCTGTCGCGGAACTCGACCCAGGCATGCAGCCACGGATAGGTCGTCCCGGCGCTCCCGATGAACCCGACTGCGAGTCGAGCTTCTACGCTGGCTGCGTGTAGAAGTCCGACGAGCAGCCCGTTTTGGACGTCGCAGTCGCCGGCTCCGATCGCGAGCGTCCGCGCGACAAACCCTGAGTCGAGCGCTGCGGTGTGCTGGCTCGAGACCTCGGCGGTGCGATCGTAGCGAACCCGCTCGCGGACCTCCTCCAAGAGCGCGGCGACCCGATCTTCGATCATCTTCGGCTCGAGCCCCCGCGCCAGGATTCGGAGCTCGTTCGGAAGGGCGACCGGCGTGGTTGGAGGAATCGGGGGACCGGGATCGGGGCCGGCGACGCTGCGGTAGCGTGCGAGAACCGGGACCGAATCGTCCAGCATGGCGACGGGGTGGCCATCGGCGGTCATGTGCAGCGACTGACGCTCATCCCCGACGAACAGCGATTGCGACACGAGGCGGTGCCCGGTCGGAACGAGGAGCCGGACGGCGCCAGGGCCTTGCACCAAGACCTCGACCTCGGTGCAGTTTCGATCGCAGGTCAGGGCGCGGTATGGCTGGACTCGGGTCAGATCCGATTCCATCAGCGGGGAGCCGTCGTCCGCGAGTGAGGACGAGACCAACGAGGCGAAGTGCAGGCGCTTGTTCGCGGGCGTGTATCGGAGCTGGATCGGCTCGGCTGCTGCTGGCTCGAGCACGTCGACCCGCGGACCTCGGTAGCGCGCCGCGAGGTCTTGGTAGGGTCGAGGACCGGACATCATGGGCCCGGCGGGCGCGGTTGGGACGGTCCGCACGATCGGCTCGGGGCCGGGCTTGGCGGTTTGGCCCCAAAGCACCCAGCCGATGACCAAGGCGGCAAAGCCCCCGAGGGCCGAACCCAGCAAGGTGCGGAGCATCAGCGACTCGCGCAGGCGGTCGGCGAAGAAATCCCACATCCGCCGAGGGAGCGACCGCGGGCGGACCTGGGCGAGCTGGCGGTCGATGAGGCGCTCGAGTTCTTGTTGGGCGAGCTTGACCAGCCGGGTGAGCGCTCGGTTGTCCCGGGCGTCGGAGCGGCTGAGCATGACTTGCAGCTCGTCGCTCTCGAGCAACGCCTGCGGAGCGAGCCCACCGGGAAGCTCGGGAAACTGGACCCGCATTCGAGCGGTGTGGCGACCCGTCGGTGCGACGAGATCATCGAGCGACGCTGCGGCTCGAACTCGAAGGCCCCGGGAGAACAGCTCGACGCGGGGGGCGGGCCCGAGGCCGACCACGCCGCGGACGGAGCCTCTGCGAAACGACGAGCAAGGGGCTTCGAGTGCGAACTCGGCGTTGGCCCGCCGCCCGTTGACCGTGATCGGCAGAGGCGTGCGGCCATCGTCTCTGCGGTGGAGGTAGCGAGCCGCCTGCCACACCGCGTCGTAGACCCGGTGCTCGAGCCTGCCGTCGCCGCCGCGCCGTTCGAGCGTGATCTCCGTGCCGGGTTGTGCGAGCCCCGGAACCCGCTCTGCCTGTTCGAGCGAACCGTCGAGACGCAAGCCCCATGAACCTCCAGCTCTCGTGCAGCACCGGATGGTGATGTGGGCGGGGTCGAAGCGAAGGATGGACCAGAAGCCGACTCCGAACTTGCCGGCCTGGTTGCTGGAGGTCTCCTTGCTGGAGGCGTACAGCGCGAATAGGTAGCGCCGGGCGTGCTCGAACGACATGCCTTCGCCGTCGTCGACGCAGCGCACTCGCTCCCAGCCGTCGCGTTCTTCGACGCGAAACGTCACCGCGGTGGAGCCGGCATCGCGGGAGTTTTGCAGCAGCTCCCGGACGAAGATCCAGGGGTCGGGACCATAGCGGTCGGCCTCCTGGCGGGCACGCTCTCGGAACGCCGCAGAACGTTGCGGCGAGCCTCCGACCGTCGAGCGAGGCGTCGACACCGCGGGTAGTGTAGCAGCTCTGCGCGGAGCGTCGGCGCGCTCACGTCTCGAGCGCGTCACCCCAACGGGCGGCGTATTCGATCGTTCGCCGCCGGGCATCGATGCGCGCGACTTCGACGGTCCCCGGGACGCTCGCGATCTCGAGCAGTGCGGTGAACGTGCCGCACATACCTTCGAGGTAGCCGAGGTCCGCGAATAGGACCTCGGGCAGCTGCGAGAGGATCAGCTTGGCGGCGCAGGGGCGGGAGATGTGCTTGACCGAACCAACGTTGCGGTAGACCGCGCTCCAGCCAGGCGGGATGGCCCGGAAGAGTGCGCCCGGAGACATACCGAACACGCGAAACGCGGCGCGCCACAGCGGTTCGAGCAGCGGCGTGCGCAGCGACCGAAGCATCGAGGTCCGAGCCCACTCGACGCGCTCGCTGCGACCGACGACCTTGTCGACCGCCGCCGCGAGGTCCAAGTCGTGTTGCAGCGGGAGCCAGGCGATTCGACCGGCGCGCTCGATGGACCGAACGATCCGCACGTCGAGCACGCGGTGGATCTCGTCCTCGACCCGCGGCCCTAGCCGTTCGAGGTCGACGAGGTTGCCCTGGATCACACTGGCCCGCATGAGCGGGATCCGGGGCAAGTCGGACGCCACGGGATGAATCTAGCAGAACGGCGGCGCGGAGCTGCTATAAGCCGGGACCTACCATGGAACTGTCGAGTCTCAAGGTCATCGTTACCGGGGCAGCCCGAGGGATGGGAGCCCATTTTGCGACCCAGCTCGCCGAGGCGGGGGCGAGCGTGACCGCAGCCGATGTTGACGAGGAAGGTCTGGCCACACTTCCTCAGGGCATTCATCGGACGCGCTGCGACGTCAGCAACGAAGACGACTGCGAAGCCTTGGTGGCGTTCGCCCATGACGCGATGGGGGGCCTCAGTGGGCTCATCAACAACGCCGGCATCCTTCGGGATCAGCTGGTCGTCAAGAAGGACCGGGAGACCGGCGCGATCAAGAAGTTCAAGACGGAGGACTGGAACTCGGTCATCGGGGTCAACCTGACCGGGGCGTTCTTCATGGTGCGCGAAGTCGTGGCCAAGATGGTCGAAGAGGGGCACAAGCCTGGCGTCATCGTGAACATGTCGTCGGTTGCTCGGCACGGCAACCGCGGACAGTCCAACTACGTCAGCGCCAAGGCTGCGCTGGCCGCCAACACCGTCACGTGGGCCCGCGAGTTCGCCAAGTACGGCATCCGGGTGGGTGCCATCGCGCCGGGCATGGTGGAGACGCCGATGACGCGAGGTATGAAGCAGACCGCGCGTGATGCTCTGGTCGCTGCCATTCCGGTGGGTCGCATCGGCTTGCCGGACGACCTGTGGCTCGCGGTGAAATTCATCATCGAATGCGACTATTTCAACGGCCGGACCGTCGACGTCGACGGTGGATTGGTGATGTGAGCGTGCGCCGTCTTGTCTTGATAATTGCAGTGTTGGTTGCCGCCGGTTGCGGTGACGACGGTGGTGCCAAAGAAACCGAAGGTGCGCCTCCGGGACCTCCGGATACGACCGCAGGAACCAGCACGGGCTCACCAAGCACGACGATGCCAGGAACGACCGGGACAGAACCGGCCGAGTCGTGCTGCGAGGCCGACGGCGATTCCATCTCCTGCTCGACGTGTTCGGACAACGCCGCGAGCTGCTCGGCGCGACGGACATTTGGCGAGACTCCGCTCGCGGAGGACTTCACCTGTCAGACGACATGCGTTGCAGCCGGGACCGTGGGTCTGTGGTGTGCCGACGACTCCAGCTGTTGTGACGCGGACGCGACCTGCGACGCCGAAGGCTTCTGTCGATTGCCAGTGGTTCCAACGACCTCGGGCGGCAGCGACGGGTCGGGCGGGACCAGCAACTCCAGCACTGGCGACGACGACACCACGACAAGCGGCGCGGGCTCCGAGTCCACCAGCACCACGACTTCGGGCTGAGGCCATGCTCTCGTGGGGACTGCGGGCGGGTCCCCCTCCGGATAGGTTCTTGTGAAACCCAGCCGACAATTCGAGATCGCGGGTCGAGTTCCCGGTCGCTTGCGACTGCGCGGGCCCACGGACCAAGCCCTGGTCGAGATCGATGGGGTGGTCCTGGAAGCCCAACTCGAGCTGAAGTCCGGAGAGTTCGTGTTGTGCTCGACCGACGATTGTCCGTTCGAGGAGGTCTTGCACATCACACTTGTGAGCCCGACCGGGAAGGTGTTGGACACGCTGGATCTGGGCCAGGCCATGCAGCCGGGTCTGTTCCAGAACTTTGTGTCACTCGGTGACCGAGCCGCCGAGTTCGACTTTTTTCCAGAACAGCGCCATCGACTTGAAGTTCGGGACGCCCCCTGTGGTCTACTTACCCACATCCTTCGGCGCCGCCGACTCGAGCTCACCCCCACGGATCAGGCCACGACCCATGACGAACCCACGTAGTAACGCCGAACTCGATGCAGCGCTCGAACAACTGAAGATTCAAGCGCTCAACTTCGGCTCGCGGTTCATCCGCGATTCGCGGGTCCGGCAGGACTACATGACTCGGACGCAGACGATGTCGCGGGAACTCCGCGCTGCGTACGAGAGTGGTCGGATGACGGCGCACGAGGCCGCCACGGCTGCCAACGGGCTGCGCAATGAGATCATGGAGTTCGCGCGGACCCGGTCCAGCGATCTGGGGCGCGCCAAGGCGCGGGCGATGAAGGCCAAGGGGTTGGACTTCGACGACCTCACCAAGAAGTACTCGAATCGGATGTTCAAGCGGGAGTTCGCGAGCCTGACGGCGGGGGAGAAGGACCGCGTGTTGATGGAGATCGTCGACTCGGCAGGGCGGGCCAACCCCAAGGTCAGCGTCAAGGCAGCCCGGCTGGGCGCCGTGGGCCGAGGCCTGTGGGTGCTCTCGGCAGTGGTGGCCATCTACAACGTCGGGGTTGCACAGGACAAGACGCATGCAGCCGGACGCGAGGTTGCCGGGGTCGCTGGAGGCATCGGAGGCAGCGCGGCTGCAGGAGCGCTCGCGGGCATCTGGTTTGGCCCCGTCGGCGTGGCGGTGGGCGCTGTGATCGGTGGTGTCATGGGAGCCGTCGTGACCGACAGCGTCTACATCGAACTCACCGGTCCGCGAGAGGCCAGCGTTCGCAAGTTTCTCCCAAGGTTCACGGGGGTCTTCGGAACCGACGAGACGGGGATCGCCAACGCCCTGGTGGACGAGTATGGCATCGACATGGACAGCTCGGCCGCCGTGTTCCGCGAGCTGATCAACAGCTACAGCAGCGATGCGGACGACGTCGCACGAGACTACCTGACGCGCGTCAAGAGCACGGGCGGGTCGCTGGAGCATGCGCTTCGGGTTCACCCCACGCTCAAGGACCTGTTGCACGAGATTCTGGACGGCGGCTGGACGAGCGGCAGCGAGTATCAGCAGATGGCGTATCTGCGCGGCCTGTAGCGCGGCCACGTCCCCTCGTTGAGAGTTGCGGCGGTGATCCGCAACGACTCCGTTGCACGCTGCAACGGTGGCCGTGCAATGGCTTGGACACTCCTTGGCACGCTTCGTGCTCATTCGACAGGCATGAGGATGCTCGACAAGACACTGGGATTGGGACTGGGGATTGCTCTGACCGCGAGCGCGGGCTGCGACCTCGGCGGCGAAGCGAGCGGAGCTCAGGTCCGTCAAGCGATGGACGAGGTCACGCTCACGGGGCAGGTCGCTGGGTTGGAGAACGGCATCGTAGAGATCACCACGAGTTTCACGATCGGCGACGGCGTGGAGGCAATGCTCGAGGAGGTTCGCAACTTCGCGCAGACCCAGGTCGCTTGCTCGAGCGTCGAGTCACCCGAGCCCGGAATGCTCGTCATCGACTTCGGGGAGCTTGGCGACGCGTGCCAGTATCGCGGCAAGACCCACGCCGGGGTGGTCACCGTGACGTGGGAACTCAGCGAGGATGCCGTGATCGTCGAGCACGACTACGACGGCATCACCGACGGCATCGTGACGCTGCAGGGGCAGTCCACCGTGACATGGGCGGATGCAAGTCGCCGGGTGCAGACCGACGTCAGATTCGAGAACGACCGCACATCGATCGAGGTCGAGTCCGACCGAACCCAGACGCGACTCGGCGGCTTGGGCGACGGGATCAACGTGGTGGGTACCCGGGACTGGACGAGCCCGCGGGGCCTGTGGTCCTTGGATATCGATGACGTCGAGATGCGCGCGGTGGACCCGGTTCCGCAGGCGGGTTCGTACACGCTGACCACCCCCGAAGAGCATCAGCTCACCCTGGGCTTCAAGCGTCTCGACGAGACCACGATCGAGGTCTCGATCACCGGAGGCCGAGACGACTTCGCGTTCCAGGTCTCATCAGCCGGCGAAGTCGAAGAAGAGTAGGGACGCCTCGAGCGTCCGAGGTTGATCCGGCTGTTCGAAACGGAGTCGGGGCAGGTGCAGGGCTGGCTGCGATTCCGCTGCTGCAGTGTCCAGAATACTGGTCGGGATGTCCTGGGTTCAGGACAGTTGCGAGGGTTGCTATTGTAGAGTGAGTGTTGCTGGGTTGGGGCCTTGGTCTATTGTTGTGTGGCGAAGTCTACGCATTCGCCCGCGAAGATCGGCGAGCGTCAAAGGTGAGAGGCTCCGGGGCCGGAATGCGTGCTGGAGGGCCTGACGCGTCGAGGACGGCTGCTCGGCCGAAAGATCGGCCGCGAGGGACCACCTTGTGCTTCCGCGTCAAACCGACGCGGGGGCCGCTATTCCAGTGTCCGGAGTTCCCGGCACTACAGGCCCGTTGGCATGGCTGCAATACTTGCGCACTCTGACCTCGTGTCTTGAGACAGTGATTTAAAAATGTTCGAGATTTCTGCGTCAGGGCTCGCTGGCAGCGTTCTGCGGGCTCTTGGGTGCAATGTCCCAACTTCGTCTCCAGCCAGGGCTTGAGAGTCACGTTGAGGGTACCGATAGGACCACAAGCACGGTCGGTACTCGACAGCGAGACGAGGTCAAGAATGCAAGACGATTATAGTAGCGCAGGTGGCGCCGAGGACGCACTCGATGACTACGATGAGGGGGGAGATGCGACGGAAGACGCTGAGCGCGCCGACACCCACCTCATCTTCTCGCTCGACGACGACGATTATGCGATCTCCGTCGCTCGCATCAAGGAGGTCGTTCGACTCCCGGAGTATCGGAAGGTGCCCGACGTTCCCGACTTCATTCGCGGGGTGATGAACCTTCGGGGGAGGGTCGTGCCCCTCATGGACTCGAGGATGCGGTTGGGGTTGGGCGTCCCGATCTACACGAACCGGACGGTTGTGATCGTCCTCGAGTCCGATGGCGCCCTGACCGGGCTGGTGGCCGATGGGGTCAGTGGTGTCTGTGTCTTTCCGCCAGAGACCATCGAACCCTACTCCTACAGCCGCGAGGCTGGTGTTCGCGCTGTCACGGGGCTCGGTCGGCGCGATGAAACCTCTGCCCTCATTCTAGACATCGACCACCTCTTGGCCGCCGATGAAGAGCAGCCGCACGGGGCGAACTCCATGTCCCCAACCTCATCGCGCAGCCCGGTTGCGCAAGAACTCCAGAACAAGGTGCCTCATGGCGACACGCAAGAAATCCGTTCCTAAGACCCGCGCTGGCGCTCGGCGCCCGAGGTTGACTGCCGCTCACACCCGATCTGCGATCGAGGCGTCGGAGACGCCGCTGATGATGGTCGATCGTGATCGGACAGTGACCTTCGCCAACGAGGCGGCGCAGAATCTCCTGTCCGAGAACCTGGCCGCATTCCGCGTCATCCTGTCTGGCGTCGACGCCGGTTCGCTCGTTGGGTCGAAGTTCGACCTGTCCAAGGCGGGGACCGGTGACATCCGGCTCGACTCGGAACAGCCCCCTCACTCGGCCGATCTGTCCGTCGGCGACCGCCAGTTCGTCGTGCGGATCTCGCCGCTTCGGGACGCGAAAGGAAGCTGGCTCGGGAACAGTCTGGAATGGACTGATGTGACGGAAGCACGGCGGTACGAGGCTCTTGTTGCCACGCGCCGTGGAGAGGCCGAGGCGCTCGACAAGTCGCTCGCTGTGATCTCGTTTGCGATGGACGGGACGGTTCTCGAGGCCAACGACAACTTTCTTGCCACGGTGGGCTACTCCCGCGAGGAGGTCGTCGGCAAGCACCACTCCATGTTCGTGGCCGCGGAGGACGTGAGTTGTCCGGCGTACGCGGAGTTCTGGGCGAAGCTCAACCGAGGCGAGTACGACGCGGCTGAGTACGAGAGGGTCAGGAGGGACGGCCGGAAGGTTTGGATTCGGGCGTCGTACAACCCCGTCCTCGATGAGACCGGTACGCCGGTCAAGGTCATCAAGTACGCGACCGACGTGACAGAGGCGAAGGCGGCGGCGGCCGACTTTCAGGCTCAGGTCGAGGCGATCGGCAAGTCGCAGGCCATGATCACCTTTGAGATGGACGGAACCATCGTCGATGCAAACGAGAACTTCCTCCGCACCGTGAACTACACCCTCGACGAGATTCGGGGCGAACACCACTCGATGTTCGTCGAGGACCGAGGCGTCGACAGCCCCGAATACAAGGAGTTCTGGGCGAAACTCAACCGCGGAGAGTTTCACGCAGGCGAATACAAACGGATCGGAAGGAACGGTCGGGAAGTCTGGATTCAGGCGACGTACAACCCGATCTCCGACATCGATGGCCGCCTTGTCAAAGTCGTCAAGTTCGCCACAGACGTCACCACCACGAAGCTCGCCGCCTCGGAGCTTCAGGGGCGGGTCGATGCGATCGTCCGGGCGCAGGCCGTCATCACCTTTGAGATGGACGGCACCATCGTCGATGCCAACGACAACTTTCTCGAGACCCTGGGGTTCGCCCGGGATGAGGTCGTCGGAAGACATCACTCGATGTTTATCGAAGAATCCCGTCGGGGCAGCGCCGCGTACGCGGAGTTCTGGGCGGCGCTCAATCGCGGCGAGTTCGACTCCGGGGAATACAAACGTCTTGGGAAGGGCGGTCGTGAAGTCTGGATTCAGGCGACGTACAACCCGATCTTTGATCTCGGTGGGAAGCCCTACAAAGTCGTGAAGTACGCCACGGATGTCACCGATCGTGTGTGTCTCCAGGACGAACTTGCCCGGGCTGTAAACGAGACGATTCGCGTGGCCAACGCCCTGGCCGACGGAGACCTGACCGTGACGATGGACGGGACGTTTGCCGGGCAGTTTCACGACCTGCAGCTTTCGATCAACCGCTTCATCGGAAGTATCGGGTCGACCCTGTCGGAGGCGAAGTCTGCCTCGACGTCGGTTGCACAGGCGACCGAGCAGCTGCGCGCCTCGAGTACGCATCTGAAGGACGGGGCATCGGAGCAACGCGAGGCCTGCCAGTCTTCATCGCAGGCGCTGGCCGAGACCTCGAGCATGGTCACCGCGACGGCTGGAAATGCGAGTCGGGCCAACGACCTCGCTCAAGCCACTGCGGCCGCGGCAGATGAGGGGAGCGAGAAGATGGGCGCGCTGACCGAGGCGATGTCGGAGATCGCAAGCTCGTCGCAAGAGATTGCCAAAATCATCAAGGTCATCGACGAGCTGGCGTTTCAGACGAACTTGTTGGCCGTGAATGCAGCCGTCGAGGCAGCACGAGCAGGTCGTCATGGGCGCGGGTTTGCGGTCGTGGCACAAGAGGTGCGGAGTCTGGCTGGACGGAGTGCCAAAGCGGCGCAGGCGACCGCTGACCTGATTCAAGACTCGACCGACACGGTGGCCCGCGGTGTTCGCAACGTCGAGGAGACCGCCTCCTCTCTCACCGGAATCCGCGACAACGTGGGCAAGGTCCGAGACTTGGTCGGCGAAATCTCGGCGGCATGCGACGAGCAAAGCAAAGGGGTCTCGGAGGTCACGCACGCGATGAGCGAGGTCAACACCACAGCCCAGGGCGCGCAGCAGCAGAGTGCGCAGCTGTCGAGCGCGGCGAATGACTTGGCCCGACTCTCCGATGTTCTGCGGGAGACGGTTGGCAAGTTCACGTTGGCGGAGCCACCGGCCGACTTGCCCGTCAGTGCCGAGGTCCTTCAGCAGCTCGCAAGGCTCCTCAAGTCCAATCCTGAGGTCTTGACGGCGCTGTCCGTTGCGAACGGGGCGGCGAACACAGAGCCCCTCGCAACGCCGGCGAACACTGATGAGCGCGACGCGCGTGGATACGGAAGCTTCTAGGCGCGTGCGTTCGTGAGAAGGACTCTACCGTGTCAAGTGCAACGAAAAGAACGATAGACGAGGCCGGCTGGGCCCTCTTCGCCGACGACGCGAGTACGGCAACCGCGGAGATCGAGGAGGGGCTGCTCGTGCTCGAGCAGAACCCCGAGGATGGCGAACAGATCAACGCGCTCTTCCGGGCGTTGCACACACTCAAGGGGAGTTCGGGGTTCGTCGGGCTCAAGGCGCTCGGCGAACTCGCGCACGAGGCCGAGAACCTCGTCGGTCGAGTCCGGGGCCGAGAGCTGGAGCTGACGACGGCCATGGTGGACGTCTTGCTACGTGTTCTCGACATGTTGCGACGCATCGTCGATGAGAGCGGCGATGGTCCGTTGGCCGAGCATGACGGGACGATCGCGCCACTGTGCGCGGAACTGCGGGACCTGTCCGGGGTCGACAAGAACGTGAGGCCGACCTCGGAGCGCCTCTTGAAGGACAGCGAGGAGCTGGGCGCGAAGCTCGAGGCGTGTCGCAGTGCGTGCGATGACGGAGACGACGGGATTCCCTGTCGCGACCTCGAGCGACTCGCATTGAAGATTCACGCCTCGAGCAACGCGCTGGGGTTCCCAGCCTGTGCTGAGCACTCCGCCGCTTTCGTCGAGGCGCTTCATGCAGGCCACAGACGAAGCCTGCGGCTGCGGTGGCACGTCCTTCATGACAAGGTCCAAGGGGCGGACAACGGAGACCTCGTGCTCTTCGACGTCGAAGACTACGACGATCCGAGCGGGGACGATGCGGCCGTTCACGTGTTCTTGGACAGTGTGGCCGCCTTGTTGAGTCCCTTGGTTCACGAGTTGGGCCGCACTCCCGCAGGGTCGAGTGACCTCCGCGCGGTGCTCACCGAGCTCACCGAGCTGTGCGTGGTGATGGGCTACCCGAACCTGGCCGAGCTATTGGCAGGGGTTGGCGAGCCGGGCGACAAGCTCGATGCGGAGCCTTCGCAAGGACACAGCGCGGTCAAGCGTTTCGTTGCGGAACTCGCGGAACTCGAGCGGGATTGGGCATCACGGACCAGGTCGACAATCGCCGAAGGGGAGTGTGCGTTCGGGTGAGTGCCCTTGACAGCGACGCGGAGCGGAGCGGAGCCGGCCGACTCAGGAGGATTCGCGGCGTGCTTTCCAGCGGTGCGGCATCATCTCGGGCACGTCGACACGGCGGA